>Ga0182030_10002560_pt1 | contig 38670 bp, 30 predicted proteins | sample 812S3MmetaG_FD_121299 | JGI IMG/M metagenome (GOLD analysis project Ga0182030, IMG submission 121299) | Permafrost microbial communities from Stordalen Mire, Sweden - 812S3M metaG (Illumina Assembly) | ecosystem: Environmental > Terrestrial > Soil > Wetlands > Permafrost | place: Sweden...
GGCCATCTGAAGCTGTGAAAAAATCAATTTTGGGCCTGTTATCCACGATGTAACTCATTGAAAATGCATGATGCCAAAATTTGAAAATCCGATTTTTTCACGGCTTCTCTTGGCCGTGACCGTCACGGGTGGGGCGCCCGTGCCACAGCAAACGACACCACTACCAAGCTCCGGGAAATCTTGAATACTCCGTGTCCCAGGTGTTAACATTATTTGAAACAGGCGCACAATGGCTTTGGAAGAACATAACGGCAACCTTCTCGGACTCAACCTGGAAGAACTCGAAAATTTCGCGGTGAGTTTCGGCCAACCGCGATATCGTGGGCGGCAGATCTACCACGGGATCTATGTCCGCCGCGTTCGCGACCTGTCCGGGCTCACCGATCTCCACCGCGACTTCCGCATCGCCATTGCGTCTCATCAGGGGATCGTCTATCCGCAAGTCGAGCGCGAGTTCTCCTCGCGTGACGGCTCGGTCCGCTATCTTTTCCGCCTTCAAGACGGCAATCTGGTGGAGACCGTTTACATGCCCGAGGAGGAGCGCACCACTCTCTGCTTGTCGAGCCAGGTTGGCTGCGCCCTCGACTGCCGGTTTTGCTTCACCGCATTGCTCGGGGCAAAGCGTAATTTGACCGCGGGTGAAATCATCGGGCAAGTGCTGGCAGTAGCCGTGGGACAGAACTTGGCGCGCGGCGCACGCCTCAACCTGGTGTTTATGGGAATGGGTGAACCCCTGCTGAACCTCCCGCAGGTCACCAAGGCCGTAGCGATTCTCGCCGACCCGAAAGGCGTGGGCATTTCGCTGCGGCGCATTACCATTTCCACCGTCGGCATTCTCCCTCGCATCGAGGAACTGGCGGGTGAGCCAATGCGCCCCAAGCTGGCTGTTTCGCTCAATGCCTCGCATGATGAGCAACGCAGCGCGCTGATGCCCATCAATAAGAAATACCCACTGGCGGATTTGTTGCAGGTTTGCCGTGCATATCCATTGCGCCCGTGGGAGCATTTGACTTTCGAATATGTTCTGCTTGATGGATTCAACGATGCGGACGCCGACGCGCGTCGCGTTGCGGACCTCCTGCGCGACCTTCGCGCCAAGGTCAACTTGATTCCCTATAATAGCGGCCCGGAACTCCCCTTCCGCGCCCCTAAATTCGAGCGCGTGCTGGCCTTCCAAAAAATCCTCACGGATCGCCGCATTCCTGCCTTCATTCGTATCTCCCGAGGTCAAGACATCCGTGCCGCCTGTGGGCAACTGAGCTTGGCAGAAAGTGGCTAGTGGCTAGTGGATAGTGGGCAGTAAGCAGTAGACAGTCGCCATCGGACTGACCCAATGTGCGGTTTTCACTGTTCACGATCCACCCGCCACTATCTACTAGCCACTGCCTTTCGGATTCCGATCGCCGCGGCTTGCCGTCCGGTGCGCCCACCTTCCTGGCGATGGGAGAAAAAGAGATCCGTGCGGCACGAGGTGCAATAGTCAGCCACCCCGATATTCGCAGGCTTCACCCCGGCGCTCACGAGTTGATGCCGGGCGACTGCGGTTAGATCGAGGCGCGCGGCGGGGACATGCTCGGGAGAATGCCCGGGAGGGTAGGCGCTCAAGAAGAGGATCGAATGGCGATCGGTGGCAGCCTCTGGACGATTGGGCAACTTTTGGAAGAAGGAATCAGCATCCGCAAAGCTCCCATGAAAGGCTTCTACAACTTCCTCGCCCACCTCATAGCAGCAGGCACGAATGGATGGCCCCACCGCCGCGATCAGGTCCTGCGGATCGGAACCAAAAGTGCGCCGCATATCCCCGACAGCTTTCTCGATGACGCGTGCCAGGGCGCCGCGCCATCCTGCATGCACCGCCGCTACCACCCGTCGCCGGGGATCCACCAGGAGCAGGGGCAGGCAATCGGCGATTCGAATGGTCAATAAGATGCCGGGCTCCGCGGTCATCAACCCATCTCCTGCCGGCGGATCGGTAGCCACAGGCAGGGCGACCGCGATGCCCGGCCATTGATAGGCAAGTTGGCCGGCGTGGTCGCGAGTCACCTGATACGAGTGGGATGAATGAACTTGCCGCACGGAGGCGGGCACAAAATCCTTCCCGCCGAGCTGATCGAAGAAAAGTCGGCGATTCCGCTCCACGCGCTCGCGCCGGTCCGACTCGGTGAATCCCAGGTTGAGCCCTGCGCACGGGGGCCGGCTCAGGCCTCCCTGCCGCGTGCTGAATGCATGCACCAACCCAGGCAACTTGCTGAGCCGCACAGACTCAAGCCAGCCGAGGCCGCCCCGTGACACCATTTTGAAAATTTGGCTACCCAATTCTCGAATATAGCACAACACCGGGGGCCATCAGCGCGCAGGGTTCCGCCAAGGTCTAATGGGAACGAAAGGGACCCCTCACCTGCCCTCCTCCGTCGGGCACCCTCTCCCTTGGAGAGAGGGGGGACCGCAAGGCGGGGGGTGAGGGGTTTCTTAGCGGGTGATGCATTCATGGCCATGGAGGTATCTGGCGCCCGCGACTTTGACGGAACCCTGCATCCGCACACCGCTGCGTTGCAATCAGGGCAACGATTTGTTATTGTCAACAAGAGGAAGATTGGGGTTGAGGGTCACAGCCTAAAGGTCGACAAAATAGGAATCCCTGCTCTTACGGACTAAATCCGTGAGGCGCACTACCTGACGATGATATGCGGGACCGGAGTGGATATCGCCGAAACCTTGCGCTTTGAGCGCGGCCTCGAGCGGCACGGGGAGCGATTTACCCAGCGGATCTTCACTCCCGCGGAAATCGCCTATTGCGAAAAGTTCAAGAACCGCGCAGAGCGCTATGCGGCGCGCTTCGCGGCCAAGGAAGCGGCTTTGAAGGCCTTGGGAACCGGCTGGCGGGAAGGTATTCGTTGGCAAGACGTGGAAGTGGTTCATCGGCCGAGTGGTAAACCCGAACTGGTTTTGACCGGCCGGGCGCAAGAAATAGCTCGGGAATTGCGGGTCACACGGACGGCAGTCTCGATTTCACACTCTGACCGTTACGTGGTGGCTATGGTGATTTTCGAAGGCGATGATTAAGGTCCGGCTGTACTATCACGGCCCTTTCGTCCTCACCCTAGCAGTGTTATGGGCGGGGGGAAGAGTGTGCGCGCAGGAGCTCGTTTCTCTCCCGAATGCCTCGTTGGCCATTATTGCCCCTAAGCAAGCTACGGGGTTGATCCTAGCGCAAGCGGCGCCGGAATACCCCGCCGTGGCGAAGGTCAATTATCTTCAGGGGCATGTGCAATTGGAACTTACGGTCAATGGCAAGGGGGAGGTCGCCGACGCGCATGTGCTGGCCGGAGACGCCATTCTTGCCGTGGCGGCCCTGAAAGCGGCCCGCGGGTGGAACTACCAGCCACTGACCACGGCTTCGGGACGGTCGGGGTTCATTACCAGGGTGAAAATTAAATTCACCTTGAACTACCATGGGATAAATCTAACGCCGCGGCAAGCCGAACTAGACTTTCTGCGCCAGGTCAAACCTCCCCAGGTGGTGCAACACCCGGAGGACGCCCCCTCCGAAGACGTAGTCCATATGCGCCTGCTGGTTAATGACCAAGGCCAGGTGGTCGATAAAGAGATTTCGCACACGGGCCAGGCGCAGTTTGCAGCGGCGCGCGAAATTTTGCGGCGTTGGACTTTCCACCCCGCGCAATGGGGCAGTCTTCCCATTGCGGCATACCTGGATGTTGACGTACCTGTAAGCGCGTCTTCCCTCGCTCGAGCGGTAGCCGAATCCGGCAGCCGTTGAATCCCTCGAAAACATCCCTATAAGCCTATTCCCCCAACCCAATTCTCGGAGTAAACTCATTCTAGGCGCCGGGAAGTGGCGCCAACCACAAAAGATTCGGGGATCTTATTGATGATGCCGCACCGCACGACCAAACGCATCGCAATTGCAATCAACCTGCTGATGCTACTGCTCCTGTTGATGAGTTCAGGCTACGGGAAACATAAAAAAGCTGAGGCGCCGCCTTTTCTGTACCAGGCGGGGACGGAAAATATCGAGAAAGGATGCGGTGGAAGACTGGAAGTACTTAAGGAAGGATTTAAATTTAATTGCCCGGGAGGAACCTTCAACCTACCCTTTTCCGGAATCACCATGATGCAATATCGTCCCGACGTGAGCGCGGAAGTTCTAGCCTTGAAAATTCCGTGGAAGATAGCACCTCAACTTACCAGGGTGAGAGAAAACAAGTACTTTACTATTGTCTGCAATGAACAGGGGAAGCTGCGCGCGGTTGTGCTGCGCGTTGAGGAAGATGATATGCGCCCCTATTTTGCGGAAATCGAACTGCAATCCGGCAAGACGGTTCAGGAATACCGAAGCTTCGACGAATTCAATTAAGGCAGTTAGCGCGCGGGCGCATCGCTCGCCTTACTTGACGATTACGCCGCGCGGCGGTTCACCTTGGTAAAACCACCCGGCGCGAGCTCGAACTTTTGCCCCCGGACGCCGCACCTGCACCTCGATTTTGTGGAACCCCGGCTCAATCGGGGTTGTGGGAGAGTAAGCCAGTTCGTATTGGCTGTGGATCTCCGTGGCGATTTGGTTCAGCGCCTGCTGCACCGTATCTTTCCCCCACTTCTGATACGATTGTCCCCCCGAATAACGCGCGAAATATATCATTGAATCCTTGAGAAGCGGCTTTTTCGCTTCTTCACCCAGACCGAGCAGAATCGACACAAGGTTAATGTCCGCGGTGTCCCAAGTGTTCTCTTCATTGGTGGGTGTGGGGGCCTGGTTCGGAGGCATTGATCGCGCTACACTTTCACTCACCAAATCCGGAGCGGGATCCTTGGCAGGTCTCTTCCACAAACCCTTCAGGGGGCTAAAGCCCAAGTGATAAATGGTTACATTGGAATTCATTGCCCCCTTGACGATTTCACTTCGGCTCATCTTGCTTCCGATGTTGAATCCGTCGGAAAAGACGATGATCACCTTCCGATCCCCTATCTTTGCGGGGTCGTTGAGCATAGAGAGAGCACGCACGATCGCATCGTCCAGATGCATCCCGCCGCCGCGCCCTTGGAGCCCCCGGAGCACTGTATCCAGCTTGTCGCCATTGGTGGTAAAGTCCAGGGCCAGGTCCACACGGTCACTGTAGGTGAGCGCGGCCACCTGCCCTTGCGGCCCCATAACCATCTCGGAAAACATCGAACCCAGCGGGCGGACGGAATCCAGAAAGGGCACGGTCGCGTCATTGGTCTCCACAATGATCACCAATGACACCCGGCGCATTTCGGTGTCAAACTGCTTGATGTCCTGGAGTTGGCCATTGTCGTAAACCTTGAACTCATTCTGTTCCAGGTCGTACACAAATTGCCCGCCCGAGTCGAAGACCGTCACTGGGGTCGTGACGTACTGAACGTTGCTTCTAATTATCGGCGTGCCGGCCAACTGTGTTTCATCGGCAGAATCCTTTTTCGGGGCGGCCTGGTCAGCAGGGCTCTTAACCGTAACGTTTTGCTGCGCCTGGGCGGCCGGCGCCAGCGCCTGGCCGGCGAGCGCCAAAAGTATTGCTAAGGACCCTGCCTGGTAATAGAAGAAGCGCAGCCATTTCCGATTCATGAACGACCTCCCAAAGCTTCCTTCCTGTTGGATGAGCCCCGGTCAACTGCGGTTGCAGGGGAGCGGGTAGCTCAAGGCCCGCAGTTCGGCCCTGCGGCTCTCCCGGACCCCATCGAAAAGCCGCAGGGGCGAAGAGCGATCCCCCGGCTCTCCCGAACCCCATCGAAAAACCGCAGGGCTGAAAGGCAAGCCCTGCGCTACACGGCACGTTGCCTCACCGCCTCATAGAGCACTACTCCGGCGGCCACGGATACGTTCAGAGAAGTCACGGGCCCCCGCAGGGGGATGTGCGCCCGTTCATCGCACGCCTCGCGCACCAGCCGATGCAGCCCACGCCCTTCGCCACCAAGCACCAGCACGCACCCTTGCGAATAATCAAGCTCGGTGTAGGATTTCGGGGCGTCCGCTTCCAATCCATACACCCACAGGTTGTGGCTTTTCAAGTCCATCAAAGCTCGGACCAGGTTCGGGACGCGCGCCACCTTGGCGTGTTCCAAAGCGCCAGCCGCCGCCCGTGCCACCGCCGGTGAGAGCCCGGCCGCACGCCGCTCCGGGATGACCACGCCGCGCGCGCCTGCCGCCACCACCGTCCGGATGATCGCGCCCAGATTGGCCGGGTCTTCCACCCCATCCAACGCCACCAGCAGGGGACGCTCCTCCTGGGCAGTCAGGTCAGAAAGATCATCATAGGCCTTTGGCGTGCACACCGCCACCACGTTTTGGTGTTGGGGAGTGCCGGCGGCCCGCTCCACCGCCGGGCGGGGGGAAAAGCGCAATCCGATACCCGCGGCGCGGCAGGCGTCCACAATCTCCTGTAGGCGAGGGTTGTGGTAGCCCTGCGTGATCATTACATAATCCACCGGCCGGGTGCGCACCGCCTCACGCACCGAATGGATGCCGTAAACTACTTCCAGGCGATCCCCACTTTCCCTCTGCGACAATGAATTGCCTCCTCGGCATGCGGTTCGATTTCCCTCGAACGCGCGTACACATACGAGATCACAGCCCTCTCCCAGGGGGAGAGGGTGCCCGACGGAGGAGGGCGGGTGAGGGGTCACTTTCCGCCGGCGACTTAACCTCGCGTGAAACCCTCACCCCCACGACTTGCGAAACGTGGGGCCCCCTCCACCTTGTGGTCCCCCCTCTCCCAAAGGAGAGGGCAGCTTCCCTTTCGCGCGAACGATTCCCTATCCAAGTTTCGCCGCCTCGGCAAATTCCCTCATCCGCTCGCTCACACTCTTCACGTGCCGCGCCAACGGTAGTTTCGACCCTTCCTCGTAAATCGGAATCAGCTTTTCCAGTTCCGGCCCGGAGCCTGCGCCGGTCACGGCCATCCGTATAGGATGATACAAATCTTTCCCCTTCTTCCCTGTCTCTTTCTGCACAGCCTTGGAGATTTCGCGAAAGCGCTCGTAGGTCAGGCCGCTCTCCGTCAGAACCTTTGGAATGAATGCTTTCAGCACCTCGATGGCCTCTGAGCAAGGGTAGCGCGGACCTGTATTGTAGGTCCGCGGCTGGTCATCGATGGGCAAGGAAAAGCCGCGGACCTACAAAGCAGGTCCGCGCTACCGTTCTATTCACCCTTCCAGCTTCGCCGCCTCGGCAAATTCCCGTAAGCGCTCTGCGCAACTCTTCACAGGCCGCTTCAGTAAGAGTTGGGCGCCGTCCTCGAAGATTGGAATCATCTTCTTGAGTTCGGGTCCAGATTCTTCGCCCGTCAATGCGATCCGGACCGGATGATAAAGTTGTCTGCCCTTCGTTCCAGTTTTCTTCCCCAAGGACTTGATGAGTTCTTGGAATCGTCCAAAACTCAATGTGGGTTCAGCGACAACCTGCCGGACGAATTCAACAAGAATTTCTCTCGCGAGGGGATCTTCCAACACGAGTCGCGTGCTTTCGTTGCGAACTACCCTTGCTCCATCGTATTCGAATATCAACCGGGCGAGATCGAGCAGGCTCGCCTTATCCTTGCTCTCACTCTTGCTCTCAACAACTCCAATCTTACTCTCAATAATGACGAGAAGAATTTGATCTATTAACCCTTTCGCCCTCGCGACCTCATCTTCCGCAAGGTACCTCTCGCGCGTTAAGACGCCCGTAACCATCTTCGTGAAATATTCAACCCTCTGGTCGGTCGGGAGCGCGAAGAGGTATTCCCCGTTCAGCCAGTCAAGCTTCTTCCGGTCAAATACGGCAGGGCTCTTGGTGATTCGGTCCAAAGAGAATTGGGCAATCATCTCGTCAGTGTTGAACTTCTCGGTCTTACCGTCCGAAGCCGACCACCCGAGCAGCAGGAGATAATTCCTCAACGCCTCAGGTAGAATGCCCTCTTCACGAAAATTAGACATCGAAGTTGCTCCGTGCCGCTTGGAAAGGCGCGTGTGATCCGGGCCCAGGATGGTGGAGAGATGCGCGAACTCCGGTGGCTCCCAACCCAGCGCGCGATAGAGGGCAAGCTGGCGCGGCGTGTTCGAGATGTGATCGTCGCCGCGAATCACATGGGTAATTTCCATCAGGTGGTCGTCAATCACCACTGCGTAATTGTAGGCGGCCAGGCCCTCCGAGCGCACGATGACGGGATCGCCGATGACCTCACTGGAAAAGGTGGTGGGCCCATGCACCCGGTCATTCCAAAAGAAACTGCTTTCCACAATCTTCAAACGCACCGCGGCGGGCTCACCCGCGGTCTTACGGCGCGAGACCTCCTCAGCAGCAAGTTTCCGGCAGCGCCCGGAATAGCGCGGCTGGCGGCCGGCTTTCAACTCCTCCTGGCGTTCGGCTTCCAGTTGTTCCGCCGAACAGAAGCAATAGTAGGCGTCGCCCTGCCCGATCAACTTCTCCGCGTATTGGGTATAAATCGCGCCGCGCTCCGACTGGCGGTAGGGGCCAAACGAACCGCCCTTGTCAGGGCCTTCATCCCAATCGAGCCCGAACCAGCGCAGGTCTTGGAGCAATTGCCGTTCGTATTCCGGCTTTGAGCGCTCCGCGTCAGTGTCTTCGATGCGCAAGACAAAGGCCCCGCCGTGATGGCGCGCGAACAGCCAGTTGAAAAGGGCCGTCCGGGCATTTCCCACGTGGACGTAGCCGGTGGGGCTGGGGGCAAAACGAACTCGAACCTTGGACATATAATTCCGGCCTTTCGCGAAGCCTTAAAGATAACATACTCCGCCGGACCCGGCCTGCGGCGTTGGCTACGGCATAGGGCGCGACCCTTCATCCGTTCAGGACTCGCTCCTATAAATGGATTGGCTTATTAACCGAGACCGATGGCTTGTTACAACGCAGCCGTAGGGGCGGTTCGCGAACCGCCCGGCTCGATGATGATCACGCGCGTTTTCGAAAGGGCGCTTCGCGAAGCGCCCCTACGACCCGTGTGCAAATCCCTGATCCGGCGTTAGGCACGCAACATTCGGCGCCTGGAACCGGGCACCTGGCACCTGGTCTTGCTACTTCTTCTCCACCTGCAACGCTGGTAGCCAACGGGAAATATGGTTGAGGCTGGGGTCATGCGTACGGTCAACCTGAAGAGGCGTCACGGAAATCTCGCGCGCGAGAATGGCTCCGTAATCGGAATCCGGCTCGACGTCGGTGAGTTCAACCGTTTCGTCGAGCCAATAGTGCGGGCGCCCGCGCGGGTCCTTTTGTTCCACCACGAGATTTTGCGAAATCTTCTGGCTCTGGCGGGTGATGCGCACGCCGCGCACTTCACCGCGCGGCACATTTACATTCAAGCACACTCCCGGCGGCAAACCTTCTTCCAATATCTTGGCGGCAAGTTGCGCCGCGAAAGCTGCGGCAGAGGAAAAATCCAGGTCCTTCCGCGACGCGAGGGAAATGGCGAAGGACGGCACACCGTGCACCGCCGCTTCATTCGCCCCACCCACGGTTCCGGAGTAAACCACGTTCTCACCCATGTTTCCGCCAGGGTTGATCCCGCTCACCACCAGGTCAGGCCGCTGCGGCAGAATCTTGTAGAGAGCCAGGATTACCGAGTCGCTCGGCGTGCCGCCAACCGCATAATGCCGGTCGTCAATCCGGTGGATACGCAAAGGCGTGTGCAGGCTGATCGCTTGACTGGTGGCGCTCATCTCCCTGTCCGGAGCGACGACGGTTACCTCACCCACCAGGGCCAGGCTCTGCTCCAGCGCCTTGATGCCCGGAGCGCTTATCCCGTCGTCGTTCGTGATCAGAATGCGTTTCGAGGACATGCCAAATTCCAAGAGAAGTCGGAGGCAAAAGCCAGGAGCCAGGAGTCAGAGTGGAGCTTTCTACCTCCTAAATCCTGACGCCTAAGTGCCAAATCCTGCCTTTTAGATTTTAAGCATGTGTGCCGAAGTACGTCCATATGATTCGTGCACCGCGGCCGCGGGGAACCGCAGAGGCGCTGAGGCGCAGAGAGAGTCCTCACCACAGAGCGCACAGAGACCACAGAAAATGGACTTCTGATGGCGCGGGTTGGGATTACGATCCTTGGTTTGTTGACCCACAGTTTTCATCGGCGGCTGCTCTCCGTGACCTCTGTGCCTCTGTGGTGAGACCCTTTTAAACCTTGCTCAAAATGGCATGCTTTTGGTGATAACATTCCTGTCGAAAAGCAGACGGCGTTTGGGGCATGACGGCAAATGGATGTTTGCAGCCATGCGCGGCCAGACCTCGCAGGGCTGAAACTTTACGAACGCAGTTTATCCATCGGGAGGGACTTCCTATGCGAAGAATCGGCATAATCTCTATCATCTCACTCATCGCGATCCTCGCCTTAATTCCACGCGACCGCTCGGCGCCGATGCAGGCGCCAGGGCCGCTTTCCGACAAGACGCTCAGCTTCCGCATCGTCTTTGGCGAAAGACAGGAGCGGCTGGAGGACTATTCCGGTTCCTTGACGCTGAATCAGGGCAAGGTGGTGAACGTGATGCCCTGGCGCCTTTTCAAAGAGGACACAGTAAATCCCGATGCAACTTGGAAGGTGCACGTCAAACACTTTCAATTTGAAAACCAGCCCAAGGACCCTCGCCCTTTAGATACTTCGGAGGACATCGCTAACTTTGTTCCCGCCGGAGTGACGGTGACGGTGGAAGCGGCGCCCACGGCGAGCGCTCAAGTCCATACCGTGCAGGGAGACTTCCGCTTCGCGTTGCAGGAACTTGAAGACGGCCACGCGCTTTCCTTCCGCGACGGCGATGTGGTGGTCCAGCGCACGCCCACTCCTCAACAAATTTCACCCGTACCCCAGGGCGCGAATCCCGAAGAGCACGACTATCCCTCGGTGTGCGTCACGCGCCAGGGCGTGATCTGGGTGGCTTGGCAGGCTTACCAAAGCCTCGGCGATCATGTCTACGTGCGCTACTCGACGCCGGCGGGTTGGTCAGAGCCCGTGCGCCTGACGGAAGAAAAGGGCGACGTCTTTCACCCCGCCGTGGCGGAAGATTCCGAGGGACGAATCTGGGTGGTCTGGTCAGAGAGGGCGGGCGAAGATTGGGACCTCTACGCGCGAACGTTTGACGGCCAAAAGTGGGCAGCACGGCAAAAGCTGAACGAGGCGAATCACCCCAATATTTTTCACCGGCTTGTCGCCGATCCCACCGGCGCGCTCCACCTGGTGTGGATCGGTTACCAGGACGGCCAATCGCATGTGCTGCTGAGCACCTTGCGCGGGAACAAGTGGTCAAAGCCGGAGGAAATCAGCGGACCGAACGCGTGGATGCCGGATGCCGCGGGCGACTCCGCCGGTAACCTCTACATCGCCTGGGACAGTTATCGCACCGGCAATTACGATATCTTCCTGCGCAAGGTCAACGCCGATGGGTCCATGGAACCCATTCAACAGGCCACTCAGTCGGGGAAATTCCAGGCGCACGCCTCCGTGGCCGTTGATCCCGCAGGGCGCGTGTGGCTGGCTTGGGACGAGTCTGGTGACAACTGGGGCAAGGACTGGAACCGCGACGATCAATCCCGCAGCACCACGCTGTACTCAAGCCGCCACCCGCGCGTGGCCGTGCTGGAGAATGGCGTCTGGAAGCAAACCGTTGGCGACCTGAAGGCCGCCATCCCGATTCGCTATAACCATTTTATCGAAGCGCCGCGCCTCACCTGCGATGCTCGCGGCCGGATCTGGGCCGCCCTGCAAATCCGCACCAGCACGGCTGAGACTCGCACCGATCATTGGGCCGTCAACGGCCAGTGGGAAAATTTCTTGACCCGCTATGAAGGCGACCATTGGACATCCCTCATGCCCATACCGGAAACCAGTTCGCGCCCCGACGGAACCTTCCAGATTACTCCGGGTCCGCAGGGAATCTGGATGGCTTGGATCAACAATAACAAGCGGTTTGGCCCCGCCGCCGGCTTTCAGCCTTCCATGACCGGCGCCGCCACTGCCACGGGTCCGCATCGCCCCGGTGTGCAGGAGATTGACGCTGCCGCTTTCGCCAGCGAGGCCGCGGCGCCGCCACCGCAACTGGCGGAGTTCAAGGATCCCAAGGAGGGCTCTCCACCGGTGCATCCCAACGAAGCGGAGGATGTTGCCCGCGTTCGCGCTTATCGCCTCACGGTGAATGACACTTCGCTCCGCATTCTGCGCGGCGACTTCCACCGTCACACGGAAATTTCCGCCGACGGCGCGGGCGACGGTTCGGTGGAGGACTATTTCCGCTACATGATGGATGCGGCAGCTATGGATACCGGGATCATTTCCGACCACAACGCCGGAGGCGATAACGAGTACACCTGGTGGCGAACCGAGAAAGCCATCGACCTCTTCCACATCAAGGACTTTTACACACCCCTGTTCGGATATGAGCGCAGCGTCAGCTATCCCAATGGGCATCGCAACGTGGTGTTCGCTGAACGCGGCACTCGCACTCTTCCCATCGGTGATGCGGAAAACCATAACAAGGTCAATAGTGGCCCTATCCTGTACCCCTATTTGAAACAACATCGGGGTATCTGCATGCTGCATTCGCTCGCCACCGACCAGGGCTCCGACTATCGCGATAACGACCCCGAGGTCGAGCCGCTGGTGGAAATCTATCAGGGCTACCATGCCAACTATGAGTATGAAGGAGCGCCGCGCGCCGAGAGTGCGAATTATCAGGTGGATGTCCATGGAAAATATGAGGCGGCGGGATTTTATTGGACGGGCTTGGCCAAAGGTTACAAGCTGGGGGTCGAATCGAGCTCCGACCACATCTCCACGCACAGCTCCTGCACGATGATTTATACGCCCTCGATGGACCGCACCGACATCGTCGAGAGCATGCGCAAGCGCCACGCCTACGGCGCCACGGACAACATCATCGTGGATTTCCAGGCCGTGGATGAGCAGGGGCACACGTACCTGATGGGCGACGCCTTTGCCGCGCCCACCGCCCCTCACCTTAAAGTCAAAGTGTTCGGAACCGACACACTGCAACGGGTGGAAATTATCAAAGACGGGAAGTTTGTTTTTACCACATCACCCAACGCCAAGAGCGCGGAGTTCACCTACACCGACAACGAGCCGCCCCGGGGTGAAAGCTGGTACTACGTGCGCGTCACCCAGATGGACCGCAACCTGGCGTGGTCCAGTCCCATTTGGGTGAAGTACGGCGGCCAGTAGGCAGCGAGCAGAAGGCGGTAAGCAGTTCCCCGGAGGGCAACTATTAATTAGCCGGGGGCAACGCCCACGGAAGGTGCGCCCCCAGGGACAATGAACAGTAGGGCGGTTCGCGAACCGCCCCTACGCCTTCGCATGGGTCGAACCCCTTCTCAACCCACTCAGCGCCAAACCTAATTCAACCCCTTATCGGGTTTGGTCCTTCGTCAGGGGACATCGCTTCTGGGGGTTTCACCCACGGCTCATGACCTTGGACCTCTTCGCGGTCCCCTTTGACAGCCGCTATAGCGCACTGCATCACTACAAGACACCGGCTCTTCTTGACTTTCGCCTTTTATTCTCCTACATTGATGACATCACCAAGGGGAGGTAGCGCAGGGCCCGCTCTCCGGCCCTGCGGTTCTCCTTCCCAAGGTTGAAAGGCATGAAGGCAAGTCAAACGGCAAAGCCGCTTGGCCTTTTACTTTTGCCTTTTGCGCTTTGCCTTTTGACTTGCTTTTTTGGCGGGGCGCAAGAGCCGCAGGGCCGGAGAGCGAGCCCTGCGCTACTCTCTTTTGCAGGGAGTTATGTTTACGCAGGCACAAACTTCGCCGACCGCCTTGACGCGACCGTGGCGCTTGCCGCCGCGCGGACTGGCCGTTTTTCACGGGCAGCACAATGCGCCGCGGCTGAGCCACTACTTTATGCCGCGCCTGGCTCTCGAGGGCAAGCGCATTCTGTTTCTCGATGGCGCCAACTGCGCCGACCCGCGATTGATGGCGCGGCTGGCCGAGCGGCGGGGGATGCCCTTTGCCCAATTCAACCAACAGATCATGCTGGCGCGGGCGTTCACGTGCTTTCAGCTTACCGAACTGATCCGCCGGGTGCCGCAATTCCTGGCGGAATTCCCCGCCCAGGTTCTGATGGTCACGGCCTTTCCAGAGCTTTATTTCGATGAGGACATTCGCTATGCCGACGCCCACGCGGCTTTCCAGCAGGCGCTGGGACATCTTGCTGGGTTCTGGGGACTAGGGACTGGGGGCAGGGGAAAAACCGAAACTCGAAATTCGAAAATCGACCATCACCAGTCCCCAGTCCCCAGCACCCAGTCCCTAGCGGTGGCGCTTTTCTCTGCCGCCTCCGGGTTCCAGCCGCCCGCGGGCCGCAAGCTCTTTTTCGCCCAGACCTGCGCGGCCGCGACGGAGCTTTGGAAATTCCAGGCGGATGGCCAGGGCCGGTTGGGGTTGACACAACAGGACAAGGTGTTGGGTGCTGGGAACTGGGGAAAAGCTCTTCCATTGCCGATTGACGATGGTCGATTGTCGATTAGTTCAATCGAAAATCGGCCATCGATAATCGGCAATTGCGAAAAAGCCGCGGACCTAAGAAACAGGTCCGCGCTAGCTTCCCCAGCACTTAACCCCTAGCCCCCAGCCCCCAAGAGAGGTTCGCCATGGGACGAACGGTTGCCACGTTTCGCGACTTGATCGAACAGGAATTGCAAAACTGGAAGCAGCGCTTTGGCCGCGCGCTCCGGCAGGAAGAGCAGGCGCATCTGGAGGCCATGTTCAATCGGGTGCGCCTGTACGTGCAAGCTTGCACCTATCACTTTCCCGTGGACGCGATGCATGGCATTCACGTGGCGGTGGAGCTGGACCACGAAATCCGGCTGCGAAAAATTGAGGCCGCGTTAGGAATAAACCTTGAAACTCAGTGGATGGATTCTCGACCTCTACCCTTGCCCGCAGGGGATGATCGTGTGGCTCATCGAGCCGAGCCAGCAGAAACGCCGCCGGCTGATTGACGGCTCTTTTCGACCCTGCTTTTACGTGCAGGGGCCGGAAAGGCAGCTCGCGCGATTGGCGGAAGCGCTTCCCGCCCGCGCCGCGGTGAGTTGCGCGCTCACGGAGCGGCAGAACATCTGGGACCGGCGGCTGCTGCGCGTGCTGCAAGTGTCCGCCCATCACCCCACGCTGTTCGCGCCGGTGGCGCGATTCGTCCGCCGCTTTGACAGCGGCCTGGCGCTGTACGACTCTGACCTGATGCTGGCGACGATGTACTGCTGGGAAAAGAATATCTTCCCTTTGGCGCGAGTGGAAATTGAGGCCAGCCTTGCCGCTACGGACGTAGCGCCGGGCTTTAGCCCGGCACGTGCCGCCCTAAAGGGCAGCGCTACTCCGCTCGGGACTGCGGGGTTACCCGCCGAGATCCATTCCATCACCTGCTGCGACGACGAGTGGCTGACCGAATATGAGCGGCCGCCCGTGCGCACCATGCGGATTCGCCTGGAAGGGATTTCCGACGTCAACCCCAAGCACGGCCGGCACGGCGCCATCGAGGTGGCGGTTGAAAACGACTGGCAGACGCTCGATGATTCCGACGAACCCACCGCGCAGGTTTTCGAACGCTTGCTGCGCGTGCACGACCCGGATGTGCTGGTGACCGAATGGGGCGATGACGTGCTGTTGCCGGGTTTGCTGCGGCAGGCGCAGCGCTTGCGCATCCGCCTGCCCTTGAACCGCGATGCCCTGCCGGTGGAGCGGACCCGTTCGCGCAGTTACATGAGCTATGGGCGCATCCTGTTCAAGGAAAGCACCACCATTTTGTTTGGGCGGCTGCACATCGACACACAAAATTCCTTTGCCGCCGACCAGTGCGAGATGGAAGGCCTGTGGGAACTGGTGCGGGTCACGAAGCTGCCGGTGCAATACGCCTGCCGCACCACGCCCGGCACGGGAATCTCCTACATGCAGATGGAAACGGCCTGGCGGGACGGCGTGTTGATTCCCGCGCAAAAGGCCGAGCCGGAAAGCCTGAAGCACCCGGACGAGTTGCTGCGGGCGGATCGCGGCGGATTGGTTTTCCCTCCGCGCCTCGGCTTCTTTGAAAACGTGGCGGAGCTGGATTTCGTGAGCGAGTTTCCCAGCATCATGGCGCAGTTCAATATTTCGCCGGAAACCATCAACTGCCCGTGCTGCCCGCAGGCGCCGCGCGTGCCGGAACTCGGCTACCGCGTGTGCCAGCGGCATCGCGGCATCACCAGCCGGGTGGTGGAGCGCCTTATCGCCAAGCGGCGGCAGTACAAAGAGCTGCGGGATTTGGGGCTAGGGGTTGGGGATTCGGGATTCGGGATGCAGGGTGCGAGTGGTGTGGCGAGTCTCCATTTTCCCATTCCGAATTCCGGATTCCAGATTCCGGAGCCCGAGCCGCTGCCAATCGTCCATCGTCCATCGTCCAGCGGCAATCCTGCCCCTCATCCCGAATCCCTAACCCCTAATCCCTCCGCCTGTAAACAGCGGCGCGACGTGCTGAAGTGGCTGCTGGTTTGCTGCTTCGGCTACACCGGCTACAAGAACGCCCGCTTCGGCAAAATCGAAGCGCATGAGGCCATCAATGCCTTGGCGCGGGAGAAATTGCTGGTGGCGAAAGAGGTGGCGGAGCAGCGGGGCTTCCGGGTGCTGCACGCGCTGGTGGATTCAATCTACGTATGTAGGGGCGGTTCGCGAACCGCCCCTACGCCTCTGGCGTCCCGCGAGGACTATCTGCGTCTGGCGCAGGAAATCGAACAGATCACCCGCCTGCCGATGGCGCTGGAGGCCGTCTATCGCTACGCCGTCTTCCTGCCTTCCAAGCAATCGGCGGAGATCCCCGTGCCCAACCGCTTTTTCTGCGTGTCGGACGAGGGCGAACTCAAGGTGCGCGGGCTCGAATGCCGCCGGCACGACACGCCGCCGTTTGTTACCCGGATGCAGCGCGAGGTGCTGGCGATTCTGGCCGAGGCGCGGGATTTCGCCACCTACTGTGACAAACTCCGCGAGGCGCGGGAAGTTTACGAGCGCTACCAGGAGCGGCTCCGGGACGGCAGCGTGGCGGCGGAAGAACTGGTGATTCGCAAGCGCCTGACCAAAGCTCCCGGCAACTATCAAAAAAACAGCTCCACCGCCATCGCCGCCCGGCAACTGGACCGCGCCGGCGTGAAATTGCGGCCGGGCGAGAACATCGAGTTCATCATCACCGACGCTCGCTCCTCGCTGGTCGACGATCGCGTGCGCGCCTGGACCTTATGGGAAGGCTGGAGAGGGTACGACGTAGAGGCCTACGGGAAAGCCCTCGCCAAAGCGTTCGAACCCGTCGCGCACTTTGGAAGGCAGTAGGCAGAAGGCAGCGAGCCCCGGACTTAGCCCGAATTTCTCGCCACGGGGTGGGGAAGGGCGGGGCTTTACAGGCTGCGGAAAAACTCGTCGGCACTGTCATTCTGAGGAGCAGCGGCGACGAAGAATCTCGCATTGCCTTGAAAACACGCCGAGCGAGATTCTTCGCTGCGCTCAGAATGACAGCGAACGGGCTCGGGATGACAGCATTGTAGGGTCTTCCCGCAGCCTGTTCAGCCCCGCCTTTCCGGGAGCCCCGAGAGCGTCCCAGGGTGGTGAGAAGTCCGGGTTAGACGCCAGCCCCGATGCTCGCGTATTCGCGAAGCATCTCCAATTATAGCCTAGTTATATAGCTTAAAAGACGGAAGGGCGGGGAATCCCCGGCGGGTTGGGTGCCGGGAGGTGGGCGGGGTCATTCCCGCCGGGCGGGAGCGCTACGTCCGCAAATCGATGCCCAGGAAGCGGCGAATCTCATTTTCCAGGGAAGGGATGGTTATCACGCAACTGCCGCCGGAAATGCTCGATTTTCCGTCGAGGTTAAAGAAGCTCGCGCCGGCTTCCTCGCCGATGATCTTGAGCGGCGCCAAATCCCACGCTTTGGCTTCCATGGTAATCCACACCTCGGCGCGTCCGGCGGCCACATACATCGCATCCATGCAACCACCCATGCTTCGCACGGAGCAGAATTGGGTTATCCAGGGAAGCAGGCGCTCACCCCAACCGTGCTGCACGACCTTGTCGAATCCCGTCAGGCAAAGCATCGCCTGGTTCGGCGTTTTCGCCAGCGAGCAGTGGATGCGCGTACCGTTGCAATAAGCGCCCAGTCCCGCCGCGGCGGAATAGAGTTCCCCCAGCGGCGCCAGATTAACCGCGCCCACCACCACTTTGCCCTCAGCTTCGAGCGCCAGCATGACACCCCAGGTGGGAATGCCACGCACAAAGCTGCGCGTGCCATCGATGGGGTCGACGATCCAGCGGCGGCCGCTGCGCCCCTCCCGCGATGCGCCCTCTTCACCCAGGAGGCCGTCGTCGGGATACGCCTCCTCCAGCAGCTTCGTAATCAGCCGCTCGTTGGCGAGGTCCGCGGTGGTTACGGGAGAACCGTCGGGCTTGGCTTCCCACTCGAACCCCCGCGCGTGATTTTCCAGCGCCAGCCGCCCGGCTTGCTCGGCAATGCGTTGTGCAACTTCCAGTTCTTTTTCAAATATCATAAGGGTAAGGTAGCGCAGTGCCCGCCGTCCGGCCCTGCGGCTCTTCCCGGCGCTTGGGGTTGGGCTGCGCCGTCAAAGCCATGGCGCGGTCAAAAAGCCGCAAGGCTGGAAAGCGAGCCTTGCGCTACATTTTCTTGCTCAAAACGCCAGGTACACGGGATTTTCAAGAATCTGTTTGAGGCTTTGCAGAAACTTCGCCCCGGTCGCGCCGTCCACGACGCGATGATCGCATGAAAGCGTCAGCCGGCAGCGCAGGCCCACTTCCACGCGCCCGTCCACCACCACGGGTTTCTCCGCCACCGCGCCCACGGCCAGGATGGCGCCTTCGGGCGGATTGATGACGGCGGAGAACTCGTCGATTCCCATCATCCCGAGATTGGAAATAGAGAAAGTGGAGCCCGCGTACTCCTCGGGAAGAAGCTTGCGGGTGCGGGCGCGGGCAACCAGTTCCTTGGACTCGCTGGAAATCTCCGCCAGGTTCTTCGTGTCGGCATTGCGGAGGACAGGGGTGATGAGTCCGCCGCCGTCGGTGGCCACCGCCATACCCAGATGGATGCGGTGGTGATACCGGATTGACTCACCTTGGAACGAAGCATTCACCTCCGGATTCTGCCGCAGCGCCGCCGCGCAGGCCTTCAAAATAATATCGTTGTAGCTGAGCTTCAACCCGGGGTCAAGCAAGTTGGCGGATTCGCGCAGCTCCTTGGCGCGTTGCATATTCACTTCGATGGCGAGATAGAAATGCGGGATGGGCGCTTTGCTTTGCACCAGGCGCGTGGCGATGACCTTGCGCATGGAGCTGAGCGGCTCGTCGGAATACTCGGGACCCGTCGGCGAAGGGGCAGGCCTGCGGGGCAGAAATGGGGCGGGTGACGGAGCGCCACCCGCGCCGGCAGCCGCCGCAAAGGGCGCCGGGGCGAGCGCCGCACGGCGCTCCACGTCCTGGCGAATGATCCTTCCATTGGGGCCGGTGCCGGTAATCTGGGCGATCTCCAGGCCCATTTCCTTGGCCATGCGCTTGGCAAGGGGCGAAGCCAATACGCGGCCGCCCGCTTCAGGGGCGGGACTAGGGGCTGGAGGCTGGGTGCTGGGTGCTGGGTGCTGGGCACTGGCTCCCGGTTCCGGACTCCGGACGCCGGACTCCGGGCTCTTGACTCCTGCATTTCCAGCGCCATTGGCTTTCACCAAAGCCGAGATGTCCTCGTCGGCCTTAGCAATCACCGCCAGCAATTCGCCGACAGGCACCACCTTGTCAACAGCCACCAGGATCTTGCGGAGCACTCCGCTGCCCATCGCTTCCACTTCCATGTTCACTTTATCGGTTTCGATTTCGACCACGCCGTCGCCGGTGGAAATGGCGTCGCCTTCCTTCTTGAGCCACTTCAGAACCTTACCCTCCGTCATCGTATCGCTGCCCTTGGGCATCATAACCTTAACGGCCATCGAGAAACCTCGCTTCGGAATTAGTCTGGCGCCGCGCGGCAAGAGTGAACGAGCAAGTCAAAAGGCAAATCGCAAAAGTCAAAAGTTAAAAGCCCACTTACCAAAAACTCTCGGTTTAGTTTTCACCTGCGGCTGAGCAGCGGCACCTACTTGCATTTAACTTTTGCCTTTTGACTTTTGCGATTTGCCTTTTGACTTTCCTTTAACACTCGGCTCGTCGCGCAATAGTGTCTTAGGCGTGTCCCTGGCTCCCCACCCCTTGCCGGTAGAGCACCTGGTGGACCGCGTCCTTCACTCTCTGCTTGTCGGGCTGCACCAGGTGTTCCAGGTTTTTGGCGTAGGGCATGGGAACATCCCGGCCGGTCACGCGCAGGATGGGGGCATCGAGATAGTCAAACGCCGCGCGCTGGATGATATCCACGAACTCCGCTCCCACGCCGCAGTACTTCCAACCTTCTTCGACAATCACCACGCGATTGGTTTTCTTCACCGAGTTCACGATGGCTTCGGTGTCGAGCGGCCGCAGCGTGCGCGGGTCCACCACCTCGGCCTCAATTCCTTCGGCAGCCAGGTCCGCCGCCGCGTCCAGCGCTACCAGCACCATCTTGGAGTGCGCGACGATGGTCACATCGCGGCCGACCCGTTTGATGTCCGCCACCCCCAGAGGAATCAGGTGTTCACCGTCCGGGACTTCGCCGCGCGTGCCGTAAAGCACCTCCGACTCGATGAAGACCACCGGGTTGTTGTCGCGAATGGAAGTTTTCAGCAATCCCTTGGCGTCCGCCGGGGTCGCGGGGGTAACGACCTTCAGCCCCGGCACGTGGCAGAACCACGCTTCCAGCGCTTGCGAGTGCTGCGCGCCGAGTTGGTGGCCTGCGCCCCCCGGCCCGCGAACCACCAGGGGGATGGGAAACTGTCCACCCGACATGTAGAGCATCTTGGCGGCGCTATTCACAATTTGATCGAGGGCCAGCATGGAGAAATTGAAGGTCATCATCTCCACAATCGGCCGCAGTCCCGACATGGCGGCGCCCACTCCGAGCCCCGTAAAGCCCAGCTCCGTGATGGGTGTGTCAAGCACCCGCATGGGTCCAAACTCTTCCAGCATGCCTTTGCTGACTTTGTAAGCGCCGTTATAGAAGCCCACTTCCTCGCCCATCAGCACGATGTTCTCATCGCGATGCATTTCCTCGCTCATGGCTTGGTTAAGGGCTTCACGATAGGTCAATATGGACATTACATTCTCCGGTCTAGTCTTCCTGATTGGCGATTAAGTGATTGGCGATTTGCGATTTTAAGACCAGGAACAACCAAGGCCGCCCGCTATTCGCTCAATCGCTAAATTATTTAATCCACGTACACGTCCGTGTAGAGTTCTTTGGCATCGGGTTCCGGGCTCCGCTCCGCAAACGCCACGGCTTCCTCCACCGTGTCGCGCACTCGCTGCTCGACCTCGTCGAGGAATGCCTGGTCCACGATGCCGTTCACTTCCAAAGCGGCGCTGAACTGTTTGATGGGATCGTGGCGGCGCTGCTCTTCCACTTCTACCTTGGTGCGGTAATGGCCGTGCGAGGGGTCGGACATGGAATGACCCATGAAGCGGTAGGTGCGCGCTTCGATGAGGGTGGGGGCATTATTCTTGCGCGCGCGGTCCACCGCCTCTTTCAGGGTTTCGCGCACGGCAAGAACATCCATGCCATCCACCCAGGTACGCGCCATGTTGTAGGCACACGCCTTCTGCGAAAGCTCGTAGAGCGAAGAGGCGCGTTCAATGGGGGTTCCCATGCCGAAGCGGTTGTTCTCGCAGATAAAGATGACCGGAAGCTTCCACAGCGCGGCAAGATTCAACGACTCATGGAACGAGCCGATGTTGACGGCTGCTTCCCCGAAAAAGCAGAGCGTCACCCGCGGTTGCTTCAGATACTTGGCGGAAAAGGCCGTGCCCGCCGCCAGGGGAATCTGGCCACCGACAATTCCATGGCCGCCCATAAAGCTGCGCCGCTTGTCAAACAGGTGCATCGACCCACCCTTGCCTTTGGAGACACCGCTTTGCTTTCCGCACAGTTCCGCCATCACTTCGCCAGGGTCCATGCCGCGCACCAGCGCGTGGCCGTGTTCGCGGTAGGACGTAAAAATGTAATCGTCAGGCTGGGTGGCGGAAAGGGCTCCCACCGCCACCGCTTCCTGCCCGATATAGAGATGGCAGAACCCCCCGATTTTCCCCAGCGTGTAAAGTTCTGCGGATTTTTCCTCGAAACGGCGGACCAGGACCATTTGCTCCAGCATGGTCTTGAGCACCGCGGGGTCTTCCATCCGTGCGCGCTCTTCCATGGTCCCGGTCGCCGGTCGGCCCGTCCCGCATAAGAGTTCGGTAAAGTTGGCCGATTCCGTTACGGTGTCGGACGATTTCATTGCTACCCTCCTGAGTTCCCCCCAAAAAACATCTTACAAACGGCGCTCTTGCCCGCTGGGAATGGGCGCGGCCGCTAATCCCTAAAACTGTGAACTAGTCTCATCTCGATTCTAATCAGTTTTTCGAATTAGGGAAACCCTAAAAGATAACGCGCCGGTTTCCCGCCGCTTCCTTATGACGATTTTTATAATGATCGGGCCATCGGGCCATCGGGTCATTGAGAACTCTCGGACACCTTCCTGCCCACGGGCTGTCAGCCTGAGGATTGACAGCCTTGCGGCTACCCTTGACAGGCAGAAGCTCAGGCCGAAGAGCAAGCATGCGGATGGTATGAGCAGGGCACCGTCTAAGTGTAATGGGGTTGAAAGGGACCCCTCACCTGCCCTCCTCCGTCGGGCACCGTCTCCCCTGGGAGAGGGCTGTGATTTTGACTTCTCTCCCTCTCGCTTGGGGAGAGGGGGGACCGCAAGGCGGGGAGTGAGGGGTTGCTTCGCGGGTGATACATTCATGACCGCGGAAGTACGCGACGCCCGCGACTTTGACGGAACCCCGATGGTACGAGCAGGGCGTCGGGCCTTCCCACGACTCAGTTTTACACGCTCTGCAAGGGCGCAAGCTAGTAGCGGGGGGCAACGCCCCCGGAAAGTGCGCCCTGTGTTAAGGCTTGAGGAGCGCAGAGGACACAGAGTGTCGCGTTTTGCTTGCGGCCAGCCCCGCTTTAATACTCTACGTTTGACCGAAGATTGGTATGGGATGCGATTAGGGAGATTCGCAAAATCCCATAAGGTAAGCAGACTGTATAATTCCGAATTCAGCATCTTCTCTGCTTTCCGCCCAACGTCTATCTCCTTTCCTTTCCATAACTTCTCAGGTTAGGAGTAATAAATCGTGTGTTTTCTTAAACTTCTCAGGGTAAGGACGAATTCGGGAAAGTTCGATTTTTTAACTTGCTTATTTTCAGCACATTCTGAGGTAATACCTTCATTTTACCATCCTTTTTATTCTTTCTGTGATAGCCTACATGTAGGTTTGTAACACCCTTGTTTTCAAAGGCTTGATTTTCCGTTGCGGCCAAAAGAATGCTCCCGTCGCGGCGAAGTCCATGTGTTTTCATAAACTTCTCAGAGGTTCGGTGGCATTGCACGCCCGCCGAACACGGCAAGCAGGGGATCGGGAGATGCCACGACTTGTAACGGCGGTCTATGACCTCCGGATTCACCGTGTCAAGGGGCATTTTCACCCATGCTCTGGAGGTCTGGCGGGGGGTGAAAAATGGTGCGAGCGGACCGAGCAATCGACCCGGGCGGAACGTCACGAAAGGCTCGGCGGGGGTGGCGATAATTGCTTGCGTCTCCGGGGGCCCATTGTCCACCCGCACCCGAGCCTTTCCCGCCGAGGCGCGCGGGTCCGTGGATGTCTGACCGTTACGGGAATGGGAGTCGAACCGTGAGGGCATCATGAGGGGAAGCTTGGCGCGAGTCCATGGCGGCAGCCGGCCTTCCGCACCATTCTAGGCTATAACGCTTTCATGACGGGGTCAAGAGGCAAATAGTGGCAGGGCAGGGCAGGGCACGCGGCGCCGCACGCGGCCTGGTTCAGGGTTGAGCATAAATGGGGCTGGAGAACACCTCGGGATCGTATTGTTTCCCGTATTTATTGAGGTGGGCCGTGACCGGCTCAGCCGACTCTTGCAAGTGAATGCTGCCCAGCGACGTGGCATCTTCCCCCACCGTGACTTGCCGGGAGAGTTCCTTGAGGGTCTTGGGCGGGCAATGCTCCTCCCAAAAATTCAACTGATATCGGCCCGGGGGAACATGGGGAATGGCGATTTCGCCCCGGGGGTCCGAAACGGTAAAGTAAGGCGTGTCAACCACCACGACGACGGCGCTCATTTGGGGATGGATGTTGCAAAAGATGTAGCAAATCCCGACGCGGTCGAAGTAGACGCCGCGAGTTGATCCCGCTTCGTATAGGCCCAGATCAAAACGCTTGCCGTTAAATAGAGAAAATACATTGTGAAAGAACGGGTCGCGGTTAGGAAAATCCACCTGGGAGCCTACTTGCACTGCCAGGACGTGAGGAACGAAGACCTTGTTTTTCTGGATAAGGCGGGGGTGCGGGGATTTATTTTGGGCGCTCGGGCGAGGCCCCGCTTGGCCGGTGAGCGGATTGAGCCAAAACACCACACTTACATCGCGAGGGGCGCGTGCCGCGCCGTTCGCAGCCGCAACGCTGACCTGCCCGGTAACCTGGGCCGCCCCCGCGGCAGCCGCGGAGCTTGTCCACAACAGCAAAGCTGCCAGGAAACGAACCGTTCCTTTTCCGCAACTCATCAGAATAACAACCCCATGCTGAGATTTAGAGTGCCAGCCGTGTTGGCGCTATGGGTGGTCTGCAGGGTATCCAAATACCGGTATTCCAGGGCGAACAGCAAATCACTCCGCGGGCGGTAGATTACATTGAACATGGCGCTCTGGTTCTTGGCGATGGGATTGTACAGATAGCCCGCCGGCGAGTATCCGTAGCCCAAGTCCTGGTCGCGCGCGAAGGGGCTATCCTGCCCATAGGCAGCGTTGAACTCAATCGCCTCCGTGGCTTTGAATTTCAGTTGCGTCCACCCTCCCACCGTATTCAAGCCGATCAGGTCGGAATTGGGATTTGATTCCGGGCCATCAAAAAGGACGCTACGGCCCTGCGCAGCCCCCAAGCCTCCCAAGGCGCGCCCGCGGTAAAACTCCCCCGACAAGGCAAAATGTTTTCCCCAAGGAGCGTTCCAATCGGCCGTGCCTGCCCAGGCATCCGTGGTCCGGCCCACCCCATAATTCTGACGGCTATAATACCCGCCGACGCCCAAGGTCAGCGCGTGGTCCCCCGCGCCGTGCGTCCACGCCACACGCGAGCCCACGGCGGGCTTGCGCGATGCCTCTCCGCCCCCGGGCGTCCGGTAAAATTGATAGTACGGGGTCTCCCCCGACAAGGGATCGAGAACACCCCCTTGCCACAACAAACGATCCGCTTCCGAAACGATGAAGCGATGCTCCACCCGCACCTGGGGAATCCAAGTCCAGAGATTTCCCGCATCGGCGAATTCGGGGTACCCCAGGGAGGCAAAGGAAGTGGGGGAAAGCGGCGAGAAGAAGGGAGCATCCTGCCCTCCCACAAGGGAAGTTTGGGTCCAATCCATGCGCATCGTTGCGGTGCGCAGGCGCACCAGATTGCTCGTGACGCCATTCGAATCACTGGAGAACCCTCCCATGAAGTCCAGGTTCACATTGGCGCTGGCTTGAGCTCCTGCCAGAGTGGGACCGTAGACTTCCAAACCTATTTCGGATTGGCGCACCGTAGCGCCGACACTCCCGCTGGTGGCCACGGCGCCCGGCGGCAAAGCCAGATTCGGGACGTCCAGATTATCCACGGTGCCGCTGTTCCCGAACAGATTCAGAAGGGCGAGGCCGCTCAGCTTTACCCTGTACTTGGATGCGCTTTCAACCTTAGTCTGGTGCTGCTCATCAACCTTGGCCTGCAACAACTGCTGGTCTTCCTCCAGGCGGCTCAGGCGTGCCTCGGCCGGTGTTTCCGCGCCGGCAACGGGAGGCGGCGGTTCTTGGGTGGCGGCCTGCGCCGCGGGAACACCGGGGGCGGTTTTCGCTCCCGCGCCTGCGCTCAGGCTTGTTGATGGGAGCCTTTCGATCGCCCCGCGCAACTCCACGCGGAGCTCGCGGGTTTCCTGGCGGGAACGCGACACCTCCGCGCGCAATTCCTGTATCGCGGCGTTGAGCTCTTTGACCTCTCCTGCTAAAGCTTGCACGGAATCTTCCAGCGTGCCGCCCTTGGCGGGCGGCGCCGGCGATCCGGAGACCTGCCCGATCGCAGGAGCACGGATGAGCAACAGCCACAACACGGTAAACCCTGCCGTCAATCGAAATGCTCGTGTATCTCTTACCATTGGAACCCCCTGCAAGGTGCCCTGGGCCTGCCCGTCTCATCGAGGACGGGAGCCCGCCGGGAGAGGGGAGAACACTCTTCTCCCTCCCCAAGACCCCTCGCCCGAAATTTCCACCGGTGATGATCCCTAGTGTAATTCAATGTATTCCATTTTCGGTAAAGGTCTTTTTCAATTCGCGCAGGGATCGGCCGGGGAAATCCGGCGTGCCTCTTCGCCACCCGAATGCAGCAGACTGGCATTTTCCCTATCCAGGAAAAGCGAGCACACGCACCTTTGGCAAATCGCGTTTTGGGAAATATCAAGTTGGCTTCGAAACTCCAAGGCCGCGTCACTGTTCAGGATGTCAACTAACGTCCCAGCTCGAAGGTTGCCGAATGGCCGGTGGAAGAAACAAGGCCGGACGGCGCCGTCAGACTCGATCACCGCCGATACCCATGGCGCGTTGCAGCGTGGCGCCACGGGGGAGATTTGCCCCAGATGGGCGCGAAAGTGCAATCCGATGCGGCGCAGCTTGTCCGGGTTCTCCTGGATGAACGCTGATTGGATATCTTCCCGGCATTCGTCAATCAGCCTTTCAATTTCGCGCGCAAGCTCCTCCACCTCAAGCGCATTCAACGCCACGTTGGCCATTGCCCCTTCCGGCTGCCGCGCCGAATGATTGAATGCCTCCGACCCCATGTCGGCGGCAAGGAAGGAGAGGGAATTCAGCTTCAACTCCCGTGCCGCCCTCACCGTAGCGCGCAAATAGCGAACGTTATGGTTTTGGACGGTGCAACGCCCATGAATCGGCATGGAAGCGTGGTGTTCCCGTAGAGCGCGAATCCCGCGCTCCAACCGCCCGTAAGCATCCGGCACACCACGAATGCGGTCATGAACCTCGCGCGGGCCATCAAGGGAAACAATAACGTCGTCCATGTCTTCCGCCACGCGGGCGGCGTGCCGTTCAAGAGTTAACCCGGCGGTGAGGAGGGTGGTCCGGATCCCTTCGCACCGCAACATGCCAGCCAATGCCGATAAATCCGAATGCAGCAAAGGCTCGCCCCCCGAAAAAACCACCCACCGCACCTGGAGCTTTCGCAGGCCGGCGATGTGCGGCTCCAAATCCACGGCAGTAATTTCACGCGTCTGCCGAATCCTCCAAATGTCGCACATTACACACCGGCAATTGCAACGGCTGTGAGGCAGGATTACAAGAATAGGAAGCTCGCGAATGGCGTGGGCGGTTGGAGCGATCGCAGCGCTGGCTTGCGCCCCCAAATTCCGAGGATTCATAACTCCACCCTCTCCAGCACCACCACCACATGATCAGCCAAGGCGCGAATTCCGGGGCACCGACCGAGGAACGGATCGATCCTGGCAGCCAATCGAAACAGCCGCGCAAATCGCTGCGCCCAAGGCTCCAGGTAGGAGGGGGGGACGGCGATGCCGGTGCCCTTCCAACTCACCAGGCGAAAGTGCGCCGCGAAGTCGCGTCGTAGGGTGGCGATGGAAGGATATCGAACCAATACAGTGTGGCCGGATGCTATGTCCGCCAAAACGCCCCCGCCGCGGAGCCGCCGGAAAGCTTTCTTGAATTTGCCCTGGAGGGTGTACCAAAGCATCTCCCAAAGGCAGATGCGGCCGAATAAACACAGAATCGCCCTGCCGCCCGGCCTCACCAGCCGCGCCAGGTCATGGGCCACGCACGGCAAATCTGCCACGCAATTCAAGCCCGCAAAATTCGAGAGGACGCCGTCGTGGAGACCCTCACTTTCGAGTTCGCCAATCTGTTCGATGGCTAGGATTCTGAGGTCAACGCGAGCTTGGAAGGTCGATGTATCGAGCCGCCGCCGCGCCACGGAAATCATTTCCGGCGAGGCATCGCAAGCTACCACCCGAATCCCCCGCGAGCAGAGGTGGCGTGCGTCCACTCCGGTTCCGCAATTGATATCCAAAATCCGTTGTCCGGGCCGGAACAGGCGGTCCATTTCCAGCCAGACCGACGCACGCTGCGCCCTCCCAATCAGAGAATTCGTGAAGCGGGCGTCATACTCATCGGCGACGGCATCGAAAGGCGCGGTCCTCGGAGTGGGCAATTGACGGGTCATGGTCATCAACCTTCAGACCTCCACTTCCCCAGCGGCCGCCTTCATGCCCTCCTGCGCCTGTTGAATCCTTTGCCGCAATTCGGCCAGGAGCAAATCGTCGTTGCGGACAGGCGAATTCATCAGCCGATCGAGATCGACTTCCGCGCGCAGGAGACGATCGACGTTCTGGTAATATCGCCGGGAATGCCGGCCGCGGATTTGAAAATCGCGGTCGGACCCCTCACCCCAGATCTTCGGACTTACCACTCGGTTCTTCACCGCCTCGAAATAGGAAGTTCCACGAATGGGATAAGCAACGGTGGTTAAGAAGATGTCGGGATTGGATACCTTGACGTGCTGGATGGTTGCCTGGATATCGTCCAATTCCTCGCCTTCGTATCCCCACATTAAAAACATGCCGGTCTGGATACCCCGGGCCTTGCACAATTCCACGGCGCGTTGGACCTGCTGAACGGTCACTCCCCGCCGCATGGCGTCGAGCACGCGCTGTGAGCCGCTTTCCGATCCAATCCAGACGCGGAAGCAATTCAATTCCACAAGCATGTCCGCAACGCTCTCATTGATCCGGTCGGCTCGCGAAATGCACTCGAAGGGAATGGAGAGCCCGCGGCGCTTCATTTCCGCGGTAAATTGAGCCAACCACCCGTGATGAATGGTAAAGACGTCGTCGGCAAACCAAAGCATGTCCGGGTTGTAGCGCCCCAGAATCCACTCCAGTTCATCGACCACGGAAGCCGCTTTCCGCCTGCGGTGCGTCTTGCCGTATACCTCGTGGCTGCACCATTGGCATTCATAGGGGCACCCCCTGGCCGTGATCATGGATACGGAACCGGCGCCGTGATGTCGGCGCCAGGTTTCAAGATAGCGCTCGATGGGAACGGATTCGCGGCTGGGCCAGGGCTGCCCATCGATATCGGGAATCTGCGCGCGCGGCGGGGTGCGTTGGACGCAACCCTCATCCCCGCGGAAGGCGATGCCGTGGACCCGGGGGAGATACTCACTTGACCCGCTCCGCAGGATGGGCAGCAATTCTTCCAGCGTCACCTCGCCCTCGCCGATCGCGACCACGTCAGCCCCCGCCGCCAAGTATTCTTCCGCGTAGGCCCCAGGCTCAGGCCCACCGACGACGGTTTTCCAGCCCGCCTCCTTGGCCGCGCGGAGGATGCGGATAACGCTTCCGCGCGTCATAAGGTTGGCGTAAACCCCCAGCACCGCGGGGCGTTCGCTGGCGAAAAGTTTTTGCACCTCCGTCCACGAAGAAAAAGTTGTGTCGAGGACCTCCACGTCAAAATTTCGCGCCCGCAAGTGCGAAGCCAGGTAGAGAATCCCCAGTGGCGCGTAGGGCTTCATGATCTGAAGCTCCTTGGGATCATCACCAAGAAAGAATCCGTGAGTTAAAAGGAGATCCATAATCACTTCGCCGTGCGGCCTTGGGATTAACTGGAAACCAAGGCTCGCCCTTGGGGCAATTATCCCGGATTTCTCCCCACGAGTTCGGAAGGGCGGGGCTTCACAGGCTGCGGAAAAACCCTACAATGCTGTCATACTGGGCCTGTTAGCTGTCATTCTGAGCACAGCGAAGAATCTCGCTCTGAGTATATTCAAGGCAATGCGAGATTCTTCGTCGCCGCTGCTCCTCAGAATGACAGCGCTGTCGAGTTTTTCCGCAGCCTGTAAAGTCCCGTCCTTCCGGCAGCTCTTTAATAGCATCCACGCGTGGTAAGAAATCCACGCTATCCGCACGCCACGGGCGCGCCCGCCAGGCTAGGAAGGAGTGTGGCGTCCGAGTTACGGCAAGTTTGTTCCAACCGTTCGACCCGCATCCAGCGCTCCGCAATTTCCTGCGGGTCCGCGGAAAGGCCTGTGGGAGAAGCGTCGTGGATGGCAAATTTCCAGGTTCCAGGCGGACTCCATAACTCCACCTCGGCGTGCAAGGCATCGTGGAGGGCACGATAAAACTCGCTGGTGTAGGCGCCTTTAAACATCATCGACAGGTCTTCGCTGTCAACCCAGTTGGTCTTCTCACCCAATTGCTCGCGAACCCGCTCATGGAATTTGGTTCCGGGAAGAGGATACGAAACGGAAATGCCGAGGTCGTCGGGCCGCGTCTCCCGAACCATTTGGATGGTCTTTTCGATGTCGCCCCACGTTTCTCCCGGATAACCGAACTGGAGGAAGAAACAGGCGCGGATGCCGTTCTCCCGCAAATTTTCGCGGGCCTGGGCGGCCTGTTCAACCCGCATTCCTTTTTGCATCGCATCAAGAATTTTCTGCGAACCCGACTCTACTCCCATCCAAACCTCGACGCAGCCCGCCCGCGCGAGCGCCGCGGCTGTCTCCTTTTGCATCAGGTCCGAGCGGGACTGCATTTTGAACGGCACTGCGGCATCGTGCCGCTCGACTTGGTCCGCCCAATCCTGCACCCATCGGTGGTTGATCCCGAAGAGGTCATCGGCAAACCATAGATGGTCAACGCCAAACTCTTCCCGAAGCTCACGCATTTCCAGCGCCACGGATTCCGCCGAACGCCCGTGGAAGGAGTCGCCATAAATCGGCTTGGCGCACCAGTTGCACCGGTAAGGACATCCTCGGCTGGCGACGAGGTTGAGCGAGAAAAAACCATGCGCCTTCTTCCAGGCGCTGCGGTACCGCTCCATGTCGACCAGATCTCGCGCCGGAAGCGGGAGCAGATCCAAATTGCGCATTAGCGGCCGGGGGGGAGTTCGAACCGTAGAACCGCCGCGGGCGCCCCTATAAGCCAGACCCCGGATGTCCGCGATGTTCCCATCCGAATGGCGGGCGAGGGATCCCGTCAGCTCAAGCAGCGTCGCCTCCGCCTCCCCCAAAAGGACATAATCGGCGCCCCTTTCCAAGTATTCTTGGCTGTGATCAGAAGCGTCGGATCCATTGACCACCACCTTCGAACCGTAGGCAACCGCCGCGTCGATCATCCCCAATGCCACCCGGCGCATTCGCGTCAAACACATTTTGGAAAGGAAATTGAAATTGTCCTCGTAGATCGCAACTATCTTAGGGCAATGCCGCGCCAGGGCCTCCGGGAAACCTCGCTCGGGGTTTTCCAGCATGCTGTCAAACAGCGCGACGGAAAATCCACTTCGCCGGAGGAGCGCTGCGGCATAGAGCGTCCCGAGCGGTGGGTAAGGCTGCATCTTTCGAACCTGCTTGCGGTCGTGGTTGAGGTGATAGGAGTGAGTCAACAGGACGTCAACCATGATGCTTCCCTCCTCCCGTCCCCCGAAGGGGAACAACGTCAATAGCCGTAGGTGAAACTCGAATTTGGTGCAGGGGCGGTTCGCGAACCGCCCCTGCGTTCGGATGCAGCGCGGGCGTCTCGCCCGCGCCACCTCCCCCGTCAACAAACTTCCTGCATGCCTTGACGCAGCGTCTGCCCTGTCAGAAGGGAGCGCCGCGTGATAAGACGCTCGGTGGCGCGCGCCAACCAGAGTTCCCAAGGAAGTGAAAACTTGTTCCTCCGCAATCGCCATCGCAGAGGTGCGCCCAGAGCCCGGCGCACACCTCGGCGAATCCAAGGAGCCCCTGCGGCGGCTTTCCGAATCTGATTGTGGAGCAGGAAAAATTCGAGCATCCGCTTTAGACGGTCGAGTTCCTTGCCTTGCAGCCAGGGCAAGTGGTTGCTCCCCAAATCAACGTCGGCCCACTCTTCCAGGGCTTGTGGCTCGCGCACGCCCATTTTTCGTAATTCGGGCCAAATGGGAATCCCCGGGTAGGGGGTGAAAATGTTGGGAGAAAAACTGACGTTAGAGTATTTGCAGGCAATGTCGCTCATGACGCGGAAAGTCTCGAGGCGGTCGGCTTCCGTCTCACCGGGGTATCCCAGGATCAAATTGAAGGTCACCCGGATGCCCGCCTGTTCTGACTTCCGCGCCGTCTCGTACATCTCATCGATGCGCTGATGCTTTTTGTTCATGAGGGCAAGGACTTCCTGCGAAGCCGATTCCGTCCCGAATCCCATGTGGGAAACCCCGGATTCTCCCAGCAAACCGACCTCCGCGTCGGTCATGCGGCACAACAAGTCGGTCGAAGCCTGAAATGTCCAACGAAACCGCAGCTTGGAGTCGGCGAAGCCTTTGGCAATTTCCACGGCCCGCTTGACGTTTACCGGGAAGTTGGAATCGAGTAAGGGCACTTCGTTCAAACGATAGCGCGCCACCAGTTCGGTGACCTCGGAAACCACTCGGCCGGCACTGTAAGCATTAAAGCGCCGATTGTAGAACACCTGATCGGTGCAGTAGTGGCAGGCGTAAGGGCACCCTACACTGGAAGCGTAGGGAAGTTGCCGAGACCCCGTCCGCTTCTCGTAGGCATCGAAGTTAGCCATGGCAAATGCGGGGGTGGGTAAGCGCTCGACGCTCTCCACGGGCCGTTCCGCATTGTGAATCGACTCGCCGTGGGGCTTAAAAGAAACTCCGCGCACAGATTCGAGAGACAAACCCGTGCGCAGGCGCTCGGCAATCTCCCGTAAGGTTAATTCCCCCTGCCCACGGACGACTGCATCCACATAATCTTCGCGCAGCGTTTGCGCCGGCAGCAAGCTCGGGTGCCATCCACCATAAATAATCGGAAGCTCGGGGTGAATCTGTCGAATGAAGCGTGATACCTCCACGGCGGCACGGATCATCCGTCCCGTTAACAAGGAAATGCCCAGGCATAGGGCGTCCGCGGTTTCACTGGCCAGCGAACTTCTGTATCCAGGATCGATGGAGGCATCCACGATCGAGACCTGGAATCCCGCTTCGAGGAGCGGCGAAGCCAGACTCAGCAGGCTCAGGGGCGGTCCCAGAGGGGGACCGTCGTAGGGCGGATGAAAGAGCACCACTTTGTTTTTCATAGCGAGTTCGCCCCCGCCGTCCGTTCGGCCGAAATCGCGCCGAACCCCGGCTGCGCAGCGAAAAGCCTCTCAAGCTCAGGATTCGCCGATCGCCTGATAGAGCCTTACGAAGAATACCCGCGCAAGCCCGCGGCGCATGTCACGGTTCAATCCTTGATGTGCAAAAAAATTGTCACGGCACGCTCGCCCCGGGATCACTTTTGCGGATGGTTCCAGGCGGTCTGACCAGCCACCTCCGCTCAATAGATCTGCCGCATTAGGTCAAACCCAATGAAGAGGCCACTGGGCGTGTCCGCCGAAGGGTCCCCCAGAAATGTTGCCCGTGTTCCGGCACGCTGTGCCACGACGGTCCCCGGACTGTTGGTGAATCCCAGCGTAAAAGCGTGGCGTAAAACCCTCTTCTGGATGCCAAAGGCATATGCCGGTCGATGAATCCCGAGTTCCGGACCATTGACCAGAGTGGGAAAGACCTCGGCAACCAGCGCCACGGTGGGGCGAATATCCAACGCCCCGCCGGCCCCCAATACGAAAGTGTTGAAGCCGGGGAGATTGGGGGGAATAGACGCCAGACTCCCGGGTTTGGAAGTCAGCATGCGATTCTGGAGAGAGAGTGTTGGCACCAAGTAAAACTGCGCGCGCCGCGTGACGGTGCGGGATAAGATTACTTCCAGATTGCTGGTGAAGTTCTTGGCGAAATCGTTTTGCCCGTCCTCAGAAACCCGCACCGTGGCATTCAAAGGATTCCCTTCATGCTCGTCCAAAAAGTGATAGGCAACCCCCAATTCGATCGGACGGTTAATTTCGCTCGGCGAGCGGTAAGCGCTGATCGAGAGTTTATCGGTAACTCCGAATCGCAGACCAAAGGACGAAATGGAAAAGTCGTCGAGCCCGAACAGCGTTTCGCCGGACCCAGTTCCACTGAAAGCGGGGGTATAGGGGAAGCGATGAGTAAAATTGAAGTAGAAACCGTGGCGGTCCAGCCTACGCCCTGTGGGCATGCTGAAAAGGTAATCGTCGGCAGGCGTGTACACTTTCGCCATTTGTTTTACTTCTCCGGGGGGAGTTCCCGCGGCTGGTTTTTTCCCCGGTCCGAGTGACTTTACAAAGGCCGTGACGGCATCGATCTCCGGTTCCGATAACGTTCCGCCCCACGCGGGCATCGCCGTTCCAGGCTTTCCTTCGCGGATTGTTTTGCTCACGACTGTATTGGAAAGGATCGCCTGGACCGCCGGGCTGGTGAAGTCCGGAGTTTTCATCGCGCCCCCTCCCTTTCCGTCAGTCCCATGGCAGCCGGCGCATTTGTCGGCGAAGATTTTGGCCCCCGGCGGAACATCCTGCGGGGAGGAATGCGCCGATTCCAGGTGCGGTAGGGGCTCGGCAGACAACGGAGATGGCGAATCCTGCTCCCGTATAGCCCGGTTGGCTAAATCGACCAGATAGGTCCTTCCATCTTTCTCGATCAGGACCGTCGAGGGCGATCCCGGAATAAAACGGACACCCAGACTCTGCGCCAAAGAAACGGTTCCTGCTGCCGGGTCGGCAGTTGCCAAAGAAGCGGCGGAGGGATTCGCGGCGGCCTGGAGTCTGTGCGTCTGGAATGCGATGGACAACGCCCCAATGACCATCACGATGGTGGCAACGGCAGCTCGAATCCTTTTGAAAGAGCCGGCGGCCTTAAGGCAGAGCATATGGAAATCCCCCGTGCAAGTTCGCGCGTGCATACGTGTTCTCCTCCCATGGGTCTCAGAAAACAGGTACCACGACCACGCCCCCGGGAAGTCAAGCAGGTGTAGTGAGTTTGTAAAGGTTGTGTTAGTCTCTTTGCAAGCGCTTAGGCAGCAACTGCAAGGATATGTATGGGGGGTGGGCAATAGCCCCGGCAGGGCAACCCTTGCGGGCCGCGCGACTTCTTACTCCTTACCCGATTCGTGAGACCTATGGAAAAGATCCTGATCATCGAGGACGACCGGACGTTACACAAGCCCTTGAAACATGCATTTGAAACAGAGGGATATGCGCCGGATTTCGCTTCTGACGGCGCCGCCGGACTGGAGGCTTTTCGCGCTGCTCCCCCGGTGCTCGTGGTGCTTGACCTAAGGCTTCCCAAGATCCACGGCCGAGAGGTTTGCCGCGCTATCAAGAACGAAGCGCCGAATCTCCCGATAATCATTTTGAGCGCCTCAACAGACGAGGTTGACAAAGTCTTGCTGCTGGAGTTGGGCGCCGACGATTACGTCACCAAACCATTCAGCCCCAAGGAACTCATAGCCCGCGTGCATGCAGTACTGCGCCGGGTTCATGGCCCCAAGCTCGCCGACAGTTATGCTTACGACGACGTCGCAGTGGACTTCGCCAAGATGGAACTTACCCGCAAAGGCGAGCCGATTGCTCTCACTCCCCAGGAATTTAAGGTCCTGAAGTATTTTGTTGGAAACCCCGGACGCGTCATCTCCCGCGACGAGTTACTGAACGAAGTTTGGGGATACAACTGCTACCCTTCCACTCGCACCGTGGATAATCACATTATGAAGTTGCGGCAGAAGCTCGAGGACGACCCCTTAAACCCGACCCATTTCAGAACTGTCCACGGAGCCGGGTACAAGTTTGTGCCCTAAGCAGGCCGACCGCGCCCTTTGTACGGACGGCAGGCCCTGGTCGGCGCGGGGCTGAGAAAGTAATAGACCATGGCCAATATTCGGCTGCGAACCAAGTTTCTTCTCTCCCTCATCTTCATCACCACAGTGCTGACGGGCGCGGTTCTGTTCATCGTCCAGAACTATTTGAGGAATCACGCGCGGCGCGAGATCCATGAAGCCCTCCACAATTCCGTGGTTACGTTTCAGCAGTTTGAGTCGCAACGTCAGCGCGGACTGGCGCAATCCGCGGTGCTGGTGGCGGACCTGCCGAGTCTCCGGGCGTTGATGACCACTCAGCATGCGCCCACGATTCAGGACGCTTCCACCGATCTCTGGCAACTTACGGGGAGCGACCTCTTTCTGCTTGCCGACCGCACGGGGAAGGTCATGGCCCTACACACCTCGGCGGCAGGCTACAGCCAGGATGCGGCTCAGGCCTCGATCATGCGAACCCTGCAAGAAAAGCAGAGCCGCGACTGGTGGTTCGGCGGAGGCCATCTTTATGCGGTGTTCCTTCAACCGATTTATTTTGGAGAGTCCCGCGACAATGTGGTGCTGGGGGTCCTGGCGGTGGGGTTCGAGGTCGATAAGCAGGTGGCGGATGCCGTAGCGCGGGTCGCCTCCTGCCAGGTGGCTTTTCGTTACGGGAAAGATATTGTCGTCAGCACGCTTTTGCCCATTCAGCAGGCGGAGTTGGCCGCTCGCACGAACCTAATGACCACACGTGAATCCTTGAACTCGGAAGAGGTCGAGTTGGGCGGCGAGGTTTTTCTTGTGACCACCCTGGAATTGGCTCCTGCGGAAAGCGGGCCCGTAACTTTGACCGTTTTGAAATCTTATGACGCCGAGACCCTGTTCCTGCAAGATCTAAACCGCTTGCTGCTGGGCGTCGGGTTGGTCGCGGTCCTGGCAGGCAGTTGGCTGATCTTTCTCATCTCCCACACGTTCACACGGCCTCTCGCCGATTTAGTTTCCGGCGTCCGCGCACTGGAGAAGGGGGACTTCGCATTTCCGCTGCACGTCCGCAGCCGCGATGAAGTAGCCGAGCTCACGACGGCATTCGACGGAATGAGAAAGAGCCTGCGAAAGAGCCAGCAGGACCTTTTGCACGCCGAACGGTTGGCCATGATCGGCCGCATGGCAAGCACTATCTCCCACGATCTTCGGCATCCCCTGACGACTATTCTTGCCTACGCGGAGTTCCAGTCGGAAGGCGATCTTGATGCCGACCAGAGGAAAGCCTTGTACGGCGAAATTCTCTCATCCGTAAACAGGATGGCAGAATTGATAGCCTCACTCCTGGCGTTCTCCAAGGGGCAGGAGACCCTGCAACTTACACACGGAGAAGTGGTGGAAGCCCTGGAACGCACTCTATGCTCAGTCCGAATTCGCGCCGAGTTCAAAGGAATCCAAGTCACTGTGGTGCACGAGGGGGCGACCGACGGATGGTTTGACTTCAAGAAACTCGACCGCGCTTTTCTTAACCTCCTGCAAAATGCCTGCGAGGCTGCTCCTGCGGAGTCCGGGAAAGTCCAAATCATTGCGCGCGGGTTGGATGATCATGTCGAGATTTCAGTGGTGGACAACGGCCCCGGAATACCCGAGTCCATCCGGGAGGACGTTTTCCAACCCTTCGTGACCTATGGTAAGGAGGAGGGCACGGGGCTTGGACTCGCGGTCGTTCAAAAAATCGTCCGCGATCACGGCGGGGAGGTAACGGTGGAAACCTCCGGTAAGTCCGGCACGACGTTCAAACTGATCCTGCCCCTTAAGCGTGATACCCAGCCCTCCAATTCCTAACCCGGAAGCGCCCGCTTCCTTCCCACTGCACGCCTCCCTGATAAATCGGAAAAAATTTACAAATTCACCACAGCCCTCTGACACAACCCTCTTATTCGCCGTGGTAGCGTCAGGCGTGTGGTGGAACGTGGATTGCTTGCGCTTGGAATCAGCGCGGGGAAAAGGAGTGCCACCCGCCACCCCGAGCGTAACCGTGACGGTTTCGTTAACGAAAACAGGAATTCTAAATGTTCCGGATTCGAACTTATCTGACCAACGCCGGCCTCGCGAGTTTTGACCTGACAGTCACCGCACTGTGCCATATTGCGGTCTGGCACTTGGATCTGCACGGGGACCCCGGCGCCGCCCCGTGGCGGAATTCGCTTCTTCCTGACCGGGTAGTGGCGTTAGGATTCGTTCTCATCCTCTGGATCGTTCTTTCTGCTTATTTCCGCCTGTATCACTCGCGGAGATTGGATTCGCCCTTTGCCGACGCGATCACCCTCCTTAAAGTTGGGCTGGCAAGCTGGATTGTCCTCGAAGGGTCTGCACATTTGCTCCCACAGCTCATTCCCACTCCCCTTTTCCTCCTCCATTTTGAGGTTATCAGCACTCTCGCGCTGGTGGCGGCGAGGTTGGCGCTGCGTCTGCTCGTCCGGGAGTTGCGGCGGCGCGGGAGGAATGTAAAGAACCTCGTACTCGTCGCCACCCTCGAACTCGGAAATCGGGTGGCGGAAAAGATCGAGCAACGCGCTTACCTCGGATACCGGATCGTCCGCCGGCTCCCGGGCTCAGGGGTAGATTTTGAGGAAGCGCCGACCCTCGTCGAAGAGCTTCAAAACACACTGAATTCAATGGCGGTGGAAGACGTCATTATCGCCCTGCCGGCCGGCGCCCATAATCTGACCGCACAACTGGCCCGTGAGTGCGAAAGCCGGGGAGTCAACGTCCGCATTGTTCCTGAC
>Ga0182030_10002561_pt1 | contig 38667 bp, 36 predicted proteins | sample 812S3MmetaG_FD_121299 | JGI IMG/M metagenome (GOLD analysis project Ga0182030, IMG submission 121299) | Permafrost microbial communities from Stordalen Mire, Sweden - 812S3M metaG (Illumina Assembly) | ecosystem: Environmental > Terrestrial > Soil > Wetlands > Permafrost | place: Sweden...
GATTTGGTGATCGCCGACAGCAGCGCAAAGCCGACCGACGCTCCGGCTCCGAGCAGGAGAGCCCGCCACCACGCCGGACCCGACCTCGCCACCAGGACGAACACCGCTACGACGGCGACGATCACGACACCCACCGCGAGCCACAGGGCGTTGCTCGGCACCTTCGCACCCGCACTCGGCGATGAGACGAACAGGAAGACCCCGAGCCCCACCGCGGTCGCGACGGCCGCCGCGAGGTCGCGCACGCGCAGGGGCGTCGAGTACCACAGCCAGAGCACAAAAACCAGAATCACGAGTTCGCTCACCAAGATCGGTTGGACCACGTTGAGAGCCCCGAGGTGAAGGGCCACCGCCTGAGCGACGAAGCCGAGCGCCATGATGGCGAATCCAAACAGCCACACGGGACGCTGGACCATGTGGCGCACGAGACCGACGGAGGGTCCGTGGGCCGACGGCGCGTCCTCCACCCCGAGGCGCTGGCAGATACTGGCGATTGCGTTCGCGAGGGCGGCGGCGAGTGCCATGCAGATGACCACCGTTTGAGCCTACGGTCCACTCGGTGGTTCCACGTTGACACTTGGCTCGGCCCCGCGGCGCGCCGTCGGGGGCCGGCGACCCGGCGAGCGGCCTAGATTTTGTGTAACAGTCGAAGGAGAGCCATGCCCTTTAACCTCAGCGAACTTATGGAGAGTCGACACGGCGAGAACTACCAACTCCACGCCCAGTATCTCAACCCGCAGCTGGCCAGGGTGGTCAAAACCCTCGGTTTCGATCGGTTCTACGAACGCGGCGATGGTTGCTATCTCTTCGACGACGAGGGAAAGCGCTACCTCGATCTGCTGAGCGGCTTTGGCGTCTTCGCTCTCGGGCGCAGCCACCCGGTCATCAAGGACGCCCTCCGCCAGGCGATCGACGCCGACCTGCCCAACATGGTGCAGATGGACTGCGCCCTGCTGCCCGGCCTGTTGGCCGAGCAGCTGGTCACTCGCAGCCACGCCGGCATCCAGCGGGCGTTCTTCTGCAATTCCGGCGCGGAGGCCGTGGAGGCGGCCATCAAGTTCGCGAGGGCCAGTACCAACCGGAGCCGAGTCTGCTACCACGCCCACGCCTACCACGGGCTCACGATGGGTGCGTTGGCCCTCAACGGATCTCCCGAGTTCAAGCAGGGGTTCGGACCCATGCTGGCGGGCGCCACGGAGATTCCCTTTGGCGACCTCGAGGCCCTGCGCCGCGAGTTGCGCCGCGGCGACGTGGCGGCCTTCATCGTCGAGCCCATCCAGGGCAAGGGCGTCTTCGAGCTGGACGGCGAGCGGTGGCGCGAGATCGAGGCGGCCGTCCACCAGGCCGGGGCACTCTTCATCTGCGACGAGGTGCAGACCGGCTTGGGTCGAACGGGCCGGTTCTACGCCTTCGAACACTACGCACTGACCCCCGACATCATCACCGTCTCCAAGGCGCTCTCCGGCGGCTACGTGCCGGTGGGGGCGATGTTGACGAGCGACAAGATCTACCGCTCGGTCTACAGCTCCATGGAACGGGCCATGGTCCATTCAACGACGTTCAAGGGGAATCAGCTGGCCATGGTCGCCGGTCTGGCCACGCTCAAGGTCTTCGACGACGACAAGATCGTCGAGCACGCGGCTGCCATGGGCGATGTCTGGCGTTCGAGACTGGAGTCCCTCGCCGAACGTCACGAGTTCCTGCACGAGGTCCGCGGACGCGGACAGATGATCGGCGTCGTCTTTGGTCCGCCAACGTCGCGCGGCGCGAGGCTTCGCTGGAAGGCGGTTGAGGCCACGCGCACCGCCATGTTCTCTCAGACGCTGGTCGTGCCGCTCTTCCACCGCTACGGCATCTTGACCCAGGTGGCGGCGGACAACCTCAACGTGATCAAGCTGTTACCACCCCTCATCGCGGGTGAAAAGGAAATCGACATATTCGCCGACGCCCTCGACGAGCTACTGGACAACGCCGAGCACGGCAGCGGGTGGCTCCGAGAGTTTGGCGTCACGATGGCCAAGGGTGCGTTGAAGCACAACCGCGGGCCCTCGAAGCGCCCGAAAGTCCCCTCGTGAGTCACCAGTTGGCCAGCGGCGACCGCGTCGTCGTCACCGGCGCCTCCGGCTTCATTGGTTCGGCGGTCACCCGTGCGCTCTTGCGTCGCGGCGCCCGCGTCGTCGCGCTGACCGAACCCGGAGCGGTCACGTCCAACCTCGACGGATTGGACGTCGAGCGCCACAACGTCGATATCACGAACGTCGAGGATCTGAAGGGTTCCTTCGAAGGGGCGCGCTTCTGCTTCCACTTGGCCGCCAGGTTTGGCTTCTGGCCCAAGGACCCCTCGGGCTTCTACGCGGTCAACGTCGGCGGGAGCCAGAACGTCGTACGCGAGGCCACGAGCGCCGGCGTCGAACGAATCGTGTACACGTCGACGGTGGCCACACTGGGCCTGTGGCGCACGAAGTCGGGCCGACCCTCCACGGAGGACGACGTTGCCGACCTCTCGCATCTTTACGGCAACTACAAGAAGACCAAGTACGTCGCCGAACACGAAGTGCTGCGTCTCGCCGCCCAGGGCGCTCCCGTGGTGCTCGTGCTGCCCACCATGCCGCACGGCCCCTACGACCATCGCCCCACTCCCTCCGGCAAGGTGGTGCTCGACTACCTCAACGGACGAATGCCCGGGTACGTCGACACCCAGATGAACGTCGCGCACGTCGACGACCTCGCGCTGGGTCATCTGCTCGCCCTGGAGAGGGGTGCGCAGGGAGAGAGCTACATCTGCGGCGGCGAGAACGTCTCGATGGCGCGTTTGCTCCAGATTCTGGCGGCCGTGACGGGCCTGGCACCCAGCGAACGCCGCTTTCCGTCTTCTTTCCCCATGATCGCCGGGAGACTGTCGCAGTTCATCGAAGGTGACCTCATGCACCGACAGCCGACGGTTCCCCTGGAGGCCGCCCAGATGTCGACCACCAACATGAGCTTCGACGACGCGAAAGCCCGGCGTGAACTGGGCTACGTGTCGCGACCGGCGGCCACGGCGCTCTACGACTCGGCGCGATGGTTCGTCGAGAACGGCTACGTCAGGGCCGAGCGCGCCGCTCAGCTCGAATGGCACGCACCCCAATGAGTTACGAGTTGGTCTTCTGGCGCCAGGAGGCGATGATGGCGATGTCCGCCAGGGAGATCTTCGAGTTGCTTCGCGCCGGTCAACGAATCGACGGGCTCTCGAAGCTCCCCGTCGACGACTTCGCCCAGCGAGTGCTCGAGATGTTCCCCGATGCGCTGCGAAGTTCCAACGCAGCGGCGCCTTGGATCGAGTGGCGCGGTCCCAACGGCGAGGACTCGTTTCAGATGACCTGGACGGATCAGCACGTCCTCGTCGACTGTCGTCACGTGGCGCTCAACGACGTGAACACGCTGGTCGACATCGCGAAATCGTTCGGCTGTCCGCTCTACGATCCCCAGACCGGGGAACGATTTCGACTGACCAGCCCGTGATCGCTCCCCCGAGTCGACGACCGAGTTGACGGCCGGGTCGGCAACGGTGAACGAATTGACGAGATCCCTCGTACGCTGAACCCAGTTCTTCCAACCGATGAGGTTGCCCCAATGCCGAGGACCATCCCATGACGAGTCAGACCGCTGCGCTTCCGGAGGGCCCCGTGATCACCGACCGCATGGCCAATCACACGAGGCGATGGTGGATCCTCGCGGTGCTCGGCGTGGCCCAACTGATGGTCATCCTGGACAACACGATCGTCAACATCGCACTGCCCACCGCGCAACACGATCTCGGCTTCTCCAACGCCGACCGTCAGTGGGTCGTGACCGCCTACGCGCTCGCCTTCGGCAGCCTCCTTCTGCTGGGCGGTCGCATCGGCGACATCTTCGGGCGCAAGCGAACACTCATCATCGGCCTCATCGGCTTCGCGGTCGCCTCGGCCATCGGCGGCGCGTCGGTCAACTTCACGATGCTCGTCATCGCGCGCACCATTCAAGGATCGTTCGGCGCCTTGCTCGCGCCGTCGGTACTCGCACTGCTCGCCACCACGTTCACCGCACCCGACGAGCGGGCCAAGGCGTTCGCCATTTACGGCGCCATCGCCGGCGCGGGCGGGGCCATCGGACTGCTTCTTGGTGGCATCCTCACGTCGTACGCCTCGTGGCGATGGACCCTGTTCGTGAACCTCGCGTTCGCCGCCATTGCGCTGACCGGTGCGCTTCTCTGGCTCAAGAATGACAAGGCCGCCGATCACGACCCCCTGGACATTCCCGGCGTGCTCTTGGTCGGAAGCGGACTCTTCTGCATCGTCTTCGGCCTTTCGCACGCCGAGACCACTTCCTGGAGCAATCCGTTCACGATCGGCTTGCTGGTGTTCGGCGCTCTCTTCCTCGCGATATTCGCGTTCGTCGAACGAAGGGCCACGTTCCCACTGCTGCCGCTTCGCGTTGTCCAGAACCGCACCCGTGGGGGCTCCATGCTGACCATGCTGTTCGCCACGCTTGGACTCTTCGGTGTCTTCTTGTTCCTCACCTACTACCTTCAGGACACCCTCGAGTTCAGCCCGGTGAAGACCGGCCTGGCGTTCCTCCCGATGATCGTGGCGCTCGCCGCGACGGCGCAGGTGTCGATCCGAGTGCTTCTTCCGCGTTTTGGACCCAAATTGGTCCTGCCCGTCGGCCTGCTCATCAATGCGGTCGCGATGTACCTGATGCACTTCGTGGGGCTGCAGAGTTCCTACGCCACCCACGTGCTGCCCTGCCTTCTCCTGCTCGGCATCGGTTTCGGGACGAGCATGGCGCCGGCGTTCAGCACCGGGACCCTCGGGCTCACGCCGCACGACGCGGGGGTGGGTTCGGCGACGTTGAACACCAGCCAGCAGGTCGGTGGATCGATCGGCACGGCGCTGCTCAACACGGTGGCCGCGGGCGCCGCGACGACGTACCTGGTAGGCCGGGCCGCCACGGTCGCCAATATGAGAGCGGCGCTCCTGCACAGCTACACGACAGCGTTCGAGTTGTCGGCGATGATCTTCGTCGCCGGGGCCATCATCGTGGGCCTCGTGCTCCAACGCGGCACGATCGGAACTCTCAGCGATCTGGTGCAGGACCCGGCCAGTCCCCCTTCGACGTCGCCCTAGGACGCTTTCTACCGCTCAACACCTCTCCCCACGACCTGCGGCCACTTCTTCAGGGCGCCCCCGTCGACGAAGCGGCGCGAAGCTACGTCCACGCGAGCAGCAGTATCACGAACGCGACGTAACCCGCGATGATGAGCCATCCCGCTCGCCGGCTCAACCCCCGACAGACGTACGCCACGACCAGCACGAGCGCGGTGAGCAGGAGGTAGCTCGACGCGGTGAGATCACCCGAACGGGTTGGAGCGGCCAGCCCGACGAAGACGCCGGGAATGAAGAGCCCGACGACCACGTTGAGGTTGTTGCTGTTAAGGGCCGTACTCAATGCGGCGGCCCCACGCCCCTTGGCGGCCAGGTACACGGCCGCCACCGCGTTGGGCAGGCTCGTGACCGCGGCCAGCACGATGCCTCCTATGACCGCGTCGGCGACGTGGAAGTGACGTCCCAGCTCCGACGCGCTGCGCTCCATGACCACACTCGCCCCGACGACAACAACGAGTGAGCCAAGCGCCACAAGTGCGTCAACGCGACGTCCCCGTGGCGGACGGATCGCCACGATGAGATCCTGTTCCTCATCATCGATCGCCTGAGTCAGCCACGAGGTCCAGCGCCGCGGCAGTCGGAGCCGACGTAGCGACTCGCGACGCGCACCAATGACCACGAGGTAGCTGACGAGGACCACAGCGGCTGGAATGAGTCCGCCCAGCGTCGAAACAAGACCGCTCACCGCGGCGAGACAGCAGAGCGCTGTCCACATCGCGACGAATCCTCCGAGGAGGACGACCCTGCGGTGCAGGGCGATGAAGCCCGAAACGATCGCGCCCAGTCCCAAGAGTGCCGCAAGATTAAAGACGTTGGATCCAATCACCACGCCCGCGCCGATGGTCCGCTGATGCTGCATGAGAGCCGAAATCGACGACGTGATCTCTGGCGCGTCGGCGGCCAGCGCGGCGACGATCCCGAGCAGCGCCTCAGAGAGACCCAGGCGTTCGCCCATCCGCTCCAGCCTCGTAACGAGAATCCAACTCGTGGCGAGGCTGATCAGCGCGCCTAAAGCGAATGCGACACCCGCGAGAGCCAAGTCGGTCCCTTTCTCGAACAAACGTGCCGACCAGTCTTCCCGGCTCTCCGATCTCGATCTTACCTGATGAGGGATCGTTCTCCCCTCGTACGCAAACCGTCGGCGCTCGAGCGAGCCGGAGGGTCGTTACGTCAACGTGCGTGCGCCAGGGCGGTGAACCAGCGCCGGCTTCCGCTGACGTCACGAGCGTGGTCGATCCTGAATCCCGCGCCAGACAGCTGCTCGCAGAGGCGCTCAGGATTGCGGTAGACGAACCAGCGCCGCTCGCCGTCCGCATAGGGAACCTCTTCAAACCTCTCTCCATCACCAACCGCGGTGATGAGCGCCAGGGATCCGCCCTCACGCAAGATACGCCTGAACCCCAGGAGAACCGACGACGTATCAATCTCAGGAACGTGCAGCAGTGACGCAACGCACCAAATGCCATCGAACTGGCCCGAACGAAGCGGCAACGTACGAAGGTCGCCCTGGACGTATCGAGCGGCGTCGACCCGTAAGGCCAGCGACAGCATTCCTTCAGAGAGATCGAACCCGATCACCCGCAGTCCCAAGCCGACAAACCGTGCGCAATCAAGTCCCGGACCGCACCCCACGTCCACCACCAGGCCCACCTTCGGCACGCGGGCGACAAAGGTGTCCTCCAACTCGGCGAAGAGACGTTCCTGTTGCGATTGATCGTCCGTCTGACGCTCAAGGTATTGACGAGCGATACGGTCGTACGTGGCCCGATTGGCCGAGGTGTGATCCGAGGACTCGATGCCTCGACGATATCGCCGGGAGGCGCATGATGCGACGACACGACGCGGTAACGCGTAGCGGAGAATCCCACGGTCTGCGCGTCGACCTGCGGGGAGAAGACGCCGGCGTCAACGTGGTTCGAATCGCTGACTCGCTTCGACGGCCCGCGATGCCCTGGTCGCCGGGCGTTCAAGCGTCGCCACGGTGCCGGGTCAAGGGAGCGTACGGCGTGTGGGAGAATGGGCTCATGGGAACCTCCGGAGACAAGCCAAGAAAGCCCAAGCGGCGATTGGCAAAAGTGAAGTACGCAGAAGCCAACAACATTCAGCTGGCGGGATTGGCTGAGAACAGCAATACGCCTTCGGGCACCCGACTCGGCCACGCCACCGCGCATGGTCGAAGCCAGAACATTGGCGCGTTCGGCCGATTCGTCCTGTGGTGCCTGGGAAGGCGACCGAAGGAAATCGAACCCGAAGGGACCGAGGAGCCCGAGCAGGATTAGCCGTCGCTCGCGGTCAACCAAGTATGCGGGGGCTCGGCCAAGGAATTACGATAAGCGACGAGGTGAGCGATCTCCTCCTCGCCATGGGGAGCCGATCATATGACGTGTGACATTCAGATCTTGGAGGCGACAGATGCCAATTGAGGGTGAGTACGAGCCGAGCCCCGCACAGTGGGTTCGCGACCAGGTAGCCGAATACGAAAGTTCCGGCGGTGCGCGCGCGAACACGCTTCTTGACACGGGCCTGCCGATCATTATCTTCACCACTCGCGGCAACCGCAGCGGCAAGATCCGAAAGACGCCCGTCATGAGGGTGGAGTTCGAAGGTGAGTACGCCCTCGTCGCCTCCAAGGGCGGGGCGCCCGAGAACCCTGTCTGGTACTACAACCTGCTCGCCCAGCCCGAGGACGTCATGCTCCAGGACGGACCTGAACCGCACGACGTGGTGGTTCGCCAGGTAAGCGGGGAGGAACGAGCACTGTGGTGGGAGAGGGCGGTAGCCGCCTATCCCCCGTATGCGGAGTATCAAGTGAAGACGTCGCGCGAGATCCCGGTCCTCGTGGCCAGCCGCAAATAGCACCACCGACGTCCCGGCGGCGCCCGGGCCCGGCCAAGCTCAACGTTCCCGGCGCTGCGGCTCCGCTCGTTACGTTGCCCCTAGTGACGCGATCACTTGGGACCACTTCAACAACCGTCGCTGGTGATCCTCGTCCACTCGATACGGCACGGCTCAGCTATGGTCACATCGCGTCCTGGGTTTCGATAGCGGGTAGCAGCGACGCTTTCGCGAACAATGCCTCGCAGCCGTGCGCGGCGAGCGGTCGCGAAAACAGGTAGCCCTGTCCATACTCCCATCCGGCGGCGCTAAGTGCGTCGAATTGATCTTGGCGCTCGATCCCCTCGGCGATGCCCTTCATTTTCATCGACTCGGCCATGTGGCAGATCTCTTCGATGAGCAGCATCGACCTCGATGAGTGTGGCAGTTCCGCGGTGAAGGACATGTCGAGCTTTAGACGGTCGAAGGGGAAACGACGCAGGTACGAGATCGATGAAAACGCCGTGCCAAAGTCGTCGAGGGCGAGCCCGATACCCAGCGCCTTCAGTCTGAGCAAGAAGTCAGCGGTACCCGCGGAATCATCGAGCAGCACCGACTCGGTGACTTCGACCACGACGTCGGTTGACCTGACGCCTGATTCGTCGATCACGAGGGTTATCGACTTAAAGAGATCGGGATTGGCAATATCGCTCGCCGAGAGATTGACGCTCATCCACAGTGGCGGCTCCATGGGAAACTGGGGCTGCCACTTGGCGAGCTGGCCGATGGCTTCTCCGCGGACCCACCGATCGATTTCCTCGACGAAGCCCGTGTCCTCCGCGTAGGGAAGAAATGCTTCGGGAAAGAGCAGTCCCCTCTCCGGGTGCTGCCAGCGAACCAGCGCCTCAAAGCCGACGATCCTGCCGTCCGCCAGGGCTACGACCGGCTGGTAATGCACGATCAGTTGGTCCAACTTAGGTTGGGCCTCCATCTCTTCGTTGGCGTACATCTCGCCAGCCGCGACCGACAAAATTGCGTTACGGAGCTCTTGAATGGCCCGCGTCTTGCGCACCCACGCGTTGCTGCCCGCTCGAACGGAGGCGTAGAGCGCGCCCGGTCGCTCGGAACCCGAGAAGGTCACAACCTTCACCAACGGGTGGATCTCGAGCAGGACCTTTATCGCCTCGGGTGCGTCCATGTCGGGCAGGTGGTAGTCGATGACCACGACATCGGGGAGTTCCATGGAGACGATCTCGAGTCCGGCCGAGGCCGTGAGAGCGGTACCAACAACGGCGATCTTCGGATCGGCCGTAAGTAGACGCACGACACTCTGAAGAATCATCTCGTGGTCATCAATGACGACCACGCGAACGGCAGGGCTGTCAGTCATATCGGCTCGATCGCCATAATCTGAAATGTATGCCGTAACGATCACCAAATGTCGGATCCACGCGAATCACCTACTCACCAAGCTGTTTCTAAGAAACCCGCACTGTCTGGAGGTAACTGCTAGGCCAATGTGGCACTAACCGATTTAGGCTAATTTAGCATCATTGCAGAGGGTATCTCATCGTATTTTAAGATATTCGAACGTCGTAAGAGCGGTAAAACGCCCAGGAATCGGCAGAATATGTCTCAATTCACAACAAATTCACAACGCAATTAAATTCACCAACCCGACTACACTAAATTAACCCTCGACTTTCCTGGGCGCAATGCAGCCTTTAAAGGTGGTCGAATGACTCTTCTTACCGACCGGATTCTCGTCGAACTGCTCGACGCCGCTCCCGACGCGATGCTCTCCTTCGACCGCGACGGGTTGATCGTCATGGCCAACCTTCGCGCGACGATCCTCTTCGGCTATGAACGCCACGAACTCATCGGCACTCCATTTACGTCACTGGTCTCAATTGACCTCGAGAAGATTCAGCAAGACTCGTCTGGCGTCCTGTCGGCGGGCCATCGACATGACGGCAAGGGATTCCTCGCCGAGATCTCCCTTTCCGCAATCGCCAACGATTCGAGTCCGCTCTACACCGCCACCGTACGTGACGTCTCGGCGAGGAGCGAGCTGGAAGCCGAACGGGTGCGGGTCAAGTCAGAGGCGGAACGTGTGCGGCTCTTCGTCGAGGCCGAACGCATAAAGGCCGAAGGCGAAAAGACCGTGGCCGAACAGGTTCGCCTCGAAGCCGAAGCCGCACTCGTCACCGCCAAAGGTGAGAAGTCAGTCGCCGAGCGCGTGCGCCTCGAGGTCGCAGCCGAACTCGTCACCGCCGAGGACGAGAAGGCGGTCGCGGAGCGGGTGCGCGTGAAGGCCGAGGCGGCGCTCGTCACCGCCGAGGACGAGAAGGCGGTCGCGGAGCGGGTGCGCGTGAAGGCCGAGGCGGCGCTCGTCACCGCCGAGGACGAGAAGGCGGTCGCGGAGCGGGTCCGCCTGGAGGCCGAAGTGCAACGCGTGAAGGCCGAAGGTGAAAAGGCCGTCGCCGAGCGCGTGCGCCTGGAGGCCGAAGTGCAACGCGTGAAGGCCGAAGGTGAAAAGCCCATCGCCGAGCGCGTGCGCCTGGAGGCCGAAGTGCAACGCGTGAAGGCCGAAGGTGAAAAGACCGAAGCCGAGAGGGTCCGCCTGGCGGCCGAAGTGCAGCGAGTGAAGGCCGAAGTTGAGAAGGCCGAAGCCGAGCGCGTGCGCCTGGAGGCGGAGGTCGTCCTCGAGCGTCTCGAAGGACAACTCCACCAGTCACAACGGATGGAGAGCCTCGGCCAGCTGGCCGGGGGTGACGCGCACGACTTCAACAATCTCCTCGCGGTCATCTTGAACTACGCATCATTTGTCACCGAAGAGTTGAGCGTCGTCGTCGCCGAACCGACGGGTTCGCGGTGGGAGGGAACACTGAATGACGTCAAGCAGATCCAGGTGGCCGCGGAACGAGCGAGTGTCTTGACCCACCAGCTCCTGGCGTTCGCGCGCAGGGATGTGATCCAGGCCCGGCCCCTGAGCTTCAACGGGGCAGTGACGAGCATCGAGGAAATACTTCGGCGAACGATCGGCGAGCAAATCGAACTCACCATCAAGCTCGAACCAAATCTAGCGATGGTCGTCGCCGACCCCGGGCACATCGAACAGATCATCCTCAACCTCGCCATCAACGCTCGCGACGCCATGCCCTCCGGGGGTACGCTCACGATTGAAACGTCGTCGAGGACCATCACCGAAGAGGAGTGGACGACCTTCGGCACTCCCGCCGGGTCGTATATTTGCGTGCGAATCAGCGACAATGGGGTCGGCATGTCAGCCGAGGTTCGTGACCGTGCCTTCGAGCCGTTCTTCACGACGAAACCGAGGGGCGAAGGTTCTGGGCTCGGTCTCGCCACCGTGTACGGCATCGTCTTGCAAACGGGAGGATTCACGAAGATTTACTCGGATGAAGGTGTGGGAACAACGATCACCGTGTTGTTGCCCGTGGACCCGAAAAACGTGGAATCGGCTCACGAGGGCGAGGGCCTCAAGAAGGCAAAGGCGCCAGTGGGCTCAGAGACCATCCTCGTCGTTGATGACGAAGAGGGTCTTCGTGAAGTCACGCGACGGATCCTCACGCGCAGCGGTTACACCGTTCTCGTCGCCCGGAGCGGAGCAGAGGCGATTGAGATCGCGTCCACGCACGGTGGTCCGATCGATCTGCTGCTGACCGACGTCATCATGCCCCAAATGCAGGGGCCTACGGTCGCGAAGGAGGTCAAGATCCTCAAGCCTTCGATCCGGGTGCTCTTCATGTCCGGCCACGCGCAGCCCGTACTGGAGGCAGAATCGGTGATCGGCACGCAATTCCAACTGGTCGAGAAGCCGTTCGACCAGTCAATGCTGCTCAAGAGCGTTCGCGGTGTGCTTGACGCCGACCTGGAAGAGATGAGTCAGCCAATCTAGGTCTGCGCCACGTCCGGGAACGCTCGGACCACCAAGAGGGCAACTACTTCTTCCACACGGACAAGTATTAACGGGCCATCCGGTACGTTCGTGAGCCTCGCATCCCGGTCCTCGTGACGATCACTCGATCTTGGAGTGGTGTGCGCCAATCAAAGTGATGGCGATCACGGCCGGCACCTCACCCTTGTTCGACCATCGATGACGTGTTCCATTTTGGATATACGTGTCACCGGGACGCAGCACTACCTTCTGGTGATCGTCGAGCTCAAGGATCGCTTCACCGGATAAGACGATTCCATAGTCAACGGTCGCAGTGGTGTGCATTCCTGGATGGTCACTCTCCAAGTGCTCCCAAAGGCCGGGTAATTTCTCCTTCATTTCGACGAGCGCAGCTTCACGATCCAGGTCGTGCGGAGCGCGCGCCACCGAATTGGGCGGGATGGTGAACAGTCCAAAGCGAAATCCATCCGAGGGAGGAAAGTACGTCATGAAGCTCGGCAGCGATCCGCTTTCAGGCAAAGTTACCTTGGAGTCTGAACCCCACAGGCGGTGAAATTCAGCGCCCGGATAGAGCGACGCCGTAATTGGTTCCACCGGTTCGTCGCTAACAAAGATTGCCTTGCCCCGACTATCGTGGCCAGTGACCACTCTTCTCACGTCCATATTCCCCCAAGAGACGCAACGTCCGATCGCGCCGGTCAATGACGAACAATAACGCTGGTCATCTCAGTGCTGAACGGGACGACAGAATCAACCCAACCTCGGCTACCATGCCAATTCCCGTTAAAACATTTATAATTACGTATTACGCTAGACTACTTACTTTCATTAACTTCCACTATTCTCCGTTTTAAAGCTAAAATCACGTTTTATACTATATCTATGCAGGTTATAAGCAATTACTTCACCACGAAAGAGTGGGAGTTGCTAATTGGAGAGCAGGTGAGGGCGACACGTATCGTCCACAACCTCGATCAAGTGGACCTCGCCGAGAAAGCCAACGTCTCAGTCGGCGCCATCTCCAATCTCGAACGTGGAAAGGGCTCGACCCTGGGCACCGTCGTAGCCGTCGCTCGAGCACTTGATCGCACCGATTGGCTTCAGGCTCTGGCTCCAACCGTGACCATTTCACCGATTCAAATGCTGCGCGGCAAGAGCAAGTCCGCGCCAAAGCGGGTTCGATCACGCAGGAGCGACATCGAAGGCATCCAGGCTCCCTAGTGCCCTACCTCGCCGTCGACGTGGTTGAGGTCAAATGTTGGGGCGCTCGCGTAGGTGCGGTGGCGTTGGACGACCGGTCCGGGTACTACGTCTTCGAGTACGACCGCACGTGGATCAGCTCCGGCATCGAGCTGGCACCCATCTCGATGCCCGCCGCTTCCCCCGCGAGAACGTTCGTCTTTCCCACCTTGCCCGACCGCACGTTCTACCGCCTCCCCCCGATGCTCGCCGATTCGTTACCTGACGACTTTGGCAACGCCCTCACCAACGCGTACCTCGCAAGTCGAGGTGTCGCGAGTTCGCAGATAACGCCGCTCGATCGCCTCGCCTACCTCGGTGGCCGGGGTGTAGGCGCTCTGGAGTTTCATCCACTGCGCGGACCCCGCACGCGCAAGTCGACCGCGATTCAATTGTCCGAACTTGTGATTGCCGCGCGTAGCGCCCTTTCCGGTCACGTCCACGATGACGAGGAGTTAGCCGACGCCATCTCGCACCTGATTGCCGTGGGCACGTCAGCGGGCGGCGCGAGGGCCAAGGCCGTCGTGTCATTACGACCCGAGACCGGCGAGCTTCGATCGGGTCAGGTTCCGGCCGATCCTGGCTTCGAACCATGGTTGCTCAAGCTCGACGGAATGGGTGCTGACAAGAAGCTCGGCTCCACGGGCAACTACGGTCGCATCGAGTACGGCTATCACCTCATGGCCCGCGCGGCCGGCATCGAGATGATGGGTTGCCGTCTTCTCGAAGAAGGCGGTCGCGCCCACTTCATGACACGACGATTCGATCGGACCGAGCAAGGCGAGCGAATCCACGTGCAGACGCTCTGCGCTCTGGCCAGTCTGGATTTTCGACAGATTGGAGCCCACGACTACTCGCAGTTGTTCCTATTGGTCGACGAGTTGGGGCTCGGACCACCTGCACGAGCCGAAGTGTTTCGGCGCATGGTCTTTAACGTCGCCGCGGCCAACTGCGACGACCACACCAAGAACTTCTCCTTCTTATTGCCCGAAGGCGGCCGCTGGCGCCTATCGCCGGCCTACGACGTCACGCACGCACACTCCCCCGGCAACCGATGGACCCGTCAGCACCTGATGGCCGTTAATGGAAGGACGACGAACATCTCGAGGTCCGACATCCTGGAGGTTGGCGATCGCTTTGACGTGCCTGGAATGAGCATTGTCGTCGATGAAGTCCTTGAAGCAGTCGCCGGGTGGACGGACTTTGCGAACGAGGCGGAGGTTCCAAAGGATGTCATCAACGACATCGCCGATGACATCCAGCAGTGGTCGAGCGTGCTTCGCTGAATTGGCCGTGTCGAAGACCGTCAACATGGCCCACCTCATCGTGACGACGGCACTCACGGCCCCGTCGAACCTTCGGGTGCAGTGGTCTCTTGGCGCTGAGGGCCTCTACGCTCCTCTTCGGTTCGACCTCGCACCCCTCCTCTTACGCTGCAATAGGCGAGAGGAGAGGGCGTGGCAAGAGTACCCTGGAACGCTACGCACACCTCATGCGATTGCTGCGATGACTGGAACGCCATCGATCGAGGGCGGTATACGAGTCTTCGCCCAGGCGACACGTACGACGAACCATTGGAACCCGCGGTGCACGTTACAACTCAACGACAGAGACGACTGACGTGAAGCTGAAGCTCGATCTGCACGATATCTACAACCGAGGTGGCGACATCGATCGCGCGCTGCGAGCCATCATCGACGAAGCCATCGAGAAGAAAGTCCGTCTGGTTGAGATCATTCCCGGTAGGGGCAGTGGACAGCTGAAGAAGCGAGTACTGCGTTTTCTCGATCAAAAGGAGATCAAGGAGCTCTACGACAGGGTCGAAAAGGACTCGCACAACTTCGGTCGGGTGTTCGTCCACTTTCGCTTCAAGTGACCCAGCCGAGCCGAAGGTCGCACTGATTTCACTCTCGTTGCCCGCGGCGGCGACGTTCGCGAGGTACGCTCCCAACATCCGTCAAAGGGGGGGACAATGAACAAGCGCCTCGTTACACGCTACGCCACGAATTCAAAAGAGAACGCCGACGAAAACCAGCGCAGAATCGAGGCGGTATTCGAAGAGCTCTCGCAGTCCAAGCCCGACAACGTGAGCTACCTCGTCCTGCGATTGTCCGACGACTCCTTCGTCCACGTCTCCTTTCACAATCACGGCGACGACGAAGTGAATCCCATTTCGTCGAGCAGCGCGTTCGCCCACTTTCAAGAGGGTCATGAAACGCGCCGTGACGGAGGTGTCGATCAGCACACGGCCGCCCTCGTCGGCGCCTACATCACTGACATCGACTGAACCGACGTCCACGCAGCACGGTGCCGAAGTCCTCGCAAGCCAACTCGATCTGGTCGGGCGGCAACGCGACCTCCTGCTTCACGACGTCGACGCAGCGAAACGCACGACCAGGCTTCTGACGCCCGAAAGCGAGTGGGCTCTTCGCCATCGTCACCGATGACCTTCTGAACTCAACGAGAGAACAAATCACTGACTCGATAGGCAACTGACGAGAACTCGCTGGTACCATCCGAAAATGTCCCACGTGACGAATCAGCGATCATGGTGGTTCAGTGTGGTCGCGTGCGTGACGCTTGCGGCAACCACCATGACCGTCGCCTCACCTTCGGCCTTTGCTCGTTCCACCGGTACGGTCGAGGGGGCCCGACTCGATGGTGCGGGCACCGGCACCATCCTGCCGGGCACGAGGTGCCCGGCCTTTCCCGCCGACAACGTGTGGAACACACCGATCACCGGCCTGGCGGTCAACGCCAACAGCTCCACGTGGCTGACGTCCATGGACGCAGCGACCACCAACCTCCACCCGGATTATGGCCCCTCGGGCAACCCCAAGCGGCCCTACGGCATTCCGTGGGAGATCGTGCGCGCGAGCACCCCCTTCACGACCATCAGATTCCTGTACGCGTCCGAGAGCGATCGCAGGCCCTATCCGCTGACGGCCGCCACGCCCATCGAAGGCGGCTCCGACCGTCACGCGTTGATGGTCGACGAGTACCGCTCCAGCCGCTCGCCCGCGTGCACGCTGTTCGAGACGTACGACACCTACTACCGCGCCGGTGCCAGGTCGCAGGCGGGGTCCGGGGCCATCTGGAACCTCAACTCGAACGCCCTTCGCCCCGCCGGCTACACGTCGGCCGACGCCGCCGGGCTTCCCATCCTCCCCGGCCTCGTCAACTACAACGAGGTCGCGTCGGGAACGATGGACCACGCCATTCGCTTCACGGCACAGTGCACCCAGGAGTCGTACCTCTGGCCGGCGCGCCACGAGGCGGGTCAGTCCGGCACCAGTTGCCCTCCAATGGGAGCGCGATTCCGACTCAACGCCTCCTTCACGCTTCCGACGTCAGAGTGCAGCGCCTTCTGCCAGACGGTGCTGACGACCATGAAGACCTACGGCCTGATTCTGGCCGACAACGGCAGCAACTGGTACTTCCAAGGCACGGCCGACACCCGTTGGAACTACACCGAGGTCGATCAGCTCAAGCAGATACCCGCGAGCCAGTTCGTCGCCGTTGACGAGTCGTGTTTGATGGTAAACCCCAACTCCGGCCAAGCCCAGCAACCCGGCACCGCGACGTATACGCAGAGCTGCGGCTGACCCGCCGCGTCGAGCAAACTGGAACGTCACTGCGGACCCACGCCATGGGCTGCTGAAACGGGCCACCCGGCGATCGCTCGCCTATCGACCCGGAACGATGCTCACGTTTTCGGACACGTCGAGGAGCTCGACCCACGTCTGGCCGGGGGCGAGATCGATCACCTTGCCGGACCGGTTCTTGTAGACGGTCGTCTTGCGCAGGCTGCTGCGCGACCACGTGCCGCGCTGGACCGTTCCGCGGGTGAAGACCTCCACCGGACCGGTACCGAGCAGCTCGGCGTAGGAATCGATGACGCCCACACCTCCTACGTAGTTCACGCTCATGACGATGACGTTCTTGGGCGAAATTCGAACACCGTTCGCCGACACGTCGGGGGCACCGAATATGGACCGGTCCCACGTCGCGGTCTTGGCGTTCCAGTCGTAAGTGGCGGCAAAACCTGACGCGAAACCTACCACGAAGGACTTCACGGGCGAACCAACGCCGGGTATTGCGGCCGAAGAGTAGGTGAAGAGGGGCGGAGGCGGGCGCGGCTTGCCGTGCTTGTCCATCAAGAGGACCGCGTTCGCGAACAGGTTGTGGGGCGGGGGACGATCGGGATCACGGAACATTGCCCCACCACTGTTGGATTCGTTGAAGAGCTTCACCGGCGCCGTCTCGATGCTCCTCACCGCGTACTCGGCGCCACCCGAGAAGGCGAAGAGGCCGCCAATGGGGAAGACGATCTCGCGATCCGTGCGCCGCACCGAGCGGACGGGGCCCACCACGGATGGGACGTGTGAATTGAAGATAGCGGCGAGGCGCGTGATGCCACCCTCGACGATTTCCTCATACACCACGTCGGCGTCCTGCACGCCATATTGCGGATGCGCCTGGGGCGTGTTGTCAATCTTGATGGTGAGCGCAGAACGGTCCCTGGTCAGACGCGACGGATCCGCCAGCCCCGTCAGAGGCGCGACGGGAACGGCTTTCAAGGTGGTGGTCGAAGTGGGAGCGGTGATCGTCGTAGAAGACGACGGGGTCGTCGTTGTCGTGGTATCCGCGAACGCGCTTGAGCTGAACGCCAGGCACGAGATCGCGCCGAGCACAATCCAGGCGGTGGGCGTGCGACGCATAAGAGGAACTTAGTTCGCTCGAAAGGTCCGGAGCTTCATTTCCACATTGGTAACTCTCGACCGTGACATCACCAGTGCGTTCTGCTCGCCTCAGTGAATGTGAAGATTGACGCCCAGTAGGATGAGCGGCCACAGTACGACGGCGAGAGCAGCCGACACCACGCTCTTGAAACCCGCCACGTGGGCAAAGTATCGGTGGGAGTTGGCAATCACGAGACCGACCACGAAATAGATGAAGGACATCAGTGAACTCAAGAAACCACGTCCCAATCGATCCTCCTTCTCGCTCGTGAGGTCGTTACGACCAAAGAGTAGCGTCGTTCCCAAGAGGTCCCTTCCAACGTGTTCGAGCTTCTGGTATTTCGCTAATTCGAACAATTCCGATGAGTCCGCGTAGGAGAGACATTCGCGTGTGAACGTCGACCCCTCCAAAAAACGCCGCACAACGTGTCGGGAACGGCAACGTGAAGGGTTGACAACTTAGTGAGGTTCGCTCGCCTCACGGCCCACGGGGCGTTCGTTGGCGACCCGGCCGTCGGCAGCTCGATGTAAAGGCACCTTGACATTCCCAAGGAATGTAAAGTAACCTTTACATCATGAAGAATCGTGTTCGAGAGGCGCGTGGCGAACGAGGGATGTCCCAGGCGGATGTCGCGGCCGGACTCGGCGTTTCGCGCCAGACGGTGATCGCCATCGAGAGCGGGCGATACTCGCCTTCCTTGCCCTTGGCCTTTCGAATCGCCAGGTTCTTCGAGATGCCGGTCGACCAGATGTTCGACCCGCAAGAGGAGGTAGGCACATGAGTAAGAATCACCGTTCACGATTCGTGGCACCGGCTGTGGTGCTCGCCGCTGGCTCAGTAATCTCCGGTGCCGTCGCCATCGGCCACGCGTGGAACGATGCCGTGATAGCCGAAGTCGTCACGGTGCTTTTGTCGTTCGGCTATTACATGATGACCAAGAGCGACAGCGATATTGGGGCGGTGTACGGCAACCGAGCCGATGAGCGACAAGTGCACGTCGTGCTAAAGGCAAGCCGCAACTCCATGCTCGTCATGCTCGCCATCGCCTTCGTCGGCGTGGTCGTGACGGTCGCGATGAACGAGGTGTACTGGCAGTTCGACGTTCTCGGTAGCGCCGGCGGTTTCGCCTATCTCCTCAGTCTCCTGGTCTACGGCACGCACGACGAATCTGCCAACGGTCCGGGCGACATAATGAGCGGGAAGAGTAGCTGAAGCCTCTTCGCACCACTCCTCACGACGCGCCGATCGTCGCCAACACGTCTCCCCATTCCCCGACGACTGAAGGCATCTTCAGGGGCCTCGCACGGTGAGTAACCTGAGCGAGATAGGTGCACTCGAGAGAATCAACGACCAACTCGCGATCGGCGTGGCGGGGACATGACGCGCAATGGCCGACGCATAACGATCTCGGGCGTTGCCGTCACGATCCTCTTGGGAACTCCCCTGCTCTGGCTCGCGGGCCCGTCAAGCGCCACGGGATCTTCAGCGACTTCATCGTCACCGTGGACCGTGTACCACGGCGACGCGGCGGGTACGGGTGTCGTCACCGGCCTCAAATCGATTGACACCGCAACGAGGAAGTGGGTCTCCCCCCAACTGGATGGCCAGCTCTACGGCGAGCCTCTAGTCTTCGCCAATGACGTCATCGTGGCGACGGAGAACGACACCGTGTACGCGCTCTCTTCATCGAATGGCAAGGTGATCTGGTCGCGCCACGTCGCTCGCCCGGTTCCTTCGTCGGCCCTGCCGTGCGGGAACATCTCGCCCACCGTCGGCATCACCGGCACGCCGGTCATCGATCCCACGAGGCGTGAGGTCTTCGTCGTGGCCGACGAGTTCGTGAGCGGCCACCCGGAGCACCGCTTGATCGGACTGAGCGCCTCGTCGGGCGCGATCGAACTCAACCAGGACGTCGATCCGCCCGGATCCGATCCCGCCGCGCTCTTGCAGCGCACGGGTCTCAATCTCGACGAAGGCCACGTGATCTTCGCCATGGGGGGGAACTACGGCGACTGCGCCTCGTACCGCGGTCGCGTCAGCTCCGTCGCCGAAACCGGATCGAAGCCACGTTTCTTCACGGTGGACGACCGGACCGGCGACAGCCAGGGCGCCATCTGGATGGGCGGAGCGGCACCGGTCGTCAGCCCCGCAGGCGACGTGTGGGTCAGCGTGGGCAATGGATCGGTCCATACATCCGGCCAGCCCTACGACGACAGCGATTCGGTCCTCGAGCTGTCGCCCACGATGCGCTTGATCCAATACTTCGCACCCACGTCGTGGGCCCAGAACAACGCGAGTGACTTCGACATGACGATGGCACCGGTCTTGCTCCCGAGCGGCCAGGTGCTACTGGCCGGAAAGTCCAGAATCGTCTATCTGCTCAACGGCGCGCACCTGGGCGGCATCGGCAACGGCGAGGCGAGCCTGCCTTCGACGTGCAGCAACGACATTGATGGCGGGAGCGCTAGCGAAGGTTCGATCGTCTACATCCCCTGTTTGAGCGGAACGGTCGCCATCCGAACAACGTCATCACCGGCGTCACTTCGAAAACTGTGGAGCTCGTCGAACGGTGGCGGCCCCCCGTTGATCGCGGCCGGTTTGGTGTGGACAATTGGCCAGAACGGCGTCGTGTACGGACTCAACCCGGTCACGGGAGCGCTGCGCCAGCAGGCGTCGGTCGGGGCTGAGGCCAACCACTTCCCCACGCCCAGCGTGGGAGATGGGCTGTTCCTGGTGCCCGGCGCCTATCGGATCATCGCCTTCTCCACGTCTTCTTCTGGCTGAGTTCTGGCTGAGGCCGCCCGCGAGCTGACGCGCAGCGCGAAAACGACCGCTGAGACACCAGGTCGATAGTATCGAACATATGTTCGCTTTTCCGCGTGAACTCAACGAGCGCCAGGAGGAAGCCGCCACCTTCGGCGACGGGCCGCTTCGAGTGATCGCGGGGCCCGGGACCGGCAAGACCACCACCCTGACCGCCCGGGTTGAGGTCCTGCTCGAGCGGGGAATCGAACCGGAACGGATCCTGCTCATGACCTTCACCCGGCGCGCCGCTCGAGAGATCCTCAATCGGGTGCGGGCACTTCGCGGCGCAGACCGGATGCGTAGGGTCGCGGGCGGAACGTTTCATTCCGTCGCTCATCGCACGCTACGTCAGCATCACGCTGCGTTGGGCTTACCCGAAGGGTTCGGCGTGCTCGATAGGGGCGACACGGCCGACCTCATGGACCTCGTGCGCGGTGAACTCGGCGTCACCAGCTCCGATCGTCGGATGCCGAAGAAGGCCACCCTGGTTTCCCTGTACTCTCGCACCGTCAATACGGGCACGCCCCTCGCGCAGGTCATGACCCAGGACACCCCCTGGTGCGCCGATCGCGTCGAGGAGGTTGGCCTCATCTTCACCACCTTCGTGGCACGAAAGCGTGCGCTCGGACTCTTGGACTTCGACGATCTGCTCCTTTATTGGCGCGCGGCGGTGTTGGATGACCTTGTGGGAAATGAGCTCGGTGCCGCCTACGATCACGTCCTCGTCGACGAGTTCCAGGACGTGAATCTCCTACAAGTCGATATCCTCACGGGACTGAGGCGCAACGACTCGCGCCTCACCATCGTGGGAGACGACGCGCAAGCGATCTACGGGTTCCGAGGCGCGTCCCCGAGGTTCCTGCTGGACGCGGATCGCTTCTTCCAAGGACTCACTACCATCACCCTCAACGCCAACTACCGCTCGTCGAGCGAGATCCTCGGCGTCGCCAACGCCGTCGCCGCCGACGCGCCCGAGGGATTCAGTGCCGTGCTCTACGAAAAGTTCCCCACGGCCGGCGCGGGCCGGCCCCAACTCATCCACTGCGACGACGAGCGGCGTCAATCCGAACTGGTCACGGATCGCATCCTCGAGCTCTACGAAGAAGGCGTGATCCTCCAGCGTCAGGCCGTGCTCTTCAGGACCGCGCATCACAGCGCCGACCTCGAGATCGAGCTCTCCCGGCGACGCATCCCCTTCGTCAAGTACGGCGGACTGCGCTACCTCGAATCCGCGCACGTCAAGGATCTTCTCGCGGCGTTTCGCCTCGCCGACAATCCGAGAGACGAGATGGCCTGGTTTCGCCTCCTGCAGCGCCTCCCCGGCGTGGGGCCCGCCAAAGCACGCCGGGCGATTGACGCGATGCGCGACGTCGACGGAACGATTCCACTCTCGCACGCGGACATCCTTCGGCGCTGGTCCGACGTGGGCGGCGTGTTGCCCGACGAAGTCTCCCAGACGTCGCGCAATCTCATCGAAGCCATGTGCGTGAAGCACTCCGAGTCGGTGCTGCTGCACGCGGAACGGGTTCGAAAGGCGGTTGAACCACTGATCAGCGCCTCCTACGACGATGCTGCACCGCGCCTCGAGGATCTAGTGGCTCTGGTGAACGCGTGCGCCGACGCGCGCCGCCTGAGCGATGTCGCGGCCGACCAGGTGCTCGAACCGCCGATCTCGACCGGGGACCTTGCGGGGCCGCCCATGATCGACGAGGACTGGCTCGTCCTGTCGACGGTGCATTCAGCCAAGGGGCTCGAGTTCGACGCCGTGCACGTCATCCACGCGGCGGACGGTAATTTTCCCTCGGACATGTCACTCGGTTCACCCGAAGGCTTAGAGGAGGAACGACGGCTCTTCTACGTGTCGGTCACCCGGGCCCGCCGTCATCTCGCCATCTACGTGCCGCTTCGCTACCACCATCATCCCGTTCGAGACGACCACTCGTGGGCCCAGCCATCACGTTTCCTGAGCGACGGTGTGCGCTCGACGATGCGCGAAATCCAATCGACGAGCCGCGAATGCGCGCCCGATCCCGCAACGTCGAGCGCCGTCATCAGCGGATCAGACGTCGTGGCGTCGCACCTCTCGAAGTTGTGGTGACGAACGACCTCGCCGCGAGTGCGAACGGTGCCATTAGGTTGCAGTTGAGCGAAAGGTGACACGATGGCGTACAAGTGCGGGCGTAGGCCCCCGAAGAACGCTCCCGCGCTCTCGCTGGCAAGTTTCCTCGTTCGCCCGGTGCCCACGCACCCTTCGTCCGAGGACTACCTCGCGCGGCTGAACGCGTGGAAGATGCTGGGCAACGACGTGGCGGGAGACTGCAACGCCGTGGCCTGGGCCAACATGCGCCGCCTGATCACGGCCACGCTTTCGAGCGAGTACTACCCCACCCAGGCGCAGGTCTGGCAGTTCTATGAAACGCAGAACCCGCTGTTCGATCCTCAAGGTACGTCACTCACCAACGGTCCGGGGAGCAGCGCGGACCAGGGCATGGAAATTCAAACTGGACTCGAGTACCTTCAGTCCAAGGGCGGACCCGACGGCGTCAAGGCCGTGGCCTTCGCCAAGGTGGACCAGGGTGATGTCGCACAGGTTGAGGCGGCGCTAGCGATATTCGGCGGCATCTGGTTAGGCATCACCGTCCTCGACGCCAACCAGCAAGAGTTCGCCAACGACCAAGCGTGGACCGACGTGCCGGGATCACCCATCGACGGAGGACACGCCATCCTCGGCGGCGGCTATACACCGGACGTCAAGTTCATCACCTGGGCGCAGGAGACCCAGTTCGCCCCGTCATTCTGGAGCGGCAGCGTCAGCGGCGCACCGCTGGTGGAGGAGGCGTGGGTCGTCATCTGGCCGGAGCATCTCGGTTCCAAGGCATTCCTATCGGGCGTCGACCTCCAGAAGCTCGCGGCCGATTACCTCGACCTCACCGGAGAGACGCTCATACTTCCTGCGTAACGGCGAGCCTCGGACCAACGAGAGCGTTCATCCCGCGAGCTCACGTCACATCTCGTAGTAGCGCAGAACCGGATACTCTCGATCAAGGCCATGCACCGAATCGAGGAATCCCGTGGAAACCCAAAGAGCGCAAGAACTTCTTCAACACGAGCTTCAGCGCGTGCGACAACTACTCGTCCAGACGCGCGACGACGGGCGGGAAGAACGGTCCGGTGCCAACGAGCAAGGCGACATGAGCGACTCGGCCGAACCTCTGGTCGCCGAGCAGGAGGAGGCCGCCATTGCCGCGGGCCTTCGCGAGCGATTGGCAGCAATTGAAAGGGCCCAGCAGCGCCTCATCAGCGGAACCTACGGACTGTCCATTCGAAGCGGCGAGCCCATACCTGACGAACGCCTGGAAGCGGACCCTGCCGCCGAGCTCACGGTCGACGAGGCTCAATCCGAATGAGACCACTTAGTCGGTTCGTTCTGCCACTAACCCTCGCGTGGCGAATCGACCGGTCGTCGTGGTCGAGGTACCGTAAGGTAGACCAAAGGACCTCTCATGCCAGATGACACCACTCCAGCGCACCTCAACAATCATCATCGCGACACTCTCGCGTCGATATTTCGCCACCCGACCGGGCACAACATCGAATGGCCCGATGTGCTTTCTCTGCTCGAGGTCGTGGGAACGGTCGACAACAGTCACGACGGAAAGTACGTCGTGACGTTGGGTGAAGAAACTCAAACCTTCGACCGGCCCAACCACAAGGACTTGGACGTGCAGACCGTGATCGACGTTCGACGCATGCTCTCGGGCGCCGGTTACGAATTGGCGCCCGAGTAGACCGCTACGGTCTGGGGCCCCTCCTCTTCGGAGGGGATTCGCGCCTCACGAAGTCCCGAACATTTGCAAGCCACGAAATCAAGGTTCGTCCTAGGACGACGCGGAACCCTCAACCAGGCATTCGATCGAGAATGCGCCGCCTTCATCTCGCTCAACACCGTGGATGTCATGGGCGAAACCCGGGAACTTGATGTCGAATTCCTCCAAGGCCAGGAGGTATTGCAGAATCGGGCCATCGAGGTCGCCCGCACACTCGCCCGGCATAAGGATCGGTATTCCTGGAGGGTACGGCACGACCATCACCGTCGCCACGCGCCCGGCCATCTCGGAGACGCGCACCTGCTCGGTGCGGCCTTTGACCAACGAGCGATACGCCTCGCCTGGCGTCGACACGGGGACGGGCAACACTTCGAAGGCCCGGTCGAGCAGTTCGATCGTGCCTCGATCCTTCGTCTGGGCGTGCATCTCGTCGCAGAGCTGTCGAAGCGTGAGGGCTCCGTAGCGACCCGGATATGCGGCGACCAGATCAGGCAGCGCCTGAGCGAGCGGTTGCGCGGCGTCGTAAGCCCGCTTGAACGCGAGGAGACCCTCAACGAGGGTTCCCCACTTCCCGCTCGTCGTCCCTATTGAGAACAGCACGAGCACCGAGTAGTCGCCCGTCTTTTCAACTTCGACGCGACGAGTGTCCAGGTAACTTGAGAGGATCGGAGCAGGGATCCCCGAGTCGGCGAGCTCACCGCGTGCGTTCACGCCCGGGGTGGTCAGCGTCACCTTGGTCGGATCGAGCATGCAGTAGCCCGCGCCGAGGTCTCCGAAGCCGTGCCACTCCTGGTTCGCCACCAAGTCCCAGCACGAGGGATCGCTCTGGAGCACATCGTTGGCCACATCCTCGAAGGCGCACGTCTCGCCCGTCACGGGGTCTCGCACTTCGTCCGGCTGCCAGATACCAAAGAACCACGAGGGCGACCCGCCGTTCTCGCGTGCGAACTCGCGGGCAATCCCGACGATGCGCTTGCGGAAGATGACCGCCTCTCGAATGGCCTCGTCGAGCAGCACGCGTCCGCCCACCCCGTCCATCATCGACGCGGCGACGTCGAGAGAGGCAATCATCGGATAGAAGGGCGACGTCGAGCCGTGCATCATGTACGCCTCGTTGAAGCGCGAAAGCTCGACCGGGGCTCGTTCGCTGGAGCGAACGTGGATCATGGACGATTGCGAGAAGGCGGCCAACAGCTTGTGCGTCGATTGCGTGGCGAAGATCGTCGGATCGCCCGGGGACGGCGGGCGCTCATGCATCGCGAAGCGGCTCTGGTAGATGGGATGGAAGCGGGCGTAGGCGAACCAGGCCTCATCGAAGTGAATTCTCGGAACGCTCGCGCCCAGAAGGTCCACGACCTGGTCAGCGCGGTAGCAGAGGCCGTCGTACGTCGAGTTGGTGACGACTGCGTACACCGGAGGTTCGCTTTCTGGGCCCACGAGCGGATTGAGCGAAATCGACTCGGCCACCGACTTGGAGGACAACCTTTCGGCGGGAATGGGGCCGATGATCCCGTAGCCGTTTCGAATCGGCAGGAGGTACACCGGCGTCGCGTCGGTCACCGTCAGCGCGTAATTGACCGACTTGTGGCAATTACGATCAGCCAGCACCACGTCGCCAGCCACCACACAACTGTGCGCCACGATCTGGTTCGACGTCGACGCCCCGTTGAGCACGAAGAAGGTCATGTCCGCGCCGAAGATGCGCGCGGCATTCCTCTCCGCCTCACCCACGGTACCGGAGTGGTCGAGCAGCGACCCCAACTCCGCGACCGAGACGGACAGGTCCGTGCGAAAGAGGTTCTCACCGTAGAAGTCGAAGAAGGCCTTGCCCACCTGGGACTTGCGAAACGCGGTACCGCCGGCGTGGCCGGGCGTGTGCCACGAGTATTCGTGGGAATCGTCAAAGGTCACGAGCGAGCGAAAGAAGGGCGGCAGCAGTTCGTCGGTGTAACGACGCCACGCGTAGTCAATCCTTCCGGCGATAAAGGCGGGCGTATCCTCGAAGAGAAGCACGAACTCCTGCACCTGTTCGGCGACGTCGAGGGGAAGCTCCTCCGAAACACCCCGTTCCACCAGGAGAAACACCGGAATGTTCGGGTGGCGACTTCGCACGGCGTCCAAGAGGGCTCGCGCGGGCCTGGCGACACCGTCCCCATCGAGGCTCCAATCAAGTACGACACAGCCAAAGGACGGATCTGACGTGACCAGCGCCATCGCATCACTCTGCGTCGAGGCGATTACCACGCAGAGGCCGCGCGACTCGAGCTCGTGGACGACGCGCTTCACGGTTTCGCTGGCCAAACGCATCATCTCGGAACCGACGATCACCAGTACCGGGAAGGCGTCACGATCGAGTGTTGGTGCGTCTTTCATCGATCACTCCCGCGCGCCATCAGCTGCGGTGCGACGAACGCCTGCCACTGCGACAGCGACATCTCCAGGAGGTCACTGACGGGACTCGGCACCGCGTTCTTTGCCAGCACCAGATACGGCGCGCAGGTGAGAGCGCAGCCAATTGATCCTTCGGGCACCCACTGTGACTTGAACCCCACAAAGATCTCCTTGTACTTCACATTCTGGTCGTCGCCGCAGAGGACGATGCTGTCGACAATGCTTTCGAGGCGTCTGGACGGGTGCGTCACGTCGTTCGGGTCCGCGGGTGATTCGCTGAACGTGCCCTTTCCCACATCTTCGATGAAGAGGCTCGAATCCTTGCCCCGATCCTCGGCAAAGGCCAGCGCAATGGCCGACCAGACGGTAGCGGAACCGCTCGCTGTGATGTCCTTCGTGGCGCAGATGACGTGCGAGCCCGGCAGCAGCGGGAAGTGCCGCGTCTCGGCGGAGCCGAAGAGTGCCTCTCCCGCCTCCAGGAGCGGCGTCACCGGATACACCGGAATTTCGACCCCGTCGGCGCGGCGGCGCCGCATCAACGGCTTGATCGAGCCGTTGATGAGTCCATCGTGGCGCGCCACGTCGTAGCCCCACACCACGCCGTTCAGTCCGGAGAACGACGACGCCGTGATCATGTTGATCTGCCCCGCGTAGGCGTCGTTCTTCTCGGCGCGGTCGTACGAGACGATCCCTTCGAGCACTTCGTCCATGCTCTTGAGGACCGTTCCGGTGGACAGCTTGAGCACCGAGACGTAGCCCGTGCCGCTGGATCCCGGGTTGCCGTACCCGTCGCAGTAGTCGTCGAACGGTCCAACCGCGCCCTCGATCACTTGAGCGGGGCTCATTGGTCGCTTCATGGTCATTTCTCCTCTGCCTCGCGTGTTGTCATCGTGGTTCTCGCCCTACGCGTTTGCGAGAGTCCTAGGACGTCTTGGCGCCTGCTTTGTCATCAACCTTGTCCTCTTCAGCATTGTCCAAGAGAACGGGATCGGGGTGCGTGATCTTCCACTCCGGCTTCTTGAGGATGTCAGCGAGGAAGGGTGGAACCGAGCAGATGATGATGCCGACGAGCATCGCCAGCACGTAGATCGGCGTCGACCAGTGCGATATCCCCGTCGGCGGGAAGAAGCCGAGAATAAGGCCGAAGAGGGACCCGAGGATTCCCATTCCCGCGATGATCCACATTCCCATGTTCTTCCCACCGGGCACGCGGTACGGACGAACCGTGTCCGGTTCGGTGTATCGAAGGCGGATGCCCGCGGCCAGCAACATGATGTACATCAGCACGGTGAGCTGCGTCGTGAGCGCCGTCAGCATCCAATAGCCCGTGCTCACGCCAGGTGTGAAGAGGTAGAGCAACGCGAAGAGCGTGCCGAGGATCCCTTGGAACACCAGCATCGCGACCGGTACGTGGCGCTTGTTGACGTAGTGGACTTCCGGAGGCAATTCGCCGCTGCCTTCGGCCGCGTAGACGCCCTCGGACGGCCCGAGCATCCAGGTGCTGATGAGCGCGAGCGTGCCCAACCCCACGAGCACTGCCATGACCTTGGTCGCCCAGCTGCCCAAGCCGATTCGAACGAAGAAGATCTGGAACGCCTGCATGAGTCCCGACACCAGGCTCAACTTGTGCACCGGTACGACGAAGGAAATGGCCAACGTGCCGAGGATCGAGAGAATGAGGATCAAGACCGTAGACGCCGCGACCGCGCGCGGATAGTCGCGCTGGACGTTCTTCAGCTGCTTGGCCGAGTATCCGGCCATCTCCACGCCGGCGAAGCCCAGAAGGATTCCGGCGAAGAAGACGAGGTTACCGATGCTGGAGAAGCTCGGAATGAGCAGGTGCGCGTGGAAGGGTATCTCGTTCGGACGCCCGTCCGTCAACCAGTAGAGCCCGAGGCCGATCAGCACCGCGACGGGGATGAGGGTTCCCGCAATGACGGCGGCGTTGTTGAAGCGCAGGATGTTCTTTAGTCCGAGGAAGTTCAAAAGCGTCATGCCCCAGAAGACGACGAGCATGACCACGACGAGGTACCACTTGTTGTTCGCCAGCTTGGGCTCGAAGGTGTAGGCAATCGTCGCCGCCACGAAGGAAAGCACGGTGGGGAACCACACGACGTTCTCGATCCAGTCGAACCAGACGGCGAGAAATCCTGAGCGTGTACCGAAGCCTGCCTTCACCCATGCGTACACGCCACCGGCGCGTGGCCAACCCGTGGCGAGTTCAGCGGCCACGAAGGAAAGGGGGACGAAGAAGAACAGCGCTCCCAGCACGTAGAAGAAAACGCTGCCCCAACCGAACTCGGCGGTGCTGGGGAAGCCCCGCAACGTAAGGATGGCGGCCACGGTAATGAGGGCAATACCCACCGGACCGACGAATCGCGTCTTGTTCGTCGCTGGACTCGCTGCCCGACGTACCGCAGGACTCTTTCTACGAGCTAGGCGCTCTGCGGGCATGGTCTTTCTCCTCAGTCTCAGGGCAACTTTTCGTCGCCCACCGAATCCGGCCCCACCCCTCTTTGAAACTATCAGGGCCCTTTTTCACCTTAACAGAGTCTTTTGACCCATCGTTTCTATGTAGAACGCAATGTCGGGCCCGATGAGACACGCTCGCGCCGTCTCTCATTCGGTCGTGAACAACTCGAAGAAGTGGCGACCGCAATTGACACGACGACTCAAACGCTGTCGGCATCGAACGTCGACGTGGTGGCGCGAAACGCGGCAACGGACCGCTAGGTTTTCCCGCGACCAGTTAATGAAGCGACATACACGTAGGCGTGTGAGAAAACGCGACGCAGCCTACCAAGTGGAATGGCATCACCCCCGATGAAGAAGGCGTCGCCTGGTCCCGTCGTGGGCGTCAGAACTCGCGCTGCTATCCAGGAGGATCAGGCATGGGCACCACGACCACCGGCACGTTCGAGTGTTGCACCATCTCCAGACTGGTGCTACCGAGCAAGAGTCCCGGGTGCTGTCCCTGGCCCCTCGAACCAACGACGATGAGGTCGGCCCCGACGGGCGGCTCGCCCGCACGCAGCAAAACCGAGCACGCGTCACCGTCGTTGACGTACCAGAAGAGACGCTCCACGTCGAGTCCGCACTCTCCCGCGAGCGAGAGCACGGCTAAGGGCGTTTCATTACGCGCGAAGTTGGTGTTCAGATGCTCGAGAAGCCCAGCCGCGTGCACCACCGCGACGTTGGACTGCGTGGCAACGGCCGTTTCCATGGCCCAACGCACAGCGACTTCTGCGTCAGGCGAACCGTCGTATCCCACGGCGATCGTGTGCAGTGGCGTCACGACTTCACCTCTCCTTCACTCGCGTTATGCATCAGGGTAAGGGCGGCCGATCGCTCGAACTGCGCTCGGCTCACGTGTTCGCCGCCGGGCCCACCCGTCGAGGGCGGCTCGTCTCCGCCTTCGCCTCCGAGCACGGATCCCAGAACAGCCTGTACTGAGGAGCGAAGCGCGTCAAGTTGGTAGCCACCTTCGAGGAACATCACCAGGCGCCCGGGCGCGGGAGCGAAGGCCGCCGCTGTTTGAGCGAGGTGCGCATAATCTCCGCTCGTGAGCGCCAGGTCCGCCATTGGATCGTCGCGGTGAGCGTCGAACCCCGCCGAGACCAAGACCCAGGTCGGCTCAAACGCTTCGATGACCGGCGTCGCGATCTCCTCGATCCCTCGGCGCACCACGTCGCCCGTCGCGCCGGGCGGTAGGGGAATATTGACGGTCTCGCCGATGGCGTTCCAACCGCCAACCTCACTCGCCGTGCCACTGCCGGGAAAAAGCGGCCACTGATGGGTCGAGACGTAGAGCACGTCGGGGTTGTCCCAGAAGATCGCCTGGGTCCCGTTGCCGTGGTGCACGTCCCAATCGACGATCAAGACTCTCTGGCCCTGGCCAACGAGCGTGGCGGCCGCGATGGCGATGTTGTTGAGCAGGCAGAAGCCCATCGCGCGATCCTTGAGGGCGTGGTGGCCGGGCGGGCGCGCCGCGATGAAGCCAACGCCTTGCTTTTGCCGCTGCATCTCCTCGATGACCGCCAGCCCCGCTCCGGCGGCGTGCAGGGCGATCACCCACGAGTCGTAGGTCGCGTAGGTGTCCGGATCGATGTCTCCCCCACCGGAGTAGCAGAACGCGCCGAGCTCGTCGAGGTACGAACCCTCGTGCACGCGCACGAGTTCCACACGCGTCGCCGCGCGCAACGGCACGATCGCCAGATCGTCGCCGAGGTGCAGGTCGTGCACGCCGGCCAGCGCCGCCGTGACGCGGTCGGGCCGTTCGGGGTGACCGGGCTCCTTGTGGCCCGAATCGTCATAGAGCTCGTTCATGATCAGCGTCGCCATCTAGACCATCCCCTTTCGGTACTCCTCGCGTCGCGCGAAACTCTCGGCGGTGGGCTCGATGCTGAAGCGCACACTGATCTCCCCGTCGTCGAAGCCCGACTTGACCGGGAACCCGGAGTGGTGGAAGACCGCCATCATGTCGCGGTTCGTGGCCAGGGTCTCGGCCGTGAAAGTCGTGATGCCCCGCGCCCAGGCGGCTTGCGCCAGGTGCTCCAGGAGGCTCAGCCCGAGTCCCAGGTGCTGGTACTCGTCGGACACGACGAAGGCCACCTCGGCCTCGTCCTTGGAGGGGTACCGGTCGTAGCGCCCGACCGCCACGAGGTGCTCGCCGTCTTGGACCACGAACGCGAGGCGGTCGGCGTAATCGACCTGGGTGAGGTGCGCGACCTCTTCGGAAGAGAGCTTCGGGTGCATCGAGAAGTAGCGCCGATAGATCGAGTCCCAGGACAAACGGCTGTGGAAGCTCACGAGGGCGTCGGCATCGTCGGGGCGAATGGGACGAAGGCGCAGTGTCGCGCCGTCTCTGGTCGTGATGTCGTCTTCGAGTTCGACCGGGTAGCGCCACGCGATGAACTCACCACGTTGCGCCTCGCCGTGGCTCTGCTCATCCAACGAAGCCTCGAGACTGCTCACTGGCTCTGCGCGGTCTTCCAACGTCCTACTCACCCTTCAGGTCTCTCCGGTTAAAGACGACCACGGCGCCACCGCAGGTGACCACCGCAATCACTACCATCATGGCATTCGAGGTCCAGTCAACGGGGACCGAGGGAGCCGGTGCCATCTGGTGAAACGCCGACGTGTCGAGAATCCAGTGGTTGGCGTTGACGATCCCCCCCACAATCTCCACGAGAAAGAACCACACGAGCAACGAATACGTCACCGCGTTCGCGTGCCGGGGAACGACGGCGAAGGCCAGCACGCTGAGTCCGAACAGCAGGATCGCCGGCACGACGACGTTGAGACCCGCCCCCATCATCCTGGGAAAGTTCACGGCTGCCCCTTCGCTCACTGCGCCGACCCAGGTCGAGAGTCCGGCGAGCAGACCGCCTACCAGGAGTACTCCCACAACGAGCACGATCCGTTCGACGAGCCACGACGATCTCGAGAAGGGGCGCACGAGCAGGTTGTCCAACTGGCCGCTCGACTCCTCCTTTCGTGCGGCCCCGATCTGGCCCGCGACGATGAAGCAGAGCACCACGGCCATGATGAGCAGCGCCACACCCAGGTACGCCTCCGCCCCCGACACACCGAGACGACTGAACGCACGACGCATACTGGGAGAGCTCGTGATGATCTTGCCGCCGGACTTGGCGATACTCCCGAGGAGCAGACCGTACGCGACGATCGAAAAGGCCCACGCGATCAGCGTCGAGCGTGAGAGGAAGAACGCGAGACCGAACGGACGCGTCAACGCGTGGCGCACGGAAGACACACTCGAGCGATCGGGCAGCGTACCCGCGCCGAGGTCTCGGCGACCGGCCAGGTAGACGGTGGCGACGGCGAGAATGGCGACCAGGGCGACCATGGGCACCAGAGCGAGGGGCTTGGACGCGGTCAACGGCTGCAGCTCCTCGATCCATCCCAAGGGCGTCACCCAGCGGAGCCACTCGAGGCTCGTCCCGGAATCGGCGACCATGCGCAGCGCGTAGCTAGCCCCGAGGATCGCGGACGCGAATCCCGCGGCCTGGCGTCGCGACGTCGACAGTTGGGCGCAGAACGCCCCGACGGCGAGGAACATGACGGCGCCCGCGATAAAGGCCAGGGCGAAGAACATGGCGCCACCGACGCTGATGTCCACCTTCGACGAGCGTCCAATCAGGACCGTGACGGCCGACGAGGACACGAAGAGGGCCAGGGCCCCCGCGGCGAACCCGAGCAGCGTCTGCACCGCCGCGCCGCGACGAGTGACCTGGCCGGCCAGGAGGAGCTCCCAGCGCCCGGCGTCCTCCTCGCCTCGTGAGAGCTTGGTGCTCGTGAGCAGGCCCCACACGGCGCCGATGATCGCGAGCACCGTCAGGCACTTCCAGACCGTGAAGCCGGGCACCGTGCCTATCTGATTCGCCGGTCCCACGAGAGCGCTGATTCCGGCGTTATTCCCGAACTGTTTGACCAGTAGCTGTCGTGCTGCCGGCGTCTTGTAGCTCGTCGCGTACGTGAAGGCTTGGGTCGCCACGTACAGCCCGAAGACGAGCCCCCATCCGACGCCCGAGCGCACCAACTTTCGCGCCGTCACCCGAGCGATCACGGTGCTCGTCACCGAGCGGCGAATCTCATACGCCGGCGTCGCTGGCGCGTCAAGAACCGCTGGCACGAACCACCTCTGGGGTCGAAGAACCGTAGTGCGAGAGGAACAACTCTTCGAGGGACGGCTCGCGACTCAGAAACTCGTGCACTCCCTTGTCGGCGAGCTCCGCCAAGAGGGGCCCGACCGGGCCGCTCACCTGGCATCGAAGCGTCTTGCCCTGGACGTCGACCATCGTGACACCCGCGACGCGGGTGACGTCGGGCACGGCGCCGTCGAAGGTCACCTCCACGGTCAGGGCCGAGAGGTGGCGCATCTCGGCCAACGTTCCCATCTCGACGAGCAACCCCTCGCGCAGTATCCCGATGCGGTCGCAGAGCGCCTCGACTTCGCTCAAGATGTGAGAGGACAGCAGCACGCTCTGGCCTCGCTGCCGGGCCTCGTTGATGCACAGGCGAAAGGCCTGCTCCATGATCGGGTCGAGTCCGCTCGTGGGTTCGTCGAGAATGAGCAGATCCGCTCGGGTCATAAGCGCGGCCACGAGTATGAGCTTCTGGCGATTCCCCTTCGACAGCGCCCGGACCCTCTTCGTGAGGTCCAAATCGAAACGAACGGCCAACTCCTGCTGGTACGCGCGATCGACGTGACCCTGCACCCGACCCAGCAGCTCGAGCGTCTCGGCGCCGCTGAGGGTGGGCCAAAGGCTGGCCTCGCCCGGCACGTAGGCGAGGCGGCGGTGCGCCGCCACCGGTTCGCGCTGCGAATCGAGCCCGAATATCTCCGCGCGGCCGCTCGTGGGCTTCAACAGGCCCAGCAGGAGTCGGATCAACGTCGTCTTGCCCGCACCGTTGGGCCCCAGGCAGCCGACGACCTCCCCCTCGCCCACCTCGAAATCCAGGTCACGCAGCGCGCGCGTAGCACCAAAATCCTTCGAAAGTCCGCAGGTCCTAATCGCCACGCCGCTCATCGACACTCCCTCTCGTCACAACTCAACCTACCTATGACACACCGCGGCGCCGGCAAGCAACACCTGGGCCGCGGCACCGCGCCACGAACTACCGAGAGCGCACGAGAAGAGGGAAACCTCGTGCGCTCTCGTACTACCGGCGAGCACGCCATTCAGCCAGGGCGCACTACGCGCGCTTGACTTCAATCTGCCGTGCCGCCATCTCCCCCGATTCGACCGGCAACGCCACTCGAACCTCAAGTATTCCGTCCTTGTACGTCGCGGTCAACTTCGACTCGTCGACTCCCGGGGGAAGCTCAATGCTCCTCGTAAACGAGCCATACCTGAACTCGCTACGGTGCACGTGATGCTCAGTGCTTTCGTGCGACTCTGACCTCTCGGCCGAAATCACCAGCGCGCCGCCCATGACGTTCACCCGAATGTCCTTGTCGGGATCGACGCCGGGCAGTTCGGCGCGAACGACGATTGACGAACCGTCGTGGCACTCTTCGACCTTGAAGGACCGCCGCCATTCGCCATCACGAAATACCTCGTCCACCCAGGCCCACGACGGGCCAAAGCGCGCGGGCAACTCCATTTCTTTTAGTGAAGACTTAGAAACCACTTTGTAGCCTCAACTCTCCGGAGTACGTCGACCCACGGTGGGCCGACCACAACCCTCCATTTCCTCAGGGTAGCGATACGCCGCGCTCGACGCTAGGGGCGAAGGTCCCTAGCTTTCGATGCGATAGACGTTGCCCGCGCGGGCCATAATGGCGGGGTTAGACGCAGTCAGCAGCCAAGCGGAGTCCAATGAGAATGTGCGCCTTGGCCGACGCCGAAACGGAAGGCATCCATGACCGTGAATGTCTCACAAGGGGTACCACGTCGACGCGGGATTGGACACGAAACACCGCGATGACGTGCGCCTCATGACGAGCCCAGTGAGCCCGCACGCACGACGCGCGGCGATCGTGGTGGCGACGTGACGAGCAGCGACGCGATCCCCGACCCGAACGCGCGCAGATCCTTCGACACCCGAGTGGATCTCGACGGGCCAGCCCCGTCGTACCGCCGCTGGGTGACGCTGTCGGTCCTGTGCGTCACGTTGCTGCTCATCAGCCTCGACAACACCGTGCTCAACGTGGCGCTGCCGACGATCGTGCGCCGCCTCGGCGCGAGTTCCAGCCAGCTGCAATGGGTGGTCGACGCCTACGCCGTGGTCTTCGCCGGATTGCTCTTGTCGCTCGGCGCGTTGGGCGACCGCGTGGGGCGCAAGTGGGTCTTCATCGGTGGACTCGTCGTCTTCGGTGGCGGCTCGGCCAGCGCGGCGTGGTCCGCGAGTCCGGATCGCCTCACGATGGCGCGCGCGATCATGGGTGTGGGTGCCGCCGCGCTGATGCCCTGCACGCTGTCGATCCTCACCAACGTCTTCACGAGCGAGCGCGACCGCGTCAAGGCCATCGGGATCTGGTCGGGCACCACCGGCATCGGCGTCGCGCTGGGGCCTATTCTGGGCGGTTTCCTGCTGGCTCACTTCTGGTGGGGCTCGGTCTTTTTGGTGAACGTGCCCATCGCCCTGCTCGGCCTGATCGCCGCTATCTGGTTCGTGCCCAACTCCAAGAACCCGAGTTCGCTGCGGCCCGACGCCCTGGGTGCCGGGCTCTCGATGCTCGGGCTGAGCCTGCTGCTCTGGGGGATCATCGAAGCCCCGGGTCGCGGATGGTCGTCGCCACTCATACTCGGCGCACTCGCCGGCGCGGCGCTGGTCATCGCCGTCTTCGTTCTCTGGGAGCGGCGCATCGACCACTCGATGCTGCCGCTGCGATTCTTCTCCAACCGGCGCTACAGCGTCGCCATCTCGGCACTGGCCCTCGTGCTCTTCGCGCTGCTCGGCATGTTCTTCCTCATGACCCAGTACCTCCAGTTCGACCTGGGCTACAGCGCCCTGCAGGCTGGCGTGCGCATCATTCCGGTCGCGATGGCGCTGCTCATCATCGCGCCCCTCTCGGTCATGCTGGCCCGCCGCTTCGGGACCAAGTACGTGGTGGCCGGCGGGCTACTCGCCATCGCCCTCGGCTTCGGCCTGCTGTCGCGCACGAGCGTCTCTGGCACGTACGCAGACTGCTTCGTGCCGTTCCTGATCGTCGGCGTCGGCGTCGCCCTCGCGCTCGCCCCCTGCACCGAGTCGGTGATGGGATCGCTGCCCAAGGAGCAGGCCGGTGTCGGCTCGGCCACGAACGACACCGCTATGCAGGTTGGTGGCGCCCTCGGCGTGGGAGTGCTCGGAACCGCGCTCAATATGCGATACCAGTACCTCATGTCGCACGCGATCGCCCACACCGCCGTGCCGGCCTCGGCCAAGGGGCTGATCGACAGCTCGCTCGGCGCGGCCCTGGCGGTCGCCCAACGAGCGCCGGTGCACCTGGGTGACGAACTCGCCGCTCTCGCGCGCCGCTCCTTCGTGTCGAGCATGGATGTGGCGATGCTAATCGCGACCGCCGTGGTGAGCGTGGCGGGACTGCTGGTGCTCGTGCTCCTGCCCAACAAGGGAGCAGAGCGGTCCGAGGGTTAGAGCGGTCGTTGCTCGCACCGCACTAACGCGAACGATACGGCGAGGGACGAATGTTGAGGCCCGCTACGCGCGGTCGAAGTCCACGATCACGGCGGCTCCGCTGAAGCGCTCGTGCTTTAGATCGCTGAGCGCCCGATCGGCGTCGCGGAACGGGTATTGGTGCACCGTCGATTTGATCCCTATTCTCGCGGCGATCTCCAGGAAGTCGTGGCCGTCCTGACGGGTGTTCGCGGTGACGCTGCGCAGCGTGCGTTCTTGAAAGAGATGGCGCTCGTAATTGAGCGAGGGGATGTCGCTCAGATAGATCCCGGCGACCGCGAGCACTCCCCCACGATCGAGCGACGCGAGCGCAGTGGGCACGATGTCGCCGACGGGGGCGAAGAGTATGGCGCCGTCCAGGGGTTCCGGTGGCGCGTCGTTGGTGTCGCCGACGCTCGAGACCCCGAGCGAGAGAGCGAGTTCGCGGGACTCCGGGGATCGGGTCATGACGTGCACCCTCGCGCCCTCGGCGATCGCCACCTGGGCGGTGAGATGCGCCGAGCCCCCGAAACCGTAGATCCCCAGGCGCCCGCCGCGCGGCAGTTCGGTCCTTCGAAGGGCGCGATAGCCGATGATCCCCGCGCACAGCAGGGGCGCCACCGTCACGTCGTCGAAGCCGTCGGGCAGTCGATAGACGAAGGCCTCGTTCACGACGACGAACTGCGCGTAGCCTCCGTCGACGTCCCAGCCGGTGAACGTGGGCGCGAGGCAGAGGTTCTCGCGTCCCGCCTCGCAGAACCGGCACGACCCGCACGTGCGCGCGAGCCACGCCGCCCCGACCCGGTCGCCGCGCTTGAAGAGGGCGCCAGGTCCCAGCTCGTCGACGACGCCGACTATCTCGTGGCCCGGCACGACGAGGGGCCGGCGAGGAGCCAGGTCGCCCTCGGCCAGGTGCAGGTCCGTTCGACAGACCCCGCACGCCAGCACGCGCAGGCGAATCTCGCCCGGTCCCGGTGTGGGAAGCTCGCGATCGAGCAGCACGAGAGGCTCGGTGTCCACGGGACCGGGCGTCCCCACCGCCCAGGCGCGCATCGACGTCGTCATGTCACCTCCGCTCGCGTTTGACAACCACTTCCACCCTTGACGATATTGTCCCCTTCGAACCAGGGGCGAAAGCCCCATCGAGTGAAGCCGTGGGCCCGGCGACGTCAGACGGGGTACGCCCACGGGTGGATGATCCATTTCAGAACGCGGCTATAGCCTTGGTTCGTGACCTTCGACGCAAAGATTCTCACCGTCTCGACGTCCGCCGCCGCGGGGACTCGTCTCGACGTCTCCGGCGACGTGCTCGCCCGGGAACTCACGGATCTCGGCTTCAACGTCGTGGCCCGTGAGGTGATACCCGATGGTGAGGACCACGTCGCGGCCGCCCTGTCGCGCCTCTGCGACGGTTTCGCGGGTCTGCTTCTCACCACCGGCGGCACCGGCTTCTCACCGACGGACCAGACCCCCGAAGGAACGAACCGGGTCCTCGAGCGCCGCGCGCCGGGGCTGAGCGAAGCCATGCGCGCGACCAATCCCCTCGGGCGACTCTCGCGCGGCACCGCGGGAACGGTCGGCGACACGCTGGTGCTCAACCTACCGGGCTCTCCCAAGGCCGTGA
>Ga0182030_10002562_pt1 | contig 38666 bp, 31 predicted proteins | sample 812S3MmetaG_FD_121299 | JGI IMG/M metagenome (GOLD analysis project Ga0182030, IMG submission 121299) | Permafrost microbial communities from Stordalen Mire, Sweden - 812S3M metaG (Illumina Assembly) | ecosystem: Environmental > Terrestrial > Soil > Wetlands > Permafrost | place: Sweden...
AACCTGCCTGAACATCTTCGATTTCAGCGCAAATGTAGTGCAGACTCGGCCGTTGCCTGAACTGATTCTGAACCACTTAGGCCAGTTCCAACCCCGCTCGTGACGAACTTGGGTTAGGGCTGGCGGGGAAGGAAAACGCTGGTTAGAACGGGCTGGAAGCCCTGGCGTCCGGATTTACGGATGCTGTTCCACTGCGATGTCGATGGTGGAAGTGTTCCCCGAGGCGGCCAGCGCCAGCAGGTTGGTGGCCACCCCCGGCAGCGAGGCCGGCGTAAAAGTCACAGTCCCGTCCAGCGCGGAGGTAGCCGTAGCGGTTGCGGTGGACAGCAGAATCGAAGGCGGGCAAACGCCGTGCGGACCGCAGGGTGGCGACCAGGCGTAGAGGGCCTGGTAGAGAGATACGGTTCCAGCGGCCATGGGGTTGCCGTCCATGTCGAGCAGCCGCAGCGTGATCTGAACTGGCGTTCCTGCGACGGATAGGCTCTGCGTTGTGCCCGAGACTGCCTCGAGCGTGGCGTACTCAGGGCGGGCGCCGATGGCAGTCAAGGCGACGCACTGGCTGGTTCCATTGAGGCAGGCGTTCATGGTGGAAAGCTGCCCTTCGGCCAAGGGTCCCACGGTGAGCGTTTCCGTCGCGATGCCGGCTGCACTGGTGATGGCGGCGACCGAGCCCTGGGCAGAAATTCCGCTTCCCGTAGATTGCCAGGAGACTGCCTGCCCAGCGGCCGCCAATCCATTCGAGAGAACCAGCGCCTGTACGGTCCAGGAGACGGTGGCGCCGGCAGCGAGCGATAGCCTTGGCGTGAGGGCTGCGAGTTCCGGTGGCGTTCCGCCGGCAAATTGAGCTTGAAGACTGGAGCCGTTGATGAGCGAAGCAGTGACGACGGACCAGGTTCCGTCTTGAGCCGTGATGTTCATGGAGGCGCGGCCATCCCCGGTTGCGTTCACTGAGCAGGCAGGCAAGCCGCAAGCCAGGGTAGCGGTTCCTCCTGTGACGGAGTAAATGACGGTCACGCCGCCCGCGGGCCTGAGGTCCGGCCCTAATGCAGTTACGGTGAAGGGGATAGGCACTCCGATGGGGACAGTGTTCATGGGGGCTGTGAGCAGGGTCAGCGCGTCTCCGCTTCCCGCGTCGTAACTGACCCCGCCGGAGACGATGGCGGCAGCATAAAAGGTGGGCAGGTCGTCGATTTCGACGTCGACCGAGCCGGTAACTCCGCTCGCGGCAGGAGGGGCGATCGCAGTAATTTCATTGGGCGAAATGCTGGTGACGATGGCTGCCTGGCCGCCAACCAGCACGGTGTCCGCAAGGCGAAAGCCCATGCCATGGATAACGATGGGACCCCCGGAAGCGGAAAGGCGCTGCGGCAGGACCGTGTCGGCGTAAAGAACCCAGCCGTTATACGCGTAGTCGGGCCGGCCGTCCCCGCGCTGGTCGGCAATGCCAATGCGGACCAGCGCATCGCCATTCGACGCGACGCGGAGCCAGTTTTCGCCGGTTGCCAGGCCGTTCATGCCAGGGGCCGCACCGATGGCAGTCGCGCCTGCAAGGTCAAAAGCATCCCATATGCCGATCGAGGGCATGGCCTTCAATTCAGTAGGCTTGCCGGTTTCGTCCAGCGCCTGCGTGACAAGAGTAAAGGTACGGTTGCCGCGCACCGGGAAGGTGAACCAGTCCGTCTGGCGAACCTGGCTGATGCGTCCCGCCCACATTCCGCTCATGGGCATCGTGCGCGGTGAGGCCTCGGTTCCAATTGCGTCCTGATAGCCGCCCACAGCGGAGTCGGGGACATTGACGGTGAGGGTCTGTGTACTTCCCGCCGCCAGGGCCGGAACGGAAATCGGCGGCAATGTGCCGGAAGGCGCGACCTGCCCATCGAGATAGGGGCCGACTGAATCGGTGAGAATGTAGAGCGGATTGACAGGCTCAAAAGTCACTTGATAGTTGGCGCTGGAAACGCCCGGAGGCAGCGGCATATCGCTCAGATCGAAGTACCCCTGCAGCGTTGGGTCGTTGGATCCCCACATCGTGAGCAGGTTCCCATGCGCGTCCGTGTAGCCGGTGATGGAATTGCCGTGGTTCCCGTTGAAGTAGCCGCCGGAAACGAAGGAGACCGTGAACTGGTAGAGCGGGTTGCCGTTTGCATCCAGAGGCCGCGCCACGACGTTTACTCCCTGCATCCCCATGCCGGTGCGGAAACTGATGGTTCCCTGAATGGAAACAGTATTGGCTGTGGTGAGTTGCTTTGAGGGGAAGCTCGGGAGATTCTGCGCGGTCACAGGGTAAATGCGGTTCAGCGCGGCAATGTCGTCGGAGCGCAGGACGGTGGGGTCGGGAATGCACTCTCCGCCGCCCTGGGAGCAGACGCCGCTCAACGGCTGCATCACCGGCCAGCCCGCCGTGCCGCCGGGGATTTCATCCGTAACGGCAGCCGGGTTGACCTGGGCGTAATCGAGACCGAGCACGCGGCCGAAGGCTCGTTCCAACTCATAACTCATCATCGCGAGCAAATCGGGGCTGGTGGCGCAAAGGCCGTTCAACAGGATGATCCCGTGAGCGGCTGTGGCGTCCGGGTTGATGTTATCGAGCCACGTCCAAACACCGTTGTTTTGGCAACTGGTGGGATCGCTTGCGCCGGTTCCGAAGATAGAGTCGATGACGGAACCATCGGCATCGTAGATAACTCCAAGGGGATAAGTCGCGGCTTGGGGAGTTATATCGGCGGGCGCAGTGATCTGGCCATCGACGGCTACGATGCTGTTCCCGTTGACATCCTCGTTGAGCGGGCCCATATCGGTGAGGGTAACGGCAGCGGTGGGTACCGCGGACCAAAGTGCTGCTGCCGCGTCGACCATCGCCGTAGCCTGCTGGTTCGAGACCGAGCCATTGAGTGGGCCTTGGTCCACGTAGTAGTTCACTTGGCCGTTGGACCAGTGGATAGGCTGGCCGAGGTTCGCGGAGTTGAAGAAGCTGATGCCGGCCACGTATTTGGGTCCGCCGGCCAGCGCGAACGGAGGCGCGAGCAACAGAAAAATGCCCGGTAAAGCGAGTGCCGGACGCCGCAAGTTTGCGAAATGAAAATGGGACACGGTTGGAACTCCAGAAAGGCACGGGTGTGTCGTCTCGAAAAGATCCTGTTAACCCACGTCTGCCCTGGCTTCGAGGCGGCCTCAAGCTATTCATCGTCTTGAGCACGCAACCTGGGAGCAAGCGCAATGCCATTTCTAGATAGTTGAATCAAATTGAATTGCTTGAATGAATTAGCATGTTTCCAGTTGCAAATTCCTGCGCGAGAAATTAGAGAATCTCAATAAGTATTTGCTCAGAAGGCCGTGATTTCTGAGGTTTTTTCAAGGTTCAATTTTAGAGTCGAAGATTCCTGCGCGAGTTAGGGTTTCGGCGTGACAGCTTTCCCGCATGGCCGCACCCAAGCCGCGATCTAGCCGCACTGCGAACGAGCCGCCATCAGATTTCCGGGTAGAAATCGAAGAAGGCGTCGAGGCTGCGTTTGAGCTGGGCTTCGATCTCTTCCCGCGACCCCTCGATCATGTGCATGGTGACGTGCGCCTGGTGGCCGTTGGCCAGTTGCAGGGTTGCATCCTGGATTTCAGTCACTTCGCCTTCAGGAAGGAGCCGGAGTCCGTAGACAAGGGTCAGGTTGGCCATAACAGACATCATAAAGTGAAAAGCGATAGGCTTGCTGAAGCGGGTGCGAAAGGGGAGCGCGCGATGAGTGGGACGAATCGGCGGGATTGGTTGAAAGGCGCCGCGGCAGCGTTGGCGATTGGCCAGGTTGGGTGGGGTGCAAAGGCGGCGTGGGCAGCAGAGCTACCGCGCGCACGCCCGGCCAATGCGGATCGGCATTTCACCAGCGCTGCCGTTGAGGCGTTGATTCAGCGAGTGCAGCGGGGCATAGGCGACAGGGCGTTAGCCACGATCTTCGAGAACTGCTTTCCCAACACGCTGGATACAACGGTATTTCCGGGCAGTTTCGAGGGGAAGCCGGATACCTACATCGTGACCGGCGACATCGATGCCATGTGGCTGCGCGATTCCTCGGCGCAGGTGTGGCCTTACCTTCCGCTGGCCAAGGAGGACGCAAAGCTTCGCGCACTGCTTGAAGGAGCAATCCGCCGCCAGGCGCGCATGATTCTCCTCGACCCCTACGCAAACGCATTCATGCGCGATGCGACGGCCACGCCGCTGAGCTGGGCTGTGAACGACAAGACCGACCACCATCCCGGAGTTGGGGAGCGCAAATGGGAGATCGATTCGCTCTGCTATCCCGTCCGCCTCGCCCACGGTTACTGGAAGGCGACGGGAGATACGCGGCCGTTCGATGCCGGGTGGAAAGAAGCAGCATGGACGATCGTCCGCACCTTTCGCGAACAACAGCGCAAACACGACCCTGGGCCCTATTCGTTTCAGCGCTCATCGCCCGTCCCCAACGATTCTGTTTCCCTCGGCGGATTCGGAAATCCCGCGCTGCCCGTAGGCATGATCTTCTCCATGTTTCGCCCCTCCGACGATGCCTGCATCTACCCTCTTTTCGTTCCTGCCAACATGTTCGCCGTTGTCTGCCTCCGCAAGCTGGCCGAGCTGGCCCGCCATGTGCTTGACGACCCAAAACTCGCAGCCGAATCGGAAGCCCTGGCTGCCGAAGTCGATCACGCCGTGCAGCAGTACGGCAAAACCCATCACGCTCAATTCGGCGAAATCTGGGCCTACGAGGTGGACGGCTACGGCAACGCGCTGATGATCGACGACGCCGACGCACCGGGACTGGTGACCTTGTCGTATCTTGAATCCTGCGCCGCGGAAGATGCGCTTTACCAGCGCACGCGCCGGTTCGCACTCAGCGACAGCAACCCCTACTTCTGCCGAGGCAAGGCGGGTGAGGGTGTAGGGAGCCCGCATGAGGGAATCAACACCATCTGGCCGATGTCGATTACCTATCGCGCCCTCACCGCAACCGGCGAACACGAGATTCGCCAGTGCCTGCGCTGGCTTCGCGACACCACGGCGGGGACCGGCTTCATGCATGAGTCGTTCAAGAAGGACGATGCGGCCAACTTTACCCGCCCCTGGTTTGCCTGGGCCAACACGTTGTTCGGCGAGCTTGTGGTGAAGCTGGCGGCGGAGAGGCCTGCATTGCTGGCGGCCCCCATTCGTTGACTTGGCGGGCTGAATCGGCGTGGTGCAGCGAATCATCTAAAATGCAGTTGGAAACCTTTATGACGGAAATTCGCGAAACAGTAATTCTCGGCTCCGGCTGCGCCGGGCTTACGGCGGCCATCTACACCGCGCGCGCTGGATTGAAACCGCTCGTCCTCGAAGGCCACGAGCCGGGAGGGCAGCTTTCGATCACCACGCTGGTGGAGAACTTTCCCGGCTGGCCTGAGGGCATCCAGGGCCCCGAGCTGATCGAGAACATGAAGAAGCAGGCGGAGCGCTTCGGCGCGACGTTTCAGTTGGCGCATCTGAGCCGAGTCGAACTGGGCGCACATCCCATCAAGCTCCACACATCGGCAGGCGAAATTCATACGCGCACGCTGATCGTTGCCTCCGGCGCCAGCGCGCGCTGGCTGGGGTTGCCAAGTGAGCAGGCGCTCATCGGTCACGGCGTCTCAAGCTGCGCTACCTGCGACGGCTTCTTCTTCCGCGGCAAGGAGATCGCCGTGGTGGGCGGCGGAGACTCGGCCATGGAAGAGGCGCTGTTTCTCACGCGATTTGCCAGCAAGGTAACGTTGCTCCATAGGAGAGATGCGTTTCGTGCCTCCAAGATCATGCTTGATCGGGCCATCGCGCATCCCAATATCGAACTCCGCACCAACACCACCGTTGAAGAGGTGTTGGGCGTTGAAGAGAAGGACGTCAAGGGTCTCCGACTCAAGGATATAAAGACCGGCGTTGAGGAAGTGCTCGCCATCAGCGGCCTGTTTCTCGGCATCGGCCACGAGCCGAATGCAAAGATGTTTGCCAGGCAGATGGACCTGGATGAAGATGGCTACATCAAGACAACAGGCAACGTGCTCACGACTTTCGGTGGGACAGTGATTCCTGGCGTATTTGCCTGCGGCGATGTGCAGGACCGGCGCTATCGGCAGGCGATTACCGCAGCGGGATCGGGCTGCATGGCGGCGCTCGAGGCGGAGAAATACCTCGAGGAGCACGGCCACTAACTTGGGTGCCTCAGAGCCTATCGAAGGTTCTCGCATTTGAGACCCGGGGTTCGCGGCCGGATGCGCCACCAAAGCTCCGTGCCCCGTTTTTTCGACTTTTTTCTGTCGAAAGGGTGGGAAACCTCAACCCTCAACCAGCATGTTCATCGGGAGCAGCCTGACTTGCCGTCGCAAGTTACGCCAGGAATGAACCAGCGCCGGTCGCGCCAAAACTGCCCCGTGCCCCGTTCTTGCGATTTTTTTCTATCGCAAGGGCGGGAAACCTCAACCCTCAACCAGCATGTACATGAGGAGCCCGCGGATTGAACCAGGTTGCTGAAACTGATTTGCCGGAAATCGTGACCCAATGACGGCGCTCGAAGAGAATCTCGAACGGCTCGAAGACGCAATTGCCGCCGCTTGCAGGAAGGCCGCGTGCGCCCGCAGCGAAATCGAGTTGATGGCCGTGTCAAAGACCTACCCCGCGGCCATCATTGCCGAAGCCGCGTCTCTTGGCTTGACTCTCTTTGGCGAGAACCGTGTGCAAGAGTTCGCGAACAAGGCAGTGGATGCGGCAGAGCTTCGATCGACGTGCGGGAATGACGATCTTCGAGTACACCTGATCGGCCACTTGCAATCCAATAAAGCCGCGCGCGCAGTGGAGCTTTTTGACGCGATTGATTCGGTGGACTCGGTGCGCCTCGCCGAGCGCCTGAATGAGGGAGCCGCCAAGCTCGGCAAGCGGCTGCCCGTGCTCATCGAAGTCAAGCTAAGCCCGGAGGAGACCAAGGCTGGCCTGGAGCCTGAATCGACCGAGGCCACGCAACTGCTTGAGCGCTTGCCAGACTTGGCGCATTTGGACCCCCAAGGGCTGATGACGATTGCCCCCTGGGGCGTGGCGGAGGACGTCACGCGATCCTGCTTTCGCAGCTTGCGAGTGTGGCGGGATAGGTGGGCAGTTACGCGTCCGCGGCTTCAATTGGACGTCCTTTCCATGGGCATGAGCGGCGATTTTCCACTGGCCATCGAAGAAGGCGCAACCCGCATCCGCGTGGGGACGGCTCTCTTCGGCAAGCGCCAACCGTGGACCGGTGCGGAGTGATGCTGCGCTCTGTTGCGGGTGGAGTAACGCTAGCCGTCCGCGCCCAGCCCGGCGCAAAAAAGACAGCCATCCTCGGAGTCTACGGAGAAGGCTCAGCCGCCCAGCTAAAGATCGCCGTGCAGGCACCGCCAATCGAAGGCAAAGCCAACGCAGCGCTGATCGCTTTCCTTGCAGATACCTTCGGATTAGCTAAGAATAAGGTCGAGATAGTAAGTGGAGAGTTATCACGGAGCAAGGTCTTCCTTCTACGCGGAGTAAGTCTCGAAGAAGTTCAGACAAAGGTTCCTGGATGATTGCAACGCGCCGCTCTAACGCCGCTGATGCGCGAACGCCGCCGCCAGCGCCTCTTCCGGCTCCGGCCGCACGCGAAAGTCAGCATGAGCTTCGGCGAACAGAACCTTGCGGTCTTTTCCGATCACATAAGTCGCGGGGAGAGGCAACCGCCAGCTCGCCTCACCATTCACAAACGGAACGTTGACCAAGATAGAAAGATAGTAAGTCCGGTGGTATTCAGGGACGGTATAAACCAGCCCAAACTTCTCCGCGAGCGCGTTGCCGGGATCGTGCAGCACCGGGAAGGGCAACCCATGCTGTCCCGCCATGAAGTCGCTTTGCCGCGCGGTTTGCGGCCCAATCGCAACCATCAGCGCCTCGCGCTCCCGCAGCGTGCCGTAGAGGTCTCGCCAGGCCTCCAGCTCCGTCACGCAATACGAACACCACCGCCCGCGAAAGAACTTGATCACCAGCGGCCCCAGCGCCAGCAAGTCTTCGCTGCGAACCAGCCGCCCGCTAGCATCCTTCAGCGCAAACTCCGGAGCGATAGCGCCCACCGGCAGAATCCGCTCCTCAATCCCCGACTCAAACAGCTCCGTGACCGCCTGCTCGCCGACGGCCAGCCTCTCCGCCTGCACCAGTTGCCGCGTGTTGGCGGTGATCTCGTCGAGTTGGTCTTGCAGGCTAGTGGCGGTCATGGGTTACATAAACTTTCTTTTCTTGAATGCAGCTATGTCCTCGGCGGAAAGATCAAACCACTCGCCGTGCCGGCGCTTATCTTTGAAACGCTCGTGCCAATATTTCTCGATGCCGGAAGCGTCGTCGATCGCTGTAATTGTGTGGATCTCGCTAATTCCTTCTGACGTCTGCTTATGAAGTTCGCTCTTACGTTGCCAGTGATTTGAGGTCTGGCCAATTTTGTAACGACGCCCCGACTTTACAAGGTAGATATAGCCAGAAGGTTCCAACTTCCCCGATGGAATGACGCTTGTTTTTGCCGCGGCCATCGGTTTTGTCTCGACAGTCTCCCGAGATAGTATCCCGCGAATGCTCTCGAATTCCGACCTTGAGGAGCAAAAGGCGGTCAGTTTTTCGATGATCCTCGATTTTGCGCCGATCCTTCGGAACAGAGCACTTGGCGAGGGAATACTGTCGTTGCCTTTCTTTGCGAGGAGCACGTCGTATTTGGTCGGGTATCGCCCAATTGTGCGAATCAACTTCGCTATTTCCTCTATCATCTGGTTTTCGTCTAGCGCAGTGTTCCATTCCAGAGGCTTGAATCCGGCTTCAGACAATGCATCGCTCCAACGAGTCCAGTACACGCCTTTCCATTCGCCTTCGGTTATGCCGGTGTCAGCTCGGAATTGTGTTTGCCCCAAGGGTATCCCGGTATTGAGGGCCGCTGTCCTTCGAATCTCACCGATTATGTAATGCCTGTCCTTCATCGTTCGATCACCGGATGCTAATGCTCACCGCCCAAACCGCTGTTTGCCGCCCATGCCCATGGCGCCTAAACCGCCGCGCATCATCTTCGCGCCCAGGCCGCCTTTGCCCATCTGCTTGAACATCTTGGCCATCTGCGCGTATTGGCGCAGAAGATTGTTGACGTCCTGCACTTCTGTGCCGCTGCCTTTGGCGATGCGTTTGCGGCGTGTGCCGGAGATGATTTCGTGGTTGCGCCGCTCGATAGGAGTCATGGAGTTGATGATGGCTTCGAGACGCACGAATTGCTTTTCATCCACTTGCTTCGATGCCTGCTGTAGTCCCGCGAACGGCCCCACCGACGGCAGCATCTTGAGAATGCTCTCCATCGATCCCATCTTCTTGATCTGCCGCAACTGGTCGCGAAAATCTTCCAGCGTAAACCCGTCCCCGAGCAGCGCCTTCTTGGCGAAGTCTTCGCTCTTCTTCCGGTCGAGGGTCGACTCGGCTTTCTCGATCAGCGACATCATGTCGCCCATGCCGAGAATGCGGCCGACGATGCGATCCGGATGAAATGGCTCGAAGGCGTCCGGCTTCTCGCCAACGCCAATGAACTTGATGGGCTGCCCCGTCACGTGCCGAATCGACAGCGCCGCGCCACCCCTCGCGTCTCCGTCCATCTTCGTCAGGATCACGCCGGTCAATCCCAGCCGCGTATGGAAGTCCTGCGCGGAATTGACGGCGTCCTGGCCGGTCATGGCGTCGGCGATAAACAGAATCTCGGAAGGGTTGAGCAGCTTCTTCAACCGCTCCATCTCCGTCATCAGCTCCGCGTCGATGTGCAGGCGGCCTGCGGTATCGACAATGAGCGTGTCGCAGCCCATGATGCGGGCTTCGCGCAGGGCTTCCTTGGCCAGGCGAACAACCAGGTCGGCCCCAGGCGTTTCGCCTTTCTGGTCGCCCTCGTAGAGCTTGGCATCAATCGATTTCGCAACGACCTTCAACTGTTCGCGCGCCGCCGGCCGATACACGTCGACCGAGACCAGCATGGGCCGGTGACCGCCCTTTTTGAGCCATGCAGCCAGTTTGCCGGAGGTGGTGGTTTTACCGGAACCCTGCAGGCCGGCCATCAGAATCACCGTCGGCGGCCGCGAGGCGAATTTGAAGCGCGCCGTATCCTTGCCCAGCAGCGCGATCAACTCGTCGCGCACGATCTTGATCACCTGTTCGGAGGGCGAAAGCGCCGCAAGCACCTCGGTGCCAACGGCTTTCACGCGGATCTGTTCAATCAGATCCCGAGCCACGTTGAGGTTGACGTCGGCCTCGAGCAGGGCCACGCGGATTTCGCGCAGAGCCTCGGCGATGTTTTCTTCGCTGAGCGTACCTTGGCCGCGAAGGGTTTTAAAGGCACGCTGGAGTTTGTCTGTAAGGTTTTCAAACATAGGTCAATTCTAAGTGTATCGCGGGGGCGTGGGCGTCGGGATTCGCGGCTTCCCAGGTCTCAAAGGCGGGACCTGGGGTACCCAGATTCTTGGGGAGCGGAGCGGCAACAGCACTACTCCGCCGGAGCAATCAAGTACTGCTCCAGCTTTCCGTCCGGGTAGGTATACGTCGTCAGCGCCAGCCGTTTCCCCGGATAGACAATCTGGAAGGAGCGGAAGGTCATGCCGCCGCGGAGTTGCTCCCCTGCCTGGTGAAAAGTAAGTGGCTCGCCCAACGGAGAGAGGCTGGCCTGGAAATCCGCGAGCGCCTCCGGCGTGAAGTAGTCGCTGAGATTCGGCGCAAGCAGCGAACGGTCGATTTGTCCCTTTTGCAGCCCGTGGTAGATGTCGATAGCCTGCTGCTCGGGCGCGGTCAACGGCGCATTGAGCACCACCGGGGCAACCAGATGGGCGATTGCTGAGGCTGCACCGACGGCATCCTGGTTAGTGAGCACGGCCACAGCCACGCGATCGTCGATCAGGACTTCATTGTCCGAGACGAAGCCGGAGACCTCGCCGCTATGTTCGATTGACCTGTGCCCGTCGCGGTCCCTCACTTCCACGCCCAGGCCGTAGTGCGTGCCTTTGCCGTCCTTCAGCTTGACCTCGGTAAACATCTGCTTGTAGCTCTCCGGCTTCAGCACCGACTGCACCATAAGGCTTTCATCCCAGAGGGCCAGATCGTGCGCGGTCATCGCCAGTTCGCCGGCCGCAAACATCCAGCCGCGCCCTTCCTTTGGCGCCACTCGCAAGGGGCCGAGAGCGTGGCGATAGTAGGCCGTTGCGTCAACTGAAGTGAGTTTGGCTTCGTCCGAGTTCCAGACGGACTTCATGCCCAGCGGCCGAAAGATGCGATTCACGAGCAGGTCCATCAGCGGCGCACCGGTGACGGTTTCAATAATGCGGCCCGCGATCGCGAAGTTGGTGTTGGAATATTGCCACTGCGTTCCAGGTTCGAAGTCGAGAGGCTTCTTGGCCCATGTGTCGAGAATCTGTTGCGCGCTCTCGCCATGCAGCATGGGAGTCATCACATAGTCTTCGGGCCAATAGTCCTGATAGCCGGAAGTGTGCGAAAGGATCTGGCGGATGGTGACTTCGCCACCGCGCGTGAGGCCGGGGATGTATTTGCCTACCGTGTCGTCGAGCGAGAGCCTGCCGTCTTCCTGCAGCAGCAGAATGGCCGCGGCGGTGAATTGCTTTGAGATGGACCCAATGGAATAACGCATATCCGCAGTGGCTTCCACAGCGGGTTTGCCGTCGGCGGCCAGGCGTGCGTAGCCGTAGGCATGGGAGTAGACAAGGTTGCCGCGCTGGATGATGGCGACGGAGGCAGAGGGTACGCCCGTCTGCTCCAGGACCTGCGCTGCGATGCGGTCGATTCTGCTTTTAAGCGCGGGGTCGATGGCATTGACGGACTGCGCGTGCATGGTGGCGGCCAGCGCTATTAATGAGAAGGCCGTGCATGCTGAAAGTCTTCGAAGCAGGTTCATCGCCTGGAGTCTCCTTGTCGTTCGATATGTGCAAAATCGTCTCGCACCAAAATACCAGCCCGGCTCGCGGTGCGATAGGCTGGGCAGAGCGGGATAGAAAAAATCGGGTTTCAGATACAAGAGAAACCGGAAGCTGGGAGGGTCGATGCATCGGTTGATCGAGGGGCACAAGCGGTTCTTGGCCGAGGCATTTCCGGGCCGGCGGAACCAGTTCCACCTGCTGGCCGAAGGGCAATCGCCGGAGACGCTGTTTGTCACATGCGCCGACTCGCGCATTGTGCCGGACCTGATTCTGCAAACGCAGCCAGGTGACTTGTTCATCTGCCGCAATGCCGGCAATGTGATTCCTCGTGCCGGGGAGCCGGCGGGCGGAGTCTCGGCAACCATCGAGTATGCGGTCGAAGTGCTCCGTGTGCGGCACCTGATTGTCTGCGGGCATTCGGACTGCGGCGTGATCCGCGCGCTCATGGCTCCCGAGTCGCTGCAGGGGCTGGCCAGTGTAAGGGATTGGCTGCAGCACGTCGAGCCGGCCTGGCAATATGTGGACGAAGTGGAACGCAACGCCGGCGAACTCACGCGTCACACCGCGCTCACCCACGCCAATGTGCTGGTGCAACTGGATAACCTGAAGACTCACAAGTACATCCACCGGGCCGTGGCGGAGGGACGCCTCGCAGTGCAGGGCTGGTACTACGACATTCTAAGCGGGCTCATTGAGCAATACGACGAAGCCTGCGGCAAGTTTGTGTCGCTGGTTGGTTGAATAAATCGCAATGAAATGGGCCGGTCCTCATCCTTGAGAACCAGCCCATGTTATTGCTTCGGATTCAACGTGCTTACTGCGGAGGATTCGACGTTCCGCTCGCGTTCTCATTGGCCGGCGCCTGTGGAGCCGGGGCATTCGTGCCGGGTTGTTGCTGCATGTTATCGGATTGAGGTCCAGGAGCGCTTTGCGTAACGCCAATCGGTGAGCCGGAAACCACTAACTCGACGCGGCGGTTCTGCGCTCTTCCTGAGTCGGTTGAGTTATCGGCCACGGGATCGTTCTTACCGTAACCCTTGGCTGAGACGCTTTGATCCGCAACACTCTGCGCGACGAGATAGTCGCGAACTCCGCCGGCGCGCTGCTCCGATAGCTTCAAGTTATATTCGTCGGACCCGATGCTATCTGTGTAACCTTCCACCTGAACCTTCAGCCCTGGATAGGCGACCAGGATTCCAGAAACTTTGGCCAGCTTTTCGCGAGCTTCCGGCTTCAGCGTGTACTTGTTGAAATCGAACAGCACGTCGGACATGTTGACGATCAAGCCGCGGGCGGTTTCAGTGGTTTGCAGCACCGCATTCAATTGCGCTCTGAGCCGCTCTCTCACTTGTTCTGCCTGTTGTGTAGCTTGCTGTGCGTTCTGCTCGGCTGCGGCCTGTGCATCGCGCGCCTTTTGTGCACGAGCCTCGGATTCGGCAGCCGCGGCGTCAGCCTGGGCGCGTGCTGTGGCCTGTTGCTGGGCTGCCAATTCGGACTGCTGTGCGGCCGCCTGTGCTTGCTGAGCAGCCAATTGCGACTGTTGCGCGTTCAAATCGGACTGGTTCTTGGCCGCCAGTTGAGCCGCATCGTCTTCCGCCTTGATCTTGCGAATGGTGATGATGCGCGCGTCTTCAGACGACTGCACCGCCTCACGCGCGAAGGTGATGGTCTCTTTGCGGTTGTCCTTGTGCAGGTCCAGATCCTGCGCATTCTTGAGGGCTGTCTTTGCTTTGGTCATGGTGTCGGCGGCGTATTTGTCTGCTCCGGCCGCTTCCGCGATCTCGACAGCATTGAGAGCCTCGTAGAGTTCCAAAGGTGAGCGCTCGTCGCGTCGAATAGGATTCAGCACGGTGTGGCGTCCGGCCGTATCGGCATAGGCTCCGCGCGGCAATAGCGAATAGTGCGCATTCAACTGCTCGATAACACCCTGCGTCCTATCCTCGACGAAGTTTTGCGCAACGACCAGGTCGCTCGGCATGGTAACGGCGTAGTAAGGCTCAGCCGTGACAATCAGGCCGAATGCCTGAAGGTTGGTTGTCACAGTGATCTGGTTCTTATCCTTGGAGCCGGTGGGAAGAACCTCGCCAAGGTTGACGGGACGGCCTTCCGGCGTAATAGCCCACAAGACGTAAGTAAGGTACTCAGTGCCGAAACCGTTGGCTGGCGACAATCCTTCGAAGTTAGCCTCGATGGATGTTCTTCCCAGGCGAGCTTCCACCTTGGCTTGACCCTTTACCTGGGGCAACAGGCTTGTGCCCTGGAATCCGATTTTTGTAGAGCCATTGCGGTGGAAGTAGTTGATGGCGGGAATGTCGCGTCCGACCACCTGAATTCGATAGAGCGGCACATCGTCGCGCATTCCTGCCGGAGTCATGGGGACGGCGTTGGATTGAACGGGCGACTGCGCGTTTGCAGTTGGGTTAGGTTCCTGCGCGCTCACTAAACCTGAAGCGGCGAGCAGCAAAATTGGCAAGCAATAAAACATCTTATTCCTGATCATCCGGTTGTCCTCCTTGGTTGCGGTACAAACCCCGCTTTCCGAGGCCAAATCTTCATGGACTCAGCCATGCAGTGACACAGATTGCAATAGATGCCCAGGAGTTACGGTTAGTTGTCCAGGAGCGTGGCCATGGCGGGAAATTATGGTGTCAAACTGCTTAATCTATGCAGCTTACAATTAAATGCTATCGCTGTAATCATAGAGCTGATTCACTGAAGAGAATGGGGCATGCGACCCTTCGATCGGTAAGGCTTCAGCAGCACAATCAACTGTCGATGAGCCTGCAGGCAACGAGTCTCGATTCCCATATTCGGGAGGCTCCCACGCAAGCCCGGCTACCTTTAACCGGTGTGCTTCTTCCACGAAAGCCTCAAATTTCGAAGACCGCAACGCCGGACTGAAGAGGTAGCCCTGGTACGCGTGACATCCTTGACGTTGAAGGAAATCGCGCTGCTCTTCCGTCTCCACCCCTTCGGCAATCACTGCCAGGTTCAGGCTTTTTCCCAGGGCGATGATTGTGCCTACGATGGATGCGTCTCTGGCGCCATTCAACACGTCGCGAACAAAGCTCTGATCGATTTTCAGTTGATCCAGGGGAAGACGCTTCAATTGCGAAAGAGACGAATATCCCGTTCCGAAATCGTCCATCGAAAAGCCGACTCCATGCGCCTTCAGCGCGGTCATCTTGGCAATCGTATCGCTGGCCTTATCCATCATGAAGCTTTCCGTTATTTCCAGTTTGAGCCTGCCCGGGTTGGCTCCCGATTCGCGAAGCACTTTCTCAACCAGCTGAACGAATCGGGAATCGAGAAACTGGCGGATACTCACATTCACCGCGATATTCAACCCTGCCATTTCAGGGCTTCGTTCCCACGTCGCTATTTGATAGCATGCCGTCTCAAGCACCCATTGGCCAAGATCGACAATGAGCCCAGCCGCCTCCGCCAGGGGGATGAATTCGTTCGGCGGCACCATGCCGCGCTCGGGATGATGCCACCGCAGCAGCGCTTCGGCTCCTGTCACGCGCCCATCGCTGTCCAACTGGGGCTGGTAATGCAGTTCGAATTCCCGGTTCTGCAGGGCCCGCTTCAAATCCGCCAGCAGCGCCGCACGGGCAGAGGCCGACGTCTCCATTGCGGGATCGAAGAAGCACAGATTGTTTCTGCCCAGTGCTTTTGCCCGGTACATCGCCAGGTCGCTCCGCTTCAGTAATTCATCGACAGTGTCCGCCGTCCCCTGGAAAATGGTTGCGCCGATACTTGTTGTGCCCTCGTATTCGTAGTTTTCCAGGGAGTATGGCTGACGGCAGGCTCGAATTATCGTCTCCCCAACCGCGCCTACCTCGTTTGCGGCAACTCCGGAATCCGCGCTCAAGCCCTCAAGCATAACCACAAATTCGTCGCCCCCGAATCGAGCCACGGAGTCGACTTTGCGCACGCACTTTGTGAGACGCGAGGCAACTGCCTGAAGCAACCGGTCTCCGATGTCATGTCCTACGGTATCGTTCAAAGTCCTGAAGTCATCCAGGTCGATGAGCAGCAGGGCGCCCAGATATTTCCCTGCTATGTTTGTTGCCAGCGCGGTTTCGAGCCTTTCTCGCAATAGGGCGCGGTTGGGCAGTCCGGTCAGAACGTCATAGAATGCAAGATTGTGGATTCTGCTGTCCGCCGCTTTCCGTTCTGTAATGTCGGTATTGATAGCAAGAAGGGAACACGGTATGCCATCGTCGTCCCGCACCAGGGTAGTGCGGCTTTCGACTATAAGCAGCTTGCCGTCCTTGTGCCGTTTCGGCATCTCGCCTTTCCATTCCCCCTGCTTCATGGTCGAATTGAAGGCATTCTTCACGTCTGAAACGGTTTGGTAAAAGACATCCCCGACGCGTCTTCCCATTACCTCTTCCGCGGTCCATCCAAACAGCCGCTCCGCGCCCTTGTTCCAATAGAGGACGCGGGTCTCCATGTCCTGAACGAAAATTGCGTCTTGAGCCTTGTCCAGCAGTTCAGACTGTTCGCGGACCCGGTTGTGTGCCGCTTCAAGCTTGCGCCGCGACATCACTGACTCCGTGATATTGCGAAAAAAGATAGACATGCGGCCCGTCCGCGGGAAGCATCGCATCTCATACCACTGGCCCTGCTTTTCGTTTTCTGCCTCAAACACACTGGCGGAGCCTTCGCCTGACGCTGAGCGTAGTTTCCCCAGCATCGACAGCGAAAAGAAGCCGGGGATTGCCTCCGAGACGATGCGGTTCAAAGCCGCGCTCCGTTCAACGGCGAATTCGGAGCAGGCAGCGTCGTTCATATAGACAAGCCTGAGTTCGGAATCGAACGAGATGAAGCAATCGGAGACACTTTCCAGTACATCCGATTCAATGCGTAGAGATTCAGCGCGCTCCCGCTCCACAATGGACGCCTCGCGGTATTGAGTGACTGCATTCAGCATCAGCGCGAAGCATGCGTACCCCAGGCACGAGCCAATGAGCATAAGCAGCGAGGCGATCGGAAAATCTCTCGCCAACCTCAAGGGAAACAGGCAGGCGACGATGGTCAGGGGAGCAAAAAAGACGACTTTCGCCAGCACACGGCTCACAGCCTGAGAATTCACCAGTTTGTTGAAGACAAGCAGCGGGAAAAACCAGACAATATAAACAAAGACACTGTGACGATCCGGCTCGGTAAGAATCGAAATGACGATGCCGGCGCAGAGATGGGACACATAAAAGATCGTCGATGCGGTGGCTACCGTCTGCACCTTAATGCGGCGGTAGAAAAGCTGGCTAACCAGAATTCCCGGTCCGAAGACGCCCCCGGAGAGAATAACGATAATCTGTTCACTGGAGACAGCCCCGCGCAGGATTCCGAACAGGCCGATCCCCGACCCGCACAGAGCGAGAGTAGCCGCAATGAGGATCGCATTTCGTGCCAGCGTCTTCGAATCCCGGTCTACACTGGCAGGTTCTCTCACGTGTGACCCCATGATGTTAATCGGTTTCGGCCATTCGCTTGCAGGACCATGGAACGGACCCCACGAGCCTTCACCCATCGGCAGACGAACCCGTGTAGAGAGCCAAGAGCCCCGGAAAGCGCAAGTTTCGCTGTGGCGAATCGGGCGACGACCGGGTGTTGTCGGTTCTTACACTGCTTATCGGACAAAAAGGCGAGTTTATTCAGGCGTCAGATGACCAAAGTCTGAAGAGTCAGACCACTCCGCCCGCGTCCCATATTCTCAGTGCGCCCCCGGTGGCGGCGCCGCGTTCTTCGCCGGCTTCTTGAACAGCCATGAAGCCGCCGCGCAGAAGAACGCCAGCAGCGCAGTCCATCGAAACACATCGACATACGCCATCAACGCCGACTGCTGCTCCATCAGGCCGTAGAGCATCCCAAACGACCCAGGCCGGGCCTGCGCCGGCCCAATGTGGTGAGCCAGGTAATAGCCCAGCGCGGCGGACTTTTGCTGCAGGATCGGGTTGGCGGACGAAAGGCCCGCGCCGATCTCGTTCTGATGAAGCGCCGCTCTCCGAATCAGCGCGGTAGTCGCCATCGAGATTCCAATCGACCCGCCAATGTTCCGCAGCATATTAAACAGCCCCGTCGCATTCCCCATCTCCTCGCGCGGGATGGTGGAGGTGGCCATGGTGGCCAGCGGGACAAACACGAAGCTGAGCGCAAAGCCGGTGAGCGTGATCGGAATCAGCAGCGTGTAGGGTCCAATGTCGAGGTTGACGGTGCCGAACACCAGAGCGCAAATGCCAAAGGCAAGGAATCCGCCGGAGAGAAGGATGCGTTGGTCAACCCTGGAGCCTAGAAAACCCACCACGGGCGAGCCAATGAACGAGCCTATGCCGCGTGGCCCCACCACCAGACCGGCGGTGAAGGCGGTGTAGCCCAGCACCTCCTGGTAGTAGAGCGGAAGAATGGCGATGGTGATGTAAATGGCCATGCCCAGCATCGCAATCATGAAGCATCCCGTGCGAAAATTCCGGTCCTTGAGGATGTGCAGGTCAACCAGCCCTTTGGGGTGGGTCCACGAGTGCCAGATCCAGCCGATCAAGGCCACCACGAGCGCGGTAACCGCCCAACGAACCCAGACCGCGCCAAACCAGTCGTCTTCCTGACCCTTGTCCAGAACAATCTGCAGGGCCCCGGTCCAGACCATCAGCAGGCCGAAGCCGATGTTGTCAAACGGGCTCCACTTGGCGTTTTTGATGTAGGGCGGGTCGTGGACGAACCTGGAGATCATAATCACGGCCAGAATGCCGACAGGAATGTTGATATAAAAGGCGTAGCGCCAGCTAAACGTATCTGTCAGCCAGCCGCCCAGCGTGGGCCCAAGCACCGGAGCGACAACGATGCCCAGGCCGTAGGCGGCCATGGACATGGAGCGCCTCTCGATGGGGAAGCTTTCCAGCAGAATCGATTGCGAAAGCGGCTGCAGCGCCCCGCCGCCCGCCCCCTGCAGCACCCGCGCCAGCAGAATCACCCCCAGCGAAGGCGCCGCTCCGCAGAAGAATGAGGCGACAGTAAAGATGACGACGCAGAAAAGCAGGAACCGCTTCCGCCCAAACCGGCGCGCAAACCAGTTGGAGGCGGGCAGAATGACCGCGTTGGCCACCAGGTAACTGGTCAGAACCCACGTGGCCTCGGAGTTCGAGGCTGAAAGCGATCCGGCGATGTACGGGAGAGCCACCGAGGCGATGGCCGTGTCCAACACCTCCATGAAGGTGGGCAGCATCACGGAGACGGTGACCAGCCACGGGTTTACGCCCTGTGTGAGCGGATAGCGGGCTTGGGCGGCGGCGTTAGGCATGAGCAGCAGGAACTAATGAGGGTAAATGATCCGACGTTGGGCCATCTGTGACGCAACTCAGACTTCAACTGCCGGCCACGGCCCGGAAACGGGGAATTGTGCGGTAGTATGGTTGATAAATCCAGTCAAGAACGTCTTGGGAGGCGGCCTTGTATGCGCCATTTGTTCATCTTCGGTTTAGGCGCATGCGCGGCTTGCTTGGCCGTTTCAACGGCTGCGCTGGCCGCAAAGCCAGACCCCGGCGACTATCCGCTGCGCGTGCATATCATGAAGTTCAATACACAATCCCGCACCAGCCGCGAACCGCAGCACCCATCGGATTCACCGGACTACGTGAGCGGGATGGGAGTGGCGGACCTCTTTGAGAATGGCGAGCCGCGTGGCTTCCAGTTCTCCTATAGCTGCATGGGCGGCCTGAAGGCCTCGATCGGGTACGCAAACTTTCCCGCTCGCTGGAAGAAAAAGGACAAAACACTGGAGATTCTGCTGCCGGAGACCGGGAAACCATGGAACCTCGAAGCCTGCCAATTGCAGACGGAGATGCAGCCCGGTTTGGCTTTCTACTGGAAGAACGGCGCGATAGCGGAAGAATTGGCCGCAGCGCTCAAAGACTGGATGGTGAAGCACCAGTACGACCCGGAGAAGAACAAGGAACAGCCGGTGATGCTGCCCGGCGAGTCGGCCGACGATGCTGAAACGACCGGATCGACGCTCGTCAGCCCCGAGTAGGATACCCCCGCACGCATGAAACCCGTATCTACCAATGCTCCGCTGACTTGCTGACTCGCTATCCCCGCGCAGCGGGGGCTAACCTGCTGAATCTGATTCAAAAACTCCGGATTCCTTTGACATTGGGGCGATTAAGGCGGCTTTATAGAAACACAATCAAATAAAGTTGACACTAAGTCACTCAATCATGCATCTTATAAGAGTCAGTATTTTAAGGAACAGGCAGGGATTACCAACATGGGAAAAATTATTGGTATCGACCTCGGCACCACCAATTCGTGCGTCGCTGTTTTGGAGGGCGGAGAGCCAAAAGTCATTGCGAATGAAGAGGGTGCGCGCACCACGCCCTCGATCGTCGCCTTTTCGAAGAGCGGCGAACGGCTGGTTGGCCAAGTAGCCAAGCGCCAGGCCATCACCAACCCGGAGAACACCATTTTCTCCATCAAGCGCTTTATGGGCCGCCGCTTCAACGAAGTGAACGACGAAATGAAGATGGTGCCCTATAAGGTCACCCAGCAGGGCGACCACGTCGGCGTCCTGGCCCAGGGCAAGGAATACACCCCGCCCGAAATCTCGGCCATGATCCTGCAGAAGCTGAAGAAGTCCGCCGAGGCCTACCTGGGCGAGACCGTCACCGAAGCCGTCATCACCGTTCCGGCTTATTTCAACGACGCCCAGCGCCAGGCCACCAAGGATGCAGGCAAGATTGCCGGCCTCGACGTCAAGCGTATCGTCAACGAGCCCACCGCAGCCGCGTTGGCCTATGGCCTCGACAAGAAGAAGGACGAGACCATCGCCGTGTATGACTTTGGCGGCGGCACGTTCGATATTTCCATTCTGGAAGTCGGCGAAGGCGTCATCGAAGTGAAGTCCACCAATGGCGACACGCACTTGGGCGGCGACAACCTCGACCAGCGCATCGTCGAGTGGCTCATTGCCGAGTTCAAGGCCGAGCAGGGCCTGGACCTCGCCTCCAAGGGCAACGAAATGGCCCTCCAGCGCCTCAAGGACGCGGCGGAAAAAGCCAAGATCGAGCTTTCGACCACGGTCGAAACGGAGATCAATCTCCCCTTTGTCACTGCGGACGCGACTGGCCCCAAGCACCTGGTCCGCAAGCTGACCCGCGCCAAGCTGGAGCAACTCGTCGAAGACCTGCTTGACCGTTCACTGGAGCCTTGCAAGAAGGCCCTGGCGGATGCCGGCATCGGCATCGACAAGATCGACGAAGTGGTCCTGGTTGGCGGTCAGACCCGCATGCCCAAGATCCAGGAAATCGTCAAGAAGATGTTTGGCCGCGAGCCGCATCGTGGTGTGAATCCCGATGAAGTCGTCGCCATCGGCGCTGCGGTCCAGGCTGGCGTTCTCGCCGGCGAAGTCAAGGACCTTCTGCTGCTCGACGTCACGCCTCTGACCCTGGCCATCGAGACTCTCGGCGGCGTGGCCACGCAGATGATTCCGCGCAACACGACCATTCCGACCAAGAAGACGGAGACTTTCTCGACGGCTGCCGATTCGCAGACCGAAGTCGAAGTTCACGTGCTCCAGGGCGAGCGGCCGCTGGCGGCGCAGAACCGCACGCTGGGCAAGTTCAAGCTGGCCGGCATTCCTCCGGCTCCGCGCGGCGTGCCGCAGATCGAGGTCACGTTCGACATCGACGCCAACGGCATCTTGAACGTGACGGCGAAGGACAACGCCACCGGCAAGGACACCCGCATCACCATCACTTCGAGTTCAGGCCTATCGAAAGATGAAGTAGAAAAGATGGCCAAGGAAGCCGAGGCGCACTCCGCCGAGGACAAGGAAAAGCGCGAGGAAATCGAATCCCGCAACCAGCTTGACGGACTGGTCTACAACATCGAAAAGATGCTGAAGGACTCGGGCGACAAGATGCAGGGCCCCGATGCCGCTCCTGTCAGGGCCGACGTGGAAACGGTTCTCGCCGAGTCCAAGAAGGTTCTCGAAGGCACGCCGTCTTCGAAGGAACTGAAGGACCAGCACGAGAAGCTGACCCACGCCAGCCACAAGCTAGCCGAAGTCCTCTACAAGGCCAACGCCGCCTCAGCCACGCAAGGCGGTCCCGGCCAGGCAGGCCCCGAGCCACCGGCAGCCGAGCAGAAGAAGGACGAAGGCGTAATCGACGCCGAGTACGTAGACGTCGAAGACAAAAAGTAGCATTTGCCATGCAGGCAGCCCGCCTGTCTGCGGAAGAACAAGGGGTGGATAACCACAAGTTATCCACCCCGAACTATTTATAACGAGAAAGGGGAAAGTCACATGTCCTATGACCGCTATGAAGACGATTACCACCTCACACCAACCGGCTGGAAGTTGGGGACATCTTATTTTTATGGCAATCCGCAGAAGGAAGTGGAACCTCCCCCAGACCGTGTTCTAACAGGCGTTCGGGAAGTCAGACAGTCCTCAGGCTGGTCCCCCGAGGATATCTCTTGGCATGAGAAGTGGCGTTCCCCCGCCGTTACTCAGCAGGAGATCAATGAGCTAATCAGAAGATTTGGAGAGCGTCCGCCGGAAGCCGACAAGGCAGAATTTAGCAAATGGCTCAACGCCTCTTTTTCGAAGATGTAAACCATGCAGAAATTGGCGGACGAACTGTGGGGGACGCATCGCCTGTGAGACGTCTTGGGTCGATTTTCCCTATTTCTTCAGCCTCGCATGTAGAACAATTTGTGTGCCTGGCCGCGTGAGTTCGCAGACCCGATTCTTGTCACACTTGTAGTGAAAGTCCGTTAGGGACCGCAAATACATGGCAGCCGAAAGCTTCTCACCCTCCTTGTAAATGCAGAAGGTTCGTCCGGAGTTTGTCTCAACGTTGCCGGTGCTAAAAAGGTATCCGCTTACCACCTCGTCGCCCTCAAGCGTGCCATGCTGAGCTGCCGGCCGCACTATTGAATTGTCGCCCGTCGCTAACTCAAAGGGTAGGCTTTCAACCCTTTTTAGGCCATCTATATGGTTCTTGACGAGGTCATCTTGCTCAGAGGCGGTCGGGAAATTCGAAGAAATGCCCCAACGAGTTGCCTCTCTGTAGGCGCTCTTGGAACATATCATCTCGCCTTGTGCGCTGATTGCTCCAACATTTCCATCGCTGTTAAGGTCGTTGTGAAATATGTCCCGATCAGTTTCCCACTTCCGCTCGTTCTCTGAAGCGTCCTCACTGGCGACTACATATCCGACCGGGTTGTCCTTGGGTTGTTGCGAATCCCTCAAACCCCGGTAGAAATCGAATTTAAGCACGATCTCCTTGCTGCAAAGTGTGAATCCCGAGGAATCAGAGAGATAAACCCTGATCCTTATCGGGTGGGGTGGTTCTTTAACCGTGAGAGCGAATCTGGCGGCCTGCACTTTCTCGATTGGCTCGAAACGGACTCGATATTCAACCTTTTCATCCCACCTCGTGACGAGCTTACCTTTCAAACCGACAGGGCTGAAATCGGCTGATCCCAAATCGCGCGGCGGAAGTGGCCGACTCCAGTACCATGAGGCGGTCTCAAACGCGATGGCGAGCATAAGCCCGAGACCCGCGCCCAAAGCGAAAAAGAGGAGCACAGCCCTCGCGGTCGACTTTGGAATCCGCCGAATCCGCTTGTGCAGAAATGACGGGAGAGTGATTGTAAGTTTTCCGTTTTCGTCAGGCTGATTCGCGTCGGTCATTCCACCGCACTTTCCTTTCAGTACCGAATATCAATTTCTGGAATCAGCATCATTGGAGCACTAATCCACCTTGTTGACAACCAAAAAGCCTTGCGACCAGTAGTGCAATGCACTACAATGAATCTTGCCTGAGACGCGCCCCATCACGGTGGTAGAAATGCCGGAATTCCTGGCAGCGACGAAGAAACTGATGGATGACGTGGAGCGGAGCGAGTTAGTGGCATATCTGGCCTACAACCCTACCGCGGGAGATGTGATTCAAGGAACGGGCGGTGTGCGCAAGGTCCGCTGGGGTTTAGAGGGTCGCGGCAAACGGGGCGGAGCACGGGTAATCTACTTCTTCCATGATTTGGACATGCCGCTCTACCTCTTCAGCGCATACGCCAAGAACGAACGGGAGAACCTGGATCAATCTGAGATCAAGGCATACCAAAAGCTGGCGCAGATATTGGTGGACATACACCGGACACGGAGGTCGGCAAGATGAGCAAAATTGGAGCAAGCATTCTCAGGGGAATGAAAGAAGCCATCGCATTCGCCGAAGGCACCGCGGATTTGAGCCTTTACAAAGTCCACATTCCAGCCGAAATCGACGTGCGAGCCATCCGCAGCCGTCTCGGTCTGACGCAGCGGGAGTTCGCCGTCCGCTTTGGCTTCAACATCAACACGTTACGCCACTGGGAACAGGGAAGACGCGTCCCCGAAGGCCCAACCCGCGCCTACCTGCTGGTAATCGACCGCGAACCCCAGGCAGTGCAGAAGGCCTTGCGGATCGCGTGACTCCCAGTGCCGGGTGCCTCAGGTCTCGACCTTGAGCAACAAAAACATCCCGACGATCCAGTTTGATTTGCATTACAATGTAATGCAGGTGGTGCCAAATGGCCGCGAATGCACTTGTCCAGACCCGTATCAATCCGGAAATCAAAGATGAAGCTACCATTGTTCTTAGGGCGATTGGCTTGACCGTTTCCGATGCGGTTCGCCTGATGCTAACGCGCGTTGCACGCGAGAAGGCTCTCCCTTTCGAGCCATTGATTCCCAACGAAGCGACCATCGCGGCAATGAAGGAGGCTCGGGACGGAAAACTCGAAACGGTGACTCTGGATGACCTGCAATCGGCGATCGATGCGAACGATTAAGCAGACAACAGCCTTCAAGCGCGACCTGAAGCGTGAATCGAAAGGGCAGCATCGAGCCAGTCTTTCCGAGAGTTTTGTCCCAGTGGTTCAGGCTCTTGCAAACGATCAGCCGCTGGCAGAGAGGTTTCACGATCATGCATTGCAAGAACAACTGGCAAGATCACCGCGATTGACCCATCAGACCAGATCTGGTGCTTATCTACAGAAAGCCCGATCATGAGACTCTGCAACTGGTCCGCTTAGGATCGCATTCAGAGCTTGGCCTGTAGCCGGTCGTTTATCAGGATTACCACTAGGAGCCGTTATGGAGCGCATGTTCAATCCGCCTCACCCCGGCAAGATTCTGCGCGATGCGCTGGGCGATAGATATTTTCCAGGAGTTTGCAGTCTATTTCTCGGAAACGCGCACAATCGATTCATGGTCTCCTCCGCACCAAAAATTTCGCGCCGCACACAGAGGGCGAACTACCCCACCCCTCCCCCTTTTCGTGCCATGCACGTGAAAACAATGACGTTACATCAATAATGACCAGGAACGGATGCCAAAACAAACAACTTACGTCCCGGAGTCTGTCGGAGACCCGCCATTTTGAACAAGGAATGCAGTAGTTTTGAGCGCTATCTGAGCCTTTGCCGACGAATTGGCATCAAACCCGGCGGAATGCGTGCACTGAAAGGCACGAAGAATCCCGTAGGATGAAGTGAGATAAGAAAACACACATGGCAACAACACAAAACAAAGACTATTACGCATTGCTCGGCGTCAAGAAGACGGCCACATCGGACGACATCCGCAAGGCCTTCCGCAAGCTTGCGCGCCGTTATCACCCCGACGTCAATCCCGGCGACAAGAAGTCCGAAGAGAAGTTCAAGGAGATTTCAGAGGCCAACGACGTTCTGAGCGACGAGAAGAAGCGCAAGGTCTACGACCAGGTGGGCTTCTATTCCGACCAGATCGACCCTGCGACGGCCGAAGCCTACGCGCGTCAGCAGGCCGGCGGCGGACAGCCCCCGGTGGACTTTGGCGGGTTCGACTTCTCCGGTTTTCAAGGCGCAGCCGGCCCTCAGCAAGGCGCCGGTTCGCAGTCCTGGGGCAGCTTCAAAGACATCTTCTCCGGCATCTTCTCCGGCGCCCAGCAGGGTCAGCATCCACGCGGACCGCAGCCCGGCACCGACCTCGAGTACCAGGCCACGGTCGATTTTTGGACGGCGATCCGCGGCGGCCAGACGCGCATCCAGGTGAATCGCCAGGAGACGTGTCCCACCTGCCACGGCCAGAGCAGCACCGGTGGGCCCATGCAGTGTCCGGAGTGCAACGGCACCGGCCAAGTGACGCAGATGGGCGGCCGCATGAAGTTCAACATTCCCTGTCCGCGCTGCAACGGGACAGGCCGGACCAGCAATGAGTGCGCCACCTGCCACGGCGAAGGAGTGGTGAGCCGCACCGAGACAGTGGACTTCCGCATCAAGTCCGGCACCCGCGACGGACAGCGCATCCGCCTCCAGGGCAAGGGCAACGCCGGCCTCAATGGAGGCGCGCCCGGCGACCTATTTCTGATCGTACGCACCGGCACGCATCCCGTGTTCAACCGCGTCGGCGACGACATTCAGCTTACGGTTCCGGTGACCATTGCCGAGGCCTCTTTGGGCTCCAAAGTGGACGTCCCGACCATCGACGGCCGTGCCCAGTTGAAGATTCCGCCCGGCACGCAGAGCGGCCAGAAGCTCCGCATGAGAGAGCGCGGCGTAGAGAATGCTCAGCGCCCCGACCAGCGCGGCGACCAAATTGTCACGGTAGAAGTAGTAGTCCCCACGCTCAACGACGAGCGCAGCCGCGAGATCATGCGCGAGCTAGCCAAGCTAAACAACCAGGACCCGCGCGTGGCGCTGTTCGACAAACTCTAAGCTGGGTGCCCCAGGTCTCGATTCTGAGACCTGGGATTCACCGCCGCATCAACTCCGGTCAAGATTTGCAGTAAGCTGGGGTCACAACACTATGGCCGCAAAACGAAAGTCCAAAGGCGCGTACATGATCTCGGCGGTGGCGGAGATGTACGAGATTCATCCGCAGACTCTGCGCCTTTATGAGCGCGAGGGCCTGCTGAAGCCGTCGCGCACCGAAGGCAACACCCGCCTTTACACCGACGAAGACCTTGAGCGTCTCGAGTTCATCCTCAACCTGGCACGCGACCTCGGCGTCAACATCGCCGGCATCGGCATCATTCTCCAGATGCGCGAGCGCATGGAAGAGATGAACCGCCAGATGCAGAGTTTTGTCGAATATGTCCGCACCGAGATGCTCACCCGCTTCCAGCAGAACGCTCCCGGCGCGGCGGGTGCGATTGTGCCCATCCGCCGATCCGCCGTGGTGGCCAAGGCCGCCGCGCAGCGCAAGCAGTAGTTCCCCAAGGCGGCGACTCGAACCCGCGCCTCCCGGTTATCCTGAATCCTGCATGTTGTACGCCCTTCTAGCCCTGGCCGTCGTCGGCCTCATCACCTCCACCGGATTCGCCGCCATAGTCCTCTGGGCCGTCCCCGGCTACCTCCGCGAGCGCCGCCTCGCCCTCGCCCGGCTACAAGCCCGCCCCGGCTTCACCCCACCGTTAACCCTGCTCAAGCCGTTGCATGGAGCGGAGCCAGGACTGGAAGCCGAATTGGAATCCTTCTTTCTCCAGGACTACCCGGAGTACGAAATCCTCTTCTGTACCCGCGCCCCCGACGACCCCGGCCTCGAAATGGCGCGCCGCGTAGCCGCCCGTCACCCCAACATCCCAGCAAAGTTCCTCTCTACCCAGGGCGAGCCAGACTACATCAACGCCAAAGCAGCCTCCATGGAAATCATGGAAGCCGCCGCCTCTTACGACATCCTGGTCATCAGCGACAGCGACGTCCGCGTCACCCCCGACTACCTCCGCGCCGTCGCTCTCCCTTTCGCCGACCCGCAAGTAGGCGGCATGACCTGCCCTTATCGCGGCGTCGCAGTGGAAGGCGGCCTTTGGGCCCGCCTTGAAGCCGTTGGCATGTCCGTCGAAATGACCAGCGGCGTCCTTGCCGCCCGCGCCATGGAAGGGATGCAATTCGTACTCGGCCCCACCATGGCCTTTCGCCGTGCGACGGTCCGAAAAATGGGCGGATTCAAAGTCACAGCCGACTACTGCGCCGACGATTTCGTCCTCGGCAACCAGACCTACAAGCTCGGCGAAACAGTCGCTCTAAGCCACCACGCCATCGACCACATGGTCATCAACTCGAACTTCCTCGACTCAATGAAGCACCAGGTCCGCTGGATGAAGTCCACCCGTTTTTCGCGTCCTGCCGGGCACTTCGCCACGTCGCTCAGCTTCAGCTTGCCCTTCGGACTGCTGGCGCTCGCCACGGCCGTCGCTCTCGGCCACACCACCATGGGTCTCGCGCTCTTCGCCTGGAGCGTAGCCACGCGCCTGGCGCTCGCCCTCGCCGTAGGCCGCGCCGTCGTGAACGACAGCAGTTGGTTGGGCCTGTTCGTCCTCTATCCCATCCGCGACCTGATGGGCTTTGGCTTCTGGGTAGCCGGCTACTGGGGAAATCGCATCCTCTGGCGCGGCCGCATCTTTGAACTCCTGCCCGGCGGAAAGATGCGGGCCGCAAAATAATCGCCAACATAAAAAAGGCCGGCTCCCATGTGCGGGTACCGGCCTTTTGTCCTTCAAGAATGCAGCAGCACTTACGGCAGCGGACGATCCGTCCACAGAGCCTTGTCAGCCAGGGCCTGCACAGCGTAGAGCCTTCCATTCAGCAGGCTTTCGGCCTTCTGCTGATTCACGTCCTGGGCAAAGAGCCATTTGCGTTCGCCGGTTCCCCATTCTTTCGAGAGCTTGTCTTCAGAAAGGAAAATATCCGGCGCGTCCGGGTAGCATGAGCCCCACAGCAGCGGTGTGCCTTCTCCATGCTGACCGCAACGCGGCAGCACCAGATCGGCCGGCTTGCCTTTGAAGAAGCTATGGCTGTAAAACACCACCGATGACGCGTCCGACTGCTCACCATAGATGATGAAGGTGTCTGCCGGAGTGCCTTTCTCGACGATGGTGTCAGCGAACGGCTTGGAACTGAGGATCGGCGCGAAGCGTGCGAAGGCGATGTGTGCGGCTACCAGGAACACCCCCGCAGTGAGCGCAATACTGACCGTTGCGGCGAGGTGCTTTCCCTTCACGCGCAGCATCCATCCCAGCGCGGGACCGATGAGCAGCGTAATGGCTGCCATTGCGGCAGGCAGGCGAAGCGCAGCGAAAGACGGGCCGGTCAGGTCGAAGAAGTGCGACATGGAGAGCGTGTAGTCTCCGACAGCGCGGTGAGCGAGCAGGGTGCCGATGTCGGATACGAAGGGCAGATTGCGCGAGTCCCACAGCCCCCAGCCGAGAGTAATGGCTGCCAGCACGCCGATCACGGCGAAGACAGCCTGTGCGCCTGTTAACCATGCGGTCGAGAGCAGCGGCTGCCTGCTGTCGGGTCCGCTGTCGGCGCCGCCGTCAAGGCCGCGCCTTTCTTCAACTCCGGCAACGACCGCGGCAATGAGGATGAACAGCGGCGGCCACACCGGGAACGTGTAGTACTCCTGATTCGACGAAAGCGAAAAGAAGAACAGCGTCCACGCGGAGAACAGCGAGAGCAGCCAGACCGTGCGCACGCGGAACTTGAGGCGTAGCACGTAGGAGGCTACGTCTTCGCGGTTGGCATGGTCCAGATAAAAGTCAACGGTCTGCCCCGCATCGTGGCGCAGGTGCTGCAGCCAGTGGTGGCGCGTCTTCCATGCCACAGCCAGCAAGGCAGGCACAAACAGGCTCCAAGGAAAGAGCCAGACAAAATGCAGCAGCCAGTACCAGACGCCCGGCAGCTTGTTGTAATCGTGCGGATAGCGCAGCGAGAAGAAGCGCAGGAAGTGCTCATTGACAAAGTAGAAGTAAAAGAAGCCGTGAACGTTGCCGAGGGTAGGGTGGTTGCCAACGGCTTGTCCCTGGTCAGGATTCGCAAGGCCGCAGAGAATGTGCCACGGCGCAGCAATCGCAAAGAAGACCAGAAAGCCGGTGACCAGTCTCAAGTTGCGCCAGCGGCGCCATTGTCCGGTAAGAATCAGGTAAGGCACAGCCGCGCCAACAAAGAAGACGGGGGCGATGAGTCCCTTGGTCAACGTGGCCAGGGCCACGCAGGCGTACGTCCAGTAAAAGCGGTTGGGTTCGCCGAGTTCCAGGCCAGTGATCAGAGCGTACAGGGCAATCAGCAGAAAAAGAGCGAGGATCGACTCGGGAATAATGAAGCGCGTAAACAAAAACGGCCCAACGGCAGTGAGCGCGCCCAAGCCGGCATAGAGCCCCGCGCGCGCGCCCCATGCCCGGCGCGCCCAGAGCCACGAGAGCCAGCAAAGGCCGAGCATGGCCAGGGCATTGGGCAAGTGCGTGGCAAACGTGTTTTCGCCAAACACCTTGTAGCTCACGGCTACCAGCCAGTAGGGCAGCGGCGGTTTCTCAATGTAGCGAATGCCGTTGATTTGGCATGTAATCCAGTTGCCGCTGTCGACAATGTGCTGGGCAGCCTGGGCGTGCGAAGCGTCCACGTCGTCGAGCAGCGGCGGTGAAAACAGCGAGCCAAATTGGACGGCGGCAAAGATGGCGGCGAACAACAGCCATGTAGCCAGCGCGGAGGGAGTAGCCGCAGGGCGCTGGTAAGGAACTTCGGGGCGGTATGAGGATAAAAAAGCCATTCAATCAAGGATAACAGCAGGGGGATTGGGGCGTTTCAAGTCGTGGAGAAGCTGTTCCATTCAGCTCATTGAAGAGTTTCCGCAAGGTTGGATCGCGGAACGAGTGTCCTGCTCTTTGCGTAGAGCCTGAATATGAAATTTGCGCGTCGTCTTTTCATCAGCGGCCTTGTGCTGGTCGCTCTCTGGCTCGTGATCTGCGCCGCAATCGGAGTCGTCGCTGGAGAGATGGCATTGCATCCGGGACGCCGAGTGTTGAGCCAGCAGGCTCGAGATATTGCTCAGGAGATTGCAACGCGTAACCACGCAGCGCTCACGGAGGTTTCCATCAACGCGGCCGACGGCGCAACTCTCCGCGCATGGAGCAACCGCACTTCGCAGCCTAATGGCGATGCAGTAATCCTGCTGCACGGGCAGTCCGACAATCGCGCTGGAATGCTGGGCAATGCCGACTTGTTGCTTCGTCATGGCTATGCGGTTCTTCTACCCGATGCGCGCGCCCATGGCATGAGCGGCGGCGATCTTGCCACGTATGGGGCGAAAGAGGCTGATGACATCGGGCGCTGGTTCAACTGGCTTCAACGGTCGGAGTCTCCGCATTGCATCGATGGCCTTGGTGAATCAATGGGGGCGGGTCAATTGCTCCAGTCACTGAGTGCAGAGCCCGGTTTTTGCGCGGTCGTGGCGGAGTCATCCTTTGCAAGCTTCCGTGAAGCCTCATACGACCGCTTGGGCGAAAAATTCAATGCCAGCTCAAGCGTGGGTCGGACGCTGCTGCGGCCTGCAGTGGAGGCCGGATTCCTCTATGCTCGCTTGAAGCACGGCGTGAATCTCGGACAATCGTCGCCGGAAGATTCTGTAGCTGCGAGCAGCGTGCCGGTCCTGCTGATCCACGGCAAGAAGGACACCAATCTTCCCCCTCGCCATTCCGAAATGATTCTGTCACGGAGCTCTGCACGAGGGCCGCAGGTAGTTTTATGGGAACCGCCAGAAGCAGGTCATTGCGGCGCACAAGGCGCAGACCCGGAAGAGTATGAGCGCCGCGTCATAGGCTGGTTTACGCAGCATAAACGGCCCTAGACCTTGGCCTTCATCCTTCGATACCGCTTCCACACCAGCAACGTAGGAACCCCCAAAATCACCAGCCAGATCAGCACCACCGGCCCCGCTTCCTCGATGAACAGAACCAGTCCCAGCATCATCGAAGCCGCGTTGCGCATGCCATCCACGAATGCATTGCCAATCCGCGTGGAGACCGAAGTGGAGGGCGTGCTGAACTGCTCTTTGTACTCCTCGACAAGCTGGAGATCGACCGTAGCAAAATCGACGCGATGTTCCAGTGCGCGCTGGTCGGCTTCCATCCCTTCAATTTCTCCGCGGACGCGAGCGATTTCCTCCTCAACCTGCAAAACGTCTTCAATCTTCCCGGTGCGCTGGGCCAGGATATCTCGCAGCCGTTGTTCCGTCTCGCGTGAGTTCTGCAGGCGTGCCGCTAAGTCGGTGTGCTGCTGTGTAACCTCTTCGCCGGACTGGGATTCCTTTTGCACCCGGCCAAGGGACTTGAATTCAATTAGTGCTGCTCCCAATTCAGGCGCCGGGATTCTGAGAGATGCTTGGATGCCGTGCGGCGGAGCGTCTTCAAGGAGAGCAACCACAAGTTCCGCGGAATAAGCGTGGTGACGCGCAAGGATTGCATCGAAAGAAGTGCGGGCTGCGGAGATGTCCTTCACCATAACGGTCAGCGTCGCAGTGCGCGCGATCATTGGCGATGTTGCGGCAGCCGTTGCTGAACTTGTGCCACCACCTCCAACATCGTTCGGTCTCCTCGTCGCGATCCCTGCTGACATGCCCTGCATTGGCTGGCTTCTCATCGCGCGACTTTTGGCGACGGCTCCTGGATCAGTTGCTGCTACAGAGTTCATGAGCGGGGCGTCGCCTTGCAGAGCTTCAGATTTCTGCTCCGTTGCGACTCGCCGCTGGCTGGCACCTGAACTCGCAAATTCGGCAACCTCCGAATGACTTGGCGTCTGAGACTGCACTTGGTACGCTACCCGTCCTGGATGATCTTCGTAGTACGACAGCGAAACCCCAACAAGCACCAGGACAAGGACCGCAGCCACAGCTCCTCCGCAACCGATAGCCCAGAGTCTCCAGTTCCTGAAGCTGAGACGAACCGTGCGTCCTGGCTTGGTGGCGCTGGAGCCTTGCGCTGCCTGTGCCATCACAGACTCTTCGAGGCTCGACGGAGCCTCAGGAACAGTCCAACCGGAAAGCGACCGTGACACGGTCCGGAATTGCGCCGTGAGTTCCGCGCACTCAGCGCATTGGTCCAGATGCGCCGAAACGACACGAGCCTCATCAACCGGCAATTCACCATCAAGCAAAGCCATCAGGTCTTCAGGAGCAACAGGATGAGCGGTGGTAATCATAGCGCCTCCTTGACAATCGCGGTGGCAGGGGCGAGTAGCGCATGCAATGCCAGCCGTGCGCGAAATAGCCGTGTACGCACAGTGTTCAGCGGCAGGCCCAGGAGTGAAGCAATCTCCGCATAACTCAACTGTTCGAATTCGCGCATCAGCAGCACTTCCCGGTCGACGGCATCGAGTGTCCCCACGGCCTGCCTCATCATTACCTCAACATCGAGGCTCCCTGCGGCAACCGGCTCCGGAATCTCCGCTGGTGCTCCAAGAAACGTGGCGCGGAAGGCAGCCTTACGCCGGTGTGCGCGCAGAATTTTGAAGGCTATCGCGTAAAGCCATGTCCGAAACAGCGCAGTGGCCTGATAGCGCGATGCGCCGCGGAGGACGGCAAGAAAAGTCTCCTGCGCCAGTTCTTCCGCATGTGCCGGATCGGCTACCCGTCGGCGGAAAAAACCAAACAGCGGCTGTCGGTATCGCTCAAACAGCGTACTGAATGCCCCGTTCAAGCCGCGCGAAAACGCAAGCATCAACTGCTCGTCAGTCTGTTCCGACCCCAGCGACGAAAACATTTCGCCGGGATGAATGTTTGCATCGTTCATCGTTGCGGAGTGTGCCGCCTCTGAGTGTAGAACGAACACGGGCAGTGCATCTTCCATGCGATTCCATCCTGGGCCCTTCACCCCTGGTAATGCGGTGAGCGGAAGAAAAGTTCCCGGCAGCTTGCAATGATTATTGGACGCCTTTCCGAATTCGACAGGGATGTGAACAATGTCGACCGGGTCTCGTCCTGTATCTTGGCTCCAGAGAGAGATTCCCCGCATCCGGAGTTTTCCTAGAAGATCATGCCCACTTTCGCAGCTGTCGATATCGGTTCCAACTCGTGCAGGTTGAAGATTGCCAAGGTGGTCGCGCACCAGTTGAGGACGGTACACGAGGATCGCGCGGTTACGCGGCTGGGCGGCAGTGTTTTCGAGTCGGGCCTGGTTTCCCCTGAGGCAATGGCCAACACCATCCAGGCGCTGAAGCGATTTCAACGCGCGGTGCAGGAGTACGGCGTAGACCAGATCCGCGTTGTGGCGACCTCGGCCATGCGCGATGCGCGCAACGGCGCCGCATTTCAGGCATGGGTGAAGGCGGAGACAGGCTGGCAGATGGAGATCATCTCCGGCCTCGAAGAGGGCCGTCTCATCCACCTCGGCGTCATGGCCGGGGCAGGAGCAACAGGCGACTCCGCAAAGACAAGCAGGGGACTCGGCGGGCGGGTGCTGCTGGTGGACCTGGGCGGCGGCAGCTGCGAAATTACACTCTCCGAGCGCAAGCGCATCCAGGACACGATCAGCGTGCCGCTGGGTGCTGTGCGTCTGACGCAGGATTTCCTGCTGCTGGACCCCGCCCCGGAGGATGGGTTGGCGCGGATGCGGCGTTGGATTGGCAGGGAGCTGCGGCGAGCGCATAGGAGAATTCGGCCGACAGGTTCGGGGTTGGTGATTGGTACATCGGGAACGGCGGCGGCACTCAGTGAAGCTTGCACTGTTGAAATAGCCAGGAACGGGAGCAAGGCAGCAAGTCAGCGGGTAAGCAAGTCAGCTAAGAGGCAGGCGGCCGCGCCGGCGGCAGGGGCGCCAATCGCGGGGATGGCGGCGACAAAGGACGTGCGCAAACTGACCAACAGGCTGGCAAAGATGACGCTTGCAGAGCGAGAGGCGGTTCCAGGCATTGGGCCGCGGCGTGCGGAAATCATTGTCGCTGGAGCGGAGGTCTTCGCGGAGTTGTTGGAGAGCTTTGGGCTGCCGGGCTTTCACTACTCGCCGCTGGGCCTGCGCGATGGAATTCTGGCCCAGATGCTGGCCGAGCAGGACGCGCGCGCCATTGCGCATCGGGAATTCGAGCACGAGCGGTGGGAGAGCGTGCTGGCCACTGCCCGGCGCTACGGTGTCGACCCCAAGCAGGCCGAGCCCGTCCGCGCCCATGCCGTGCAGCTCTTTCGGGATTTAAAGGCGCTCCACGGCCTTCCGGTGGAATACGAAAGCTGGCTCCAGGCGGCGGCGATTCTGCTCGACACCGGCAAGTTCATCAACCACCAGGGGCACCACCGGCACACGCAGTACATTGTTTCCAGTTCTGAAATCTACGGCTATACCCAATTGCAGCGCACCACGGTTTCCGCTATTGCGCGCTACCTTGGCAAGAGCCGTCCGCAGCCGGGCGACCGTTCGCTCAGAAATATCCCGGCAGACGAGCACAAGCACGTACACCGCGCCGCGGTGCTGCTGCGGCTTGCGGTGGCGCTCAATCAAGACCGCGCCAGCGATGTGCTGCGGGTGAGGGCAAAGATCTTCCCCAAGCGGGTTTACCTGGAAGTAGAGCCGGGACGAACCGGGGCTGAGCTTGAATTGTGGTCGCTCCGCAAGGAGGCGGGCTACTTCCGCGAAGTCTTTGGGCGGGAGCTCTTTCCCACACTGGCATAGAGCGACCGGGCCATACGGGGGTCGATCAGCCAGCGCAACAGGGGAGGATGCCGGTCCATATCGACGCGGGCAATGGAGCCCTTGCGCATGCGGATGGCGGCGCCTCCATTGCCGGTGATGAGCCGGCCTAAGAACTGAAACATGTTTGGGTTGTGACCGACGACCAGAACCCCTTCGCACTCGGAATATTTGCCCAGCATGTCCTGGAAGGCAGCGTAATCGCCGCTCAGGCCGAGGGCGGGGCTGATCTCCACTTTGGCTTCGTAGCCCAATTCAGTGCCCACAAACTGCGCCGTCTGCAATGCGCGTTTCAGGGGGCTGGAGACGATCACGTCCACCTGCACCTTCAGCGACGACAGCACCCTCGCCATCAGCATGCATTGGTCTTTTCCCTCTTTGATGAGGGCGCGCTTGGCGTCGACCGCCGGATTGCCCCGGTTGACTCCAGCATTGGCGTGGCGCATGAGATAGAGGTTCATAGATGGTTATTCTAGTAGGGATGGATGCTGGCTCGCTCCTTCCCTCGTTTGTCTCCTGGAGCAACGATTTTAACACGTTTGTAACAATTGCGAGAGATTGAGCGATCTCTTGCCTTGGACTCAGTGTTGATCAGACAGTAACTTCCGGGTTGCGGTCAGCCGCCCGGGATCTGGACCTCTCGGCGTTTCTGCCTCTGGAATGCTCGTTGAGTGCTCTGGCGCAAACCGCGAGCGAATGGCGGTTCACCTACATGCTTACGTTTCTGTCCGATGGTGTTGTTGAAGCGCGCAGCGGCAGGCGAGAGCTGTTTGGGTTCGAAAGCACAAGGCAGATGAGCACGCTCTCGGCGCAGCAGCAAGTCGAGGCGGCGAGGCTGTTCGGGCAAGAGGACGATATTGCGGTATTGACACTAACTTTGCCGCGTGCAGCGGTTCGTTGTACTGCTGCAGAGGGCGGTAGTAACATGTTGAGTTTTATCTTTAGTTAATAGACAGTTGTTAGACCTTGCAGGCGCTTGAGTAGAGTTACATTTTTTCCTCTAGATTGCTGTTGACGGAGTTTAGAGCTTAGGGTAGAGTTGCACCAATCCAGGAATGCGGAATTGGCCAACCCCCCACGATTCTGTATTCCGTACAGCGATTTCAGAGCTAGACGGCACAATTGGCCAGCTCTTCCTCTCATTTCAATTCGATTTGATCGTCACCCTTGTCGGCAAAAAGGACAGCAAGATGCCCCGAGCCTGAAGGAGATTCTCTTCCGGGATAAGTGCGCTTGAAGAGGTACGTGTTATGGCGGCGGCGGCGGTGCGCTGAGGCCCCATGGTGAGGTGTGCGCGGTAATAAGCCGCGACGGAAACTGTGCATCCATGAGATATGCAAATGCTTGCACGATAACTATGTTCGACCGGAGGTTGTTTGCAGCCAGCCGTGGTTGGATAAACTGCGCATCCTTCTTTGTAGGAAACAATCCGGCGCCGGAAACGTCGATGTGCATCTCGACCCCCGAAACCGCACGATCGCAAAGTTCAAGGAGAGAACCTTATGCCGGTTTTGACCTCTTATCCGGGCGTTTACGTCGAAGAGATCCCAAGCGGTGTGCATAACATCGCCGGTGTCAGCACGGCGAGCACCGCCTTCATCGACTACTTCTCGCAAGGCCCAATGGGTGTCGCGACGCAGATCAACAACTTCACTGAATTTCAAACGGTTTTCGGCGGTCTTAACCAGTTAAGCGAAGCCAGTTATGGAGTGATGCAGTATTTTCTGAACGGCGGACAGACGGCATGGATTGTGCGCGTAGCCGCCGGCACCCCAGCTGCCTCGCAGTTAACCCTGGACACCGCGGCGCCCGTCAAGGCCACCTTGACGGTTACTGCCAGCAGCCCCGGCTTATGGGGAAATAACCTTCAGGTGGGAGTAGACACCAACACCAAGCCCGCGGGCCTGTTCAACCTTGTCATCCGTCAGGTGGACTCGATTAGCAAGCCGACACAGGTGCTGAATTCGGAGGTCTACCGCAATCTGAGCATGACGAGCACGAGCCCGAATTACGCGATTGGCGTTGTGAATGCGGCGTCGGCGCTGGTGACACTCGCCGATCTCGGCGTTGAAATTATTCCCGCCACAACCGGCACGGATGTGATTTCGCCGATCTCGAATCCCACAAGCACCGCGTACACTGCCGTGAACACGGCAGCGTCTCCGGCAAACAACGGACTGGTTCCCGACGCCAACGCACTGGAGAACGGTTTTCCGGCGCTTGACCGGCTCGAACCTTACATCTTCAACATCCTCTGCATTCCAGCCGCGGTCAACCTGGTCTCGGGCGGTGCGCCGGACACGACGAACATTGCCTCCGTGTACGCGAAGGCGGCCGCATTCTGCGATACGAAGCGCGCGTTTCTGCTTCTCGACATTCCCTCGGGCATCAACTCGACCAGCAGCACTGTTTCCACGGGAGTGGTCGATTGGCTGAACGCGCTTGAGACAGCCGGCCTTACCCCCGACGCGAACTCCGCAATCTACTTCCCGAGACTTCTTATCGCGGATCCCTTGAACCAGGGACGCCAAAGAAATGTTGCCGCCAGCGGCACGATTGCCGGTATCTATGCCACGACGGATGCCAACCGCGGAGTCTGGAAGTCGCCAGCGGGCACTGACGCAACGGTTGCGGGCGCGAGCTTGGCCTACATCATGAACGACGCCGACAGCGGTTCGATCAATCCACTGGGCATCAACGGGCTGCGCAACTTCAAGACCTACGGAAACGTGGTGTGGGGAGCGCGAACGCTGCAGGGCGCCGACCAACTGGCAAGCCAGTGGGCCTATGTCGCTGTGCGCCGCACAGCGCTTTACATTGAGGAGAGCCTTTTCGAGGGCTTGAAGTGGGTGGTCTTCGAGCCGAACGATACCCCGCTTTGGGGACAAATCCGGCTTAACGTGACCTCGTTCATGCAGGGTCTGTTCCGCCAGGGAGCGTTTCAGGGTTCCTCGGCGGCCAGTGCGTACTTTGTGAAGTGCGATAGCGAAACCACCACGCAGACCGATATCAACTCGGGTGTCGTGAATATTCTGGTTGGCTTTGCACCTCTGAAGCCGGCTGAGTTCGTCGTGCTCCAGATCCAACAGATGGCCGGGCAGGCGGCCTCGTAGCCAAGGAGGAAGAGATGGCGCAGTTCAGCGTAAATCCGCAGCGTTTCGATCCATACAAGAATTTCAAATTTCGCATCAAGTGGGATGGTAAGTACGTGGCCGGCATCAGCAAGGTGGGCGGGCT
>Ga0182030_10002565_pt1 | contig 38653 bp, 37 predicted proteins | sample 812S3MmetaG_FD_121299 | JGI IMG/M metagenome (GOLD analysis project Ga0182030, IMG submission 121299) | Permafrost microbial communities from Stordalen Mire, Sweden - 812S3M metaG (Illumina Assembly) | ecosystem: Environmental > Terrestrial > Soil > Wetlands > Permafrost | place: Sweden...
AGCACGGCGTCTTCGGTGGTCTGGCGCAGGCCGTCGGGACCGTTGGCCAGAATGTAGGCCAGGGCGCGGATGAACATGCCCACATTGCCGTAGAAGGCGCGCACACGGCCTACGGACTGCGGCCGGTCGTAGTTCCAGGCAAGCAGATTGGCTTGTTGAAGTTGATGGGCTCCCACCCTTTCCGCAGAAGAGAGCGGAAAGGATGGGGCACCCACATCGAGTCCCTTCGTCCCTGGTCCCTCAGTCCCTTTCTTCCGCACGAGTACGGGAATCGGCAGAAACGGCTCCAGAAAGGCCTTGCAGGCCACCGGACCCGAGCCCGGACCGCCGCCGCCGTGGGGCGTCGAGAAGGTCTTGTGCAGGTTCAGGTGCATCACGTCCACGCCAAAGTCTCCGGGGCGCGTTTTGCCCACCAGGGCGTTCATGTTGGCGCCGTCCATGTAGAGCAGCGCGCCCTTGGCGTGGAGGATTTCGGCGATCTGCGCAATCTGGCTCTCGAAGACGCCAATGGTCGAGGGGTTGGTGAGCATCAGCGCGGCGGTTTCTTCATCCACCTGCCGCGTGAGCGCTTCCAGGTCGATGCCGCCCTCGGCGTTCGACTTGAGGTTCTCAACCGTGTAGCCGCAGATGGCCGCCGTGGCCGGGTTGGTGCCATGCGCGGAGTCGGGGATGAGGATTTTCTTGCGCGGGTTGCCCTGCGACTCGTGCCAGGCGCGGACCAGCAGAATTCCGGTGAACTCGCCGTGCGCCCCGGCCGCCGGCTGCAGCGTAATCGCGTCCATGCCGGTGATTTCGATGAGGCAGCGCTGCAATAGGTCGATCACTTCCAGAATCCCCTGCGCCAGCGCGTCGGGCCGGTAGGGATGCGCCTCGGCCAGCCCCTCGATGCGGGCGACATACTCGTTCACGCGCGGGTTGTACTTCATGGTGCAGGAGCCGAGCGGATACATGCCCAGGTCGATGGCGTAGTTCCAGGTCGACAGGCGCGTAAAGTGGCGGATGATCTCGATCTCGCTCAGCTCCGGGAGCTGCGCGCTCTGCGAACGATGGGCTTCGCCCAACAGGGCTTTGGCGTCAACGGCGGGCACATCCAGCGGAGCCAGCTTGTAGGCGCGCTTGCCGGGCGAGGACCTCTCGAAGAGCAGGGCCTCGTTCTGCGTCGGGTGGGGGCGGACTTTCTTGTCGGCTTCGGATGCAGGGGTGATTGTGTCGGTTGTCATTTATGCCTCCACCGGCCGGGCTGCCAGGACGCTGGCCGCAGCGTCGATCTGCGCGCGGGTGACCACTTCGGTTGCGCACCAGAGGGTGCAATTACGCAGTTCCGGGTACCAGCGGCTCAGGTCGACGCCGCCAACAATCTCGTTTTCAATCAGCCGCTCGGCGAGTGCCGCTGGAGCTTCTTCGGTTTGCAGGACAAACTCGTGGAAGCGGGGCGCGCCGGTAAACAGCAGCTTTGCGCCGGGCTGTGAGCCCAGCTTTTTGGCGGCGTAATCGGCTTTGGCCAGGTTATGCTCGGCTAATTCGCGGATGCCTTCCTTGCCGTAAACGCTCAGGAAGATGGTGGCCATGAGCGCGACTAATGCTTGATTGGTGCAGATGTTCGAGGTGGCTTTCTCGCGGCGGATGTGCTGCTCGCGCGTGGAAAGCGTGAGCACGAAACCGCGGTAGCCGGAGCTGTCCACGGTTTGCCCGACGAGCCGGCCGGGCATCTGGCGGACAAACTGCTCCTTGGCCGCGAGGACGCCGCAGAAGGGTCCGCCATAGCTCAGCGCTACGCCGAAGGATTGTGCCTCCAGGCTGACGATGTCCGCCTCGACGGGCGGACGAACGACGCCGAGCGAGATTGCCTCGGCAATGGAGACGATGAGCAGCGCGCCCTGGGCGTGGGCGATGGCGGCGATGGCCGGAATGTCTTCGACGACGCCGAAAAAGTTGGGACTTTGCACGAGAACCGCCGCGGTTTCCTGGGTGACGGCGGCATCGAGGGCGTCTTGATCTATGCGGCCGGTTTCGGGGTTGTAGCCGACCAGGCTGATGGGAAGGCCCTGGTGCCGGGCGTAGGTGGCCATCACCTCGCGGTACTCGGGATGAACGGAGGCGGCGACCACAGCTTTTTCGCGGCCGGTGACGCGCATGGCCATACGGACCGCCTCGGCCGCGCCGGTTGAGCCGTCGTACATGCTGGCGTTGGCCACATCCATCCCGGTCAGCTCGGCGATCATGGTCTGAAACTCGAAGATCGCCTGCAGCGTGCCTTGCGCGATTTCCGCTTGGTAAGGCGTGTAGCTGGTCAAGAATTCGCCGCGCTGCACGAGCGAGTCGATGATGACCGGGCGGTGATGGCGATAGGCGCCGGCGCCGAGAAAGCTGGCGTAGCCGGTCGCGTTCTTCTGGCCCGCGGCGCGGAAATAGTCGATGATCTCGCTCTCGGCCTGGGCGCGGGGAACGGCGAGGTCGCGGTTGAGGCGATGGCTGGCCGGGATGGTCGAAAACAAATCGTCGATGGAGGCCGCGCCGATTTCGGCCAGCATCCTTTCACGCTCGGCGGGAGATTTGGGAAGGTAGCGCATGGCAGCTTGTAGCCTCTAGCTTCTAGCTTCTAGCTAAAAGCCCGTTAGGCAGGCCGGAATCCAGCCTGCCGAGTGAAATCCGGGGTGAGTTCACATGGCTCCTAGCCCCTACAAAACAAGCTAGGAGCTAAAAGCTAGCGGCTAGCTTTTCTAGCTTTCTTCCGCGATGAAAGCCTCGTACGCGGCGGCATCGAGCAGGGCATTGAACTGCGCCGGGTCGGCCAGCTCGACCTTGATGATCCAGGTTCCGTGCGGGTCTTCGTTGAGCTTGTCGGGCGAGTCCTTCAGCTCCTCGTTGATGGCGGTGACGGTGCCGGTGACGGGCGAATAAAGGTCGCTGACCGCCTTGACGCTTTCCACCGAACCAAAGGCCACGCCAGCCGTCACCGGGTCGCCCACCTTGGGCGCGTCCACGTAGACGATGTCGCCGAGAGAGCTTTGGGCATAGTCGGTAATGCCGATGGAGCCGATGGAGCCCGCAAGCTCGATCCATTCATGCTCGCGGGTGTAACGGTAATTCGCAGGGTAGGCCATGATGAATCCGCTCCTCCAAAAAGCAAGAAACAGTGTACGGCTTGAGGGGGCCGAAGGAAAACAGCCCCGCGCGGGAAAATGCCGGGCGCCCAGTTGCGGCCATGTTGCGCGGTCAGGCTGCGCGAGCCTACTTGGCGGGGCCGAAGCCGGGATAAGGTCCAAGGGGGACGAAGGCCAGGATTTCCAGCATTCCGGCCTGGTTGAAGGGCAGGCTGTCGAGAGCGGCGCGGGCCTCGGCTTCACTGGCCGCTTCCCAGAGGATGGCCGCGCCGGGCAGGTCGCCGCGCAGCCAGATCTGGCGGAGCACGCCGGAGGCATACAGCTCTTTGACGCGGGCGCTCTCAAGGGCGGCCCGCTCGGGAGAAAAGGCTTCAGGAGGAAAGGCGTCGGTACGACGGCGGGAAAGGGATAGGAATTGCATGAAATGATTGTAAAGGAACCGGCGTCGGTTACTGCGAGGCGCCGACAGCACCATCTGCCGTCAGCTTGCGGTAGTCGATCAGCATCTTCGTGCGCCAGCAGATGATCATGCCGAAGGCAAGGATGAAGAACAGGCCTGCAGTCTGCTGCGCGGTCATGAAGGTATCGAAGTACCCGTGCGCCAGCAGGCGGATGGCGCTCAGAACGAACAGCACGACCAGAAAAGCCCCGGAGCGCTGCATCATGATCGCATCGCCCTGGCGGACCAGCCGCGTCGTGCGCAGCAGCGGATAGGCCAGCGCGGTCGCGCCAAGCAAAAAGGCCCCGCCGGCCCAGACCCACGGGATGCGAAAGGCGCTTACGATGAACATCGAGAAGCCGGTAGACATACCCAGTGGCGGAAGGACGATTTTTTTCAGGGAAACGGCGCTGCGAATCTCGCGCAGCCGCCAGACCGTGACGCCGGCAACTCCGGCCAGTGAGACAACGATAGAGATTTCCTCGGATAGCCGCATTCTAGAACTATTTTAGGGCATCCGGCGTGTTTGGGCCGCAGCAGATGCTGTTAAGGCCCAGTCTGCTTCGCAAAGAACCTTCCGCGCCCGCCGTTGGCCCAGGGGTCGTAGTGGGCGGCGAAGCGGACGCGCTGCTGGACGCTGGGGTGGCTCGACTCCCAGAACTCTATGATGGGGCTGGGGTTGGGGTCTTCGAGCCACGCTTCGCCCATGTGGTTGAAGGCGGAAACGACAGTCTCTTGCGGGTTGGCGACGAGTCCGTGGATGGCTTCCTGGCCGTAGATGTCGGCCTGATGCTCGAAATAGCGGCTGAAGGCGTTGGCGGCCGGCTGCAAGAGGAAGCCCGCGGACGAGAGCACGAACAGCAGCAGGACGAAGCCTGGACGGCTGGCGAGCGGGGCTGGTTCGGACTCCGAGCGATGGATCTCCCGGTTCCCACCCTTCGCAACAGGCGCGAAGGATGGGGCACCCGCACTGGTTGCGAGTCCCCATCGTGCGCCAAAGCGGCGCACCAGCCAGCCGGAAACCCCAGCGCATCCCCAGAAGACAAAGAACAGGGACGCGGTCATGCCGCAAAGCTCTTTGGGAATGTGGTGGAGGACGTAGTGGCCGCTTTCGTGGCCGAAGATGAAGAGGATTTCGTCCTGCGGGAGGCGGTCGACGGTGGTGTCCCAGAGAACAAAGCGCTTGGTGGAGCCGATGCCGGTCACGTAGGCATTGATTCCGTTGGACTTCCTGCTGGCTTTCATCAGGAACATGCGGCTGGGCGGGATGTGGGTTCCGATGCGGGCGACGACGGTTTCCAGCCGGGCCACCAAGGCGGCGTGATGCGCTTCTAGAGGCTCGAATTTGTTGAAGATGGGGTCGAGCAGCGGAGACGCGAAGACGGAGAACACAATCAGCGGCAGCGCGGCCAGCCAGGCCCAGAGCCAGAAGCGGCGCGGGGAGACGCGGACGATCCAGTTGAAGAAGAGAAGAAGGGGAACGCCGAACAGAAGCGAGAGTCCAAGCCCCTTGGCCAGATCGCCCAGCCAGCCAGCCCAGCCCTGAACGCTGATTCCAAAGCTCCGGCTGGCGATGTGGCCGAGCGCATCCAAGGGCAGGTTGGCCAGGGTGGTGAGGACCAGAAAAACAGCGAAGAAGAGCAGTCCCTGCTGCCAGCGGCGGCAGAGCAGGCGCTCCGTCCAGCGGGCCAGGCCGGCGGCCGTGCCGGTGGCCAGCAGCAGCCAGAGGATGGCCAGAGCCCAGAGCGAGCCGCCGATGTCGAGGGCGGCGCGGATGCGGCCGAGGGCGATGGCCTGGGCCAGCTTGCCGGGCGGCAGAGAGTATTGCTGGGCGCTGGCAGGCTGGGCTGCAGCCGCCGCGGAGGCCGGCGCGGGCGGAGATGGCGCGGTCTGGCCGAAGCAGGGGAGCGCAATGAGGCAGGTGAGCAACAAAGCGAGACAAAATACCGGCAACATGCGCCGCACAAAAGTCATACGCGGTTTCCTTTTGAGTAGCTTACTCTGAGACAATCCAGCGTAAAGGCGTTTCATCAGGACTTCGACCTATGACAGCGATCTTGCTTGCCGCCGCAATGCGAACCGCGCGCGGAATTGAACTCCCGGGAGTCAGTGCCCGGAGTCTCGCACGCCGAGCCGGTATTCGCGCGGCGTTTGCAGTTTTGACGCTGGCCTTGCCCGTGGCCACCGGGGCGCAGCAACAGGCCGCGCCAGCGTCTCACCCCGCGAACCAGAATGCCGCGATTCGCTCCGGCGAACAAACGCCGCCCGGCGGGGCCCCGGTTCTTTTGGACGCGATGACGGATGAATTGCATCGCGCCTTCACCTCGCTGGGCAGGCAAGACCCCGGCAAGCAGTTTCCGCCTTACTTCCTGAGTTATTCGGTCAGCGAAGCCACCGCCGTGACGATTCAGGCGCAGTATGGGGCGCTGACGAGCAGCACGGCCGATCATGTTCGGGTGGGCGACATCGAGGTGCGGGTCGGTTCGCCCAAGCTGGACAACACGCACGGCGATCATCGCGCGTCGGCGGAGACCAGCACGGTGCTGCCGCTGGGCAACGACCGGGAGGCGCTCGAGCGGTCGCTGTGGCTGGCCACCAACACCGGCTACGGCAAGGCGATGGACAACTACCTGCTGGTGAAGACGGAAGCCGCGGTGCGGGCCAGCGAAGGGGACGCCTCGCGGGACTTCAGCCAGGAGGCTCCGCAGATGTATCTCGGCAAACCGGCGCCGCCGGTGACGGTGGACCGCGCTGGCTGGGAACGGCGGGTTCGCGCGTTGTCCAAGGTTTTCCGCGCGTACCCGGATGTGGTTTTGAACGTGGTGATGCTCACAGCGCAGAACGAAACCGACTACTATGTCTCCTCGGAAGGTTCAAGGGTGATGACGCCGCACGTGCAGGCGCGGTTGGTGGCGGTTGCGGCCACCCGTGCCGGCGACGGCATGGACCTGTTCCGGGCGCGGACCTTCGAGGCGGAGACGGTGGATGGTTTGCCCCCGCAGGCAGAACTGGAAGCAGCGATACGCGAACTGGGCGCGAGCCTGGAGGCGCTGCGCAAGGCGCCGGTGATCGAACCCTTCGACGGACCGGCGATCCTCTCCGGCCGGGCGGCGGCGGTCTTTTTTCACGAGGTGCTGGGCCACCGGCTCGAGGGCCAGCGCCAGCGCGGCGACCAGGAAGGCCAGACCTTCACCAAGGAGCTGGGCAAGCAGATTCTGCCCACCTTCCTCTCCGTGGCCGACGATCCGACCCTGACCACCTTCGGCGATACATGGCTGAGCGGAAGCTACAAATATGACGACGAGGGCGAGAAGGCGCAGCGGGTGGATCTGATTCAGGGCGGCGTGCTGAAAAACTTCCTGATGTCGCGGCTGCCGATTGACGGCTTCACCGCCTCGAATGGCCACGGCCGCGCACAGACCGGCAAGATGCCCACCGGACGGCAGGGCAACCTGATTGTGACCTCGACCAAGATGGAATCGGAGAGCAAGCTGCGCAAGCAGTTGATCGAGGAAGCCAAGAAACAGGGCAAAGCCTACGGGCTTTATTTTGAGGACATTTCTTCGGGCTTCGCGGTCACCCAGCGCAGCTCGCCGCAGGCCTTTTCCGTGGTTCCGCTGGTGGTTTGGCGGGTCTATGTGGATAAGCGGCCGGATGAACTGGTGCGGGGCGTGAGCATTGTGGGCACGCCGCTGGCAGCCATGAAGAGCATCCTGGCCACCGGCGACAAATACGAAGTCTTCAACGGGGAGTGCGGCGCGGAGTCGGGCACGGTTCCGGTCAGCGCGGTGGCCCCGTCCATCCTGCTGCGGGACATTGAGACCCAGCGCAAGCCGCAAGGCTCGGCCCGGCCGCCGATTCTGCCCATTCCGGGAGCCGATGCGGCCAAAGCCGCCGCTCCAGAAAAGGAGGCGCAATGAACCCGATTCGCTCGATTGCCAACCTTGCCGGGGCCGGATTGCTGGCAACTCTTCTGGCCGGAGGCTGCCTGAGCGCGTCCGGACAGACAGCTACGCAGCAAACCCGCGCCAACGCCGAAAAAGACCCCGTGCTGAAGGCCATGCTTACGGAGTTGGACCGCAGCCAGAGCCAGTTGCAGTTGAAAAGCTTCGAGAAGCCGTTCTTCATTCAATACCGCATCGAAGAAATTGACAACTTTGAAACCAAGGCGGCGTTTGGAGCCACCGAAGGCATGGGACGCCGCCATGCGCGGGTGGCGCGGGTGACGGTGCTGGTGGGCGACTACAAGACCGACAATTCCGCGGGCCGCGGTGAGGGAACGATTGGCCTGGCGGAATTGGACGACGACCCGGTTGCGCTGCGGTCGGCTCTGTGGTGGGCCACGGATGAGGCGTACAAGAACGCGCTGGCGGCTTACGCGCAGAAGCAGGCTGAACTGAAAGAGGTGCAGACGCCCCCGCAGGCCGACGACTTCAGCCGGGAAAAGCCGGTGATCCGCCTCGAAGAGCCGCTCAAGCTAAACGTGGACGAGGCTGCCTGGGAGGCCAGGGTGGCCCGTGACACCGGCCTCTACCGGACCGATGCCGCCGTGAAGGACTCCCAGCGCGATGTGCGCTACTCGGTGGGCGGTTTCGTTGCGCGCGCGACGACAACCTGGCTGGTCACGAGCGAGGGAGCCGTTGTGCGCAAGTCGGCGCGCGATTTCCAGGAAGATTTCGCGGTGGGCGCGCAGGCTGCCGACGGCATGAGCCTGAACCGTTCCTATGCGACGACCGGGACCGCGCTGAAAGATCTGGATTCCCCGGCGGTCTTCGATCAACATGCGGTCGAGTTGATCGCCTCGCTCGCCGATCTGCGCAAGGCGCCCATTGTCGGGGAGGAATATCACGGCCCGGTGCTGTTCAGCTCCGATGCCGGCACCGACCTCCTGGCGACCCTGCTGCCCAGCGGTTTGACGGCTACGCGGCCCAAGCTGGGCACCGGGGCGCGCACCAACGGGCCGTTTGCCTCGAGCTACCAGACGCGCGTGCTGCCGGCGTTCATGGACGCGACCGATGATCCGGGCCTGAAAAACTACGACGGCCAGGGGCTGGTGGGCGCCTATGACGTGGACGACGAGGGTGTTCCGGCGCAGGCGGTCAAGCTGATCGTCGCCGGCCGGCTGGAAAATTATCTGATTGGCCGCGAGCCGGTGCGCGACTTTCCTCAGTCGAACGGCCACGGGCGCGCCTCGCTCACCGGGCCTCCGCAGCCGGAGATAGGGGTGCTGGAAGTGACCTCGCGCCAGGGATTGACGGACGAGGAGCTGAACCGCAGGCTGCTGGCTCTGGGCAGAGACCAGGGGCTGAAAGACGTCTATTTTGTGTCCACCATGGGCGCGGGACTGACGCCACGGCTTCTCTATCGCGTCAGCCTGGATGACGCCCAGGCCGGTAAGCGCGAACTGGTGCGCGGCGCGGTGCTGGACGATCTGGACCAGCGCGCGCTGCGTTCCGGCGTGGTGGCCGCGGGCCAGAAACTGTGGGCGGCCAACTACCTCGGCGAGGTACCGGAGACGGTGCTGGGGCCGGCGCTGCTGATCGACGACGTGACCGTCCGCCGCGCCAACGAGAAGAACGACAAGCTGCCCTTCTACCCGCCGCCGGAGTAGCTTTTTGGAGCTGCGAGAGCCTGAATTTCTGACCGCCGGGGCTTGTGCCCAGAGGTGCCCCTCGATTTGAATCCTGGGAATGGCGATTGCCGAGTTTGAAATCACGCGGCCGGGCGCTATAGCAAAACCAGAGTAGCTGTACCCAGAGGCTATAGCTCAAAGTGGCTTTTTCCTCAAGAAAAAGCCACCTCGCATATGTTTCGCGAGGGCAGGTTTACTCTGGTTTTGCTCTAGTCCAGCCGCGTGATGAACGCCTCGCCTTCGGCGGGGCGCAGGCGGTGGGCAATCAGCTCGGCCTGTTCGCGGTTGTCGCCTTGTGGCCGGATGCGCACCCAGTAGCTGTTTTCTCCCGGAAACTCGATCACGTTGGCGTCGGGGTACTGGCTCATCAGCTGTTCCTTGAGCTCGATGGCCTTGCGCTGGCTGCTGAAGGCGCCGATCTGCACGCACCAGCGGCCGCCGGTGAGAATCGGCTTGGGAGCGCGATAGATGTTCATCCGAACGCGGTCTGAGCCGCTGCGGTAAATTCCGATCGCTTTGGCCGAGGCGATGGTCAGATCCAGTATTCTGTCCTCGACAAACGGGCCGCGATCGGTGATGCGCATGGGGCTGGATTGGCCAGTGCGCAGGTTGGTCACCACCACCAGCGTACCCATGGGCAGGGTGCGATTGGCGGCGGTCAGGGTGTCGTTGCTGAAGACCTGGCCGTTGGCGGATCTGCGGCCTTTGTAGGGCGCGGTGTACCAGGTCGCCAATCCCACTTCGGTCAGGATGGGCCGATGGGTACGGATGTAGTCGAGGTCATCGTCGTCGATCCCGCCCGGCGGCGCCGGGGTGGGCGCGATGCGCGCTGGAGGCATCGCTTCAGAAGCCAGGGGCGGAGCGGCTTCGGGCGCGGGCAGCGAGGCCGCCTTTTGCCGGTGACCGCAGCCGGACAGAGTCAGGATCAGCGGGAGAGCGAGCGCCAGCGTCACTCCGCTCCAACCGCCGGGCAAATTGTGCAGGCATCCGCGCAGGAGGCGGCGAAAATCGGGCTTCTCCACGTTTGCCGTGGCAGGCTTCGCCGGGACAGGTCTCACCACGACGGGTCTAGCCGCAATGGGGTTTTTGCGTCCGGGACGGGAAAGACCGAGCCTCGATTGATCTCCGATCATCGGCGGCTCGCGTCCTTTGGCGGAGGGGGCGTCTGGTCAAAGCGGTCGGCCAGATCGCGCAATTTGTCGGCCACGGTGCGCAGGGCGGCGATGGATTCGCTGCGAACCTGGGGAATGACCGCGTCGTTGACGTAGGCGACGGCGTGGTTGAGTTCCATCTCGATCAACTCGACGGCCTCTTCGATGCGATGGCCAGCGCCGCCGGCGCCGAAACCGGAGCCCGGTGGAGGATTGGTACACACGACGGAACACCTCGCGCAAACAGAGTTGAGCAAACAAGCTCGTTTCCAGTCTGCGGTGCGGGGGGGCGCGCGTCAATCGCCGAAGGCTTGAATGTGCCGCAATGGTCAATATGGGAATTCAATGTGCCAAACTTGAAAAAATAGCCCGCGGCGGCTGGCGGGGATGACCTTTTCCCGGAAAACAGCGTCAGAGCTTGATGGTGCGCGAGAAAGGCGTTCCTCTGGAGGCGCTTTGCTCTGAATCGACCTGTCAGGCGCCGAGCCGGCCCTGCCCCGGAATCGTGTGCGGCAGAGCTCTGGCCAGCGAGGTGGTTCTTTTTTTGGAGAGAGGCTCAAGAGAGGACATAAAGCGACGAGGCGTGACCAGAGGGTGGAGGCTGAGCTGGGCGCGGAGAAGAAACTGCGCGCTTTCGGCGCTGGTTGTTGCGGCCTGGCTTTTACGGGCGATTCCGGCCTGGGCCGGCCAGGCGGAGAACTCCAAGCCCGAACCGCCGCTCCCCGAGGCTCCTCAGCCGCAGGTTTCCATTCCCGCCCACACCCCGCCCGCAATCTCCTGCCCGTCTCGTCCAGGCGCCCAACCTGCCGCCGCAACCGCCGGGACGGCCCCCGGGGCCGGGCAGGCGCCAACTGGAGCACATCCGCCGGCCTGCTCTCTCCCGCCGAAAACCAACTGGTATGTCCGTTTTACCAATGGGCCCAAGGTCAAGCCGATGACTCCGAAAGAAAAGGGCTGGCTGGCAGTGCGCAATGTCACGGATCCTTTCAACGCCGTCACGATTCTGGGCAGCTCGGCGATTACGGTGGGCTCGGACGCCAACTCTGCCTACGGGCCCGGCATGGCCGGCTTCGGCCGCGCCGTGGGGGTCAGCTATACCCAGGACATCACCGGCGCGTTCTTCTCGACCTTTCTGATTCCGTCCGTCGTTCACCAGGACCCGCACTACCATCGCATGCCGGACGCCTCGATTGAACGCCGGATCGCGCACGCTATTTACCAGGTGGTTTGGACCCAGGGCGACAACGGCAAGGGGATGGTGAACTACGCCGACCTGGCGGGATCCGCCATCGAAGACGAGATCGGCAATCTCTACGTGCCGGCTCAGGAGACCGATCTGCCGGCCAGCGCCGAGCGCTACGGTACGGGACTGGCCACGGCGCCCATTGACAACTTCATCTCCGAGTTTCTGCCCGACGTGGCCCGCCACATTCACATTCGCGTGGTCCTGATCCAGCGGATTATCAACCATGTAGCCACGACGAGCAGCTCTGGTTCGCCGTAACAACCGGCCGATGACGCCGGCCGGATGAAGATGCACCTGCCGGAAGCAGGCCGTTCAGCCGCGACCAAGGCGCCGGTGGCTCAGGTCGACCGGGTCGGGGTCGTCAAAGGCGGGCAGCACCGGCAACCCTGCCCGCAGCCCGGTCCAGCCCTCGGCCACCACAATGCTGTTCTGGGGGTTGCCCGGCTGGTAGCGCGCCGAGCAGGGAAAACCCGCCCGCACCTGTTCTGCATCCACCACGCCGCGCATATCGGTGATGTCCTGGGAAGATTCGTAGTTCACGCCGCCGATGCGATAGCTGTAGACAAGCATGGTGAGCGTGCGGGCCGCCTCGCGCTTGGACCGGGCTGGAGCTTCGACTTCGCAGATGTCCAGCAACATGCCGTCCACCAGCCGTCCGGAGCGGGCCAGGAACTGCCGCCGCGCACTCTCGAGCTCTTCCGGCGTGGGGCGCTTGCGGAGCGCGAGCCAGAGGCCCACCCCGGCAAGCCCGGCGGCCACGGCCGCGCCGGCGGCAATCTCCCATGCATTTGCGTTAAAAACGATCATTGGAGGAGGGAATCTTCCCCTGGAGTCCTGAAGTAAAGAATACAGCAGCCGGAATCCAAGGGGGTGGGCGGCTGGCGTAAAGAGCAGCGATTGTCCCAGCCCCGCAGCCTTGGGGTTTCCCGCTGCGGTATACTCGTGACTGCATCGTGAAGGAGTTCCGGCCCGCCGGACGCCCTGTTTCCGGAGGTTTTTTCTTGGCTTTGGACAAAAATCCCATCGCGGCACCTAATTCCCAAAATCGCAACAGGATTCGCTCGACCACAGTGATCTGTGTACGCCGCAACGGCCTGGTGGTGATGGCCGCCGACGGGCAGGTCACGCTGGGCGAGCACGTGCTGAAGCACTCGGCCAAAAAGATCCGCCGGCTCTACCAGGAAAAGATCCTGGCCGGATTTGCCGGCTCGACCGCCGACGCCTTCTCGCTCTTCGCCCGTTTCGAGACCAAGCTGGAGCAGTACGCCGGCAACCTGAACCGCTCCGCCGTCGAATTGGCCAAGGACTGGCGCACAGACAAGATGCTGCGCAATCTGGAAGCACTGTTAGTGGTGGCCGACCAAGGGCAGACCTTCCTGATCTCCGGGTCTGGAGATGTCATTGATCCGGACGAGCCAATCGCGGCCATCGGCTCCGGCGGCCCGTATGCCACCGCCGCCGCCCGCGCGCTCATGGAAAACACCGACCTCGGCGCCCGCGAGATCGCCGAAAAGGCCATGAAGATCGCCGGCGACATCTGCATTTACACCAACGACCACGTCACCATTGAGGAGTTGAAGGGCTAGCGGTTCGCATCCGCCCGTCTGAGTTATCCATGGCCATTTATCTGCCCGCATCCGCCGAAGAACAGGATCTCTCGCTGGACGAGTTGACGCCGCGCGAGATTGTCGCCGAGCTGGACAAGCACGTCGTCGGCCAGAAGGACGCCAAGCGCGCCGTGGCCATTGCGCTGCGCAACCGCCAGCGCCGGCAGAAGCTGCCGCCCGACATCGCCGACGACATCATGCCCAAGAACATCATCATGATCGGGCCGACCGGCGTGGGCAAGACGGAGATTGCGCGGCGGCTGGCGAAGCTGACCGGATCGCCGTTTCTGAAAGTGGAAGCATCGAAGTTCACCGAGGTCGGCTATGTGGGCCGCGACGTGGAGTCGATGATTCGCGACCTGGTCGAGATTGCCGTCGATATGGTGCGCGAGGAGCGTCTGGAAGAGGTGGAAGACCGCGCCGAGATGAACGCCGAGGAGCGTTTGCTCGACGTGCTGCTGCCGCCTCCTCCTGCTGCGCCGCCCGCGTCGCCCGCTCAGGAGGGCCAGTTGACCCTGCCCGGCGCGGACAGCCATCAGCGCTCGCGCGAGAAGCTGCGCCAGCAGTTCCGCGAGGGCAAGCTGGACGATCGCCAGGTGGAACTGGATGTCCGCGAGCGCGGCACGCCGCAATTCGGCATCATCAGCAACCAGAACCTTGAAGACATGGAGATGAACATCAAGGACATGCTGCCCAACATCTTCGGCAGCGGCACGAAGAAGCGCAAGATGAAGGTCTCCGATGCCTTCGACTACCTGGTGCAGGAGGAAGAGGGCCGGCTGATCGACATGGATTCGGTGAACCGCGCGGCCACCGAGCGGGTCGAATCCAACGGCATCATTTTTCTCGATGAGATCGACAAGATTGCCGGCCGCGAAGGCAGCCACGGGCCCGATGTTTCACGCGAGGGCGTGCAGCGAGACATTCTGCCGATCGTCGAAGGAACCACGGTGAACACGCGCTACGGCATGGTGCGCACCGACCATATTCTGTTCATCGCAGCGGGCGCATTTCATGTCTCCAAGCCCAGCGATCTGATTCCCGAGTTGCAGGGGCGCTTCCCCATCCGCGTGGAGCTGAAGTCGCTTACCGTCGATGACTTCCTGCGCATCCTGACCGAGCCCAAGGCTTCGCTGACCAAGCAATACTCGGCGCTGCTGGAGACCGAGGGCGTGAAGCTGGAGTTTTCTCCCGAGGCCCTGCGCGAGATGGCCGAGTTTGCCTTCAAGGTGAATGAGCAGACGGAAAACATCGGCGCCCGGCGCCTGCACACCATCATGGAACGGGTGCTCGAAGATGTGAGCTTCCTGGCTCCCGACGTGGTTCGCCGCGCCCCGGACGAAGAGGCTGCCGCTCGGCTTGCCGAGGCGATCAAGAGCGAGTCTTCGACGCCCTTGCCGTACGAGGAGCGTGTCACCGCATCCGGCCCCGAGAAGGTCTTTCTCATCGACGCGGAATACGTCAAGCAGATGGTCGCCTCCATCGTGAAGGACCAGGACTTGAGCCGTTATATCTTGTAGAAACCCCTCCGCGGAGCGCTCTGCCTCTCCGAGCAGAGCGCGTCCAGTTTGCGCAGGTTCTTGAGCATCTCTCCCAGGGCATTCTTGCCAACCTCCTGCTCGAACTCCTTCTGCAACCTGTCGAAGACGCCAATGACGCGCACGGCGCACTTCTTTCCCTGTGGCTTCAGCGTGAGCTGATAGGCGCGCGCATCCTCGGGATCGATCTTCCTCTGCAAAAGCCCCTTGGCCTCGAGCGACGAGACGCAATGGCTCACATTGCCGCGCGTGGTGGCGAAGGTTGCGGCCAATTGCGACGGCATCACCCGCCCCGGCGCCTCAAAGAACATGGCCGCCAAAACCAGTCCTTCCAGAAAATTGAGGCTCTCGGCATCGAGCTCCCGGGCGGCCAGCGATTCGAACCGGCGCGCAGCGCGGTTGATGGCGAACATGGGGCTTTCGTGGAGAAATGCATCGATGCGCATGGCCTGATCCTGATGGTTTATCTGCTCAACTATTCAACACAATATCAAATCATCCTTGCGCAAGCTCTCACGCGCGCTCACGATGGATGAGAAAGCCCAACTTATGACAGTTTTGAAATCGATGTGCATTGCAGCCTGCCTGCTGCTGGCAGGACGCGCGCAATCTACTCTTGCGCAATCGGCCGCGGCCCCTGAATCCGCCGTCCTTCCCCACCCCACGGAGACCATGGTGGTTCTTGGTTCGGCGGTTCCCGTCCCCTTGGCGGAGTCTCCCGTTTCGGTGGTGGTGCTGCCGGTCGAGGGAAAGACGCTGCTGCTCGAGTCGCCGCAGGATCTGCTGCGGCAGGACTCGTCGGTCGATCTCCAAGAGCGCGGCGCGGGCGGCGGACAGGCGGATATCGTGCTGCGCGGCGGCACCTTCGAGCAGGCCCTGGTGCTGCTCAATGGCTTCCGCATCAACGACAGCCAGACCTCGCATCACAATCTGGACCTGCCCATTCCGCTTGACGCCATGAACTCGATTGAAGTGCTGCACGGCGCCGGCTCCACGCTGCAAGGCGCGGACGCGTTGAGCGGCGTGGTGGACTTTCTCACCGCCGCGCCCTCCGCATCGTCGCTGCGCCTGCGCGCGGGCGCGGGCAGCTTCGGAGAGAATGAAGAATCGCTGCTGGGATCGCTGGTGCGCAGCCGGTGGAGCAGCCGGCTGACCGCGGAGCGCAACTTCTCAACGGGATTTCTGGCAGCGCCAAGTTACGTTGGCAACAGCTTCACCGGCTACTGTACTGCAAAGCAGCTCTATTCGGATTGTCAAAATGACCGCGATTACCGCAATGAAGACGCCTCCTCCGAAAGCTGGATTAGTTCGCGTCTGGGAATCTCCGACTTACTCTTCGCGTCGAGCGACCGGTCCTTTGGCGCCAACCAGTTTTATGGCCCCTATAACTCCTGGGAGCGGACCAAAGGTTGGTTTGCCTCCGGACGCCAGGAGTTAGGCAGCCGCACCGTGGCGGCTTTCGGTTATCGCCGCCACGCGGACGAGTATGTATTGGCACGCAGCAATCCTTCTCCCTACGAAAACAACCACATCGACGGCTCCTGGCAGGCTTCCCTGCGCCGCACCCAGCCTCTTGGGGCCTCGTCCGTCCTCCTGTTCGGGTTGGAGTCGGACGGCGACAGCATTCGCAGCTACAACCTGTCGGATGGAACGCTCTCGTACGCGCTCGGCCTTCATGCGCGCAATCGGGGCGCGGGCTATGTGGATCTGGATTTAAGTCCCGCCAGGAGGCGCTGGAATCTGTCGGCGGGTCTGCGGGAAGAGATTTTTTCAGGCGGCGCGCAGTCCGTTCTCTCTCCCCACCTGGCAGGCAGTTTTCGACTTACCGATACGTTGAAGCTGCGCGCCAGCGGCGGCTATGGATTCAGGATTCCAACTTATACCGACCTGTATTACTCCGATCCGGCCACCATGGGCAATGCGAATCTGAAGCCCGAGTCCGCGTGGTCCGGCGAGGCGGGAGCAGATTGGGCGCCATCCGCGCGTTTTTCGCTCTCCGCCACGGGGTTTTATAACCGCCAGCATGACACCATCGACTACCTTCGCTATCTCAGCGCCGTTCTCCCCGCTAACTCTGTTCTCCCCGCCTCGTGTCCAACCGATACATGGTGCGCGGTGAACCTGAGCGGTCTGCGCTTTGCCGGAGTCGAGACTTCCGCGAACTGGAGACCCGCAAAGGGAGAAACAGTGCAGGTGGCGTGGACCGGACTCGCCGGCGCACAGGCGTCCCTGAACGGCCTGCAATCGGAGTACGCATTGAATTATCCAGTCGAGAATCTTCGTGCGACCTGGACGGCGGAAATGGCGCACGCGGTGGTCGTGACCAATTCGGTCGCCGTCAAAAAGCCCTATCAGCAGCCGGGGATCGCACCGTGGAATCCGCAGCCCTATCCTGTATGGGACGCGGCGCTGGCGCGGAATGCGGGCAGGGTTCGCCCCTATCTGCGCCTGGGGAATCTGAGCAACACGGGCTATCAGGAGATTGACGGCGTCGCCATGCAGGGACGCTCCATCACCGGCGGCATCTCTCTCTGGCTCAGCCGCTAGGTCTCTGACCGCATGATTTCGGACTTTGGGTTCATGCGATCCCAGGTTCCAAGATCGGAACCTGGGGCACCCACAATGGGTACAGCAACAAGCGGTCAGAGACTTGGCGGGCATCGGAAAAAACTCCGTGCCTCGGGCTTTGGACTCTGCTAAGGTGAAGGCGTGCCATAGCGAATCAGCGCCGCCTTTTAGACGCCGCGCAAGAGAACGCAAAAAGGAGAGCAGCCATGAGCAAACCCGAGCTTGCCCAGAAGATCAGCTACATCGAATTCACCACGTCCGACCTGGAGCAAACCAGGAAGTTCTACTCGACTGTTTTCGGATGGACATTCAAGGATTGGGGCCCAGATTATATCGGGTTTGAAGGTGCTGGCATCGATGGCGGTTTTGGCAAGGGCGATCCAGCGAATGGGCAGGACCGGTCAGCGCCTTTGGTGGTGATCTACTCGACGGATCTGAAGGCCTCTGAAGCCGCGATCGTGGCCGCCGGCGGCAGCATCGTGGTGCATACCTTCGAGTTTCCCGGCGGACGGCGCTTCCACTTCTCCGACGGCGCGGGCAACGTGCTGGGCGTCTGGTCGGAGTAAGCGCGCCCGCAGACGGGATTTCAGGATTTCAGCTTGTTTCGCGATTTTCCCCTCGAAACCGTGTGGCTTTTTCTTGAGGAAAAAGCCACACGGTTTCCAAGTTTCTGTAAAGAGCAGAATCGAAAACGCTGAGGAATCAGTTCCCGTCCGGCTGAAAAGTGTTGGCTAGCACGCCGAGGCCCTCAATCGTCACTTCCACGCGATCCCCTGCCTTGAGTGGTCCAACCCCGGCGGGAGTACCGGTCAGCACCAGGTCTCCGGGCTCGAGGGTGAGCACGGCGCTGATGTGGGCGAGCAGCCGGGGAATGGGGAAGATGAAGTCCAGCGTCGAGCCGTGCTGGCGCAGTTCGCCGTTGACGCGGGTTTCGAGTGTCAGGCCAGCCGCGGGGTCGATCTCATCACTCACCAGCGGGCCGACGGGGCAAAAGGTGTCGAAGCTCTTGGCGCGGGTCCACTGGCCGTCCTTGTTTTGCAGGTCGCGGGCGGTCACGTCGTTGGCCAGCGTGTAGCCGCGAAGTGCCGAGCGCCAGTCTTCTTCCTTGAGATTGCGTGTCCGGCGGCCGATGACCAAGGCCAGCTCGCCTTCATAATCCACGCGAGCCGAGAAGCCGGGCATCCGCACCACTCCACTTGGTTCGAGCAGCGAAGACGGCGGCTTGAGGAAAAACAGCGGCTCCGTGGGGAGTTCGTGATTCAGCTCCTTCACGTGGTCGCGATAGTTGCGCCCAATGCAGACGATCTTCGAGGGCGTGACCGCGGCCAGCAGGTTGGCGGCGCGGAGCGGCATCGGCGCAAAACCGGGAGCGGAAAATGCTACACCTCCGTGTTCCAGGCGGAAGACCAGGTCTTCTTCAGGCGCAGCCACGAGGCTCTCAATCCACGGTTCGCCGGCACGATCTTCAATCGCGCCGTAGCAGCTCAGCTGATCCTGCAGAAAGCGGCAATATCGCACGGCAAATCCTCCAGAAAAACCTTAGGAAGCGCAAAACTCAAACATTCGCGGCCCATCCGCCGCCAGGAATGAGACTTTCGCCCCTGGTTTACGGGCTGGGAACGCTCTCCTGCGCTTCGGCGGAGAGGGCGCTTTCATGTCCGTTCCGGGCGATGGCGCTGACGGCGTAGCGGTAAGTGTGACCGGGCTGGACCTGGGCATCGTGGAAGGCGGGCGGAACCAGCGGCTCGGCGGATGAGATACGCTGCCAGGCGGCCTCGCCCTCGCGGCGATAGACGGCGTAGCCGGCCAGATCGGCGTCGGAAACAGGCCGCCAGCTCAGGTCGATCGCCGGACCGGCGCCATTTTCAGCCGGAGTGGAAACGGCGGCCAGGCCGGTGGGCTCCTCGGGCGGAAACATATCCAGTGCCTCGACGCGCACCGGGGCGGAAAGCGCGCCGTCCAGTTCCAAAGTCTGTTTGCCCACTCGAACGCGCGCCACGCGCTGGGCTCGATACTCGTAGGTCTGGCCGAAGCGGATGTCCTCATCCAGCGCGCGACAGATGCCTTTTCGTTCGCCTTCCGCGCAGGAACGCACCAGCAGGTTCTGTTCCAGCGGCTCAGGCTCGGGCGTCATCAGGCCTTGGCGGGGCTTGGCTGCCGGCGGGGTCAGCAGCTTGCGGTGCAGACGAATCAGCGTGGAGTCCGATTCCACGGCCGCAACCGGCGTCCAGCTCAGGACCACGCCCCGCCTGCGAATCTCAGCGGCCAGGCCGGCGACCGGCGCAGGCGCTCGGCCAGCCAGAACCTGCGCGGCGTTCGACAGGCCAGCCGAGCGGCCATTGCGATTGCTGAGTTCGACAAAGTAGCTGAGCAGGCGCGGCGGCCCGGCTGCCAGCGCGGTCGGGAGCGAGTCGGTAAACGCGCTATCGGCTCCCGGAGCCAGAACAAAGCTGGCGCCTGCCGGAGCGCAGTTCGCGGCCCCTTTGTCGGAGTTTTCCTCGCGGCAGACCCGCACCGTGACGTTACGCTTGAGCAGCAGCTTGTCGGTGTTTTTCTTGGGCATGGTCCAGGTGAGCGAAACCTGGCTACCGGCGCGGACAGCGGCCAGATCGCGTACCGGGTCCGGCAGGTTGAGCGAGGGCGGCTGCGGCGCGGCCGGTGTTCCGCAGCCCGTTGCGGCCAGTCCGGCGACCAGTCCTGCCGCCAGTCCCACGACCACCGCGGCAGCCAGCGCGACTTGCCGCCCATTCGATTCGATTTCGTGCATCGCTCCCATCGCCCTCCCAGTCTACCGGAGCGGCGCGGCTCTCGCACGCGGGCAATTCGCGGCTGCGGCTGCGGCGGCGTAAAATCCATCCATTATGCACGAACTTTCGATTGTGGCAAGCATCGTCGACTCGGTGACCGAGACTCTGACGACGTTGCCTGATTCGTCCAGGGGCGCGCGGGTGCTCGAGGTGAGGCTCAACGTCGGGGCGCTGGCCTCGGTCGTTCCCGATTCGCTGGAGTTTTGCTACGGCTTGGCCAGCGAAGGAACGCCGCTCGAAGGCTCGAAGCTGGTGATCCATCTGCTCCCGGTGGTCGTCCACTGCGGGCCATGCGGGCTGGATGCGGAACTGGAAGGCGTGCAGAGCTTCCGCTGCCCACGCTGCGGTGAGCCATCCATCGATCTGCGCCAGGGGCGCGAACTGGAGATCGATTCGATCGAAATTGAGGAAGACGAGGAGAAGAAATGACCACCCGGATTGTGGAACTGCGGCGGGGAATTCTGAAGAAGAACGACGAACTGGCGGCCGGGCTGCGGGCACGCTACGCGGCTGCCGGCGTGCTGGTGCTGAACCTGGTTTCGAGCCCTGGAACCGGCAAGACGGCCTTTCTGGAGCAGACGCTGCGCGGATTGCGGGCTGCCGGCGCGCGGGCCGCGGCTTTGGTGGGCGATCTGGAGACGGATAACGACGCCCGGCGTCTGGCCTCGGCCGGCGTTCCGGTTCGCCAGATCAACACCCATGGAATCTGCCACCTGGACGCGGAGATGATCGGCAAGCACCTGGCGGATTGGCAGGACGTGGCGCTCGATCAGCTCGAGTACCTGTTCATCGAGAATGTGGGCAACCTGGTCTGCCCGTCGAGCTACGATCTGGGCGAGAGGATTCGCATCGTTCTGCTGAGCGTGACCGAGGGCGAGGACAAGCCGCTGAAGTACCCCACCCTATTCAACTCGGCCGACGCCGCGGTCATCACCAAGATGGACATTGCCGAGCCGTGCGGCTTCGACCGCGAAGCGGCGCTTGCGAATATCAAGGAGATTCGTCCGGGAATCAGGATATTCGAGACTTCGGCCAAGTCCGGCGCGGGGATGGAGGAGTGGCTGGCTTATCTGGCCGAGGCGCGGGCGGGACGGAGCTGAGAACCGGCAGAAAGAGAGACGAATAGCCTATCTCGAGCTGCTTGCGAGGCGAACGCAACGCGCATAGCCTAGGTCACTATCGTCGCCCATGCGCTCTGCGCCATGGCCGGAAAAAGTGATGCCCCAGAATAGTCGCATATCCCCTGGAAGCGTGGCGCCGGGTTTTGAGGTCCAGTAGAAGTCGCTTTTCATGCTCGGGAAATACACTTTTCTGACCTCCGGTTTAGCCCCGGCGTCCTTCCACAAGGAGACTAATTCCTTTGCCGGCAGTCTCCAGTCGGAGTGGTTCCCGAGCGACAGCCCCGCGCAATACGATGTTGAATCGGTCCAACTTCTTTTCTGCCCGTCGTCGTTCTTTTGCCAGATAAGCCCTGTCTTGAGATCCGTTACCGTACCATCTCCATTGTCCTTGAACGAAGGGGAGGCGTTTTCGCCAGGGGTAGCCGAGTTTGTGTTGGCCGTTGCGGCGTCATCCGAGGATTTGCCTGCCTTGCAGCCACTCGTGAACCCGAGTGCGCAGAGGCAAGCGAGTGCCAAAATTGCACAATACCGTCCGGTTTGCCATGCCGGGTGGAATTTCAACAGAATCATAGAGAGCCTCTTCAACTGGGAACAGCAGCAAGTCTAACAGGAAAGTGAGAACAGGCTTGCCTCGTCTTCGCCGCCTGGGTGAACGGCCCTTTGCTGAACCCGACCCTTTACTGAACCCGGCATGGCCGTTGAGCACCCGGCTTGCGGGCGGGTTTGAGTCATTCAAATCACGCTATACGCCGCACCCGGGCGCGGTATAACGTAAAAGCCATGTGCTTAGCGATTCCTGGAAAAGTCGAAGAGATTTTCACCGAGAGCGATCTCCGCATGGGGCGGGTGAACTTTGGCGGGGTGGTCAAGCGGGTTTGCCTGGACTACGTGCCGGAGGTCGAGGTGGGCGATTATACGATTGTCCACGTGGGGTTTGCGCTCTCGAAGATTGACGAGGAGACGGCCCTGCAGACGCTCGAAGACTTCCGCGCCATGGGCGTGCTGGACGAGGAGCTGGCCAGCGAGGAAGAGGCCTTTGCGCGGGCTGCCAGGGCGCCCCAGTCGGCTTGCCCGGATGGAAGCTGTACGGTCGAAGTCCACAAAACCGTTGATTGAGGTTCGTGGTATCTCAGGTCTCAAAATCGAGACCTGGGGCACCCAGCGTCAGTGTCGACATGGGGTTGCTCAAGCAAATGAAGTACCTGAACGAGTTCCGGAATGGCGAGATTGCGCGGCGGATGGCGCGCGGGATTCACGCGATCACCACGCGGCCATGGAAGATCATGGAGGTCTGCGGCGGGCAGACGCACTCGATCATCAAAAATGGCATTGACCAGATGCTCCCCGAAGGGATCGAGATGATCCATGGGCCTGGCTGCCCGGTCTGCGTCACTCCTTTGGAATTGATTGACAAGGCGCTGGCCATTGCCTCTCAGCCGGGGGTGATCTTCTGCTCCTTCGGCGATATGCTGAGGGTGCCGGGAACCGAGGGCGATTTATTCCAAATCAAGGGCGCGGGCGGCGATGTGCGGGTAGTCTATTCGCCGCTGGACGCGGTGGAACTGGCGGTCAAGAATCCCGACAAGCAGGTGGTTTTTTTCGGCGTAGGCTTTGAGACGACCGCTCCGGCCAACGCGATGAGCGTGCACGTAGCCCGGCGGCGCGGGCTGAAGAACTTTTCGCTGCTGGTTTCACACGTGCTGGTCCCGCCGGCGATTGCGGCCATTCTGGAGTCGCCGGGGAACAAAGTTCAGGGTTTTCTCTTGGCCGGGCACGTGTGCAGCGTGATGGGCTACTGGGAGTATCCGCCGCTGGCCGAGAAGTACAAGATTCCGCTGGTGGTGACCGGCTTTGAGCCGCTGGACTTGCTGGACGGGATTCGCCGCACCGTGATTCAACTGGAGGCGGGACGGTACGAGATCGAGAATGCCTATGAGCGCCTGGTCAGCTTCGAGGGCAATCGGCCCGCGCAAAAGCTGCTGGCCGAGGTCTTCGAGGTCACGGACCGGGCGTGGCGCGGCATTGGCGTGATCCCGAAGAGCGGCTGGCGGCTGAGCGAGGCGTATCGCGGATTCGACGCCGAGGAGCGGTTCCAGATTGCGGGGATTCATACCGAGGAGTCGCCGCTATGCCGGGCGGGCGACGTGTTGCGCGGGGCCATCAAGCCGGCCGAGTGCGCGGCCTTCGGCCAGGAGTGCACGCCGCGCCATCCGCTGGGAGCGACCATGGTATCGAGCGAAGGCGCCTGCGCGGCGTATTACAACTATGGGCGATTTATCTCTGCTGAAGAGCTGGCCAGCACGGGAAAGGGCAGGTTTTGAAGGACATTCTCGACAAGGATTCCTCAGGGGCTAAAGCCCGCTCGGGTTTTGCTGATTCGATGGACGGGCTGAAGCCCGTACCCTCCACGGCGCCGGATTTCTCCGCAACGCCGGATTTCTGCAACTGGAGCTGCCCCTTGCCGCTCGCCGGCTACCCCACCATCGTGATGGGCCACGGCGGGGGCGGCAAGCTGGGCAATGAGCTGGTGGAGCACCTGTTTCTGCCCGCCTTCCGCAACCCGGAGCTGGAAAATCTGGGCGACGCGGCGGTTCTCGACCTGAGCGGTGCAGGCCTCGCTGGCGGCCGGCTGGCGATGAGCACGGACTCGTTTGTGGTGCAGCCGCTGTTTTTTCCCGGTGGATCGATTGGCGAACTGGCGGTGAACGGTACCGTGAACGACCTGGCCGTCTCCGGGGCAGAGCCCAAGTTTTTGAGCGCCAGTTTCATTCTGGAAGAGGGGCTTCCGCTGGCGCAATTGGCGGCGATTGTGGAGGCGATGGCGCGGGCGGCGGCCACGGCGGGCGTGAAGATCGTGACTGGAGATACGAAGGTCGTCGAGCGCGGCCACGGCGACGGCTGCTACATCTCGACAGCGGGCGTGGGGTTGCTTCGGCCAGGAATTTCGGTTGGTCCGCGGGGCGCCCGGCCCGGCGATGCGATTCTGGTCTCGGGTACCATCGGCGATCACGGCATGGCCATCATGAGCGTGCGCGAGGGGCTGGAGTTCGACAGCCAGATTCGCTCCGATTGCATCGCGCTGAACGGTCTGATTTCCTCCGTGCTCGACTCGGCCGGGGGGGCAATTCATGCCATGCGCGACCCCACGCGCGGAGGGCTGGCTTCAACGCTGAACGAGATTGCCCAGGCCTCGGATGTGGGCGTCGAGATCGACGAGCCAAGTCTGCCGGTGCGCATCGAGGTGCAGTCGGCCTGTGAGTTGCTGGGCCTGGATCCGGTGTACGTGGCCAACGAGGGGAAGGCGGTCTTTTTTGTTGCGCCGGAAGCTGCCGAGCAGGTTCTGGAACTCCTGCGCGCGCATCCGCTGGGCCGGGACGCCGCCCGCATCGGCCGCGTCACCGCCGGGCATCCTCGATTATTGGTGGCCCGCACCGCGATGGGCGCAAATCGCGTGATCCCCACCCAGATTGGCGAGCAGTTGCCGCGGATCTGCTGATTTTTCCGGTGGAAGTTTGCATTTTTCCCTCGCTCGATTCCGTTTTCGCGGAACAGAAGGTGCGGAAATGAAGCGGACGAGGTAAGCTGGAAGCCATGAATTGGGCAACCATCGTCGCCGTCCTGGCTGCTTTTGCGGTCTTTTTCTTCATCAAGCGCGCCGGTCAGATTTCATCCAAAGAGGCGCTGGCTCGCCTGAAGGCGGGAGCCTTGGTGATCGACGTGCGTTCGGCCTCCGAGTTCAGCTCCCGCCATCTTCCAGGCGCGATCAGCCTTCCGCTGCAAAAGATTCAGGCTCCCTTGCCCCGGATCATGAAGGACAAGAACCGGGCGCTCCTGCTGCATTGCCAGAGCGGAATGCGCAGCGGTGTGGCCCGGAAGAAGCTGAAGGCCCTGGGTTATCCGAATGCCTTCAATCTCGGTTCCTATCGCCGCGCGGAAGAGATCGTAAAAAGCAGGAAGCTGCGATGAGCGAATCAGGCACCGGCGAGCAACCCCGCGAGGATGAGCGAAGCGGGACGCTTCAATCGCGCTGTTAAAATATTGCGCATGGATACAATCCAGTACAACCTGCCGCAAGACCGCATTCCCCTTGCCTGGTATAACATCCTCGCCGATCTGCCCGAGCCCATGGCGCCCGTCCTGCATCCCGGCACGTTGAAGCCCATTGGCCCCGACGATCTGGCTCCGCTGTTTCCCATGAGCCTGATTCTTCAGGAGGTGAGCACGGAGCGCGAGATCGAGATTCCCGGCGAGGTGCGGCAGATTTACGCGCAGTGGCGCCCTTCGCCGCTCTATCGCGCGCGCCGCCTGGAAAAGGCGCTGGATACGCCCGCGCATATTTACTACAAGTACGAAGGCGTGAGCCCGGCCGGTTCGCACAAGCTCAACACTGCGGTGGCCCAAGCCTATTACAACAAGAAAGACGGCACCAGGCACCTGGCGACGGAGACGGGTGCGGGGCAGTGGGGTTCGGCTTTGGCCATGGCCTGCGCTTTCTTCGGTCTGGATTGCAAGGTCTACATGGTGCGGGTGAGTTACGACCAGAAGCCTTACCGCCGCGCCTTGATGGAAGCCTTCGGAGCCTCGGTGACCGCCAGCCCGAGCATTGAGACCGAGGCGGGACGCGCCATTCTGGCTCAGCATCCCGGCTCCAATGGCTCCCTGGGGATTGCGATTTCAGAGGCCGTGGAAGTGGCCGCGAAAGCCCCGAGCACCAAGTACGCGCTGGGCAGCGTTCTGAATCACGTGCTGCTGCACCAGACCGTGATCGGCCTGGAGACCATCGAGCAGATGGAGCTGGCCGGCGATGAGCCCGACGTGATCATCGGCTGCACCGGCGGCGGGTCGAATTTTGGCGGCCTGGTGCTGCCCTATGTGGGCCGAAAGATCAAGGGCCAATGCGGGGCGCGCATTGTTGCCGTGGAACCGGCCGCCTGTCCCAGCTTGACCAGGGGGCCGTTCGCCTACGACTTTGGAGACACCGCGCACCTGACGCCGCTGATGAAGATGCACACGCTGGGGAGCACGTTCATTCCTCCGGGCATTCATGCGGGCGGGTTGCGCTACCACGGCATGGCGCCGCTGGTATCGCACGTCATTCACCTGGGATTGGCGGAGGCCGTCACCGTCCATCAACTGGACGCTTTTGCCGCCGGCATCCAGTTCGCCCGCTCGGAAGGCATCGTTCCCGCGCCGGAAGCTAACCATGCCGTTGCCGAGGCGATCGCCGAAGCCCTTCGCGCCAGACAAGAAGGAAAGCAGCGGACGATTCTTTTCAACCTGAGCGGCCACGGGCACTTCGACATGCAATCCTATATCGCCTACCAGGCCGGAAAGCTGCAGAACTACGCCTATCCCGAAGAAGAGATCGCGATGGCGTTGGCAGGGCTGCCCGCCGTAGAGTAATCGGGGCGGCTGCTTCTCCGCGGTTCTGCTGCGCCGCACTGCGCTTTTCTGCTGCGCGCGGCCGGATCGTCCTGCGGCGATTGATAAACTGGTAAGTTGCTGTTTCAAGGAGGATTGTCCCGTATGCCTGCCACCATGCAAGCGGTTGTGAAAGCTCATGCCGCGCCCGGCGTCGAATTCCGCGAAGTGCCCGTTCCCGTGCCCGGCCCCGGCGAAGTGCTGGTTCGCGTCCAGGCCGCCAGCGTCTGCGGCACTGACCTGCACATCTTCAACTGGGATCCGTGGGCGCAGGGGCGCATCAAGCCGCCGCTGATTCCAGGCCATGAGTTTTCCGGCGCGGTGGCCGGAGTGGGCCGCGGCGTCACCGCGGTCACCGAAGGCGACTTTGTGAGCGCGGAGATGCACGTGGCCTGTGGCAAGTGTCTGCAATGCCGCATCGGCCAGGCGCACATCTGCCAGCACGTGCGGATTCTGGGCGTGGACGCCAGCGGCGCCTTCGCCGGTTACGTCCTCATTCCCGAAACCAATATCTGGAAGCTCTCGCCGTCGATTCCCCGCGATTGGTGCTCGCTGCTGGACCCGCTGGGCAACGCCGTGCATACCGTGCTGGCCGGGAGCATCGCCGCACAAACCGTTCTGGTGACCGGCTGCGGCGCCATCGGGCTGTTTTCGATTGCCGTGGCCAAGGCCTGCGGAGCCGCCAAGGTCTTCGCTTTTGAGGTGAATGCGCACCGCAGGGCCGTGGCCGCCACCATGGGCGCCGACCTGGTTCTGGACCCATCCGAAGGCGACGTCGAGGAGCAGATTCTGGCGGCTACAAGCGGCACCGGCGTGGATGTGCTGCTGGAGATGTCGGGCCACCCGGCGGCCATCCGGCAGGGCTTTTCTCTGCTCAGAACCGGCGGCCGAGCCTCGCTGCTGGGGATTCCCTCGCGCCCCCTCGAGATCGATTTAGCCCGCGACGTCATCTTCAAGGGCGCCACCGTGCAGGGCATCAACGGGCGCAAAATGTTCGAGACATGGTTTCAGATGGAGGCCCTGCTGGCCAGCGGCAAACTGAACCTGGAGCCGGTGATCACTCACCGGCTGAAGCTCTCCGAGTTCGCCCAGGCGATGGAATTGCTGAAATCGGGCGAGGCTATCAAGGTGGTGTTCAAGCTGGATTAGGGAGCGGCCAGGCGCTCACGCTTCCCAGTCGAGGACAACGCGTCGCAGGCCACGGACGGCGTTGGCCAGATAGATGGCGTCCGCCTGGCGCAGATCCTCAAGATAAAGTACGCACTCTTCCACATTTGGCTGTGATTCCAGCAGATGACGGCGGAAGACGCCGGCTAGCAGCCCGCACTCCACGGGCGGCGTGAACCATCGGCCGCCCTTCTCGACGAATACGTTGCTGATGGCTCCCTCGGTGAGCTCGTCGCGAAGGTTGAAAAACAGCACATCGTCAAGGCCAGCTCGGATCGCCGCCTGAAAGGCCGCCGCGTAAACCGGGCGGTGCGTGGTTTTGTGAAAGAGCATCCGGTCGCGCGGATCGGTGCGCTCACGGGCCATACACGCGCGCTCGGGCCGCGCCACGGCATTCACGGAAAGCACTTCGCTCTCAATTCGCAAACCGCCTTCGCCATCGCCATCGAGTAGCAGCCGGACCTTGCGCGGCGCGGGATCGGCGAAGCTGCTGGCGTGGCTCAGCAGCGCGGCCTTGATCTCCGTTCTGTCACAGGCAAACGCAAAGTACTCCGCCGAATCCTCCAGCCGGTCGAGGTGCAACTCGATCAGCGGATAGCCCTCGCGCCAGAGCATCGTTTCCACCAGGGAAAATTTCTGTGAAAGCACATCCGACGCACCGGTGAGAAACTCGGCTTTCAGCCGGCATTCGCGGAATTCTTCGCCCGCTTCGGAGTCGGCGACGATGCCGCCGCCGACTCCCATCACGCCGCGCTGCCGGTCGGACTGTCCGCATGGTTCTTCCAGTTCCAGCGTCCGGATGGCCACGTTGAAGACCGTTTGCTCCCGCGAAAAGAAGCCGATGGCCCCGGTATAGATTCCCCTGGGCTGCTGCTCAATCCGGGACAGCAATTGCATGGCGCGCACCTTGGGCGCTCCGGTGATGGAGCCGCAGGGAAACAGCGCCCGGAAGATCTCCTCGAATCGAACATCGGGACGCAGTTCGCCGGCGACGGTCGAGGTCATCTGCCAGAGAGTGGAATAGCGCTCGACGGCAAACAGGCTCTCAACGCGAACGCTGCCGAAGGCGCACAGGCGGCCGAGGTCGTTGCGCAGCAGGTCCACAATCATCACGTTTTCGCTGCGGTTCTTCGGGTCGTGGCGCAACCATTCGGCCTGCTGGCGGTCTTCGCGTGTCGTGCGGCCTCGGGGCGCGGTTCCTTTCATCGGACGGGTGCGAATCCGCCGCTGAGCGCCGCGACCTTCCAGGCGGAAAAACAGCTCGGGCGAAAAGGAAAGAATGCGGTGCTCCGGGTTCCCATGCAAAAAGGCGCCGAATTCGACCGGCTGGCGGCTGCGCAGCCGTGCATAGAGCGCGGCGGGAGACCCGGACGCTTGTACCTCGAAGGGCGCGGTGAAGTTGAGCTGATAGACGTCACCGGCGCGAATCCACGCGTGAATGGCCGCGACGCGCTGGCTGTATTCCTGCTCGGAGAGGCTGAAAATAGCCTCCGGCTGCGCCTCCTGAGAGGGCTGATCGTCACGGATTTCAGCTGCGAACCGGCTCAACCCCGGCGGATCGCCCTCCGCAAAGGCTCCTGTTTGATGGTCGAAGCGATGGCAGTTTTCGTAGATACCGAACCAGGCCAGCGGCAGTCCTGGGCGGCTGGGCAGCAGTTCTGCAGTGGGTTCAAAGCAGGCGCCAGCTTCGTAGGCGAAAAATCCCGCCGCAAAGTGACCGGCTGCAACCGCGCTCTCGATCTCGGCAAACAGCGCGGGAATCTCCGCGGGCCGGTTGGCTGAGATCACGCGTGCGGGCGCAGTAAAGAGCCGGGTCCAGGGCTCCGCAGCACCGGGCTTTGAGCACTCCAGAAGCACCGTGCCCGGCGTGTGCTCGACCAGAGAATACAGTTGCTCGGGAGCGGAATGCCAGCCGACCATTCAGCCTGCAGCTTTCCCTCTATTGCACCGTCAGAGCGAAGTTGGTGGTGTTCGTCGTGGCGCTGACGCCGTTGCTCGAAACCGCGGAGACGGTCACCGCGTAGGTTCCCGCCGGAGTTGCCTGGTTGGGGTCCGGGCTGTGGTTCAGGTAGGAGTAACGTGGATTGCAGGCAGTGGTGCCCAGCACGGTGACCAGGCCAACCATGGCCAGCAACGAGAGCCGGCTCAGCCAGCGGCTACGGCGGCGCGTTCCCCAGGCAAAACCGCCCAGACCCAGAGCGCCGGGCAGCATAATCGCCCAGGCGATGGGCGCGGATCCGCCGCCTTTCCGGGGGTGTGCGGGCGCGGCCGCGGTGCTGGAAGCCGCGTAGGTTTCAATCACCATCGAACTGGTGGCCGCCGTATCCTGGTTGGGCGATATCTCGACACTACTCGGGGTAAAGGTGCAGGATGCCCGATCGGGCAGGCCGGAGCACGAGAGCGAAACGAACATCGGAGAAGTCAGCGTGGCAGTATATGCCGCCGAAGGGATGATGGAGACGGTCGCGGTTCCTGACTGACCAGCCGTCAGGGTATTCACCGGTGTGGTCGCGGGCGTGAAATTGGAGATGGCAGCCATGAATGTGCATCCGGAGGGGATGGTCACAGCAACAGCCGGCGATGAAGTCGAACTCGCGTCGCTGGAAGTGGCGGCCAAAACAGCGGTAAGGCTATGATCGCCGGCCACCAGGGAGACCGTTGGGCTGGCCGTGCCCGCAGAACTCAGCGCGATCGAATCCAGCTGCACCTGCTGGCCATTGTATTCGTCTTCGATGGCCACGATCCCAGTGATCGGCTGTCCATTCGCGGTCACGGCAATCGCTAAAGGCTGCGCGCATCCGTTCAGGGTGCCGGCGGCGAGCGTCGTTGTCGTCGATTGTTGCGCATGGGCCACCGCCACGGTCAGCGCGGGAACACATAGCGTGATCGCCAGTCCTTGAACCAACTTGAGCCGCAGACTGCGGCAGTTCATGCCTCTCACGTGAACCCGCTCCAAATCTCAAGAAAAAATTGTGCGTCGGCCGTTCGCCGCAGCTCAGAACCTTATTGTATCCGGCGGAGGCGGACCGGAGCCATTTTCGATTCTTTCTTTGAGCCGGGAGACGGCGGGAAGGACGCAGGCAGGCGCAAATTCTCGACTTCCTATCCCTTGGAAGCCGGGAAATTGAAGTTTCGCCTGCAACCCGATCCCTGCTTCCGGCTCTGATCCGCGTTATCCTTGACTGTTTGAGGGACTGTTTGAGGAACTGTGTGAGGTGAACGTCATGACCCAGATTTCTACTCGCCCCCAGCTCGCCCACCTGACCGCAACTCTGGACGAACTGCGCGCCAAGGGCACCTACTTCAAGTTGCGCATTCTCGACGACCAGCAGGCGCCGCTCTGCCACTACGACGGCCGCCAGGTCATTAACCTGGCCAGCAACAACTACCTCGGCCTGGCCAACCACCCCAAGCTGATCGAGGCCGCCATCCAGGCTACACGCGCCTTCGGCGTGGGCTCGGGAGCGGTGCGCACCATCGCCGGCACCATGCGCATCCACATGGATCTGGAAGAAAAGATCGCCCGCTTCAAGAATGTGGAGGCCTGCGTAGTCTTCCAGAGCGGCTTCACGGCCAACGCCGGCACGGTCGGCTCGATTCTGGGCAGGGAGGACTTCATCCTCTCCGACGAGCTGAACCACGCCAGTATCATCGATGGCGCGCGGCTGTCGAGAGCCAAGATCAAGGTCTTCCGCCACAAAGACGCGGCCCACTGCGAAGAGTTGCTGCAAGAAGTGGCGAACGAGCCGGGCCGCAAGCTGGTCATCACTGACGGCGTCTTCTCGATGGACGGCGACATCGGACCGGTGGACAAGCTCGCCGCGCTGGCTGAAAAGTACGGCGCCATCATGATGGTCGATGACGCCCACGCCTCGGGCGTGCTGGGCCGCAACGGCCGCGGGTCTGTGGATCATTTTGGAATGCACGGCAAGGTGGATGTGCAGGTGGGCACGCTGTCGAAGGCTATCGGCTGCCTGGGCGGCTACGTCTGCGGAACGCGAGATTTAATTGACTATCTCTACCACCGCGCGCGGCCGTTCCTGTTTTCCACCTCGCATCCGCCGGCCGTTGCGGCTGCGTGCATCGCCGCCTTCGACATTCTGGAGGCGGAGCCGGAGCGCATCGAGCGGCTGTGGACGAACACCCGCTACTTTCAAGGCGAGCTCAAGCGCGCGGGCTTCAACATCGGCGGCGTCACTACACCGGCCAGCGAGACGCCGATCACGCCGCTCATTATCGGCGACGGCCGCGCGACGATGGAGTTCTCAAAGGCGCTCTTCGACGAGGGCGTGATGGGCACCGGCATCGGCTTCCCGACCGTCCCCGAAGGCAAAGCCCGCGTCCGCCTGATCCTCACCAGCGAACACTCCAAGGCGCAGCTCGATCAGGCGCTGGAGACGCTGGAACGAGTGGCCAAGCGGATGAAGATACTAGGATAGAGGCACCATGATCGCTCATCTGCGCGGAAAGCTGATTTACAAGCAGCCCGGCCAGGCCATTGTCGAGGCCGGCGGGGTGGGCTACGACGTGACGATCTCTGTGCCCACCTTCACGGCGCTGCCTTCGGTGGGCGCTGAGGCGGCTCTGCATATCTACACCAAAGTGGCCGAGGACCAGATTGCCCTCTTCGGCTTCCTCGACCGCGAAGAAAAGCGCCTCTTCGAGCGGCTGATTACCGTCTCGGGAGTCGGGCCCAAGCTGGCCATCACGATTCTGAGCGGATTGTCGAGCGAGCGCACCGTCCAGGCCATTCGCGGCCAGGACCACGCGCAACTGACGCGCATTCCCGGCGTGGGCAAAAAACTCGCCGAGCGGCTGGTGGTCGAACTCAAGGACAAGCTGGACGACTTCGCCGTCGCGCCGTCTCCGTCGGCAGTGCGAGGAGCAGCGGTGGACGATGTTCTCTCCGCGCTGGTCAACCTCGGCTACCAGCGCCCCGCCGCTGAAAAGGCCATCGAGCAGGCCGTGGCCAAGGACAAGGCTCTCGCCGCCGACTTCGACGGCCTCTTCCGCGGTGCGCTGAAGGTGATTAGATAAGCGGAGGTAGTACGTCAGTGCAACAGAGCAGAGGAGTCAATGACCTTCACGATCTCAGTTCGCTTGACTTGACTCCTGTCTTAGCCTTGAACAACGCTCATGCAAAAGAGACATCGGCGCTCGGTAAGGACAGTCTTGCCGCGCTGCTCGGCATGGCTTTTTACGCTCGGGGCATTGACAACGGTGCAACTGCCTTCCTGATTGCGCTCGATAATAACGCCGCTTACGAGAACCCGAACTTCTTGTGGTTCATGGTGTCTCGCGAGCCGTTTGTCTATATTGATCGGGTCATTGTTGCGAAGTCTGCGCGCGGACTGGGGCTTGCGAGGCTTCTCTACGAGGACCTTTTCGCCGCTGCTCAACAGTCTGGGCACAATCGTGTGGTTTGTGAAGTGAATATCGAACCGCCAAACCCCGCTTCCGATGGCTTCCATGCAGCTATGGGATTCAACAGCGTTGGACAAGCCACCATTCACAATGGAACAAAGACCGTGCGCTATTTTGAGAAGACCCTGCGTTAACCCGTCCCGGAGCGAAGGTTCTATGTCCCACCCAACGTGCGGAAGAACAATACCCGCGAAGAGCTTGCAAGGCGAGAGTGCCGGCCAGGCCGGAGACTGACCCGAAGCAGCCGAGGCCGGATACGAGCAATCGGACCGACTTCCGCGCTACACTTTTCTTGTCATGATTTCCAAATTTAGCCTCATTGCACCTCCCGCTCATCTTCGCCCCGAAGCCTTCACCTTTCTGCGCAATCTCAAGCGCCACAACGACCGCGAATGGTTCAAACCGCGCAAGGAGACTTTCGACGCCGAACTGAAGGAGCCGATGCTAGCCATCATCCGCAAAGTCTCAGCGGCGATGGAGAGCTTTGCGCCGGACTATGTGCGGCCGGCGGAGAAGTGCCTCTTCCGCATTTATCGCGACACGCGCTTCAGCAATAACAAGCTGCCGTACAAGACTCACGTGGCCGCCTGGTGGATGCTCGAAGGGTTGAAGAAGACCAGCGGAGCCGGCTTCTATTTCCACATCGACGCCAAGGAAGTGATCGTCGCCGCCGGAGCCTGGATGCCGGAGAAGGATCAACTGGCCGCCATCCGCCACTGGATGCTCGACCATCATGCGGAGTTTCGCAAACTTTTGCAGAGGGTAGCTATCCGGAAAGCGTTTTCCGAGTTTGAAGGCAACGCGCTGACCCGCCCCCCGAAGGGTTTTCCCTGCGATCATCCGGCGCTCGATCTGATCCGCTGCCGCCAGTGGGGGCTGAGCACGACTTTGCCGGCTTCGGCGGCGTTGGAACCCGGCTTTGCCGCCACGCTGGCGCGCCATTTCCGGCTGGCCGCGCCGGTGGTGGAGGCGCTGAACATGCCCATCGTGACGGCTTTGGCGCCCCGGAAAAAGGTGCTTTTCGGGCTGAATTGACCCTGCGGCCGGCGGCCTCTTTCACGGCTCGTCCGGCATGGTTCATCGCCGTCAAGGCCAGTAAATCCCAGCAAAAACGGGCAAAAACCGAAGAAAACCTGCAAAATTCCCAGAAAATCTTCAAATAACTGTGGAAATCGCGGTTTTCGTCTTGACTTTGCCTCCCCTGAAGCTGCATTGTAACGAACGACAGGGTTCTCCGAGCCCGCATGAATACAGGGGTTTCGTGCAAGCGTTGCCTCGGTCGCACTCCCTCCATGCGGTTCGCTTCTGGCGAAGGAAGCCCAGGCAACACAGGCGCGCCCAAGGGTACGCCCCAAAAGGAGAACAAACCATGGCAACTGGACTGACCAAGACCGCCCTGACACGGCTGCTGGCCGAGAAACTGGAACTGACCAACAAGCAGGTCGCGGGATTCCTGGACTTGCTGGCGGAGACCGCCGTCAAGGAAACCAAGAAGAACGGCGTCTTCGTGATTCCCGGCATCGGCCGCCTGGTGAAGGCGGAGCGCAAGGCCCGCATTGGCCGCAACCCCCAGACCGGCGCGGCCATCAAGATCAAGGCCAAGACGGTGGTCAAGTTCCGCGTGGCCAAGGCCGCCAAGGACGTGATCGCTCCTACCAAGAAGTAGTTTTCCGCCCGCGCGGAAGAGAAGCCGTCCCCCAGACTGCAGAAGGCAAAGGGGGAGAAGCCACACAGGTTTCTCCCCTTTGCTGCGTTCCGCACCCATTCTCATAAATGACTCGTGTTGCACTCCTGCTGATTTGTCGCATTGCAGACCGAAATCTGCGGCACCACCTACACGTCTTCCTTCTTCTTTAAGTTCGCTGGAAATTCGCCTCCATTTGCCGAGTTCAGTTTCTTGAACATGCCATCGAATCCATACGTCGATGGATGGCTGGCAGTCGTTCGGCAATGCGCATTTGGCCAGTATGCGGGACAGAGCGAATATTTTTCGATTGAGCAAAACAAGACAGACGAAGCTTTCAAGTCGAGACGATGATGGACATAGATTAAGGGTAGTTGGGCTCATGTGCGCGGAAGTCTGTCGAACTGCTGTCGCTCTTGCTTCCCCGAAATTAGCATCGATTGCCTCCGGTTGCACTTGCATCCTTAGTCCGGCGAATCCACTGCAAGACCCTTGAGGGCCGCTGGCGGTAACGGATTAGGCAGTCCGTTCCAGCGTGGGGTATTTTCAGGCGCCAAACCTGAACCTCTGTTTGTGGTTAACCGAACCTCAACAAGCGAAAAGGAGAAAATATGTCAGAACAAGAAGTTTTAGCGAATCAGAGGACGATTCTCGGCAATCAGGCTACCATTCTGGAGAATCAGAGGCTGCTTCTTGCCGGCCAGGCAACCAGCGATAAGAGCCACCGCGAGCTTTGTGAAATCATCGCGAATCAGAAGGAAATGCTTTCGGCCACCGAAACGGCAGATAAAATGTCCATCGGAGCCGGAAGATAAAATGTCCATCGCCTCATGGCGAGAGACGGTAACCGAACAAGACGGTCAATAGGCCGATTTTTGGAAGACGCTAGAAGCGAAAGTTGCTTTTGGTTTTTTTCTTCCCGCGGCTGCTGGCGCCTTTTGAGGGGCCAGCAACCGCAAGACCTGAGCCTCTTTCAGGGGGTAATCTTGTTTTCTGCCATCATTCTGAGACCGTCAGGCAGGCGCCCCGCAGCGAAAGGCCAAAGCTGACAAAAATCGCCATGGCCATAATCCAACCGCGTAGCTCCGGAATCTGAAGGCGAGTGTCTGTAGCCGCTCAGCAGCGCCACAGCGGCTGAGATGGAAAAATGCTCAGTCATCCTCGCTTGTGCGGTACGGTATTCGGGACAGCTTCTACACTATCTAAAGCGTATGGCTGAATCAGAGACAATAGCCGGCATGGATTCCGACACCATCGCCGCCGTTTCCACGCCGCCGGGCCGCGGGGGCATAGGGATTGTGCGGCTGAGCGGCCCCAAGGCCGCCTCGATTGCCGGGCAACTGGTGCGTCTGCGCCAGCCTCTCGAACACGCGCGGGCGCGGCTGGCCGATGTACTCGACCAGCAGGCCGGGCAGGACTCCGCCAACGGCTCGGCCCCACGCATCGACGAGGCGCTGGTCACCTTTTTTTGCGCTCCGCACTCCTACACCGCCGAAGATCTCGTGGAGATTGCGGCGCACGGTTCACCGGTGGTTCTGGAGCTGCTGCTTGGCCGTGCCCTGGAGCTGGGTGCGCGGCTGGCTGAGCCGGGCGAGTTCACTCAGCGCGCCTTCCTGGCCGGCCGGCTGGACCTGACTCAGGCCGAAGCCGTGCGCGACCTGATCGAGGCGCAAACGCTCACCCAGGCTCGTCAGGCAGCCAGCCAGATGGGCGGTGCGCTCAGCAGGCGCGTGGGGCCGGTGAAGCGGGCGCTGGTTGACCTTGTCGCACTGCTCGAAGCCGGCATCGATTTTGCCGAGGACGACGTGGATGTGACGCCCGAAGCCGAGATCGCCCGGCGCATCGGCGAACTGACGCCGCCGCTTGCCGCGCTTGCCGCCTCCTTTGCCCACGGGCGCATCGTGCACGATGGGCTGACGATGGCCATTGTGGGACGGCCCAACGCCGGAAAGAGCTCGCTCTTCAATCGGCTTGTGGAACGCGACCGCGCCATTGTGACAGCAACCCCCGGCACCACCCGCGACACGGTCACCGAGCGGATCTCTCTTGAAGGCATTCCCCTGGAGCTGGTGGACACAGCCGGATTACGCGGGGATGGGGGCGAGAGCCTGGGCGAGGGAGAACCCGACAGTTTGGAGGAGGCCGAGCAGTTGGGCATCCGCCGCAGTCGCGAGGCGCTGGCCGAGGCGGCGCTGGTGCTGGTGGTGCTGGACTCGACCGAGCCGCTCAACGACGAGGAGCGCCGCCTGCTGGCTGCCCTCGAAGGCCGTTCCGCGCTGGTGGCGGCCAACAAGAGCGATCTGATCGGCAACCGGGCTAGAGCTGGCGGGAGAGAAAACGATCCGGCCAACTCCGTGCGGTCTGCGCCCAATGCTGGCGGATTGCCCGTTCTGTTCACCTCGGCGCTTACCGGCGAAGGGATTCCCGCGCTGCGCGAGCGCATCCTGGCTTTGGCCACCGGCGGGGCCGCCGCCGAGCCGGGCATGTTGACCAGCCTGCGCCACCAGCAGGCCATCGCCGCCGCCCTGGCGGCCTTGTCGGACGCCGCTCAAGCCAACGTCACCTCCATTCCCCACGAGATGATCCTGCTGGACCTCTACCGCGCCCTCTCGGCGCTCGACTCTCTGACCGGCCAGACCACCTCCGACGAGATCTTAAACCTTATATTTTCCACCTTCTGCATCGGAAAATAGAGTTATGTCCGCGGATATCTGCGGGTGTTGGTTCTTATCCTCTGTCTCTATCAAATATGTTGACGATGAGAGTGCTATTTTCTTTGTGCGCCTGCATATTTCTGCGAGTAGTTTATCTATCTTGAATTGCCGGTAAGTTACTGCAATGATGCTGTAATCTGCGGGATGGCTGGCGGCAGCCACAAGACGGACTCAAGGCCGCTCACAGACAAGGAAATCAAACCGCTGAAGCTAAATTGCTCAAGCCGGAAGGCGAACGCAGATGGCCGGCTAGGGGCGTGGTTTGAGCTGGAACTCGACGGCGAACGATGCAATGAGTGTCTGGCCTGATGCAGCCATATGCATATCGTCAGCTACGATTTCGGAAAGAGTTCTTTGGCTGAGATTCGAATCAATCTATCGGTTGACCTATTGGACGAATCGATGGAAGTGTTGCGGACACCTATTGAAACAAGTGTACCTGCCGATGAATCAACCAACTCCACAAGGGTTTGATTGCAGTATCCAAAGGGAGATCCCTGGTCGGGGCAAGACTTGCGAACCGGGCTGTATGGATTGCAGAGGATGATCCAAATTGGGAAAGCCAAGGGAAAAAATGAAGACCAAAAGCATTCCAAGGTTACCTGCGGAAAAGAACCCGGGTGAATTCATCATTGCCGTCGAGCGTTCTGGGGACTGGATGCCGTCCGAAGAACTGCGGGAGGCTGCGCTGGCGGCCTTGGAACAAGGCAAGGATGTAACTCTCGATCTTGACAGGGTCGATCATCTGGACGCGAGTGCGTTGCAGATATTGCTGGCGCTCGACGCGGAGCAGAAGAAGCGGGGACGGAACCTCCGGTTGGCGAAGGCTTCCCCGCATTTACGGCAATGGTTTGAATTTGCGGGAGTGGCCGATCATTTTTCAATTGCCGAGCGGAAGAGCAATGAATAGAGCATTTTCACAGTTAGTGTGATGTACCTAGTCCGAGTCTGAACCATGCGACGGCGTTTTCTGGAGTGATCTCTGGCAGCAGTTCCGAGATGGCTTTGTCGAGGGCCTCTTTGGTGCGTG
>Ga0182030_10002566_pt1 | contig 38652 bp, 45 predicted proteins | sample 812S3MmetaG_FD_121299 | JGI IMG/M metagenome (GOLD analysis project Ga0182030, IMG submission 121299) | Permafrost microbial communities from Stordalen Mire, Sweden - 812S3M metaG (Illumina Assembly) | ecosystem: Environmental > Terrestrial > Soil > Wetlands > Permafrost | place: Sweden...
GAAAAGTTTTAAAGAGCCGCATTCAAAAAATTCTAACCTCACGTTTTTATACTGGCGTGATGGAACGCGATGGAAAATTATACGAAGGCAAGCACCAGCCTCTTGTCTCAAAGAAAATGTTTGATGAGGCGCAAGCGGTTATGTCTGGCTTCTCTCGACCCCGCGCAAAATCTAATACCCTATTCTTCCCTCTTCGTGGCTTTCTCAAATGCGAGACGTGCGGTTGTATGCTCACCGCCTCCCTAAAGAAAGGTCATCACTATTACTACTGCACTAATGGAAAAGGCTCGTGCCCTGCACACAAGAAATATCTGCGCGAGAAGGTGCTCTATAAGCTCATGGGAAACCTCTTTAAGAAACTAGCCTTTAGCGAACGAAAGATTGAACTCATGTATCGAGCGGCTAAGGCAGAAGCGGAACGGAATGGGAGCGAGAGCATTCATAACCTAGAGGTACTTCGTAAACGCCTTAATTTACTCCCAGAGCGAGAGTCCCGCCTCGTAGACACATTCCTTGCCGAGCAGATACCGCAAGAGCTGTACGACAGGAAAATTGGCGAACTGAAGCACGAGCGCATTGATCTTCAGAATCAAATTAAAGTTCTCGAAGAAGGACAACCCGCTTTTACTTTGGAACCGACTAAAGAGCTATTTTTACAAGGCAGTAGAGCCACGAAAGAGTTTTTGGGAGCAGGCGAAAATAAAAAACGCGTAATTCTAGAAAATCTACTTTGGAACCTTTCTATCAAAAACGGAAAAGTGGCGCAGATACAATATAAAACTCCGTATCACATACTCGCAAAAGCACCCAAAACAGGGTCAAATTCAATGTTGCTGCCTGTCGGGGATTCGAACGCGTCTCGAGCGAGGGAAACTGCGCTCGAGACGCTTCATAACGACACGTCTCGTGCTAGCTGTCAATGGCTGCCCGACAGGGATTCGAACGCGTCTCGAGCGGAGGAAACTGTGCTCGAGACGCGTTATTGGTCTAATCAGAGTAGTTTATCCGTAAATTCGCCAAATTGCTCCTTCAGGAAATGATACCTGTCCTTAAAGGCCCTTCTAACTTCGGGTAGTACAATCTTCTTGTTCCAGTCGATTTCTAATTTCCGTCTGTTCTCAAGAACGAGGTCGCTAATGCTCGTGTCGGGGTGTTCTCGCCAATACAAGAGGTAAAACGGTCCTATCAAGTGAGACGCGCCGTCGGCGGATGATGCAATCCTGACTTCGATACTCGAATTTGGTAAATCGGTTTTCTCATCTATCAATTTAATACCTTGGATGACCTCTTCCGCAAAAGCATGTTCAAAGCCTAGCTCAAGCAATTTCGACAACCCTTTGTCTTGGGTCGCTTGATGCTCGTGAGGGAAATCTATGATTTTCCCGTAATCATGAAACCAGACGAGAGCAGTCACCAAATTTCTATCGGCCTCTTTGTGTAAATCACACAGCTCCATCGCCAACTTTTCAGCTATTTCAAGGTGGTATGTTACGAACCATTCCTTATGGACAAAGCTGTCATCTTGAGCCAAACGCCTTATGTATTTTTTTAAGGCGTTAAGGGCTTCCATAAGATTAAACGAAAGGATTTTTTATGTCGAAGGTAAATGATTTGAGAATTTCTCGATCGAGCTCGTCCAACGTTTTCCCGTATTTTTGTTTATAAATTCCGTTAACGGTATCAAATATTGCGGTGCTGTAGTCGAAACCGAGTTGATCTGCGGCCTCTTTCACTGCTTCCTCGGAAGGACCCTCCAGTTCAACGTACGTAGCGAGAAACGGCCAGGTATCAATTGCGATCTCCACATCTCCCAGTCGCCAAAGTTCGCGTCTCGATTCTTGATAGGATTTGCGTTCGCATCCGATCGATTCAAGAAGAGCGACAGTATCTCCAAAATCGTTCACCTCGACCAGAATCTCTTTCTGTCCGGTAATGGTCTTTCCGTCGACCGACTTGAGAGTGAGGGTCACCTTATCGCCTTCGTCGCGGACACGAAGCCATGTATTCGGATCTTGTTTCTCTTTCGGAAGTTCGAGGGTCACCCGGCGCTGCATATATTCCGGTCGTTCAAGATTGGCGTTAAGACCTTTAAGGTTTTTGGTCAGATCTTCTCTGTGTATGTCCAAGAATGTTGCTTCGTATTCAGTCTTCATTCGGCTGATTATATCAAAAAAATAAGCGGCCGCCCAGTTGGACAGCCGCTTTCTCTAACAAAGCTCAAAATTTCTTCAGACCGTTCGGAACATCCTTCCAGTCGACGAACAACGCCAAGATCTCATATTCAACAGGACCCTGGGGACTTCCTGTTTCGGCATTTTCACCGATATGGAGTCCCAAGATTGCTTGCATCAGAGGCGCATTATAGGCAACACGCTGTTTCGAGACATCGATTTCTCCATATCCTGAAACTTCCCATACCTGTTCGTCTTCTTGACCGCTGACCTTAAAGTAGCGGCGCAGATGCACGATGCTTCCGAGTGCAACCCTAGTGATATTTCGCTTGTCGGCAATGTAGAGCCGGGCATTTGCGACTTGGCCGTTGAGTTCGACAACCTCAGCTTCCTTTCTTCGTTCGTCCTGCTCCAACTTGTTGAAGTAGGGGTTGTCGTGCCATGTATCTCCCGAGGCGGTATACGCGAGGGCTTTCTCACTCCGTATTGTCTTGAGGTCGGCCTGAGCCTTTTCAAGTTTCCCTTTTAGCGCTTCAAGACCCTCCTTACTCACATAAACGGTTTGATCCATTGTCGTTCTCCTTCTTGTTAGACGCCGAGACGTTGACGCAGATTCCCGACCTTCTCGACAATTTCCTCTCTCGTCATCGCTGGCGATGGAAGAACGGTACGATTGAAGCCGATACTTCGTTCCGACAGAAGATCATTCGTGACCCATCCGACGTTTTCATGCGTGATGACCAATGTCGCCACAAGTTCGTCATCGGGCGTGTCTACTCGGTGAAGCGTTTCCGCTTCAATCGAATAGATCTCACCTTTTGTAACCCGCCGAGTATCGGCGAGAACGAGTCTTGCTTTTCCACGCTCCTCAACCTCGTAGTGCTCCTTGCTTCCCCGAGCATAATAACGGTAGTGGGAAAACTCCTCTCCGTCCTCGCTCGAATCGGCAAATCGATAGGAAACGTTGTCAGCGTATCCGATCAGAACCGCAGACGAGAAGTCCCATCTGTGGTTATGCACGTTTTGTCGCGCCCGTATCGTATTTGGAATGATACGCGGATGCCAAATATGCAACCGCATTTTCATCTTCGTCTCGACATCCTGGAATAGGATGATCTTGTCGAACCCATTGTCGTGGGCATACGAATCGGTATGGTGATGAATCGCGGTCCGCGTCGCTTCCATCAATTCATCGAGTAGTGCGGTTAGGTTACGCGGCTGAATGATCTCTGAGAGTTCATCGGCAACCGCTTTAGCCTTCTCGTCCCGTTCAAGCAGCGCGAGTCGCAGAAACCGCTGTTCCCATTGAGGGCTACGTAACGTCATGATCGACTCCTTGTTTGATGTGGGAGAGAATCGCATCCGTTGCTTCCTCGACCGTTGTGTCGCTTGTGTCCACGACCGTGTGGCCGAAGGTCTTAAAGATGCGATCCGCTTGCCTTTGCAGTGCCAGATTGTGTTCCAGCTCTTTCATTTCCAGTCTTCCGAGCAATCTCGTCGCCCGAACATCTTCCCGAGCTGTTAGTACGAACGTGTAGTCGGGCATAACAAGCTGGGTTAGTTCGAAGAGCGATTGAACTTGCGCATCCATGGCTCCATGGAAAGCAAAAGTCGAGTAGATGTACCGATCGCACACTACTCCCGAAGTTTGCAACAGTTGGCGTATGCACCGAGAATCGTCTTGCGTTGCCGCGCGATAGAAGAAGTAACGTGTGAGAGGATCGACATCTTGATCGACTAAATCACGTACGGGCGCAAACAGGGCTCCAGGACTTTTATAGTACTGATACCCGAGCCGTGCCGCCAATGATTTGCAGATTTCCGTCTTTCCAACCGCGTCTACTCCCTCCAAGCATATGAAGAGAGACATGGTGATGACTCCTTTATTTACTGAGTGGGGTGGCTTGGATTGTCAAAGAACCGTCGGTAATATAATAAATAATATCGATTCTGTCAAATATGTTCGAGTCATGGTCGAACGCGTCTCGAGCGAGGAAACTGCGCTCGACTTGCTTCATTATGACACATCTCGTGCTAGCTGTCAATGGCTGCCCGACAGGGATTCGAACCCCAATTAACGGCTTCAAAGGCCGCTGTCCTACCATTAGACGATCGGGCAATGTGTAAACCTTATCACTTTTTATTATCTCCGTCAGGGAATAGCTCCAGGACGGCAAGCTCAAGCGGAAGCGCGGGGATAGGCGCGTAGCGGATGCGCTCTGCGGCGTTAAGGAAGGCTAGCATTGTAGAGTGCGCAATTCCTTTCCCTTTTGCAAATGTATCGAGCGCAGAAAATTCATCGGCGCCGAGCTCGTTCTCGAGCGCGGCGCGTAGTTCGGGAGCGTAGCGGATAAGCAGCGTCGCTCGAAGCGCTTCAAGCACGAGCTCAAGGAAGAGTTTCATGTCGGCTCCGGCCTTCACAGCCTTCTCGATAGCCTCCAGCGCCTTGCCGCGCTCGCCTCCGGCGAGCGCGGATATGAGAGCATGCACTTGTTCGCGCTTGGGTGCACCTGTCGCCGCCTCTACCACCTCACGTGACAACGTCTTACCTTCTGCTCCAGCAAAAACCTTTTGGAGAACTGAAAGCGCGTCGCGATACGAACCCTCGGCGAGCATCGCGATTAGGTCTGCGGCGTCGGGCGTGAGTGTGTACCCCTCTTTCTTTGCGACAGCTGCGACCATCTTTGCGAGAATTTCTCGCGTCGGCTTTTTAAATTCAAACACCTGGCAGCGGGATTGCACCGTCTCGGGCACCTTCTCGAGTTCGGTCGTCGCAAGGATGAACACGGCGTGCGCGGGGGGCTCTTCGAGTGTCTTTAGAAATGCATTCCACGCGCTCTTGGAGAGCATATGCACTTCGTCAAGAATGTAGACCTTATAGGGAGACTCGAATGGGAGCGTGTAGACGCCCTCGGTAAGCGCACGAATATCCTCGACACTATTATTACTCGCGGCGTCGACCTCGTAGAGATCATTCTCCTTACAGCCAATGGCCGTCGCGAAGATGCGCGCGACCGAGGTCTTGCCCAATCCGCGACTGCCGGCGAAGAGATACGCGTGGCCAATCTTCTTCGATTTGGCTGCTTCCTCGAGCGGCTTCGTCACCTGCTCCTGCCCCACAACATCCTTAAAGGTCGTGGGCCGGTGAGTACGATAGAGAGACTGATGCGCCATAGTGAGATGAGTATAACAAATTGTCCAAATTAAAAATAAGCGGCCGACTGGGAACCAGTCGGCCGCACTCTATTTCTCTTTTTGAACCGAAAGACTACGCGAACACTGAGGAACGAGAGGTTAGTATTTCTCGTATCCTTCGCTTCGGCGTCTTGCCTGCCGGCGTCGGGAACATTCGCCGTACTTTGGCGCGCATCTCCTCATTCACACACCTGATAGTCGCATTCGCCACATCGATTTCTCTTGCGAGTTTATCGATTTGCTTTTGTACCGCTGCGTGAGCGACTTCGTTGCACTCTTCAACATACCAGTCCACGCCTTCCTCGTCCCACGACTTCAAGTCGGAAAGAGTATCTTCCAATCTTGTTCGCTGATTTTCGAGGTCGCGCAACCGGACTTGATGCTTGAGCGTGATGTGAGCCAAGTTTCCGAACTGTAGCCGTTTCTTTGGTCGCCTCGACCTCCACGGCGACGGACCGGAAGGGACTCTTGCCCAACTGCCGAAGCGTTCCACCCACTCTCCATTTTCGTATCCGCCATAGCCGTACCGCTCGTATGCCCCCCCCCCGGCAGCGACATGGTCGAGCCAGAGCGTCGTCTGCTGCCATCCGTCGCTGTCGTGGCCTGGGAACGATTTGCCTCCACCTTTTTCGTTCCATGGCCAATACTTTTCGATTGCCTCAGTCGCGCTTGCAGCTTCGAGCTTAATTGAATCGATTTGGTCATGACAGGTGTCATACGCTATCACCCGCCGATACAGAATGAATTCGACCGGTCGGCCGCCCTTCTTCTTGGCGAGCTCGATAAGCGCCATATAGCTCGAGCCCCCATCATCATCACATGCTCCGTAGCGCAGCTTGCGTGCAAAATATGCCACAGCACACCTCCGTATTGATTGACAAAGAGTCTGGGGAGAAGCTTAGACCGCTGGAGCGTCTTTCGCAATGATGGCTGCGAGCTCCGGAGCCGATTCGGCCTGCATCAACTTCGCCCGCAGCTCGGCAGCGCTCGCGAAACCCGTGACGAATGCTTTGATGTGCTTTTTCAAAATAGCAAAGTTCTTCGGCGGGGAGAGCTTCTCGAAGCTATGGGCGAGCTCAAGCAAAGCCGCGAGCTTCTCTGCAAGCGGTGTGTCTTCGCTTTTCTTTCCGGCGAAGACCCAGGGGTTACCGAACATCCCACGGCCGATCATGGCGCCGTCGCAGCCAGATTCCGCGACTTTATTTTTTGCATCTTCCAAATCCTGCACGTCCCCATTCCCTATTAAAAGTACGTTTGGATTCAGTTTATTGCGAATCTCGACTGCCTTACGCATTAATTCCCACTGCGCGGGCACGAGCGACATCTCCTTGCGCGTGCGCAGGTGGAGGGTGATGGCCGCAGGGTTCACCTCGAGGAGCGCCGGGAGCCACTCGTTGAGCGATTCTTTGTTGTAGCCGACGCGCGTCTTCACCGACACGGGCAACGCACTCGCCTTCCGGGCTGCCCGGATAATCTCTTGAGCCAACTTCGGATTCTTAATCATCGCGGCGCCGCAGCCCTGCTTCTCGATACCTCGGTCTGGGCAACCCATATTAATGTCTACTCCGTCAAAGCCGAGTGAAGCGACGAGTTTGGTCGCATAGACAATCATCTCCGGCTTGCTCGAGAATATCTGGGCGATAATCGGCCGCTGACTTTCTTCAAAGGCGAGCTCGCGCATCAGCGGATTCTCGCTGTCTTTCATCTTCGCGATTTCCCGCGTGTGGTAGAGCCCGTCCGCGCTGACGAACTCTGTCCAGAAGATATCCGGTTTGCCGCGCTTAGACACCAGCGCGCGGAAGGCGACGTCGGTCACGTCTGCCATCGGCGCCATCACGAAAAACGGACTCTTTACATTATTCCACAGCGACATAGACAAACCGTATCACTCCTTCTTCTTCAGGTACACCTTGCCGTCGAAACGCAGGTCGACGTACTCGACCGAGCCGTCGGTAAGACTGAAGTCGGTCTGCGCGGAAACAAGGGCGGTGTAGGCGTTCTGCTCATCGCCGAGCACGTAGCTGATGCGTGTGCCGCTGGCTAAATAATCGTCCACTTGCCCATCGTGAATGTCGACGGCCGTGACGGCCGAGCCAAGCGTGGCAAGCTGTCGCGCGAAGTCGAAGGTACTCGGGAGGTCTGCGGCGTCTGCGATAGTCGCGCCGAGCGGCTGCGTCGTGCTGCCCGCAAGCGGCGCATAGAGCATAAAAGGATTGAGGGTCTCTGTCGTGCTCGCGAAGGGAGCATAGATGACGCCGTTGGGGTCGAAGAGATAGCAGGAAGCCGGGACGTTTGGAGTTGGAGCCGTGCCGCACCAACGCGCAACCCCTGTGCGCATGTCTACATTAATAGAGATACTGTTCAGGCTGCTTCTGAATATTGAAACGGCCGCGATATCGCTGTTGGCAGCGAGGATATCGCTGCGAATCTGTCCCTCGGGCAAGAAGAATATCGAGTCGCGCGGGATGATGCCAAAGTAGAAGCCTTGCATCGCGTCGGTAGCATATGTCGCTAAGCTCGGGTCAGCGCCGAAGACGGCGATGTGCGAAACGCGCACCGCGCTCTGTCGCAGGCCGTAGAGTGCGGCGCCGATAAGCACGAGGATGAGGATGACGAGAACAACGAGCGCGCGCCGCCGCCTCGCGCGGCGGCGCGCAGCGAGCCGCTCAGTATTACGAGAGCCCGATGACGCTCTTGCCGACATACGGGATGAGAGCCTCTGGCACTTTTATCGTGCCGTCGGCCTGCTGATAGTTCTCGATGATTGAGACGAGGATGCGTGGCGTCGGTATCGCGGTCGAGTTGAGCGAGTGCGGGAAGCGCATATTCCCTTCGGCGTCACGATAGCGGATATTGAGTCGTCGCGTTTGGAAATCGTGGAAATAGGAGGCTGAACTTATTTCGCGATATTTCTTCTCTGCCGGGACCCAAAGCTCGATATCATATTTCTTCACCTGGCCGAGGCCGAGGTCCCCGCCGCAGTTGGCGACGGTGTGATACGGAATCTGCAAGAGTTCAATAAATTCTTCGGTGTTGCGATTCAGCCACTCGTGCGTCTTGACCGACTCGTCGTGTTCCGCTTTGCAAAGGACGACCTGCTCCCACTTGAAAAATTCGTGCACGCGGATGAGGCCGCGGACGTCCTTGCCGTGTGCGCCAGCCTCGCGGCGGAAGCAGGGCGAGAACGCAAGGAAGCGTACGGGGAAATTTTTCTCGTCGAGAACTTCGTTCATATAGTAGCCCATCGTCGCGACTTCGGCTGTGCCGGCCAAGTAGTCGCCGTCTTGGGTTTTATACAAATCTTCTTCGCCCTGCGGCAAATAGCCAGTGCCGAGAAATACGTCTCGACGTACGAGGCTCGGCACGCCCATCAAGGTCATTCCTTTAGCGGAGAAATGTTTGAGCGCCAGCTGCCATACGGCGTTTTCGAGTAAGACGCCATCGCCCTTTAGAAAATATCCGCGGAAGCCAGCGACCTTGGTGCCGCGCTCGAAGTCCGCGATGTCGAGTTTCGTCATCAGTTCAACGTGGTCCTTTGGCGTGAACGCGAATTCCGTCGGCGTGCCCCATTTCTTTACCTCCACGTTGTCCGCATCGCTCTCGCCATCGGGTACAGAGATATCCGGAATGTTCGGCACGGTGAGCATCAGCTGTTGCCACTCCGCCATCACCGCCTTCAGCTGCTCCTCTTGCTCGGCCATACCATTTTTAAGGTGCTGCATCTGCTCGATGACCTTCCCGCGCTCTGCATCCTTCAACATCTGGATTTCATTGCTGCGGCGATTCTGCTCCGCTTTCTTCGCATCAAGCTCTTGCCGCAAAAGCTTACGTTGATCGTCGACGGCGAGCAGGCGATCGATATCGACCTCAATCCGCTTCTTCTTTGCGCCCGCTTTTATCAGGTCGACATTCTCCCGAATGAAATGTATATCTAACATATATACAGATAGTATACTGCACGTAATGGAAATTCGTGAATTGAGGCGTGAAGAATGGCTGTCGCAGCTCTTGGAGATACCTCGGCCGCCAAAAAAGCTGTGGCTCCAGGGCGCCTGGCACCGGATATGAAAATCTATTCCTGGAATATACTGTTCCGCAACAAGCAGCTCGACAAAGCATTCGCCTTCATCCGCGACACTGAATGGGACTTGTTCTGCCTGCAGGAAGTGCCTGAGGAATTCCTTGCTCAATTGAAAACGCTACCCGTCGAAATTGCCGCCGCCCCAGAAGCCGACCGCGAGTTCGAAGACACCCGTTCGACCCAATACGTGGTCATCCTCTCCCGACATCCGATAGCCGCTTCCACGCAGATACCGCTCCTCTATCACGACCCGGAACGTCTGCCTCTCGGCAGGATATTTATGCGACTGATGACGTGGCTCCGCTTTTGGACAAAAGCCGTTGGCAATCGGCATGCCATCTACGCAGACGTGAAGACACCCACAGGGGTCGTCCGCGTTTTTAATCTGCATTTGAGTCTCCTTAACCCCGCTGTTCGTCGCGAGGAGTTTTCTATGGCGATGCGCGAACATACTGCGAGCCAGTCGACAATCGTCTGTGGCGACTTCAACATTCTCGAATCTATCCACATCACGCCGCTCAATCTTTTCTTGGGGGGCAGCATCGGGGACTTCCTCCTCTATTCCCGAGAGCGCACTGCCATTGAACAAGAGTTTTCAAAACAGAATCTTCTTAACCCGCTGTGCGGGAAAAGTACGCACTCGCTCTCACAGTCGCAGCTCGACCACATACTCGTTTCGAACTCATTTTCAATCAAGAAAGCCCAAGTTCTGAAGAATCGAATCGGCTCCGACCACTGCCCTATCACTGTCGAAGTCACTTGACCATATATAGGTGTACGCGTTATGAGTTAGTGTGTGACCAAACGACTACTCATCGTCGAATCGCCGACCAAGGCGCGCACGATTCAGAATTATCTCGGCAAGACGTACGACGTTCTGGCTTCGGTCGGCCACGTTCGCGACTTACCCAAGAGCAATAAAGACGCCGTCGACATCGAGGGCGGCTTCGTCCCGCACTACGTTATCCCCGCTGATAAGCGCGAGGTGATCGAGAAGATAGAGCGCGCCGCCGAAAAGGCCGACGAGGTGTACCTCGCGACCGACCCTGACCGCGAGGGCGAGTCTATCGCCTGGCATATAAAGGAAGTCGCCGGACTGAAGAAGCCGATGCGTGTCGTCTTCCATGAAATTACCAAGGACGCGATTGAGGAGGCGCTCGCCCACCCGCGGGGCATTGATGAGAATTTGCGCCGCGCGCAAGAAGCGCGCCGCGTCTTGGACCGTATCGTGGGCTATGACCTCTCCGGGCTTATATGGAAGAAGGTGCGCTATGGCCTCTCTGCCGGCCGCGTCCAGTCTCCCGCTCTGCGCATTCTTGCCGAGCGCGAGCGCGAAATAAAAGCATTCATACCCGTTACCTATTTCGTACTCTCCGCACTCTTTAAATCGAAAGCCGGAGAAATCAACACGACCTGCGTCGAGGAGCCTGCAACAAAAGAGGAGGCGGATCGGATTGTACAGGCTGGCAGAAGCGCGACTTGGAGCGTCGCTGATGTCACCGAAAAGGCCGAGGAGCGCAATCCGCGCCCGCCGTTCACAACCTCAACGCTGCAGCAGACTGCTTCTACCCGGCTCGGCTTCGCGCCATCGCGTACAATGCGCGCGGCACAGAAGCTCTATGAGGCCGGCCACATCACCTATATGCGCACCGACTCCGTAAACCTCGCGAAGGAGGCGGTCGCTAAGATGGCCGGCGTCATCGAAAAGCAATTTGGTAAAGACTATCTGCAAATTCGTACCTATAAGACAACGAGCAAGAATGCGCAGGAGGCGCACGAAGCCGTGCGGCCTACCGAGCCGCTTAAAGAGCACGCTGGTTCAACGCCGGACGAGACACAGTTATATGAGCTCATCCGCACCCGCGCGCTCGCCTCGCAGATGAGTCCAGCAAAGATTATGCGCACCAATGTCTCGGCAAAGGCGTCTGCAGAGATTCCGCTCTTTACCGCTAACGGTTCGCGCGTAATCTTTCCCGGCTGGCTCGCGCTCGACACGGGCGCGCGCGGCGAAGACGTCGAGCTGCCCAAGCTCGCAGTCGCTGATCCGCTCACGCTTGTCTTTTTGGCTGCAGAGGAGAAGCAAACGGAACCGCCCAACCGCTACACCGAAGCCGGACTTATAAAGGAGCTTGAGAAACGCGGTATCGGCCGCCCGTCGACCTATGCTTCTATTATGAAAACAATTCAGGACCGCGGCTATGTCGAGAAGCTTGCTCGCGCGCTGAAACCGACCGCAACTGGTATGGTCGTCTCGGGGTGGCTTGAAGAAAATCTTCCCGAATATATCAGCGACACCTTTACCGCCGAGATGGAGGACGAACTCGACGAAATCGCGCGTGGAGAGCGCGGGTACAAAGAGACGCTCACCGACTTTTACGGTCCGTTTCATAAAACCGTACAAGCGAAAGATAAATTACCGAAGGCCACTTCGCTCGGCGACGCGCCAAAAGAATTTCCCTGCCCTATCTGCGGCAGCCCAATGGAGTTCAAGCTCGGCCGAGGCGGCATCTTTATGAGTTGCAAACGCTATCCCGATTGCCTCGGCGCACGCACTGAAGAGGGCGCTGAGCTGAAGCCCGATGAGCCGATCGGCGTCCACCCAGACACGGGCGCAAACATTTATATAAAGACGGGCCGCTTCGGTCCATACGTGGAGATGCCACTGCCTGAACCCGAGGTTGTGCCTGAGCCGGTAGCAACAGAGGTAGACGAAGGAGGAAAGAAAAAGAAGGTGCCGAAGAAGCGCGGTAAGGGCCGCCCGAGGGTGAACGCGAAGCGCGCGAGCATCCCCAAAGGCACCGACATCGCCAAGATAACGCTCGCCGACGCAGTGAAGTATCTATCGCTTCCGCGCGAGCTCGGTATGCATCCCTCAACCGGCAACGCGGTCTTTGCCTCGACTGGACAATTCGGTCCGTATATCGGCAGTGATGGTGAATTCCGCTCGCTGAAGCCAAAAGTTGGCGACCCCTACACGATTAATCTTGACCAAGCGCTCGCGGTTCTCGCCGCGCCCAAACTGCCTCCCAAGGGCGTCACGGTGGTGAAGGAAATCGGCAAGCATCCGCGCACCGGTAAAAATCTCGTACTCTATAAATCAAAGCAGGGACTCTTCCTGAAGAAAGGCTTACGCCGCATTTACCTACCGGAGACCACAAAGGCCGACGAGCTCACGCCTGAACAAGCTGCTGAATATTTGAAATAAAAACAGAGAACCCGCTCGACCAAAGCCGAGGGCCTCTGTCGAACGGGTTAGGGCGTCGCGCCGAGAGCTTCATACAAAATGTCAGCTGGCGACATAGTTTTGCCCTTTCGTTTTGGCCACCATCTCGGAAAGCCCTCCTCTGGACTCAGCCGATCCCAGTACCGCATCAGTTCGCAGACGGTCTTGTATCGACCCCTGAAATTCTTGATTCGTTCAATTCCCTTCGGCTTCAAATTTTTCATGGACGGCTCGGGCATGGTTCCTCTCCGTAAAAAAGCTCGCAATTAGAACTTTACTTCGTGACCGGGTGCAGTATGCTCTCTACCATGACCACCGTCAAGGAGATTGTCGCCGAGATGACGGGTGCGACACCGGAAGACATCGCGGTGGTAGAGAGGGCGTACGAATTTTCAAAGAAGGCGCACGAGGGCCAAAAGCGGTACTCGGGCGAACCCTATTTTATACATCCTGCAGCTACCGCAAAAAATCTTGCTGAATATGGCATGGACGCGACCACGATTGCGGCGGGGCTCCTCCACGACGCCATTGAAGACGGGCATGTCTCCCGAGAGGAAATGGAGAAGGAGTTCGGTAAGGAATTGCTCTTCATTGTCGACGGCGTGACCAAGCTTGGCACGCACAAGTACCGCGGCGCCGAGCGTCACGCAGAGAGCCTCCGCCGACTTCTCGTTGCGACTGCAAGCGACATCCGCGTACTCATCGTCAAGCTCGCAGACAGAAAACATAACATGCAAACCCTGGAGCACGTGCCCGAGCACAAGCGTCGTCGTATCGCGCTCGAGACGCTCGAGATATACGCGCCCATTGCCGACCGCCTCGGGATGGGAAAGATGAAGAGCGATCTCGAAGACCTTGCCTTCCCTTACGTGGACCCGGATGCCGCAGCACACACGGCTGAATTGCGTAAATTGAAAACGGCAGAGACGGAAGGCGGCCTTGCAAAGATACAGAAAGCGCTCCGGCAAGGATTGGCGAAGAAGGGGCTGAAAGATTTCCGCACCGATATCCGTATGAAAGGCCTCTGGAGCTTGCACCAGAAGCTCTTGCGCAAGCATGACGACATCAATCTTATCCACGATATAGCAGCGCTGCGCATCATCGTGAAAGAGGTCGAGGACTGCTACGCAGCGCTCGGCGTCGTGCATGCGCTTTATAAGCCGTTGCCAGGCGAATTTAAAGACTACATCGCCTTCCCGAAGCCCAACGGCTACCAATCGCTCCACACGACTGTCGTCACTGCAGAAGCCGGCATTGTAGAGATACAAATCCGCACCGAAGAAATGCATCGCCGCGCGCAGTTCGGTATCGCCTCTCATATGTCCTATAAACAGCTCGGTAAAGGAATCGATGCGCTTGAAAAGGAAGCTCAAAAAAGCCGATTCTCTTCCCTCTCCTTTGCCTGGATACGCTCGCTCGTTCCGTCGCTTATGCGATTTTCAAAAAAAGAAGACGGCACGCGGGCAGATGGCACTATTAACGTTCCTCCGTGGCTCGCAGAGCTCGCCGAAGCACACACCGATATCGCCGGATCTAAAGAATTCGTTGAGGGCCTCAAAGAAGATTTCTTTTCGCATCGCGTCTTCGTCTTCACTCCGAAGGGCGACGTTATCGACCTCCCCGCCGCATCAACCCCAATCGACTTTGCCTATGCGATACACAGCGACCTTGGCGACCATCTCCAAGGGGCGAGGGTCAACGGGAAGATGGTCTCTTTCGATACGCTGCTCGGTAATGGCGAAGTTGTTGAAATAATCCGCCGAGACTCTGCACACCCGTCGGCGAAGTGGCTCGACATAGTGCGCACCTCGCTCGCGCGGCGGCATATTCGCGCCGCGCTCGGCCTCGGCGAGCAAACTAAGCCGCCGCGAGAGCGAAAGCGACGCAGCAACACTAAGAGCTAGAGTGAGAAATTACTGACTGAATACAAGTCATCATCTTCAGCGTCGTCTGGCGCTGCTGGTAGTATTGGGTCGTCTGAAAGCTGCGTTGTATTTTGGAAAATAGGCATACCGTGGTCGGCTTGTGCCTTCGGCTCTGTCGCCGGTGGCGCAACCAATGCAGTGGCGATAGTCGAGAGGTCTTCCGGCGAGAAGAAGTCGATAAGGAGACGGCCGCCCTCAGCGTTCGTCTCGATGATGACGCGCGTGCCAAGCGTTTCGGTAAGCGACTTCTCGAGCTCGACCATCTCCGGCGTCTTTCTATGATATTTGCGTACGCGCTCTTGCGCGATAGAGCGAGCGATACGCTCGGCAGCACGGACGGAAATCTTTTTTAAAATTATTTCTTTAAAGAGCGTTTCGCGCTCCTCCGGGCGATCATTCAGCGCGAGCAACGTGCGCGCATGGCCCTCACTCATCTCCTTGCCCACGATGGCGCCCTGCATATGCTCGGGGAGCGAGAGGAGTCTTAGAGAATTTGAGATGTATTCGCGGCTCTTGCCTATCTTGGCAGCGGCCTCCGCGTGCGAGATACCGAATTCCTCAATCAGCTTCGCCAAAGCCTTTGCACGGTCAATCGCATTAAGGTCTTCTCGTTGCAAGTTCTCGATGATAGCCAGCTCGAGCTTCGTCAGATTACTCTCGCCGGAGCGGATTACGACTGGGATTTGAGTAAGCCCTGCGAGCTTGCTGGCACGCAATCTTCGCTCGCCCGCAATGAGCTCATACACACTCTCGAGACCGCCGTCTGGCTTCTCAACGTCGGTGCGGGTGACCACCAGGGGCTGCAAAACGCCGTATTGGCGTATACTCTCCGCCAGCGATTTGAGTCCCATTTCGCTGAACTCTTTCCGCGGCTGATAGGGATTCGGCTGTATCCGATGGAGATCGATCCAGAAGACCGAGTCATACTTGGTCGGTACATACCGCGCATCATCCTTCATACAAAGATTTTAACATATGGTATCGTGCAATTCATTGCCGGGATGGCGGAATTGGTAGACGCAAGGGATTCAAAACCCCTCGACGCGAGTCATGAGAGTTCGAGTCTCTCTCCCGGCACAATGCTTACGAAGATTCTCTGTATTATCGGGCCGACTGCCTCGGGTAAGTCTGCGTGCGCAATCGAAGAGGCGTTGGAACGAAGGGGCGAAATCATTTCAGTCGATTCGCGGCAGGTGTATCGCGGGCTCGATATTGGGACTGAGAAGATAACGACGGAGGCGATGCGCGGCGTGCCGCATCATCTTGTCGATATTCGCGATGCGAAGGAGAAGTATTCTGCCGGAGACTTCGTCGTTGACGCGAAGCGGTTGATTGGAGAAATTGCCGAGCGCGGGAAGCTGCCGATTCTTGTCGGCGGGACGCATTTTTATTTCAATGCACTGCTTGGCGGCCTGCCGATGGGAGTTGATACCAATCTTGAACTACGGGAAGAACTCGAAAAGCTCTCGGACGAAGAGTTGTACGCGCGCGTCCGCTCCACGGACGCGCGCCGAGCAGGAGAATTGGACCCGAAGAACCGCCGGCGGCTTATCCGCGCACTCGAAATAATCGAAGCCAAAGGAGCGGTACCGGCGCGGCCTGCGGCCGCACCGACATACGACGTGGAGTGGCTCGTCATCGACCCTTCGCGCGAAGAGTTGCGAACGAAGATAGACGCGCGCCTCGCGAACGCCCTTGCAGGCGGCCTCATCGAAGAGGTCCGCCGCGTGCGCACTGATGTCGGCGATGCGCGACTGAACGAACTTGGGCTTGAATACAAAATCATCGGAGAATATCTGCGCGGAGAACGCGATGAGGCGTCGCTCTTGCCTACGCTCTCAGCGAAACTCTGGCAGTATGCGCGCCGCCAGAAAGCGTGGCTACGCAAACTTGCAAGCGAGCAGGGCGCAGGCAACGGAGTTGAATCGGCCTAGCGGCCTGAGCGCCCTCCGTTGCTCGCGCTCTGCGAGGGAATCCTATTGCGGCAGCACCGTCGCACCCGGGCAGAAGCTGAAACCGAGATTCTTTCCCGCGTAGAAACTGTTCGTCTGCACATCCGTTCCGACATAATAATTTAGACTACAGAGTTGGCTCTGACTTATGCCTAGAGCTGCAAGCAGGAAACTTTCCGCGGCAACCCTTGTCTGCCCGAGCGGTTCCTTTTCAAGCGCAATGGTGAAAAACTCCGCCGGTGTACGGTACCCTATCGCGTATCCATTCGTCGATGCTCCGGTAAGGTAGTAGTTCCCTGCGTTCGATGGGTCTGCCGTAGTAACTCCGTTGTGAATGAAATCGTTCGTGACTATCGGACTCCCGCTTTGACTCGTTATCGAGATTCCTTGAGGAGTTTGGGAGGTCGATGAGGATGTTTGCGTAACTGATCCGCTTGAGGGCAGCGTTACCGGCGGCTGTTGTTGCTCAGCTTGTGGAGCTTGCTTCGGTACGGACAAGAAATACCATACTACTCCTGCGATAATCGCTGCCAGCAGTAGTATCACTATCCATCCTATGTATTTAATTTGCATATAAATTAATTAGCCGCTGCCGTATGCGGCCTGGCAGGAGGACATATACGGATCAGTGGCATAGGCCGCCTGGAAGGTCTGATTATTCAAATTGCATACCGCAGCAGCGGCACTGCAGGCGACATTCCCCGCGGCAGTCTCGCAGTTGGTTAGAGTCGCACCGGGGATGGGGAATCCGTTCGCATCAAAAGCGTTTTGACAGTTAAGCGGGCCGGTTACCCCAGCGGCCGTGTAGCAGGCACTATTTTCATAACAACTGTGATTACTTGAGAGGAGTACTTGATAGGCACCGGCCGCACTCGATGCTTTCCCATTAGCTGTGGCGACGCCCCATGAGGAGTTTAGGTTGTAAGGAGGATTTTTCGTCCCACAGGTGCTCTCGCCTTGCGCGATACAGGCAAGCAGCTGCGCTTGCGCTTGAAAAGCAGATGGCACAGCTGCGGTGATAGTCGCGGGGTTGCACGGGCTACCTGGAGAACTTGACAGAGTAGTCGGTAGAGATGTGCCCGTCGTTGCCGCCTGGTTCAAGTTGGCCCCGGCCGCCGAGCCAGCTTGATTGATGCAAATATCACCGCCAGTAACGATGCTGTTCCATGCTCCAAAGTTCCCGTTGTAGAGCACCGACATAAGCGCATCGACTATCATCCACCCCGCGAGCGCGATGACAATGCCGATAACGGTATTTAAAAGAATTCCCCTCGCTTCGCTCACCTTGCCCGTATCCCCTTGATTCACTACCAATAAGAAGCCCGCCCACGCAATCATAATCGGCGCAACGAAGACAATCGCGAGCGTGATAAGGAAACTGATGATGTTATTGATGACAGTGAGAAGCAGCGCCAAGCCGCCAGGGCACGTCGCATCGGCTGAAGGTATAATCGGGCCGAAAAAGGGTATTCCGCCAGCGTGCGCTGCGAACGGGAGTACAAAGGAAACCGCGACGAACAACAGCGCGAAGAGGGGTATGCGAGAACGCATAGCTCTATCATACCGCCCGCCGCCAAGTAGCGGGCGGCTTTTCCCCTACGGGGATATCTGTTATCGTGAGCGAACACGTGTATAGCAGCGCCCCGCGCTGTCACACGGGTCCATCGTATAGTGGTAGTACAACGGTCTCCAAAACCGTTAGCGTAGGTCCGATTCCTACTGGGCCCGCAAAAGACTTATTTCTTGTTCAGTGCCTTCTCCAGCTCCTGCTACAGTTCACGAAGTTGGCTCTCGTTGTGGGTTCTCTGCTCTTCAAGCCGTTCTACCGCTGATTTAATAAGCTCTGCTTCTCTCTCTAATGTTTCAAGCTCACTTTTCTTCCGGCTGACTTCTTCTTGCTTTCTCCTTAACTCTGCAGATTTAGTCGTCAACTCGCGACTTTCTTTGTCCATTTCGCGCTTGAGCGTTTCAAGTGCTTGTCCCGATGCGTTTGCCATAACTTGTGTGTAAGGTTGTTACATCAAAATTATACCACGCGCTACTGAACGCGAATAAGCGATTGGTTTTGATGATATAGTTAGTCTGTGTCGGAAGGACCTCCCAAACAACCCGTTGAATCTTCTGAAAAGATGCCTGTCGCGGAGTATGTTCTTTTAGCTAAAGAAATCATTGAGCGCCAGGAGACATTCCCCTTCCCTGGCATTGACCCAGAAGCTTATTCGAAAATTAAAGTTGATGAAGAGCAGTCTCCAGGCTACTCGACACCCATAGATGAATTACTCGAACGGTTTAGAAACGAAGGAATGAAAGTGGTGTTAGGGAAACATCCTGAGAGCGGTAACGTTTTTATATTGCCGGCGCAGAGCGACGATATTGAAAATGATAATCTTTTTCCCAAACATTTGCTGCCTGGCGAAGAGATGAATGAGAAGCTTAAAAAATTGATTTTAGCACGTAAGGGTTAATCTTTAATATACAGAAACACTCCTCCCTCCGACTGCCCTTTCCACGAGGGGAATGGGAAGGTGTTGCTAATTACCCTGCTACCAGGATGAAGCTCGTGCAACAATTTCTTCTCGAGCGAGCCCATAATGTGGGAGATGCCGTAGACCGTCACGACATCGAAACTAGAGAAATCCTGATACCAGAAATCCTTCCAAGAGATTTGAGCTTCCCTTTCCATATGCGCCGCGCGTATCTTTCGGCGCGACCACCACACGAGCGCAGGATTCAATTCAAATCCATAAGCCTTCGCCCCCTGGCGCGCCGCCTCTATGACCAAACGTCCATCTCCGCTGCCGATATCAACCAGCCGTTCGCCACGCCTGAACTGGGCAAGTCGAAGCATACGCGCTACTTTCTCGTCCGGCGTCGGGACGTAGTGTGCGCCCGTAAATATGCCGAGCAGGTATCCTCCCAAGAGCGCGATGACAACAATAAGCCCGTAGTACAGCATCGCGCTGATATTTTATTTCTTCTCGAACTCGAGACAGACGGAGTTGATGCAGTAACGCTTGCCGCCAGCGTCGCTTGGACCGTCGTCGAAGACGTGCCCGAGGTGGGCACCACAGGTCTTACAGACGACTTCAGTGCGATGCATACCGAGCATATCGTCCTCCTTCAAGACGACGTGCTCCAGATTTGCGGGATTAGTGAAGCTCGGCCAGCCGGTGCCAGAGTCGAACTTCGTGTCCGAAGAGAAGAGCTCGGTGCCGCAAATGGCGCACTTGTACATCCCCTTCTCGTGATTATTAACATACGCGCCCGTGAAGGGAGCTTCTGTGCCGCCTTCGCGCGCGACGTGCCGGAGTTCTGGTGAAAGTTCGCTGTCTTTTTTCATAGTGTTAGTGATTAGTGGTAAGTAAATCGGCAAACTGCTTCTGCACCTTCTCTACCTTAGGGCTGATGATGAGATTGCAGTAGGCCTTGTCCGGATGATTGGCGAAGTAGTCTTTATGATAATTCTCCGCTTCATAAAACTTGGTCAGTGGCTTCACCTCGGTTACGACTGGATTCCCTTCTTTAGTGGATTCGTCTACTTCTTTAATAAACGCTTCCGCCTCTTCCTTCTGTGCAGGCGTGGTGTAGAGGATGATGGAGCGATACTGCGTGCCGACGTCGTTGCCCTGCCGGTTGAGTGTCGTCGGGTCGTGAGTCGCGAAGAAGACAGTCATTAAGGTGCGGAAGGTGACCTGCTTCGGGTCGTATTCAATTCTAATCACTTCGGCGTGCCCCGTCTGCCCGTCGCAGACTTGGTCGTACGTCGGATTCTCGGTCGTTCCGCCCGCGTAGCCCGGTAGCACTGAGGTGACGCCCTTGAGCATCTTGAATACCGCCTCGGTACACCAGAAACAGCCTCCGCCGAATACTGCGATTTCTGTCATTCCTCTATTAAAGCACGAAACTACTTCTTCGCCTCCTTAAAGAGAACGTTCTTGCGAATGGTTGGGTCGAACTTGTTGAGTTCTATCTTGCGCTCGACGCCTTTCTTATTCTTGCGAGTCCAGATAACGTGGCTGGACTTCGTAGATTTAAGCCGGATGAGTCGGTCTTGTGACATACGAGAAAGGTAGCAGAAAGCGCGGCTTTAGGCAACCGGAGTGGCTTTGGCACGTGCAGACTTGCTTGTGCGTTTCTTCACCTCGAAATGCGGCTCATTGTTCTTGACGGATACGGTGACGGTACCGCCCTCGGTCAGACCATGATCTACCATCAGCGAGGCGAGCGGCGTGAGGATGCGGTCCTGAATGGTGCGGCGGAGTGGGCGGGCGCCGTACTGTGGGTTGTAGCCGTTCTCAGCAAGCCACGCATACACCTCAGGGAGGATGGTGAGCGCGATACGCTTCTGAGTCAGGCGACCCATAACCTCCTCAATCTGAGTATCGACAATCTTGGTGAGTGCCTCCTTGGAGAGGACGTCAAAGATGATGATGTCGTCGAGGCGATTGAGGAATTCGGGGCGGAAGTGCTCTTTGAGCGCATCCATCACCTTTTCTTTGGTCTCTTCGTAGCGGGTCGCGTCGGTAGCGCCAGCCTTACCGAAACCGATGTGGGCGAGACGGTCGATAAACTCGCCGCCTATGTTGCTCGTGAGGACGATAATTGTGTTCTTGAAGTTAACCTTGCGGCCCTTACTGTCGGTGAGGTGGCCAGAGTCGAGGACTTGGAGAAGGATGTTGAAGACTTCTGGATGCGCCTTCTCGATTTCATCGAAGAGCACCACCGCGTACGGACGATGGCGGATGCGCTCGGTAAGCGAACCTGCTTCCTCATAGCCAACGTAACCCGGCGGCGCGCCGATGAGCTTCGCGACTGAGTGCTTCTCCATAAACTCACTCATATCCACCCGGACGAGCGCCTCGGCATCGTTGAACATAAATTCTGCAATCTTCTTTGAGAGCTCGGTCTTACCGACGCCGGTGGGGCCGAGAAAGAGGAACGAACCAATCGGACGATTCGGGTCAGATATGCCGACACGCGAGCGCTTTACCGCATCGGTTACCTTCTTTACTGCAGCGTCCTGGCCGATTATTCCCTTCTTCAGAGTCTCCTCCATACGTGAAAGCTTCGTCACTTCCTCTTCGAGCATCTTGGCGACTGGGATGCCGGTCCAGCGATTGACCACTCCGGCGATTTCGTGCTCGGTGACCTCTTCGTGGAGTACACGACGCGACTTCTGTAGGGTCTTGAGGCGCTTCAGTTTTATTTCCAAGTCCTTTTGCATATGCGGAATCTTGCCGTAGCGAATCTCTGCGACCGTACCGAGGTCGGCGGCTATTTCCGCGTTGTCAGCTTGGGTCTTCAATGATTCTAGCTCGGTCTTATTTGCGCGAATGCTCTCGAGAACTTCCTTTTCATTCTTCCATTTGAGCTCGAGCTCGCTCGTCTTCTCTTTCAAATCAGCGACCTCTTTATCGATGTCCTTGAGGCGCTCCTTAATCTCCTTCGAACGTTCGCCATCGAGGTCTTTCTGAAGGGCCTGGCGCTCTATCTCAAGTCGGCGAATCTTACGGTCGGTCTCTTCGAGGAGCGGCGGCTTATTCTCAAGCGCGATGCGCAGGCCTGAAGCAGCCTCGTCGATAAGGTCGATGGCCTTATCGGGAAGGAACCGGTCGCTGATATAACGCGCTGAGAGCTCAACTGCGGCAACGATAGCGCCGTCAGTGATACGCACACCGTGAAAGAGTTCATACTTGTCGCGCAGCCCACGCAAGATGGCGATGCCGTCTTCGACTGAAGGCTCCTGCACGAAGACTGACTGGAAACGACGCGTGAGCGCAGCGTCCTTCTCGATATATTTCTGATATTCCTTGAGCGTTGTCGCGCCGATAATGCGAATCTCGCCGCGCGAGAGCGCAGGCTTCAGCATATTCGACGCATCCATCGCGCCTTCGGCGCTACCAGCACCCACCAGCGTGTGAAGCTCATCGACGAAGAGAATGACCTTCCCCTCTGAGCGCTCGACTTCCTTCATCACGTTCTTCATCCGCTCTTCAAATTCTCCGCGATACTTCGTGCCCGCAATAAGGAGTCCGAGGTCAAGCGAGAGCAGGTCCTTACCCTTAAGCGACTGCGGGACTTCGCCGGAAGCCATTCGACCTGCGAGCCCTTCGGCGATAGCAGTCTTCCCCACTCCAGCTTCGCCGATGAGGACCGGGTTGTTCTTCGTGCGGCGCGCGAGAATCTGGATGACGCGATTAATTTCAAGATCGCGTCCGATAACAGGATCGAGCTTGTTCTCAGCCGCAAGCTTAGTGAGATTGCGTGAATATTTCGCGAGCGCGCGGAAGCGCTTCGGCTCTCCTGTTTGCCCGTCCTTGGAACTCTTCAATTCTTTCAAAATGGCGAGTGCCGCGTCGCGGTTTATCGAGAAGCGCGCGAAGATATCCGCGGCAGAGCCCGGATGCTCGATGACCGCAAGGAAGAGATGCTCTGTGCCGACAAACGTATCGTTCATTCTTGCCGCTATCTTGCTGGCTGCCTCAAGCGCTTGTGCCAAATCAGGCGTCAAATAAATCTGATACGACGGAGAAAGGGTCGTCGCGCTCTCGGGTGCCTCCAGATGTTCAAGCACGGCGTCTGCAAGCATAATGGTGTCGACTTCCATCCGGTCGAGAATGGAAAAGACGAGTGATTCTTCTTGCAGAACGAGTGCGGCGAGCAGATGGAGCGGAGAGACGTGATTCTGTCCGCGCTCTATTGCGAGCTCGTGCGCGCGACGAACGGCTTCTTTGGCTTTGGTGGTGAAATTGTTAAAAGGTGGCATTGTGTAAAATAATTAATTAGGAACCGGTTGAAGTAGAGGTCAAGAGAGCCGTAATGGCATCCGCCGGAATGAGGAGTCCGGGCGTCCCTCCAACACCGATGCCGATAAGATTGCCCGAGAGGTCGACTGCGGCGCTTCCCGCCCCAATATCCGGCAGAGTCGTGTGGACACCATCGCTACCCACGAGCGCGACGATGCCGGTAGAAGCGGAACCGTCAGACCCTATGGCAACAGTGGTCTCGCCGAGCTTGAGTTCGCTCGCGGCTACAAGCGTCACTGAGGCAGCCTTCGGCAGGCCAGCGTTATCAGCAAATCCATAAATCGTTATGCCGGAACCTTGATGAGCGACCGATGCCTGCACGGCCGCTCCGCCCGGGAATACGATGAGTGCTTCCTGCGGCAATGCGATTTGTGTTGCGGTGGCGATTGCGCGCGCCGTGGGGATGTAGGTACCGACCGCGGTGGGAGGTGTCGATGTGCCGGTACCAACTGGGTAGATAGCGACTGCGCGCGTCGCATCTGCCCCAATCGCTGCGGTGACAAGGTCTTGATTGGAAGGAGCTGGCGCCTGAATGATTGCTGCCGGAGCCGCTTGGGCGATGGTCTCGATGGTGTGATCGATGACGTGGTCGACGGTCTGCGTAACGACCGCGGGCGCATGATCGAGCAGCGATACGGTAAGGATGCCGGTAGCTACGGAGGTGACGAAGTTCACGAGAATCGTGAGCAGTATGAGTTGTGATTTAGACATCTCCTCTATGTTCATACAGACATAATGCTACCGGTGAGTACCCTTGTCAACAAATGCGACAGCTTCCGTAATCGCTGCGACGAAACGCACGAAATCGCGCTTCGAAGCGCTGGGGCCCCACGAGATTCGTAGCGTTGCCTTGGCGCGCTCTTCGTCACTGGTGAGCGCGAAGACTGCGCGCGAGCCTATCTCCGAGTCTGTCTCGCAGGCACTTCGGGTTGATACTGCGATTCCTGCCTCATCGAGGAGCGCGACGAGGTAATCGGTATCGCGTCCGAGTAACGAGAGGTTCAGGATATGCGACGCCTGTCCGTTGCCTGTGGGGCCCTCATTTATATATACGTTTGGAATAGCTTTTATAATTCGCCCAACGAGGAATTTTCTGTCTTCTTCTGCGCGAGAGCGAAACGCTTCGCGTTCATTCGCGGCAGCGCGGAGCATCCCCGCGAATCCCTGAGCGAGTTCGGGCGCTTCGCTTCCGGAGCGCAAGCCACGCTCCTGACCACCACCTTCATATAAAGGAATAAGCGGGATGGTGCGGTGCGCAACGAGGACGCCGATGCCGCGAATTGCTCCGACCTTTGATGCATCGAAAGTAAGCATATCCGCGCCAAAGTGTGCGCGGGTTATCTTCTCGGTCGTTGGCGCTTGGCTCGCATCGACATGAAGTAATATCTTTGTACCAATCGCCTGCTTCACTTCTCGCGTGTTCCAGACAACTCCTGTTTCGCCACAGACCGCATCCATCGCGACGAGCTTTGTGGTCGGGCGCAACATTTTCTTAAGCGCTCCGATATCGACTTGGTAATCTTTAATCGGTAACGCGTCGAGCTGGACACTACGTGTGGCGGCCAATTTCATATTCTCAACGATTGACGCGTGCGCGCTCGGCAAGTAGAGCGCATGGTCGCCAACCTTCAAAAGGCCGAGAATCGCGAGTGCGTTGGCCTCAGTGGCTCCACTCGTGAAGACGACATCATCGCTCTGCACTTCGATGAGCCGTGCAATCTGCATTCGCGCCTCTTCGAGCATCTTTTTCGCTTGCCGACCCTCACGGTGTGGCGAGGACGGGTTCGCGCTTACACCTGCGGCGGTATCGAAATAAATTCTTCGCTTCCAAAACATTTCTTCATTCTAACGCATAATTGCAATATGACCATTTTTGTGATGAAATAGAATCATTATGGCGCGGACACCTCGACCGCCCGTCATCGCAGTGATGGGCCACATAGACCACGGTAAGTCTTCCCTTCTGGATTACATCCGGAAGGCGAACGTCGTCGCAGGCGAAGCGGGCGGCATCACGCAGCACGTCGCTGCCTACATCGCGGAGCACAATAGCCGCTCGGTCACCTTCCTTGATACGCCTGGGCACGAAGCCTTTAAGGCGCTGCGTGAGCGCGGTGCGGCGGCGGCGGATATCGCGATTCTCGTAGTTGCCGCAGACGAGGGTGTAATGCCGCAGACACTCGACGCGCTCGCGGCAATACAAGAAGCGAAGATTCCCTTCATCGTCGCCATCACGAAGATTGATAAAAATAATGCTGACGTGGAGCACGCGAAGAACTCGCTCCTTGAAAAAGGCATCTACCTCGAGGGCCTTGGCGGGGAAATAGCCTATGCGCAGGTATCTTCGAAGACAGGCGACGGTGTCTCCGAGCTCTTGGACCTCGTCCTCTTAGCGGCAGACCTGCACGAGCTCACGGCTGATGCTGAAGCAAGCGCGACCGGCTTTGTTCTTGAAGCAACCCAGGACCCCAAGCGCGGTGCCTCTGCCACACTGGTTATCAAAGACGGGACACTGCATCTCCAGAGCTTCGTCGTCGCAGGCGACGCCTATGCGCCCGTGCGCTTCATCGAAGACTTCCGCGGGGCACGAGTGGAGAGCGCGGGACCATCGGCACCGGTGCGCATTTCCGGATTCAGTAAGTTGCCGAGCGCTGGAGCGCTTTTCAGTATCGTAAAGAATAAGAAGGAGGCAGAGGCGCTCGCAGAGGAGAATGCGAAGGCGCTCGTCGCGGCGCCGCTGCGCGGCGCCGCGACTGACGGCATCACCGAACTGCCGCTCGTGATAAAAGCGGACGTCGCGGGCTCGGTAGACGCTATCACACACGAGCTCGCGAAGATTACGCACGAGAAAGCGGCTATCCGCATCATCTCCTCAGGCGTCGGCAGTGTCTCAGAGGCAGACGCGAAAAGTGCGTACGCCTCAGGTGCCGCAATAATCGCCTTCAACGTCGGGACCGACGCGATAGCTCGCGACCTCGCCGAACGCGAGAAAATATCCATCTTCCCTTTCTCGATTATCTACGAGCTCTCAACCAAGGTGCAGGAATTACTCACTGCGAGCATCCCGAGCGTCGCGGTCGAGAAAGAACTCGGGCGAGTGCTTGTGCTTAAAAACTTCTCTTCTAGCGCTAAAAAGCACGTGCTCGGCGCGCGCTATGTCTCGGGCGTCATCACCGTCGGCGACCGCATCCGCATAACGCGCCGCGACGTTGAAATCGCGCGCGGCAAAATCTTAAACCTCCAACAGGCGCGCGCCGATGTGAAGGAGATAAAGGTCGAAGGCGACTTCGGTATGGAAATCGAGTCTCGCGAGAGTGTCGCGTATGGAGACGAGATAGTCGCCTTCAGCATTAGCGAATCATGAGCCCCGCTTCAAGAGACGGCGTACGACGCCAGAATAATCGCGCTGAAGAAATCATAGCGCGAGAAGCGGCCCTCTTCATCGCGCGAGAAGCCGGAACGGAATCGCTCATAACCGTCGTCGCGACCAAGAGTATGGCGCACGGCGACCGCATCGGCGTTTTCGTCAGCGTCTTCCCTGTCGAGAAAGCGCGCGCGGCGATGGCCTTCTTAGAGCGGCAGCGGGAAGCATTCTCGGAATATCTGAAGAGCCATACGCGCCTGCGCATTCCGCGCGTCGACTTCTTGCTTGAGAACGGGGAACATATGGGAGGCCCGGGCGGGAATTGAACCCGCGCATCGCGGTTTTGCAGACCGCTGTGTTACCACTTCACCACCGGGCCATACTCTAGAGAATAACAGAGATGATAGTATCATCAAAAGACATTTGCCGAGGTGGCGGAATGGTAGACGCACAGGACTTAAAATCCTGAGAGAGCCTAAAAACCCTCATGTGAGTTCGAGTCTCACCCTCGGTACCAATGAAGAACAAGCGGCACAAGAGCATCGGCGTTTTCGATTCCGGATTTGGCGGATTACACGTCCTGCGCTCTATCGCGAAAAAGCTTCCGCACTATAATTACATATACCTCGGCGATACCGCCCGCGCGCCCTACGGCGACCGGACGCAGGAAACGATTTATGCCTATACAAAGCAGGCAATGCAATTCCTCTTCCAACAGAACTGTGAAATCGTCATCATCGCCTGCAACACCGCATCAAGCCGCGCGCTGCGGAAGATACAGCGCGAGTATGGGACTTCTAGGAAAGTGCTCGGCGTCCTCATTCCTGCGGCTGAAGAGGCTGTGCGCGTAACGCGGAGCAGACGCATCGGTGTCATTGCCACGCGCAGCACTGTGGCTTCGAAGAAATTTATAAGAGAACTCGCAAAGCTCGACTCTCGAGTAAGCGTCTTCCAGAGAGCGTGTCCGCTGCTTGTGCCACTCGTGGAAGCTGGCGAACAGAATTCAAAAGAGATGGAAACAATTCTAAAACGTTATCTGAAACCATTGCTCGAGAAAAAAATCGATACACTTGTTTTGGGCTGTACTCATTACGATATTCTAGAAAAGAAGATCCGGAAGATTGTCGGCCCCAAGGTTGCTATAGTCTCGGAGACGAGAGTGGTGCCCGGGAAACTAGAAAACTATTTCGAAAGGCACACTGACATCGAGAAGGCGCTTAGCAAAGACGGCCACGTCCGCTTCTTCTCCACCGACCGCACCGACAATTTCAAGATTCTAGGCAGTAAGCTCTTCGGCCGTCCGATAACAGTAGAGAAGGTCGAGCTTTAGAACATTCAAGTGCGCCTACCTGGGCTCGAACCAGGGACCGTCTCCTTAAGAGGGAGCTGCTCTACCAACTGAGCTATAGGCGCGTAAGGAAAATATAGCAAAACATAGTATGCTTTGGAAGCACCTATCTATGCTGTGGTGGCGGAATTGGTATACGCGCGTGGCTTAGGACCACGTCCCTTACGGGTTGAGAGTTCGAGTCTCTCCCACAGCACTTGACAATTATATAGTTTTCTGTATTATATACGACAGAAGGCGGCTCTTTCGAGTTGCTATGTGTGAGGAATCAATCATGAATACACCTCTTGAACCGACAGGACCGGAGCCAACTCCGCCTGCCGAACCGACACCAATCGAAGTGTGTCGGGTCGACCCTGTAGAAGAAAATCCTTTTCTCTATCGGAATTTGGTGTTCATAGGGCTGCTGCTGATTGTCGTATTGATGATCATTGCCATCCCGACTTGGAACAAGCACCTCTTCGATGACTTCGACCAATTCAACATGGGTCCTACCTTCTTGGTACTGGCACTTATGTATCTGTGCCTCTCGGCAAAGGACGTGGGAGCGAACCAGTATGGGGGCGCTTACTCCTATGGTATGGCGCTTACGCGACTCAAGTCCGGACTGAAATTCATCCCTTTCGGGCTGATGCAGCTTCGGATCGCTCCGCGCGAAGTCCAAGAATTCCAGTGTCCGGGCGAACCGGAACAGGTATTTAAGGGCGACGATGCCGAAACCCTCCCTCCCGGGATGGTGCGCCCCATTCGGGCCGTCACTCGAGCTCCCACGGCGGAGGAGACCGGACTGCTCGATGTGCAGATGACGCTGGTGCTGAACTTCGTTGTTCAGTGGCAAGTGAACGACATATTCTCATATGTCGCGAACTTCAACAATAACCCGGCCCAAGTGGAGAAGCAGTTGCGCGACATCGGGGAGATCGTTCTCGCAGAAGAAGCCACTCGGTACACTCCAAACGGGTTCATAACTGCGCTACCTACAATCAACAAGCGGTTGGTCAAGGAAAACCAGGGCCGGTTCCAAAACTCCGGGGTTGAGATCGTATCGACACGGCTCATCTCGCCTGACGTCTCTCACGGCGTCAGTAGTGCGCTTGCCGATATCCCCGTGGCGCGGGCCGAGGCTCAACAAGCTATGGTCCGAGCTGAGGGCGAGAGGGTAAAACGCACCAAAGAGGGCGAAGGTACGGCAGCGGCCGCATTGGCGCTGCTAACTGCTCAGGCCGATGGTCGCGGCAAGATGATGGGGGTTCTAAAGGTTGGTGGAGACGCAGTGCTCGCGTCCGAAGCTGTGGCCAGTCTTTCTAACAAGACAGTCATCCTAGCAGGAGCGAAGGGGGGTATGCGTGATGTGATGGGCCTCGTCACAGGGGCTCAGCTCGCACTCAAGGCCACTGGCTCCACTCAAGGAGAAGCGGCATGATTGTTCCAACCATTCTGTTTCTTCTGTTTCTGTTGATTCTCTCACGGGTAAAGTGTGGGAGGTGGGCATGGGATTATCTCCGGACCGTTCCCGTATGGCCCAGGACGATATCTGGTACTGACATTCCGGCCGTTCGGCCGCCATCGCCAGAGCCAGTCAGGCCGGGTTATCCGAAAGGATTCCCGTATGGTCTGATCATCGGCATCGGAGTGGTCATTCTGATTGCTGCGCTCGCGTTCTGGAGTTTGCACGGTACGCTCGGTACCTTTTCGCTAACTCTACAACCAACGTCCTTCGAAGCCGCAACAGCACCCAGTGTGACCGCGCCTGTTTCTTCGCCTCCCCTGGTATCATCGGCCGATGGAGAATGCACAGAGTCAAATCCTTGCAAACTCAAAGTCGGAATGACTATCTGTCCGTTTGTGAAGTACCAGCAGTTGGGCTACACAACCTCCTACAATGGCGTTGTGAAGAAGCCTGGATGCGACGATGCCTCTTGTGCGGTGGACACCTACTGGTTCTCCCCAGAACCGAGAGTGAAAATCCCAAAGCTCATCATTGTGCCCGAAGGCAGCGTGTGCCCCACCTGATACTCCAGTACGAATGACAGCAAACTCAAAAGCCGAGCAGCGATGCTCGGCTTTTTTCTTTACACCGACTGGCCCCTATCCGACTAGCTGCCCGCGGGGACGAACTGCGTGTTCTGGTAGCTCCCGAGACCGAAGGTCCCCAGCGCGATGTTGATGATGCCGTAGGCGCCAAAGATGATGACGAGACCGATGAGCCCCCACATAATCGCGCTCCTGCCCTCTGCCCGCTTCCCCTCGTCGCCTGCGTGCACGATGAACTCGAAGACGCCCCAGATGAATACAACAAAGGCCGCCGCCCCAAGGAGAAGGATAATCGGATTGATTATCTGGACGACGACCGTGTTGAGAAAGTTGTTGAGAACGGACATCTACTACTGGCCAACCTGCGTGCCGGAAGTCGGCGTTGTGACGCCTGAGTTGTTGCCGAAGGTGATAGTGCCCGTGAGGATGTTCACGAGGCCCCAGACGCTGACCATAACAAAGAAGCCGATGAGACCCCAGAGCATAAGATTCTTACCCGCGCCCTTCTTAGCGTCGTCGTTGGCGCCCAAGATGAAGGTCTCGAATACGCCGTAGAGGAAAACGATGAAGGCCACCGCGAAGAGGACCGGTACGATGACGTTGTTGATGGTGTTGATGATGAATGTACCAACGTCGGAGATATTGTTGATAGCGGCGAACGAAACGAGTGGAAGAGCGAATGCCGCGAGGGTAGTCGCACCGAGGATAAGGGCTTTTTGTTTGGTCATAATAGTGATAAGTGGTTAACGGGTTAACTATAACGTTTCTATGGATAGGGTCAATGTATTCCTGGGTGCTGTGTGGATAGTCCTATCGGGGGCTTATGCGGGGGAATTATTGACGTCTGCTGGATCGGTACCCCCGCCCGGATTGAAGGTTGGGGCGGTGGGTGCCTGCTGGCCCGGAGTGAGGCCGAAAGTGTTGAGAACCAGATTAACGAGCCCCCAGACGGAGATGATGATGACAAAGCCGATGATGCCCCAGAGCGCGAAAGTGCGGCCCTCCCCTTTCTCCGACTCGTTTGCCGCACCGGCAATAAAATATTTATATATGCCCCAGAGGAACACGATGAACGAAATGGCAATAATGACCGGAACGAGAATCTGATTGATGATATCGATGATGCCTTGCGAATACGGGGTGATGGCATTTGTATTGATTCCCGTTTGTGCGAATGCGAGAAGCGGCGAGGCGAGAGTGAGGATAGCGGCGAGGCGAAAAGAATTTTTCATATTACGGATGTCACTGGGCGGAAGTCGGTGTCTGAGGGAGTGGGGGCGCCTCATAACCTCCGAGCCCGAAGGTGTTTGAAACGACGTTCACTAGACCCCAGAGCGAAATCATCACCACGAACGCGATAAGGCCCCAGAGGATGAGCTTGTGTCCCTGCTCTATCGCAGCCTGATCGCCACCAGAAAAGATGTATGCCTTCGCTACGCCATAGAGAAAGACGATAAACGCGACGGCGAACAGGACCGGCACGAGTACATCATTGATGATGAAAAGTATGGTACCGGCGACGCCTGTGATGTCGTTCGCATTACCGCCCGTCCCGTTGCCACCTCCGCCGAAGGTGATTCCAACACCGATGGTCTGTGCGAATGCGAGTGCCGGAGCCAGGATGCCGAGGGAAATAAGAAGCAGAATAATCAAGCTGGTAAGTGAGGTCATTCGGGATTTCATATAAATTAAGTATGACACATCAGTTACCGGGCGTGAGGCCGAGCGTTGATAACAATAGATTCACGAATCCCCAGACGGCAAACAGGACAACGAGCCCGATGATGCCCCAAAGGATGAACTGACGGCCTTCGGAGCGCGCGTTTTCATCGGCGCCACTGAGGAAAAAGTATTTCGCCACGCCCCAGACGAAGACCAGAAACGCGAGTGCGAAGATGACCGGAACAACGACAGTGTTCATTGCGCCGATGAGGCCCGTCGAGCCACTACCAACGAATTGCGCGAAGGTCATGTTAATTGCCGGCCGAGAGCGCGTTGACCGTCGCCTGGATACCGAGCGCGAGCGCCTGGGCGCCAAGCAGGATGAGCGCACCGACGATAGTCCAGAGCAGCATACTTCTCGCTTCTGCTATTTTCGCTGGTTCACCCTGCGCGACGACGAACTTGTAGCCGACGAAGACAAGCATCAAGACGACGACGATGGCACCGATTTTTACAACGAATTGGAGAATCTGTTGCAGGAACCCTTGGAGAGTGGCACCCCCCTGAAGCGGATTAATGAGGGTGGTGGCACTAGTACCGGGGTTGGTGCCCCCGGAAGTCGGTTGCCCCGGGTTGGTGCCGCCGCTACTGGGCGTCGTACAACACAACCCCTGCGACCCATCTCCGGCTACACAGGTACCGGTTTTTACTTGAGCGGCACCACATTGGGTTAAGCAACTGCTTCCCGATCCGCACGATGATTGGGCAAACGCGGGTGGCGCGAAGGCGAGCAGGACGAATATAGCGATGATGAGAGAGCGCGTGGTCATTGTTCTAAGAGAGAAGTCAACGAACTCTGGGCCGTATTAAGGGCGGCGGTAGGAGTCGAGCGGCCGGTTATCACATCATTAATCATACCCGAGAAAACAGTGTCGGTATCGGTAGGCGCTGGGGACAGCCAACCGCTCGTGTAGAGCGCTTCGCTGTAGGCGATGGCGGCTGTCGGGTCGCTCGGAAGCGTAGCCAAAACGTTCAAGCTTGCAGGAGCGAGCCCTGTGCCAGAAGCAGCCGAGGTCTGTTCATCGCTGCCACTGAGGAGCGCGGCCACCTGGTAGGCGCCGGAGGGGTTCTTCGCGCCGCGCGGAATCATCAGGGCATAAATGAGACCGTAGACATTCTTGGTCTGCGCGGTGGCGGGCTGCGGGAGCGGCGCGACCGAGAAGTTGAGGTTCGGGTTAGCGGAAGTCAGATAGCTCGCTTCAGAGGCGTAGCCGATATAGAGCGCCAAGTCGCCAGAAAGGAAAGCTTGCTGCGAGTCTGGGAGGGATTGATTCCAGGTGTAGGAAAGCTTTGAAGGGTCAGCGAATTGCGTGTAGAAGCTGAGCACTGCCTCGCCGGGCGGCGTGCTGTTCTGTACCTGGACGCCAAGATTGGCGGAGAGATTCCCACTGCTCGAATAGGATGAGACTGGCACGCCCGTCTGGAGGAAAAGCGAGGAGAGGATGCCGCGCGCGTCGTGCACATTGTCGTAGGTACCAAGCGCGATGAGGCTGCGGGTGACCTGATGCGTGGGAGTAAGCGTGGCAACGCTGGGCACGAGACCGGTCAGCGCCTCCCAGGTGGAAGGTGGTTTCGCAACGCCACTACTGGAGAGAATGGAGCGATTGTAATAGAGGACGAGTGGATCGACGAGAAATGGTACGCCGTAGTAGCCCTTACTGGAGGCGTAAATATTGGCGCCTTGTACAAACGCGCCGGTGAAGATGCTCTGTGAGAGTGTGCTTGGATTAATCGGCGTGATGAACCGCTGGAGCCCGTAGAGATTCTCTTGTGAAGTGAGCACGAGGTCTGGGCCAGAGCCGGTCGCTATAGCAGCAGCGAGGTCAGAGACGATGGTCGAGGGGTCCTTTTGTACATAGGAGACCGTTTTAAGGTCGGTGTTGGTCTTCTCGACGAGCGAGAGCGCTGCGTTCATACTCGTCTGCGGCAGCGTCCCCCAGATGACGACCGGGCCGATACCGGCCTTACTGCTCCCGCCGCTATAGGTAGCGAAGACGAAGACGCCGATAACTGCGCCAAGACCGAAGACGCCGATAAGGATTCCTTGGAAGAGGGATAATTTCATGGTGCAGTAAAGACGACGGCGTAATGGTGCGAGCCGCCGCGAAACGACTTCACCTTATGGAAGCCGCCGTTAATAAAAAATGCCTCAGCGTCGTGCTCCGGCACGACGTGTTCCTGCGCAGGGCCGATGCCACCGTAGCTCCCTGCCCAATCGACGACGAGAAGCTTCGCGCCGGGCTTCAGCACGCGCGTGAGCTCCGCGAGGAAGGCTGGGCGGTCGTCAATCTGGAAGAGGGTGTTCGCGAGGATAGCCGCATCGAGCGTCGCGTCGCGCAGGTGGGTCCCGCCCAGCTTCTCGATGTCGCCCCAGATGGTCTCGATAATCGCCTGGTGGTGTGGATGCGAATTAAGCTTGAGATGTTTCAGGACATCCTCCTGGACATCAATCGCATAGACCTTGCCCTCGTCGCCCACGACGCCGGCCGCAGCACGGGCGTAGTGGCCGGAGCCTGCGCCGAGGTCACCGACGGTCTGACCATCGTGAAGCCCAAGCTGGAGCACATTCTCTTGTGGAGAACTGAAGTGCGCGCTCATACCTATATACCGTAGCACGCGGCTGCCTCCGGCAGCCGCGCAATCAACACTCCCCTATTTAATTAAAGCGCAACTATCGAAGCAATCGAGTCCCCTTCGTAGAGGCGCATCACGCGGACGCCCTGAGTCGCGCGGGAGAGCGAGGGGATGCCGCTGACGCTCGTGCGGATGACCTGACCCTTCTTAGAAATGACGACGAGCTCTTCCTCCTTGAGGTCGCCGACGACCACCTTCGCGCCGATAATCTCGCCTGTCTTGGGCGTCACTGCCGCGGTCTTCATACCCGAGCCGCCACGGCCCTGGATCTTATACTCAGACATCTCAGTGCGCTTGCCGTAGCCCTTACTCATTACGACGAGAAGCGAAGAATCTTTTGCGGTAGCGGCCGCGATGACTTCAGCGCTGACGACGCGGTCGCCCTTCTTGACGCTGATGCCGCGGACGCCGCCAGCCGCGCGGCCCATCTCGCGTACGTCTTCCACCTCGAAGCGGATACTCTGGCCCTTTGCGGTAACTATTGAAACAGTGTCGACCTCTGCGGAGAGATGCGCGGATACGAGGGTGTCAGAGCCCTTAAGGCTGATGGCGATGATGCCTGAGCGGCGGACGTCTGCAAAGCTCTTGGCGGCGACGCGCTTAACTACACCCTCCTGGGTCACAAAGACGACCGAGGATGCGTCGAGCGCCGCCCCCTTCGGCACCGCGAGCACACTCGTGACCGACTCATCGCCCGCGAGCGGAAGGAAGTTCATAATTGACTTGCCCTTAGTCGCACGCTTCCCTTCCGGAATCTCGTACATCTTAATCTGATAGACCTTGCCGAAATTCGTAAAGAAAAGTAAATCACTATGCGCGTTCGTCACGAGGAAGTGGGTCACGATGTCCTCTTCCTTCGTCGCGATGTCGACGACGCCGACGCCGCCGCGCTTCTGTACTTTGTATTCATTCGGGTTCGTGCGCTTCACGTAACCGCCCTGGGTAAGGACGAGCATCGATTCTTCGTCTGGCACCAGGTCTTCAGCAGAAATATTCTGTACGCCACCCTTCACGATTCTCGTACGACGATCGTCGCCATATTTCTCCGCGAGTTCGGTAAGTTCTTTCTTCACGACTGCAAGAATCTTCTTAGCGGAGGAGAGGATTTCCTTCAACTTTGCGATGAGCGCCTGCACTTCGGTGAGCTCGTCTTCAATTTTCTTGCGTTCGAGACCGGCAAGCTTCGAGAGGCGCATCTCCAGAATCGCTGCGGCCTGCAGTACGGAGAAACTAAACTTTTTCTGGAGTGCGGCGCTCGCCGCTGGGACATCTGCAGCTTTCTTAATTATCGCGATGACTTCGTCGATGTGGTCGAGCGCCTTCGAGAGCCCGAGGAGGATGTGTTCGCGCGCCTCCGCTTCTCGTAGGTCATATTCCGTGCGGCGCTTCACCACCTCGCGGCGATGCTCGATGAAATGAGTGAGCATTCCCGAGAGCGAGAGCATCTCTGGTACGCCATCGACGAGCGCGAGCATATTGTAATGGAAGGTGCTCTCGAGCTCGGTGTTCTTATATAGAGCGTTGAGGACCGCCTGCGGATGCGCGGTGCCCTTGAGCTCGACGACGACGCGGATATCGGAAGTGGACTCATCGCGCAGGTCGCGAATGCCTTCAATCTTTTTCTCCTGCACAAGTTCGGCGATGCGCGTGATGAGCTCGCTTTTGTTCACGCGATATGGGATTGAGGTGATGATGATACTTGAATCTTTCTTCCCGTCATCGACAATTTCCGCCTCGCCGCGCACGACGACGGGGCCTCTGCCCGAGCCGTATGCTTGTTTGATATCGGTCTGGCTGAAGGCGACGCCGCCGAGCGGAAAGTCTGGGCCTTTCACGAATTCGAGCAGGTCATTGGTCGTCGCGTCAGGATTATCTATAAGATGAACGGTGGCAGCCACGACTTCGCGCAGATTGTGCGGCGGAATATTGGTCGCCATACCGACCGCGATGCCAAGCGTACCGTTTAATAGGAGATTCGGGAGTGCGGATGGAAGGACATTGGGCTCTTCGCGAGTGGCGTCGTAGTTCGGATTCCAGGCGACCGTCTCTTTCTCAAGATCGGCCAGAAGCGCTTCGGCGACGCGGGAGAGCTTCGCTTCGGTGTACCTCATCGCGGCTGGAGAGTCGCCGTCGATGGAGCCGAAATTGCCCTGCCCGAGGACGAGCGGGTAGCGGTGCGAGAAGTCCTGCGCCATCTTGGTCATCGAATCGTAGACCGCGATGTCGCCGTGCGGGTGATATTTACCGAGTACGTCACCGACCACGAGCGCGCTCTTGCGGAACTTCGCGCCCGGCAAGAGTCCGAGTTCACGCATCGCATAGAGAATACGGCGATGCACTGGCTTCAATCCGTCGCGCACATCTGGCAACGCGCGGCCCGTGATGACCGTCATCGCATAGTCGATGTACGATTGACGCATTTCTGCGACAATCGGCTGGTTAATCACATTTGCCGCAATGGGCATTGCTGCGCTATCTCCTGAATCTGCTTTCCCGCGAGCCATAATCAAATATTAAAAAGGAATCGTCGTCTGCTGCGCCTGTGGCGAGCTCGTCGCGGCGACGTCGACAATGTCGATGTGCGCGGGAGCGTTCGCGTCCTGCACGGCCGGTGCCGCTGCGGCGCCCGCAAGTCCGGCAGAGCCCGTGTCATTCTCCCCCACAACCGTTACAGCCGGTCCCTCCGTGCTCTGCGCAAACGAAGTCGGCTTCAGCGCAAAGACTCCCGTGCTGACTGAGCCCACGAGCCACACCACTGCGATAAGCCCCGCGACAGCGCCTGCAGTAGTGAAGGCTACGCGCTTGCGGATGTGGTGCGGCTTCGCTTGTACCGTCTTAATGTGCTCAAAAATGGTCTTCATACAAGCCTAGGCTGTTATCGTTAGTATACTCCCCTCCAAGCTCGCAAGGTCTTTTTTCTTCAGAGTAAGCTTATCAACCTTCTCGCTCTTCGAACCCGACTCTTTCAAAAACGCTTCGAGAGATTTGGGCGCACCGATACCGCTCCAGTGCATCGGGACGATGATTCTCGGCTCGAGCGAGACCGCAAGCTCGTTCGCCTTCGCTGGAGTGAGCACTCCGTCGCCGCCAATCGGTACGAAGAGCACATCTATCTCATCGATACTCTCGCGCGCTTCCTGTGAGAGCTCGGCATCGGCGAGTGCGCCGAGATGAACCAACGTCATGTCTTCAAGCTGAACGGAATAAATAGTATTAACCGCTTTCTCTTCATCTTTCTTCAGTCCGTACTTACTGTATGAAAGGAATCCTTGAATGACGATGCCTTGCCGTTCGTACTCGCCAGGGCCGGTAATCGTGAATGGGACTTTATCGCCGTAGGTCACTTCATCGACACCGTTCATATCCGGATGGTCCCGGGAAATAAGGGCAATATCAGCCCCAAAACGCACTGCCGGAAGCGTCGCACCCTTCGCTATAGGGTCGAATGCGAGCGTTAAATCGCCGAAGGTAACCTTAAAGCACTGGCCGCCGTGATGCGTGATAACCATTGCATATATTGTAGCATTTTTTCGTATTATCTGCTATAGTTTTCCCGTTGTGTGTTGGAGAAGTAGGGGCTAGCTAACCCTCGCGCCGAAAGGTTCGAGTACTGCCTTCGAAAATCCACACCGCTTATATAATATGTCTGACGAGAACGAGGCAAAGGCTGCCCCGCTGCCGACAATTCATTTACCCGAAGGCCACCCAATGGCCGGTCTTATTGATAGTATCCCGACGCCGCCAAGTAACGGCGATTTGGTCGAGGGCACCATCATCGCGATTAGCCGCGGCCGCGTCTATATCGACCTCGCGCCCTTCGGCACCGGTCTTATTTACGGTCGGGAATACCTCAACGCTGCTGACGTCCTGCGCAAGGCAAATCCGGGCGACATCATCAGTGCAAAAGTCGTTGACCCTGCCGGGCGCGAAGGCTATATCGAGCTCTCGCTGAAAGAAGCTCGCCAAGCCGCCATCTGGGGCGAGGCCGAGACCGCGATTCTTTCTCAGACCGCCTACTCGCTTACCGTCGAGGAGGCGAACAAGGGCGGCCTCATCCTCTCGTGGCAAGGTATTCAGGGATTCCTCCCCGCTTCGCAGCTTTCAAAGGATCATTACCCCCGCGTTCCTGAAGGCGATAAGGAGAAAATCTTTGGTGAGCTCCAAAAGCTAGTCGGCCACCCGCTCTCGGTGAGAATC
>Ga0182030_10002567_pt1 | contig 38641 bp, 31 predicted proteins | sample 812S3MmetaG_FD_121299 | JGI IMG/M metagenome (GOLD analysis project Ga0182030, IMG submission 121299) | Permafrost microbial communities from Stordalen Mire, Sweden - 812S3M metaG (Illumina Assembly) | ecosystem: Environmental > Terrestrial > Soil > Wetlands > Permafrost | place: Sweden...
CAGAACTACGTGCCGGAGATTCTGGCCGCCATCATCATCGCCAACAATCCCACGCAGTATGGCTTCGACGAGATCGCGCTCGATCCGCCGGTGCTGACCGATACGGTCACCATCAACTACTCGGTCGACCTGCGCCTGGTTTCCGATATTGTGGACGCGCCCGTGGATGAGCTTGAAGCGCTGAACCCCAGCCTGCTGCGCATGGTCACGCCACCCGGCCAGACTTTCGATCTGCATCTCCCCGCGGGCACGGCGACCCTGTATGAGCAACGCATTGCCGCGGTGCCTGAATCGCGGCGCGCGGCGTGGCGTTATCATCGCGTGGCGGCGGACGACACGCTGGCCTCAGTGGCGCACCAGTTCCACGTAACAGAGGAGGCGCTGGCCGACGCCAACCAGCTCAACGCGAACTCGAGCCTGCAGGGTGTGGAGGCGGTCGCTATTCCTGTGGCCCCAGTGGCCGCGCCCTCGCACATGCTGCTGTATATGGCGCGCAAGGGCGACACGCTGGTTACCATCGCCGACCGCTTCGGCGTCTCGCTCACCGACCTGCGCCGCTGGAACAAGATGGCCGGCGTCAAGGTGGAGCCGGGCCGGCGGCTGCATATCGCCGAGCCCTCGGGAGCAGCGCACAGCACGCGCACCCGACGCGGTGGAGCGGCTGCGCCGGCGAGCGAGAACGCGCCGCAAGCCGCGCCGGCAAAGGGTTCCGCGCATCGGCAGGCAGCGGTGACGGGCAGGAAGCAGACCGCACTGGGGGCAAAGAAGTCCACGCCTGCGCCGGCTGCGAAGAGCACCTCCAAGGCCCACACCGGCAAAGCGCACACCAGCGCCCACACCGGCGCGCCTGCCAGCAAAGGTGCGGCGGCGAGCACCAAGAAAAAGCGCGGGAGCAAGCAGCCTTCATCGCAAAAATAATCGGGCAACTGACAAAAAATCCTCAAGCATCTCATTAAGCACTTGTGTTTTGATGGCTCTAACGTGCAATCTATTGAGAGGCCCGCTGCGACGAGCGGGCCGTGCGTGTGTGTTCGGTGAAGGCGCAATCCAAATCAACGTCAGCGGCCGGCCGCTGGAGGCAATGGGATGGACGAAGTGTTCAGGATGTATGCAATGAGTGACGGCGACCCGCTGGGTGAGCCGCAGGAATTGGACCCCGATCACGATGAAGACTTTGACGAGGAAGATGAAGAAGTGGAAACCTCCAGCGTGCTGACTTCCTCTGACGATGATGAGGGAGTCGCGGAAGAAACCTTGATCATCATTGTGGAAGAGCCGGAAGTACTGCCGCCGGTAAAAAAGCCGGCCAAGAAGAAGGCTCCGGCCAAGAAAGCTGCGAAGAAGGCCGCCAAGAAAGCGCCGGCGAAGAAAGCCGCAAAGAAGGCGCCGGCCAAGAAGGCCGCCAAAAAAGCTCCCGCGAAGAAAGCTGCCAAGAAGGCTCCGGCCAAGAAGGCAGCCGCGAAAAAAGTTGTGGCTAAGAAGGCCGCAAAGAAGTCCGCCGCAAAACCTGCTGTCGCCAAGGGCGGAAGAGCCAAAGCCAAAAAGGCTGTGGTGAAAAAGAGCGCCAGCAAAACCACCAGAAGAGGTAGACCATTGGCAGTTAAGAAAGCAGCAAAGAAGGCGCCAGCCAAGAAGGCAGCAAAGAAGGCAGTTGCCAAGAAGGCTCCGGCGAAGAAGGCAGCAGCCAAGAAGGCTCCGGCCAAGAAGGCAGTTGCGAAGAAGGCACCTGCGAAGAAAGCAACCAAGAAGTAACAGGCAACCGGCAACGCAAGGCAAGCAAAAGAGCCCGCTCACGAGCGGGCTTTTTTGCGCCTGGAAACCGCTCATCTTTGGTTGCACATCTGGCAGTGAGTGTTTCCGTGTCCGCTGCAGCGGTTTCACAATGGGTGCGTCCCGAAACTACTGCACTAAAGTGGCTTTTTACTCAAGAAAAAGCCACCTTTCGCAGAGCTACAAAGGACACGTAAATTGGAGAACCGCTCGGATACATCCCCAGCCACTCCCACTTCATCCAACCAGGAGAAGCGAAAAGAGGGGACACTCATGTCGGAGCACCACGACGCCGCGAAAGGCCACGAAGCCCACGCTCTGCACCAAGACCATGCCACCATGGGTCCTCACGACCCCAAACTGATCAACCCGAAAATGGCTTCCGACACCGCATACTGGTCAAAGGAATTCGGCATCACGGGCGATAAACTCCACGAGCTGATCCGCGCGCACGGCACCCACGTCGACAAGCTCCGCGCCGCGATCCACGCACACAAGGCCGTCTAGAGCCGCACGCTTGGAAGCGCCAAACGCGAACAGTGACGCTCCTCATTCTGCCGCCGCGCCCGTCAACTGCGCAAGATGCCAGCGCTGATGCGTTAGGTAGTCCTCAATCAGAAACCGCAGCGTGACCGGCGCGTCGTCGCCCACGGCGCACTCCGCGCTCAGCCGCTCTTCCGGAATGCGGTCAACGACAGCAGCCAGGATTTCGTGCTCGATCTGCCACCAGCGGAGCAGGGTCTCCCAACTCTGCTCCGCGTAGCCATGCGCGGCTACCCAGGCGTCCTGCGCGTATCGCGGTCCCGCGTAGCTGCCATCGGTGGCGGCGCGCACAAATCGCTGGCGGTTGTTGGTGGCCGAGTCGAGCAGGTGGCCGACGATCTGCTTGCGCGTCCAGCCGCCTGCGCGCCAGGGGACATCGGCCAGCGCCGGGTCGAGGGCCAGCAGCGCGGCCTGGAGCGCGCCCAGCTCAGTGCGAAACTGCTCCGCGAGTTCTGTCGTCATTCCGCGTCCTAGCTTGTCGGGATGGCGGCCAGCACTTCGGCCGAGTGGCCCTGCGGGCTTACCTTGGTCCACACCTTTACGATCTTGCCGGTGGGATCGATGAGGAAGGTGTTGCGGTTGGCGATGGTCATGGGGCCGAAGTGGCCCAACGAGCCGTACTGGTCCACGACCTTGTGCTCCGGGTCGGCAAGCAGGCGGAAGGTCAGACCTTCCTTGGTGCAGAACTGCTTGTGGCTGTCGGGCGTATCCACGCTCACGCCCACAATGACGGCGTTCTTGGCCTCAAACTGGGCCAGGTCGCGCTGGAAGTTGTGCGCCTCAATCGTGCATCCCTGGGTCATGTCCTTGGGGTAGAAGTAGAGCACCACCCACTTACCCTTGAAGCTGTCGAGAGCAATCTGCGACCCATCCTGCGAGGGCAGGGTGAAGGTGGGCGCAACCTTGCCGGCGCTGGGCATGGGTTCATCGGCCGCCTGAACCTTGATGTACGTGACCGCCAGCACCAGCGCTGCGGCCAGAACGAAGAAGAGTGGTTTTCTCACGGGGACCTCCTGTGCAGTTGGACGGGGCACAGCGGCTGCGGGACTCTTCTTTATCTTCCGGGCGTCGATGTCCCTCAGTATCCGCGCGGCGACCCCACGATGGCAATGCCCGCGGCGGCGGCGCGGTCGAGCAGCGCGGCCCGATCGAAGAGCAGCGTGCGGCCGGCTTCGACCGAAAGGCAGGTGGCGCCGGCAACGATCATCGTCTCCACGGTTCTGATCCCGATCACCGGCACGTCGAAGCGCATGTCCTGGTTGGGCTTGGCCACCTTGACGACCGTCAGACGGCGGGCCAGCGTGGAGGCGTCCTGCTCCAGCGTCCGCATGAGCGCTCCGGCGCGCTCAATCGCAGCGTCCGTGCCTTCCATCGCTTCCACTGCCACGCAGGCCTGCGCAGCCACAACAACCGTCTGGCCAATGTCGAATGCAGCCAGGGCCCGCGCCACGCCCAGACCATACTCGATGTTCTTGCGCTCGTCCTCATCCGGCGCGCGCGTCGTCAACACGTCTTGCTCGGCCAGCAGCGGCTCCAGAAACGCGGTCGAGCTGATCAACTCGATGCCCTCGTCGCCCAGCACCTTGGCCACCGCAGACAGCAGCATGTCGGTATTGCGCGTGCGCAGGCTGAGCAGCAGCTTGGCCAGGCGCCAGTCGGGGCGGATGGAGGAAAAGATCTGCTTGTGCTTCACCTGGCCGGCCATCACGGCTTTGGTCACGCCTTCCTTGTGGAAGAGCTCGATGAGCCTGGACAATTCGCCCAGCGAAAGCCAGTGCACGGAGATGCGTGGGTCTGCCGCGGCGCGCAGATCGATCTCCGCGTCGGCTTCTTCGCGGATGGCGGCAACGGCGACGGCGAGACCCTGCGCCCGCGCCGCGTCAAGCAGAAGAAACGGAAACCGCCCGTTGCCGGCAATGAGGCCGAGTTTCATTGCTACTTGATGACCCCGCGCTCGGAGCGCTCGATGAAGCCGATCAGCAGGGCTACGTCTTCTCCCTCCAACTCGCGGATCTTCTCGAGCGCCTGCGAGGTGTTCAGCTTCGACACCAGCAGCAGGCGGAATGCTTTTTGCAGGGAGCGGATGCGTTCCGCGCTGAAGCCGCGACGTTCGAGACCCACGCTGTTTACGCCGAAGGCCTTGTTCTCTCGGCGCGCGGAGGTCTTGGAGAACGGCAGCACGTCCTGGGTCACAATCGTCCCGCCGCCGATGAAGGCATACCTGCCCACGGTGCAGTGCTGGTGCACGGGGCTGAATGCGCCCACGGTGGCGTAGTCCTCAATCACCACGTGGCCGGCGAGCGTGGCAGCGTTGGCCAGAATGCAGTGGCTGCCCACCAGGCTGTCGTGGCCAATGTGCGCGCTGGCCATGAGCAGGCAGCCGGAGCCCACGCGCGTAATGCCACCCCCTCCTGCGGTCCCGCGGCTGATGGTCACGTTCTCGCGGATGGTGTTGTCGTCGCCGAGTTCGGTTGCGGTCGGCTCGCCGCCATACTTCAGGTCCTGGGGCGTAACGCCGACCGCGCAGAAGGGATGAAAGGTGTTGCGCGCGCCGATGCGGGTGCGGCCGTCCAGAACAACATGCGATAGGAGCACGCAATCCTCGCCCAGCACCACCTCAGGGCCAATGGTGCAATAGGGGCCAACGGTGCAGGAGGCCGGAACCACCGCGCCCGGGGCCACAATCGCGCTGGGATGGATGCTCACTCGGCGGCCTCAGCGCCTTTTGCCTCGGCGCTCCTGGCCTCGGCACTTCCGGTCTCGGCGCGTTTGGCCTCCACCGCCCGCGGCACAATCATGCAGGTCAGCGTCGCCTCGCAGGCCACCTTCCCGTCAATCGTCGCCTTGCCCGCCATCTTGCCAAAACGGGTACGGAAGCTCAGCACCTCCACCTCGATCCGAAGCTGGTCGCCCGGAACGATCGGGCGCCGGAACTTCGCTTCGTCAATTCCCGTGAAGACGGCCAGCTTCTTCTCCCGGTCCGGGAGCTCGCTCAACATCAACACCGCGCCGGCCTGGGCCATGGCCTCAATCACCAGCACGCCCGGCATGATCGGTGCTCCCGGAAAATGTCCCTGAAAAAAAGGCTCATTGATGCTTACATTTTTCAGAGCCACAATGCGCTTCAGGCGCTCAAACTCAATGATCCGGTCGATCAGCAGAAATGGATAACGGTGGGGCAGGAAATCCATGATCTCCTGGATGTTGAAGGTCATTCTCTGGCTCCAGACAGCAGGCGGGCGTGGCCGCGGTGCGCTCGTCTGGATTATAAACGGGGCTCCGCGGCGCAGGCTCTATGCAGTCGTTGCGGCGGCGCGGCAGGGCATGGCATTTGGCAATGGCTGGCGTGCGGCGGGCTCGTTCTAGACCGGTACGAAACTCGGAATTTGAAGACGTGGATGTTCGAAGATGGGGACTTATCGCTGCACTACCGATTTCTGGCCTTTTATTTCTGAAATGAGACGGAGTACGGCGTCGATCACGATCTCGGGGCGGTCTCTGGATACGTAGTGCCCACTTCCTTCAGCAAAGATCGCCACACGGTTTGGCGACGCCGCTACGAATTCAGAGTGCGCGCGGCGCATCGCTGCAAGCTCGTCCGGCGCGTCTACCCAGGTATGCTCTGCGGTGATATCGAATACGGGGAGACTCAACGGTACGTGTACATCGCGCATGTGACGCGCGGTAGCAGGATAGGCTTGATCCTGGCGGAGCAGATTGCGGCCAAGTTCGGACTTTTCCTTGATTAGATCTTCAGCCAGAGGCGTATAGCGCGCGGAGATCGCTGCCGCTTCTCTGTCGTCAAAAAATGAAGGGATGTTCGCGTCTACCAATACAAGACCTTTCACTCGCTTGTCCTTGGAGGCGAGGATCTCGCTAATGAAGCCCCCGTAGGAATGGGCCACTAATAGGATGGGCCCGTGAATGTCGCATTGATCGAGAGCCCGCCGTAACGCCGTGCCCTCATCCTCGATCCGATAAGGCCGCGGATCAGGGTCACTTTTCCCCAAACCGGCGCGATCGTAGACTACGGTTCTTACTTGTGCCCGTTCCCGGATGAAGGGTTCGATATTGGACCACTCGCTTGAATCCTCCCCGCCGCCGCTCTCGAAGACAACCGTTGGGGTTCCGTCTCCCCTGCTTTCGATCCACAGCGCGAATCCACCTACGTCGACCTTCCGTCCAGCGCAATCGGCAACCGCATCACTGCAGCGGAAGATTGTTATCGATAGAACCAGCGTCGCAATGATTCGCAAGAATACCCTCCGTGAGTAACGATCGTATATATAGATTATCTATGGGTAGGGGGTCAATGGGCTGGGAGGGGTCGCGCGGCGCCAGTCCACCGCTCGCTGCTACACTGGCCGAGCGGGGCTTCGCAACCTTCAACTTTCCCCGGCATCAGAAAGCATTATGGTCGAGCTGCTTCCATCCATCCTCTCCGCCGACTTCGCCCACCTGGGCGACCAGGTGGCTGCGGCTGAGCGCGGCGGCGGCACGGCGATCCACGTCGACATCATGGATGGGCATTTCGTGCCCAATCTCACCATTGGCCCTCCAGTGGTGAAGAGCCTGCGCAAGGCCACCAGCCTGCCGCTCGACTGCCACCTGATGATCGACAACCCCAATGAATTCATCGCCGCCTTTGCCGAGGCCGGCGCGGACTGGGTGAGCGTCCACTACGAGGCCTGCACCCATCTGCACCGCACTTTGCAGCTGATCGCACAGCACGGGATGAAGCCGGGCGTGGTGCTGAACCCGGCCACGCCCGTGGAACTGATCGTTGAGGTCCTGCCCATGGTGCACCACGTACTGATCATGAGCGTGAATCCGGGCTTCGGCGGGCAGGAATTCATTCCTTTTTCGCTCAAAAAGCTGCGCCGGCTGGCGGAATTGCGCCAGGAGCTGGGTCTGGCGTTTAAAATCGAGGTGGACGGCGGCGTGGCTCACGATACCGTGGCCGCAATCGTCCAAGCAGGTGCGGAGCTGCTGGTGGCCGGCAATGCCGTCTTCGGCGCGGGCCAGCCGGAGCAGGATGCGCGCTCCCTTTTAGCTGCGGCGCGCCAAGCCGCGGGCGAGTGACGGGCCAGCTGCACGGCAAGGTAAGATTCTAGAGTAGGCGGAAAAGGTTGCGGGGCTAATCGATCCAGTCGATGTATGCCCGGCGACTCCATGAGGGGCTATGAATCGGTTCTCCAACAAGATTGCCGCGCTTGCGCTTTCGTTTCTGGTGCTGACCGCGGTTGCGGCTCACGCCGACAAGAAGCCCAAGAAAAAGAAGAACACCGACCTGAGCGCCAACCCGCTGGCCGACGTGAACTCCAAGCAGCCGGACAAGGAGCTCTACGACAAGGCCATGCTGGCGTTGAAGAAGGGCCGTTTTGACGTGGCCCGGCTCGACCTGCAGACCATGCTGAACACCTATCCCGAGTCGGAGTACCGAATGCGCGCCAAGCTGGCGGTGGGCGACAGCTGGTTCAAGGAGGGCGGCGCTGCGGCTCTTACCCAGGCCGAGGCCGAATACAAGGACTTCATCACCTTCTTCCCCAACGCCCCGGAAGCTGCCGAGGCGCAGATGAAGGTGGCCGACATCTATTATCAGCAGATGGAGAAGCCGGACCGCGACCCGGACAACTCCGAGCGCGCCGAGCAGGAGTACCGGAACATGATCAACATGTTCCCCGACTCGACTCTCGATCCCCGCGCCAAGCAGAAGCTGCGCGACGTGCAGGAAGTGCTGGCCGATCGCGAAGCTTCGATCGGGCTTTACTATGAGAGCCGCGAAAACTTTGCCGCCGCCATTGCTCGTCTGGAGACTGTGACCGACACCTACCCGCTCTACTCCAAGAGCGACGAAGCCCTTCTGGGCATCGGCGATGCCTATGCCGGCGAAGCGCACCGCATCCAGATCCAGCCCAACCTTCCCGGGGCCATCAAGGAGCGGCTGCACGCGGTTTATATGGACAAGGCAGCCCAGGCCTATGCGCGGGTGATTACCCGCTATCCCATGGCCCCGCACGTTGAGGATGCGCGTGATCGGCTGGTGGCCATGAACCGCCCTGTTCCGGAGCCCACCCAGGAAGCGGTGGCCGAGAACGACGCCGAAGTGCGCAGCCAGCAGAACTTGCACTTTACCGATAAGGCTCTGGGCTTCATCAAGCACGGGCCCACCGTGGTGGCCGCGGCGCACGTGGGCGAGCCCTCGCTGGCCGACCCCAAGCGCGTTCTGGCGCCGGACATCAGCAAGGAAAACGTGGCCATGTTCAACGAGGCCATCAACGCGGGCAGGCCGCCGGCGGCGCCGGCTGGAGCGGTTCCGCCCACCGCCGCGAACGAGCCGCCACGCAGCGATCAGCCTTCCACCGCACCCTTGCAGCTGGCGCCGCCGGCGGGCAGCTCGGGCGTGAGCGGCGAGATTCTCTCCGCACCTTCCGGTTCTGCCGCGACCGATCCCAACGCCGTGCTCAAGCCGGTTGGCCCAACAAACACCGTGCTGCCCGCAGCGGAAAAGCCGGCTGAAGCTCCGGCTCCGGTCAATGAGGTCAAGTCGACCGGCGCCACCGCCACGGCTCTGAACGACAAGTCGAAGAAGCCCAAGGTGGATTCGAACGAGGAGTCCTCAAGCAAGAAGAAAAAGAAGAAGGGGCTGGCCAAGCTCAATCCCTTCTAAACCAGCCGCCAATTTGAGCAGCAACAAGGCCGCACCCAGCCCGGGCGCGGCCTTTTCGTTTCTCCCGGGCGAAAGCCATCGAGCAACCCGCCGGGCCTGACCGAGGCCACGGCGATTCATGCCGGCGAACTGTGTCCCAAGCCCGATCCACCTCTCGAATTGCCTCGTGAAAAGCTTTTCCTGCCAACCGCCGCCAGTTGCTGGTAAGATGATTCCGCCAGTAGACAATCGTTTTTTCGAGGCATATATGAATTTTTCGTCTTTGCGCGTCGCGCATTCAGCCGCGGCGCTTTGCTTGCTCTCCCTCCTTGTGTTGTCTGAACGGGCAGCGGCCCAGCCGCCCAGACCCGCGGGTCCGTGGATGAATCGCAGCCTCACGCCGGACCAGCGCGCCGGCCTGGTACTGAAGGAGATGACGCTCGACGAGAAGATTGCCATGCTGCACGGGGTGGGCATGCCCACCGACGATCCATACACGCCGGAGAACGCGCCTTCGAATCGCGGCGTGGGCTATGAGGTGGGCGTGCCGCGACTGGGCATCCCGGGCATCGACATGAGCGATGCGGCCTACGGCGTGCGCTCGAGCGGCGCCAACGGGCGCTACTCCACCGCGCTGCCCGCCGATGTAGCTGCGGCAGCCAGCTGGGACATCGACGCAGCCTACGACTATGGCAAGCTGATCGGCACAGAATTGCGCGCGCAGGGCTTCAACATGACCCTCGGCGGCGGCGTGGACATTACCCGCGAGCCGCGCAACGGGCGCACCTTCGAGTACCTGGGCGAAGACCCGATCCTGGCAGGAACGTTGGTGGCGCACCTGATTGAGGGCACGCAGTCCGAGCACGTCATCGGGGATATCAAGCACTATGCCTTCAACGACCAGGAGAGCGGGCGCAACGCGGTGAACATTACGCTCTCAAAGCGCGCAGCCCGCGAGAGCGACCTGCTGGCCTTTGAGATCGGCGTGGAACAGGGCCATCCCGACGCGGTGATGTGCTCGTACAACCGCGTACTCGGCGACTTTGCCTGCGAAAACAAGTGGCTGCTCACCGATGTGCTCAAGAAAGACTGGCACTTTCCCGGCTTTGTTCTCTCCGACTGGGGCGGAACGCATTCGACTGAGAAGGCCTCGGCCGCGGGCCTGGATCACGAAGAGCCGGGGCGCAATTTTTATGACGCGCAATACAAGGCTGCCGTGGAGGCCGGCACCATCTCGCAGGCCGAGCTTGACGACCACGTGCTCCGCATCCTACGTTCCATGCTTTCCGCCGGCGTGATCGACTATCCCCGCCAGCGCAGCGTGGTGGATCCCTTCGCCGGGCTTGACGTGGCCCGCCGCATTGAGGAAGCCAGCATCGTGCTGCTCAAAAACAAGGACGCCGTGCTGCCGCTGGTTCCGGCGCGCCTGCACACCATCGCGGTGATCGGCGCGCACGCGGATGTGGGCATGATCTCCGGCGGCGGCTCGGCGCAGGTGGACCCGCCGGGAGGCAACGCCGTTGCCCAACCGGGCCAGGGCGCAACCCACTGGCAGGACCATGTCTGGTTTCCCACTTCGCCGCTCAAGGCCATCGAGGCGCGCGCGCCCGGAGCCCAGGTTCAATACAACTCCGGCGACGATCCGGCTGCCGCCGCCGCGCTGGCTAGAACCGCAGACGTAGCGATTGTCTTCGCGTATCAGTGGGAGAGCGAGGGGATGGACCTGCCTTCGCTCGCGCTCTCCAACAATCAGAACGCGCTGATTGCCGCCGTCGCCGCCGCCAATCCGCACACGGTCGTCGTCATCGAGTCCGGCTCGCCCGTCACCATGCCCTGGGTGGAGGCGCCGGCCGCGATTCTGGAAGCCTGGTACGCGGGCTCGGACGGCGCCAACGCCCTGGGCAAAGTGCTGTTCGGCTCGGTGAATCCCTCGGGCAAGCTGCCCAACACCTTTCCGCGCAGCGACGCCGACCTGCCGCATCCGGTCATTACGCAGCCTCCGCCCCGGTCGCGCGGCTTTGACGGCGCGGCGGTTCCCGCGCATTGGGCCAAGGGACTGCCGCCGTTTGACGTGACCTACGACGAGGGCGTGAAGGTGGGCTACAAGTGGTATGACGCGGAGCACAAGCCAGTCCTGTTTCCCTTCGGATTCGGCCTGTCGTATACCACCTTTCACTACTCCGCCCTGACAGTTCAACGCAAAGAAGCCGGCGGCAAGGTCAAGGCCGCCTTCACCATCGCCAACACCGGCGCCCGCACGGGAGCCGAAGTCGCAGAGGTCTACGCCGCTTTGCCGGCCGCGGCCGAGGAGCCACCCAAGCGCCTGGTCGGCTTTACCAAGGTCACCCTCAAGCCCGGCGAAACCCAGACCGTCGAAGTCGAGATCGACCCCAAGTACCTGTCCATCTTCGACGAAGCCAAGGACGGCTGGACGCTGGTTCCCGGCGACTACACGATCATGGCCGGCGGATCGTCCGACAAGCTGCCGCTCCAGGCCACCATCAGCCTGAAGTAGTTTCTTCTGCTCGACCTATGAGTCTGGGTGCCCGATCCTTGAATCGTTTTTGATTCAAGGGTGGGAAACCACGAACCCCTGCCTCGCCGCACACACATCTCGCCCTTCCAACCGGGGCGCGTAAGCCGATACCGCTTGACAACGCGGCGCAGACCAGCTCAAATCGGGCCATTGCTTCCCGCAAAAAATCATCGGAATCCCCACTTTCCCGGAGGAAATAGAGATGAACAAGACAGCACTGCTGCCTCTCCTGTTGCTCGCCTGTTGCCTGGGCTGCGGCCCGGCGCCGGCGGCCGATACCAGCGCCCAAGACCAGGCGACGATCAAGGCGCTCGAAGACCGTTTTGTGGCGGCCTTCAACGCCAAGGATGTGAACTCGATCATGGCGCTCTACACGCCCGGCGACAACCTGATCGTCTTCGACGCAACGCCGCCGCGCCAGTACACCGGCTGGGAAGCCTACAAGAAAGACTGGGAGAGCCTGTTTGCCGGCTATCCGGGACCAGCTTCGGTGACGTTGAGCGATCTGAACATCACTGCGGGCGGAGACGTGGCGTACGGCCACTCCATCCAGGTGGCCTCGTTTACGGACAAGGGCGGCAAAACCGTGACCTCAACCATGCGCGTCACGGATGGCTACAAGAAGGTGAACGGCCAGTGGCTCATCAGCCACGAGCATGTCTCCGTGCCGGTCGACTTCTCCACGATGAAACCGGATTTGGATTCGAAGTAGGCGAGCGCCGCATGTACTTCCGGGCCTGGCAGGCTCAAGTTGAGGGCCAGCGGGTGCCCCAGGTCTCGCCCTTGAGACCTGGGAAACCCCTCCCCCGGCCCGTTCCTGCCGATGCCTCTATCTGCTAAAGTTGGGGGGTGGTCCCCTCGCGTATGACCCTCTTTTCGAGACGGTTCCGCGGAAACTGGGGGCTCGCCGGATAACCCGCATGCCTCACGACCTGCCCAAAGCCTACGACCCCACTGCGATTGAAGATCACTGGGCCGAATACTGGGTCCGCGAGAATCTGTTTGCGCAGCCCACGCCGGCAAATCCGTCTTCCGGCGAAGCCGGTCAACGCCTGGACGGCCAGTCCGGCGGCGAGCCCTTCACCATTCTGCTGCCTCCCCCCAACGTGACCGGCCGCCTGCACATGGGCCACATGCTCAACCAGGCGGAGATGGACATTCTGACCCGCTGGCGGCGCATGAGCGGACGCCGCGCGCTGTGGCTGCCCGGCACCGACCACGCCGGCATTGCCACGCAGATGATGGTGGAACGCCAACTGGTTGAAGAAGGCACCACCCGCCAGCAGCTGGGCCGCGAGGCTTTTGTCGAGCGCGTGTGGGAGTGGAAGCGCCACTACGGCGGTGCCATCCTGAGCCAGATGAAGCGGCTGGGCGCATCGGTCGACTGGCAGCGCGAGTACTTCACCATGGACGACAATCTTTCCGTTGCCGTCCGCGAAGCCTTTGTGCGGCTGCACGAGCAGGGGCTCATCTACCGTGGCGCCTACATTGTGAACTGGTGCCCGCGCTGCCAGACCGCGATCAGCGACCTCGAGGTGGTCTACGACGAGCACAAGGGCCACCTTTGGGAGATTCGGTACTCCGTACTGGATGACCTTGGACAAGATTCGGGGGAGTTCATCACGGTGGCCACCACCCGCCCCGAGACCATGCTCGGCGATACGGCCGTGGCCATTCATCCGGAAGACGAGCGCTACCTGCATCTGCACGGCAAGAAACTCCGCGTACCCCTTAAAACAACGGATCAGGCCGGGCGCGAGATCCCCATCGTTCTCGACGAGTGGGTCAGCCGCGAGTTCGGCACCGGCGCGGTCAAGGTGACGCCGGCTCACGACCCCAACGACTTCGCCCTGGGCCAGCGGCATCATCTTCCATCGATCAATGTCATGGACGACAGCGGCCACATCAACAACGAGGGCGGCGCTTATCAGGGGCTTGACCGTTACGTAGCCCGCAAGCGCATCGTGGCCGATGTTGAAGCGCAGGGCCTGTTGGCCGGCGTCAAGGACCACACCCACAACGTGGGCCACTGCGACCGCTGCAAGACGGTGGTTGAGCCGCGCCTCTCCACGCAGTGGTTCATCGCCGTGAACAAGAAGACGCCGGAGCGCGGAGCTTCGATGGCGGAGTTGGCCATCGCCGCCGCCAAGCCGGACGCCGACGGCAAAAAGGCGATCAACTTTACGCCCGAGAAGTACGAGAAGACCTACCTCAACTGGATGGAGAACATCCACGACTGGTGCATCTCGCGGCAGCTGTGGTGGGGACATCGCATCCCCGCATGGCACTGCGCCACGTGCCACAAGATCACCGTGGCGCGCGTGGACCCCACGGCCTGCGCGCATTGCGGGTCTGCCGAGATCACGCAGGAGACCGACGTGCTGGACACGTGGTTCTCGTCTGGCTTGCTGCCGGTGTCGGTCTTCGGCTGGCCCAACATCACGGCGGAAAATCGCGCCGACTTCGACGCCTTCTACCCCACCAGTCTTCTGGTCACCGGCTTCGACATTCTCTTCTTCTGGGTAGCCCGCATGATCATGCTCGGCTGCTGGTTTGCGGGCGACGTGCCCATGCCGGACGGCAGCACGCGCCCACTTGCCGAGTCGGTCCCGTTCCGCGAGGTCTACATCCACGCCCTGGTCCGCGACGCCAACCGCGAGAAGATGTCGAAGACCAAGGGCAACGTCATCGACCCCATCGAGATTGTGAAATCGTATGGGACGGACGCGGTGCGTTTCACGCTGGCCTCAATGGCCTCACCCGGCACCGACATTGCGTTCAACGTGGCCAGGACCGAAGGCTACCGCGCCTTCGCCAACAAGATATGGAACGCCGCGCGGTTCCTGTTCATGAACGTTGACCGCGCTGCGGAGCTCGGCATCACCGTCGATCCGGCGGCGCTGGGTGCAATGCCGACAGCCGCTGCGGACGCCCCGCTTGAGGCCCGTTGGATTGTCGCCGAACTCCACGCCACGGCGGGTCGAGTCAATCAATCGCTCGAAAATTATCGTTACGACGACGCGGCCAATTTCATCTACCAATTCTTTTGGGGCAGCTTCTGCGACTGGTATCTGGAGATTGTCAAGCTGCGGCTCGATTTCTCAGAGACTGCCGACAAGGCCGCGACGAAAGCTGCACTCACCACGCTGGTTTCTGTCTTTGAGGCAGCGTTGCGCTTGCTCTCGCCCTTCATGCCTTTCATCACCGAAGAAATCTGGCACGCGCTTTACGATGGCAACCCGCCGGCGAAGTCTATTGCGCTTACTAACTATCCGTCGGAGAGTTATTCGGGGGTTGACCGTCGCGCGATACCCCAGATGATATTGCTGCAAGACCTAATCCGTGTCGCTAGGGAAGAGCGCAAGAACCGTGACATACCTGAAAAAGAAATAGTTCCAATGTCGGTGATTACAAGTTCTAATCTGGATTTCGGAACTAACCCAAACGAATTGATCAAGCAAAACTCCGAAATCGTGCAAAGGCTAGCGAAAATTTCAACGATTACTTTCTACAACCGCGGCGACGCCGGAACCGAAGATTTGAGTTGGCGCTCCATCGGATTGACGGAAATTGCGTTGATCCACGAGAAGCAAATCGACATCCCCGCGGAGCGCGAGCGCCTGACCAAAGACATCGCCAAATACGAAAAAGGCCTGGCCGCCGCCGAGCGCCAACTCGGCAACGAGAGCTTCCTAGCCAAAGCCCCGCCGCAGGTGGTTGAAGGCCTGAAAAAGCAGGAAGCCGAAATCCGCCTCTTGCTGGAGAAAGCCCGCGCCGCGCTGGCCAGCCTTCCCCAGGAACCCTGACGCGATGCCCTGCACCTGCGATCAGTGCCGTCAGCATGCCAGAACCCTCGGCCTCGCCCCAGCGGCTTCCCGGGAGGCGATCCACAAGGCCTATCGCGATGCGGCCAAGCTCTGGCACCCGGACCGCTTTGAAGCCGAGCCCGATCGCCAGCCCGAGGCCGAGGAGCACTTCAAGCAGGTGCAAATTGCCTATCGCGAGCTCTCCGAGCACCACGCGCGGGCGGGAGACTCGTCCCTTGCTGACAGTCCGACCGCCGATCCATTCGCCAAGTCCGACCCCTTCGCCGCGCCTGCTCCGTTCGGCGAGCCGGCTGCGTCCACAACTCCGCCGCCCATCGCCTTCGGCAACCTGCCCGGCTGCTTTACCGGGCCCCATTTTCCGCCGCTTGCGCAGGAAGTTATCGCGGCGCATCTTAGCCCGGGGCAAACCGCGCTGGCCATCGTCGACCTGTCCAGAACCGGCGACTTCGCCCAGTTCATGCTCTTTGCCGGTCACGCCGTGCTGGTGCGCGACAGCCTGAAGATGGCCTCGATGCTGTGGTACAACGACCTGGGCGAGATCAGGCTGATTGACCAGCGCCGCCAGGGCCGGCTGGGGCTGTGGCACCGGCTGCTGGAAAGAATCAGCGCCACGCCTCAGAAGTATGCACTGCACATGCACCGCCGCAACGGAGCGCTCTTTTACACACTCGCCAGCCAGGCAGATGACAGCGTGAAGAAGGTCATTTATAACTTTCTATTGCGCATGAAGTACCAGCCGCAGGCCTGATGGCGCGAAAAAGACGGCGGGAAAGAAGCATCATGGACTGGAAGAGCCACCGCATCGACGCATTGTTGGAGCAAGCCCTGGTGGAAGACCAGGCCGCCAAAGACGCAACCACCAACCTGACCATCGACGCGGACCTGCGCGCCAACGCCTCGATCCTGGCGCGGCAGGAGCTGGTGGTGGCCGGGCTGGGCGCGGTGCCGCGGCTGCTTGAGATCTTTGCGCACCTCGACCCGCGTCCGCCTGCGCAGACACGCTTTGAAGTTGTCAGCCATCCGGAGATGTTTGACGGCGTGCGCGCCCGCGAGGGGCAGGTGCTGGCCGTCATCCGCGGCAACGCCCGCATGCTGCTCAGCTGCGAGCGGGTGATCCTCAACCTCTTGCAGCACCTGAGCGGCATTGCCACGCTCACGCGGCGCTACGTGGATGCGATTGAGGGCACGCACGCGCGGGTGCTGGACACGCGCAAGACTGTACCCGGCCTGCGCATGCTGGAGAAGTACGCGGTGCTGTGCGGCGGCGGAACCAACCACCGCATCGACCTGGCCTCCGGCATTTTGATCAAGAACAACCACATCACGCTCGGCGGCGGCCTGCGCGCGGCCCTCACCCGGGCTCTCGAGCGCCGCAAGCACGGCCAGCGTATCCAAGTGGAGGTGCGCAGCCGGCAGGAGCTGGAAGAGGCGCTGGAGTTCGGCGCCGAGGCCATTCTGCTGGATAACATGACGCCCGACGAGGTGCGTCGCTCCGTCGACCGCATCAAGCAAGCCATCGCCGCCCAGCCCGGCACGGGCGCGGAGCCGCGCCGGATTCCGACCGAGGCCTCAGGCGGCATTGTGCTTGAAAACATTCGCGCCTACGCGGAGACCGGCGTCGACTTCATCAGCGTGGGCGCGCTCACGCACTCGGCCAAGGCAGCGGACATCTCCATGAGCATTGTGGCCGGGTGAGGCCGGCTCCGCTCGCGCGAGCCGAGTTAGTGAAGGGTACGGGCTTTAGTGAAGGGTACGGGCTTCAGCCCGTACATTCACCCTGCTAGAGAGACATGGGCTTTGGCCCCTGAGGGAACGCAATCCCTCTGCGAAGACTTACTCCGGAAATTCCCAAGCCATGTTCGATGTTCCCCAACTCGAAGCCGACCTGGCCGGAACCATCTTCTCCGGCAAGCTCCATTTCGCTCCGGTTACCGACTCCACCAACACCGACGCGCTGGAAGCTGCGCGAGGCGGCGCGCCGCACGGATCGACCTACTTTGCCGATGAGCAGTTGGCCGGGCGCGGGCGCGGCGATCACGCATGGCACTCGGCTGCCGGGCAGGGGCTCTATGTGAGCGTGCTGCTGCGGCCGTCCATCCCCGCTGTGCGCCTGCCGCTGCTGCCCTTGGCTGCCGGGCTGGCCGCTGCCGAAGCCATTCGCGCAACCACCGGCCTGAGCGTCGATCTGCGCTGGCCCAACGACCTGCTGATCGGGCCACGCAAAGTCGGCGGCATCCTCGTTGAGGCAGGCGCCGGGTCCAAGAGCCTGCCCTACGCCGTAGTTGGCCAGCCCTACGCAGCAGTTAGTCTGCCCCACGCAGTGGTCGGCATCGGCATCAACGTGCACCAGCACAGCTTTGCGCCCGGCCTGGCCACACCCGCAACCTCGCTCGATCTTGAAGCAGAGCGGCAGGCTGGCAAGCCAGCATCGCGCCAGGCCCTGCTCGTCGCCCTGCTAAAATCCCTGGAGGACGAGGCGCTCGGGCTCGCCGACCCCGGGTCCAGCGAGAGCATTCTCCGCCGCGTTCTTGGGGCGTCTACGTGGATGAGCGGGCGCAGCGTCCAGGTCCACGGCCCGCAGGGCTGCACCGGCGTGACGGCCGGCCTGGATGCGAACGGATTCCTGCTGGTTGAAACGGAGACTGGCCGGGTGACGGTGCAGACCGGCGGCCTGCGCGACGCGACCCGCGCCTGAGGACAAACATGCTGCTAGCCCTCGATGTCGGTAACACCAACACCAAGCTCGGCCTCTTCCGGCTCGACGCCGAAGCCCCCCCGCTGGCCGCCAACTGGCGCCTCACGACACACAGGACGCAGACGGTTGACGAGTACGGCGCGCTGTTCATCAATCTCTTCCACATGAAGGGCATTGACCCGGCCGAGGTGAAGCACATCATCATCTCCTCGGTGGTTCCGCCCATCGACTCCACGCTCAAGCAGATGTGCGAGACCTACTTCCACATCGATCCCTTGTTCGTCGAGCCGGGCATCAAGACCGGCATGCCGGTGCTGGTCGATAATCCCACCGAGCTCGGCGCAGATCGGCTCTGCGACTCGATTGCCGCGTTCGAGAAGTATGGCGGCCCGTGCATCGTCGTCGACTTCGGCACCGCGACCAAATTCGAGGTCATCTCCGAGCGCGGCGAGTACCTGGGCGGTATCATCGCGCCGGGGCTCGGCCTCTCCGCGGATGCGCTTTTCGACCGCGCCGCCAAGCTGGCCCGCGTGGACATCAAGCGGCCGGCCAAGGTGATCGGCACCAACACCGTGGGGCACCTGCAGAGCGGGCTTTACTACGGCTACATCGGCCTGGTCGACGGCATTCTCGACCGCATCGTGGCCGAGCTCGCCGTCGCCCAGCCTGCACTCGCCGAACCGGCCCAGAAGCCCCGCGTCATCGCCTCCGGCGGCCTGGCCCACATGATCGCGCCCGACTCCCGCTACATCGCCGAGATTGACGACATGCTCACCCTCGACGGCCTGCGCATTCTCTTCGACCGCAACCACACCGCGCGGCCACGCGGGCGAGCTCATTAGAACGGAAGGTGCGGCGCGTAAGTCCTTTATTTCGGGGTCGATTTGCGGATTTTTTCAGCGTAACCTGATTGTTTTCATGAGGCTGGGGCGAAAAGGGGGGAGGGGTGGGGTGTGCGGGACTAAAAGGTGAAGCAAAAAGTTGGTTCCCGCCTGCGTCTGGTCTCCATGGCCGATTCCCTCCATGCATAGTGTGCACTGAAGGGGCGAAATCATCTGCAATTCTCTCGCACCTGTGGTGGGGCAGGCGGCGCGTCATCGCTTCGGGAGGGCTGGCGCGCAGGACTGTGCCCGACTCGCGGTGCATCAGAGAGATCGACGACATGCTCACCCTCGACGGCCTGCGCATCCTCTTCGACCGCAATCGCACCCCCCGCAGCCGGCACTGAGACTGATGCTAGGCTGAATGCGGGCGTATGGTGTTACCACCGATCCGCGAGCAAGGAGAATCAAACGTGATCCGCAAGCCAGTTTTATGCACTTGCCTTCTCCTCGGCGCGGCGATGGCCGCGCTGGGACAGAGCAGGCAAGAAAACCTGAACAACTGCCAGTCAGTTGACCCGGACGCCAAAATAACTGGATGCACGGCGCTCCTCAAGGCAGACCAAGACACGACCAAGAATCGGGCCGTCATTTACGGCAGCCGCGGCGTCGGTTATTACAGCAAGGGTGATTACGACCGCGCAATCCAGGATACCGATCAAGCGATTCTCCTAAACCCGACTGAACCATCTTTCTATTACACCCGCGGCGTGGCCTACAAAAAGAAGGGCGATTTCGACCGCGCAATCCAGGATTTCAACGAAGCAATTCACCTGAACCCGAATTTTGATAGAGCCTACTACGACCGCGGCAACGCCTATATGGACAAGGAAGACTACGACCGGGCAATTCAGGAATTCAACGAAGCGATTCACCTGAACCCGAATAATGCAGACAACTACAACAACCGCGGCATCGCTTACAAGATGAAGGGCGATTACGTTCGCGCGATTCAGGACTACAACCAAGCGATTCATTTGAACTCGAATGACACAACCGCCTACCTTAACCGCGGCGACGCCTATTTCACCCAGTCCAACCTAACAGCAGCCATTGCGGACTTTGAGCACACGATCTCCGCCGCACCGTCTTCACATGCGGCGATATCTGCGGTTCTGTGGCTGCACGTGGTCATGAGGCGGCAGGGCCACGATGATGCGCGGCAGCTCGCGCGAGTGTCCGGGGCCGCGGATCTGTCGAAATGGCCTGGGCCAGTGCTGAAGCTCGATCTGGGACAGGCGACAGCCAATGAGGTAATGGCGGCTGCAGCCAGCGGCGTCTCCGCTGGGCAGAAGTGGCGAGTTTGCGAAGCCAACTACTTCACTGGCGAGGACGCGCTATTACATCATCAACGGACGACGGCGCTAGCGCACCTCAAGGCCGCGCGCGATGGCTGCCCAAAGGGTGATACGGGCTACACCGCGGCTGTGGCGGAACTGAAGAGGCTAGGCGCTCCGGCTGCTCCCGCGAAATAGGCCTTGCTTGTACACTGACCAGCGAACTACTGAAACCGTGCAAAATTATTTTAACTACTTCACCGAGATCGAGGAGCGCTTCCAGCAGCGGAGGGGCGCGCTGCTCTTGCTCTCCACGCTGGACTGGGCGCTGATCGAAACCTGGCGCGATGCGGGCATTCCGCTGGAGGCGGCGCTGCGCGGCATTGACGCGGCTTTTGACAAATACGAGGCCCGCCAGAAGAAAGCCCGCATGAGGAAGGTCAATGGGTTGGCGTGGTGTGCGCAGGCGGTGATGGAGGCAGCTGAAGAGCTGCGCGAGGCCGCCATTGGCACCGCCGCGCCCAAGACGGACGCCGAGGCGCCCGAGTCCGGCTTTGAGCACGACCGCGTGGCTGCGCACCTGAAAGCCGCCGCTGTCGCGCTCGATGCCGCAACTGTCGCGCCAGAGGCTTGCGCGGCAACCGCAACCCGGCTGCGCGAGCTGGCCAGTGCGGTTCGCGGCGAGGCGAGCGCCGCAGCAGGCGACAAAGCAGCTGCTGAAAATCTCGAAGACCTGGAGCGGCACCTGACCGTGCTTGAGGGCAAGCTGTTTGCCGCGCTCAACGCCGCCGCGCCGGAGGACCTCGTCGTCCGCCTCAAGGAACACGCCGACCGCGAGCTGGCGCCCTACCGCAGCCGCATGGGCGCCGTGCAGATTCGCCAGGTGAAGCAGCAGTTCGAGCAGAAACAGTTGCTGGTGCACTACAACCTGCCGCGCCTGAGCCTGTTCTACATGAGCCAGCAATGAAGAACCGGAAGCCACCAACACGAGGCCAGAAGGCGCGTCGACACGCGAACGAACGGCATCCCGCAGGGGCTGAAGCCCGGGTCGATTTGGCGGCGTCGGCGGCACCCTTCGACTCCGCTCAGGGCAGGCTATTAAAGTCGTGCCCTGATACAAAGCCTCCCGCCCGCGCCCCATCCTTGCGCCTTGGTTCCGGCGCAAGGGTGGGAGACCACGACCCTGGCCCGGCAAAGCTCCAGCTCGTGGAAATCACCAAGCCGATCTACGGCGGGGCGTTCCTGGCGCGCGTGGAGGGCAAGGCGATCTTCGTGCCGCTCACCCTCCCCGGCGAGCAGGCGCGCATCCGCGTGACGCAAAGCAAATCCGGCTACTCGACCGCCGAGGCGGTGGAGATTGTGGCCGCTTCGCCCGCGCGCGTGCAGCCGAGGTGCCCGCACTTTGGCGCGTGCGGCGGATGCAACTACCAGCACACCGGCTACGAGACCGAGCTCGCGCTGAAGCAGGAGATTTTGCGCGAGACGCTGGAGCGCGGCGGCGTTGCGGCTCCGCATGAAATCGAAACGCTGGCCGCCGAGCCGTGGGGCTATCGCAACCGCATCCGGATGGCGTTTGACGCGGAAGGCAGGCCGGGCTATCGCGGCCGCAAATCGCATGGGGTGATTCCGATCAGCCAGTGCCCCATTGCCGCGCCGCTGCTGGTGAGCGCAGCGCAGGCTGCCGGGGAGATGCTGGAGCGCGTCCCGCCGAACCTGCGCCCCGCCGAGCTGGCTCTCTTTTGCGATGCGGCGGAATCGGCATTGATGGCCACGTTCTTTGCGGCGGATACGGCCGGTGTCCGTCTCGACCCACTTGCCTCTGCGCTGAAGGAGCGCATTCCGGCTCTCACGAATGCGGCGCTGGCGGCCGATGGGCGGCCTGGCCGTCCGGCGCGTACGCTGGCCCGATGGGGTGCGGACTCCATCACCTATGCGGCAGCCGGGTTCGATTATCGCGTCGATCAGGGCGCGTTCTTCCAGGTCAACCGCTGGCTGGTGGACGCGCTGGTGGAGCGGGTGACGGCTGGAGCGAGCGGCAGGCTGGCCTGGGATCTGTTTGCCGGCGTGGGCTTGTTCGCGCGCAGGCTGACCGCGGGGTTTGAGCAAGTGGTTGCGGTCGAATCGGCTCCTCCGGCTTTGGAGGCGCTCGACGAAAACCTGAAGGGCACCACGGGCAGCGGGGTGCGTGCGGCGACGCTCGACTTTCTGCGCAGCGGAACCGGCCCCGAGCGGCCCGACTTCATCGTTGTGGACCCGCCGCGCACCGGGCTGGGCGCGGATGTCACGGCGCTGCTGGGTGCGCTGGCTGCGCCGGAGCTGGTCTACGTCTCCTGCGACCCGGCCACGCTGGCCCGCGATCTGCGCGCGCTGATTGCCTCCAGCTATCAGATCGAATCGGTCACCCTGGCCGATCTGTTTCCGCAGACCTTCCACATGGAGACGATTGTTCGACTGCGGCGCTGAATGCAGCGCGTCCTACCCCGATTGGGAAAAATGGATTAGGCTTGACGGCCATAGAATCCTTTCGATCTTCTGGCGCGATGGAAGCCGAATCCTCCAGCTTCGAGCCCGGCGTTGGGCAAGGCCTCGCTCGTCCCGCATCGGCCGGGCGGGCCGGGGTTCCGCTGTTTCACGCGGCGTGGCTGTTTGCGCTGGGCATCACTGCCGCGCATTGGTTGTGGCTGCGGCCCAGCTGGCTGCTTGTTGGCCTGTGGGCGCTGGCCGCGCTGTGCGTCGTGGCGGCCTTCCGCGCGCAGCGCATGGTGTGGATTCCGCTGGCGGCGCTGTGGCTGCTGCTGGGCGCATGGTGCGCGGAGATGGAACCCGCGCCCGCGCCTGCCGCGCAGCTGGCCGCGCTGTCTGACGGATTGCTCCGCACCGTCGAAGGCACAATCGTTGAGACGGGGCCGGTTCACGGCGAGATCGAAGCGAATCTCGACGAGCCCGCGGCGGCCGAGCGGCTCTCGCAGCGCGTCGATGTGCGCGTGTCGAGCCTGGAGGTGGTCACGGACACATCCGACGCGCAGGCCGCGGTCGCGGGCGCAGGAGCGAGCGAGGTCCGGCTCACGGTGCGCTGGCCCCTTGGCGCGCAGGTTACGCAGCTCAAGTGTGGCGAGCGCGTGCGCGCAGCAGCGCGGTTGCTCATGCCGGAAACCTATCGCGACCCCGGCGTCTGGAGCCGCGAAGCGTATCTCGTGGGCCAGGGCGTGACCGCGACGGCCACGGTGAACGTGGATCAGATCGAGCGCATGGGGCTCGAGCGCAAGGGACAATCCGATCGGGCTTCGCTGGCGTGTCGAATCAGTGGCTGGCAGCACCTGGCCACAGCGCGGCTTCTGGCTCTGCCGGCCGCCATGCGCTGGCTGCCCGCGCCGCTGCGGTTGAGCGCGGACGACGCCGTGATGCTGGCCGCCATGGTGGCCGGCGACCGCACGTATCTGACCCACTCCCTGCGCGTAGGTTTTGAGCGCACCGGCTCGTTTCACATGCTGGTGGTCTCCGGTTTTCACCTGGCCATCGTGGCCGCATGCATCTTCTGGATCACGCGGCGCCTGCGTCTGCCGCGGGTTCCGGCCACGCTGATCACCATTGCCGCCTCGTTTGCGTACGCGCTCTTTACCGGCTTCGCCACACCGGTGCAACGTTCGCTGTGGATGGTGACTCTCTACCTGCTGGCGCGGCTGGTTTATCGCGAGCGGAGTCCGCTGAACACGATCGGCTTTGCCGCGCTCTGCCTGCTGGCTGCAAGCCCGCGCAGCCTCTTTGACGCGAGCCTGCAGATGACGCTGCTGGCCGTTGTCGTCATCGCGGGCATCGCCGCGCCGCTGCTGGGCGCGACGATTCACCCCTATATTGCAGCAACGCGCGATCTGTACCTTACCGCTCTCGATCCCGGACTACCCGCGAAAGTGGCTCAGTTTCGGATCACGCTGCGAATGTTCGCCACAATCTGGCACTCGGACGTTGAGCCGGGTCTCACCGCTCCGCGCGACCCCGCTGTCCCTGGGGGCGCAACCAAGCTGTACGCCAAACTGACGCTGTTCCATGCTACGGTTCAGATGGCCGCGACGGCGTTGCCCATGATGGCTGACGACCGCCCGCCCGTCTCCGTCGCCTCACGTCTCGTCCCCATCGTCGTGCGATTCTTCCTGCGATTATGCGAACTGCTGGTGGTTTCGTTCGTGATTGAGCTGGCCATGACGCTGCCGATGGCGCTCTACTTTGACCGCATCACGCTGTTTGCGCTGCCTGTGAACGTGTTCATTCTGCCGCTGCTGCTGGTGCTGATGCCGGCCGCGCTGCTCACGCTCATCACGGCGCTGGTGTGGCCGGCCGCGGCCGTGGTTCCGGCAGTTGTGACCGCGGGGCCGCTGCACTTTGGCGTGTGGCTGGTGCATCGGTTCGGCTCGCTGGCAGTGGGTGACTTCCGTATGCCGCCGCCGCTGCTGGCGCAGTCGGTCGGATTTTGTGTTCTGCTGGCCGCGGCCGCGGTGCTGGCTCGCGGCGCGCGCTGGCAACGGCGCGCCGCATGGGCAGCGCTTCTACTGGCTGCGCTGGCAGTGGTTACGCCGCGGCCCGTACAGCATCCAAGCGGCGCGCTGCTGGTCGAGGCCCTTGATGTGGGCCAGGGCGACTCGTTGCTATTGATCACTCCGGACGGCAAAACTCTGCTGGTGGACGCGGGCGGCTTTGGCGGTGGGCCGCACCAGGCGCCGCAGGACTTCGATATCGGCGAGGAGGTCGTCTCGCAGGCGTTGTGGGCGCGCGGCATCCGCCATCTGGACGCGGTGGCGCTGACCCACGCCCACTCCGATCACATGGGCGGCATGCCAGCCGTGCTGCGCAACTTCCATCCCGATGAGCTATGGGTGGGCAACAATCCCCGCGTTGCCACCTACAACGCCCTGCTCAGCCAGGCGGCCGGGCTTGGCGTGCGGATCCGCCCCCTGCGCGCCGGGGACGCGCTCGTTTTTGGCGTTGCACAGGTGGCTGTGCTCGCGCCTTTCCGCAGCTACCAGCCCGGCCCTGAGCCGACCAACAACGATTCGCTCGTTTTGCACGTTGCCTATGGCGCGACCTCAGTGATGCTGGAAGGCGATGCCGAGGCTCCGGTGGAACAGGCGATGCTGGCCGAGCCGGGCCTCGGGAGCACGCTCTTGAAAGTGGGCCATCACGGCAGCATCACCTCCACGCGGCCGGAGTTTCTGGCGCGCGTGGGCCCGCAGTGGGCTGTTATCTCCTGCGGGCTGCGCAACCGCTATGGCCATCCCCGCCAGGAGGTGCTGCGCGCCCTTCAGGCCGCCAGTGTCCGCACCTTCGCGACCGATCTGGATGGCGCTGTCTGCTTTCGGCTCGACGGCAAGACGGTCATGGCAGACTCTGCGTGCAGCGGGCCGCAGTCGCCGTGAGCGCGGCTCGCTCATCACGGTACAATGCGAGGGAACCCGCTCTGCTCAAATCTGCTCTAGGAGTTTTGCCGATGAGTTCGATTTCGCCTGCGCAGCCGGAGCGTGGCCTTCAATCCAATGCCAGCCTCAGGCAGCTGAGCACCATTTGCTGGGCTCTGCTGCTGGTCGGCTTCGTTTTGCCGTTCACGGTGATCGTGCTCGTCAGCCATCGTCCGCCGGACGGCGACTTCGCCGGCTTCTACGCGCTGGGACGCATTCTCAACACGCACCCCATGGCCGACCTCTATAACTACGAGTTGCAAAAGGAGGTCTGCAGCCAGGTGCATGCGCGCGCGGGCGGCTACGGGCTGCTGCCCTATCCGCCGTTTGTGGGAATGTTCTTTCAGCCTTTCGCACGGCTGCCGTACGCGGCTGCGTATGTGCTATGGCTGCTGATCACGCTTGCGCTTTACACGGCCGGGCTCAGGCTGCTGCTTGGCCGCTTTCTGCCGCTCGACCCGGCGCGCCGCTCGCTGGTCTTCTGTTTTGCATTTGCTTATTGCCCATTCATCATCGACACGGCAGCCAGCGGCCAACTCTCGGCCGTGGCGTTCTTCGTTCTCTCTGCCGCGCTGGTTCAGGACGACGCCGGTCATCCGTATATGAGCGGCCTGCTGTTGTCCCTGTGCCTCTACAAGCCAACCCTGCTCATTCTGCTGTTACCCATGCTGCTGGTTACGCGCCGCTTCAAGTCGATGCTTGGCTTTCTAACCGGAGCTGTGGCGCTGGCCGCTCTGCCTACGGCCGTCGGCGGCTTCGGCATCTGGACCATCTTTCTCCGCACCCTGCTTTCCTTTGGCAGGGTTGCGGGCGGCACGCAGACGCCGTCGGTGCTGATCCTGGTGAAATACGTTGACCTGACCTCGCTCTCCGCTTTTGTCCACGGCGGGCGGTCGCCGGCTGGGCTGGCGATTCTTCTGCTCTGCGCCGTATGCGCCGGGGTCTTTCTGCTGCGCTGGTGGTGGCGTGCGCCGCGAGCCGGCAGTCCCGCGAACGCGCTGCTATGGGCCGCGACCATCACATGGACGCTGCTCATCAACGTCTACGTGCCCATGTACGACTCGACCCTGGTGGTGCTGGCTCTGATCGTTACCGCCGCGGCCTTGCAGCAGATTCCCGGGCAGCCCCTGCAGAGGGCCTTTCGCGCGCTTTGGGTGCTCATCCTTGCCGGCTCGTGGGTGTCCGGATGGCTGGACGGGCGCACCAGCGTGCAACTGCTCACCGTGCTTTTTGCGGCTCTCGGGGTGCTGGAGTTTTGGGCGCTAAGGCGGATTTTGCCACCTCTGCCTGATTCTGGGCATGCAGCTCCATGATCAGCTGCGACAGGTCGTCGCGCTTGCGCCGGCTCATCTCCGTGAAGCGGATCTCGAGCAGCTGATCGGCGTAGGCTTCAGCGGTCATGCCGGGGAGCCGGAAGGGAAGGCCGCACAGGTGGAAGTCCACCTCCACCTGTGCTTTCATGCGGACCATAGCCGGCCGCGCCAGGCGCACCAGGCACCCGTCCTGGCTCACGTCGAGCACGCTGCCGGCCAGGGTGCTGCCCTCGGCCACCAGGTGCAGCACGGCGGGCGACTCGCCTTCGTCGAGGGTCAATATTTTGTGTTCGCTCTTGAGCTCTGGCCGCTTGGGCTTCTTGGGCGGCGGCGGCGGCGCCTGGAACTCCTCTTCTGCCATCTCTTCGACTACCGGCTCCGATTCCGGAGGCAAGGGCCGCTCCAGAGCGATGATCGGGCTGCCCTCCGTCCGCGACGAGGCCGCAACCGCCCGCTTGACCACCTCGGCTGCGTTCTGGTCCACCAGGCAGGTCAACAGCGCAGCCAGCTGGTTCCGGGTGCGGCCGGTGGGATGAATGAAGCGGATGCCGACGGTCCGGTCCCAGGCGGTCCATTGCGTGATGCCCCAGATGCTGAGCACCATCTCCTCAATGGCGAGAACCACCTTCACGGATTCCAGAGCCCCAGCGGTAAAGGGCCGCTGGGTACGCAGCCGGCATCCGCTCAGGCTGATGTCCAGCATCTCGCAGGGGATCGTTTCGCCCTTGTGGAGCAGGGTTCCGGGTGTGCGATTGAGGGCGAAGCGGTCATCGGCGCGGTGGTCCCGCCCGCCGGCAGCTTTGCCCGCGTTGTTTCCTTGCTCGCTGCTCGCTTGCTGGCTTCTCATGGATCCTGCCGTATGTGCCTCCGGCCTCGGGAAGTCGAAATGGGCCTAGAAGCAGAAACTCCCTGTCTGCTCTTTCGGCCAAACTCTGCCGTGACTTGAGTTTGCCTTGGAACGTTGAGTGGGATTGCGACCTGGACGCCCGGAGGATTCCGGCCGCCGCGGCCCGGGTTGCTCTCAAGAGCCGTCAAGCTCTATGGTGACTCGGTGAGGGTTCAGCGGCAGCAGATCGAAGACGATAGGTGCGCCGGAAGGCGGGCGCGGACGGGCGCTCGCCGCTTCGGGAGCCCGGTTCCAGACCAAGCCGGACGACGGGTCGGGAGACGCCGATGACGACCAGCAGACGCAGCGTTCTGCGCAGATTGGGCACACTGGCTGCCGGCGCGCTGGGCACCGGCGCGCTGGGTAAAGGCTGGGCGCAGACGCCGCCGGCTTCTCCCATTCGCCTGGTCAACGGCGCGCGCGCGGCCGGGCTCGACTTTCAGCTGCGCAATGGAGCCACAGGCCGCAAGTTCCAGGTGGAGACGCTGCCCGGCGGGCTGGGCGTGATCGACTTTGACGGCGACGGCTGGCCAGATTTGTTCTGCACCAACGGCGCCTCGCTGCCCGGCCTGGCCAAGACCGGCCCGGAGTATTGGAACCGCCTGTACCGCAACAACCGCGACGGCACTTTCACGGAGGTCACCGCCAAAGCCGGTCTTCAGGGCGAGGGCTACTCCATGGGCGTGGCCGTGGGCGACTACAACAACGACGGGCACGAAGACCTGTTCGTCGCCGGGGTGCACGGCAACCACCTTTACCGCAACAACGGCGACGGCACGTTTACCGATGTGACCGCCAAGGCCGGCCTGGCTGGGCCGGGGTCGGTGGGTCACCCCGTATGGTCCGTCGCCGCGTGCTGGATCGACTATGACAACGACGGCCTCCTCGACCTGTTCGTCTCCAACTACTGCGACTGGGCGCCGGGCATCGACCCCATCTGCGGAGGCCTGGAGGCGGGCGCCCGCGCCTATTGCCACCCCGACCGCTACCGCGCCGAGCCTATGCAGCTCTTCCACAACAACGGCGACGGCACCTTTACCGAGGTCACCCGCAAGGACGGCCTGCCTGACTTGCTGGGCAAGGGGATGGGCGTGGCCATGGCGGACTTTGCCGGCGACGGGCGGCCCGGGCTGTTCATCGCCAATGACAATGCGCGCAACCTGCTCTTGCGCAATCGCGGCAAGGGATTTGAGGAGATCGGGATCGACGCCGGCGTGGCTTTCAACGGTGACGGGCGCAACATCTCCGGCATGGGCGCGGATTTTGGCGACATCGACGGCGACGGCCGCTACGACATCGTGATGACCGGCCTCAAGAACGAGACCTACGACGTGTTTCTCAACCGCGGCAAGGGCGAGTTTGAAGACGGCAGCGTCTCCTCCGGGTTGCTGAACCTGAGCCGCATGTGGAGCGGCTGGGGTTGCGGGCTGGTCGACCTCGACAACGACGGCTGGCTGGACCTGTTTGTTGCCGGCGGCGGCCTGGACACGCAGGACGCTCAGCCCAACCGGCTCTTCCGCAACCGCGCGGGCCATTTTGACGATGTCTCGGCGGAAGCCGGCGCGGATTTCGCGCAGCCGGCTCTGCATCGCGGCGCGGTCTTTGCCGACTTTGACCGCGACGGCCGCCTGGACATCGCGGTCACGGCGTTGAATGCGCCGATCGAGCTGTGGTGGAACCGGACGCCGCGCGATAACCCCGCCAGCCACTGGCTGCAGTTGCGCCTGACCGGCGGCCGCGCCAGCAACCGGTCAGCCATTGGCGCCGAGGTGCGCTGCCAGGCAGGCGGACGCACCCAGCTGCGGACCGTCAACGCCAGCGTGGGCTATGCCTCGGCGAGCGATCTGACGGTCCACTTCGGCCTGGGCGCCGCCGCCCGCGCCGCCGTCGAGATTCGCTGGCCGTCGGGGCAGGTGCAGCAGCTGGGCGAGGTGGCGGCCGATCAGCGCCTCGCCGTTACCGAACCGGCCAGCCGCAAATAGGCCTATCTCTGCGCGCCCGCTTGCGGATGCGCGACGATGGGCGAGGCGCCGTTGAGGAAGGCCGGGTCCATGGAGGCGATGTCCACGCGGTAGCTGACGGTGTCCGCGGTGGGGAAGCTAGCCGGAACCTTCTGCGTCACGCGGCCGGTCGCGGCCCACTCCGTGCCGCGCTGGAATGTGGTGATGAAGCCCACGCAGCTGAGCGCAGCCACGTCATGGCCGAGCGTGGTGTGGAAGATCCGTCCCTTGCCGTAGTCGAGCACCATCAGCATGGGCTCTTCGTGGCCAGTGCCGTGGTTCTTGAGGTCGGAGTGGGCGGTAGCCAGCACGGTCATGTTTTTGCCCGGGCCGCGCAGCGTGCCGTAGAGCTCATCGGCGGCGTGCATCCACACCGGCGGCAGGCCGCGCAGGATGGGATGCTCGGGCTCGCGGGCCGTGATCTGGAAGGGCAGCCGCGCCCCGTGCGCGCCGGCCAGGCCGGGCGCTGGGTCACTCGTCAGTTTGCCGTCCTGGAAGTACCACATCGGCCCATCCTTCTCGGTGCGGCCGCGCCAGCCGCCGACGCCGATCATCTGGTTGAAGGCCGGCCAGTTGGGGAAGGCGTTGTCGGCGGCGTGCACCACCACCAGGCCGCCGCCGTTGCGGATGAACTGCTCGAACTGGTTGCGGAGGTCAGCCGGCCAGTCGGGCGCGTCGTAGTTGGAGACGATGACCTGGTAGCGGCTGAAGTCGGGATGGAAGCCGGAGAAGTCGCCGTCGGAGGTGGGTGCGGTGACCACTGTGACCTGGAACCGGCCCGTCTCCTCGAGCTCCTGCTTGAGCACCGGCGTGGCGAGCCGCCATGCGTGGTAGGGGCCTCCGCTCTGGCCGTCGAGCAGCATCACCCGGATGGGCCCGGCGGCCTGCGCTGCTGGCTGGCAATGAGCGAGGGAGGGAAGACAGGCGAGCGCGGTCGCGCAGGCGGCTAAAGCGATTCTCTTCATGGGCTGATCCTTTTCGGAGCGTACGTTTCGGGGCTTGCGTTTTGGAGCTGCCGGGGATTGAAGCCGGTGCGAAGATGCAGGATACACCCCGGCACCCGGGCCACGGCCAGCCCGGCACGCAGCGCGATTCCCGGGCGGGGAAGCGCATCGCCCCAAATGGATCAGTGAGGACGGATCAGAGCAACTCGATGGATTTGATCTTTTCGCCCACGTCCGCAGCCAGCGTTTCGAGCTCCGCGTGGAAGGCTCCGCGCTCGCGCGGCGGCAGCTCCTGGGTCAGTTCGGCGAAGGGCGTAATCTCGCAGCCGGGAAAGCCACAGAAGCCTGCCGCATCGGCCAGCCTGCAGCTGATCTTGATCAGCTCCGCCATGCCCCAGACGCCGTCTTCGCGGCGCGGCGCGTGGTGGTTGCCGACGATCTCGTGAAACTCGGCGGGCAGCTTCCAGTCGGCTACCAGGTGGCGGCCGGCCTCGCAGTGGTCGCAGCCAAACAGCTCTTCCTCCGCGGCCAGTATGCTCGTGGCCGAGCCCTGGTGTCGGGCCAGCAGCACGGCGTATTCGTTGGGCCGGATCACCGCCAGAGCCAGCCTGCCGATGTCGTGCAGCACGCCCGCAGTGTAGGCCGCGTCCTGGTCCATGAAGCCGGCCGCGGCCAGCTGGCGCGCGATCAGGGCGCAGGCCAGGTTGTGACGCCAGACGTTGCGGATGAGGGGATGGTTGAGCGCCGTGCCCAGATACGAGCGCACGCCGACCGTCAGGCACATGCCCTGCAAATGGTTGGCGCCCAGCACGGCAATGGCCTGGAGAATGGTGCAGGCCGGGAAGCGCGGCGCATAGACCAGTGAGTTGGCGATGGTGAGCACCTCGCTGGCAAAGGCGGCGTCGGACGAGATGAGCTCGCTCAACTGGTGCAGCTGCACATTTTCATTGTTGGTCAGCTGCAGCACGCGAATGGCGACCAGGGGGAAAGGAGGAAGGCGCAGGTGCGCCCAGGGCGGACGGGCTGCCTGCTGCGTGTGTGTCTCGGGGTTCACCGTCAAAGTCTCCATTTTCAGAATTGCGATTGCTGCACCCAGCCGCGGTGCGAACAGGAGTCCGCGCGTGCGCCGGTAGTGGCTGCGAATCCGGCAAGGAGTTTGTCGGCAGTTGGGGCGCACTTCAACAGATAAGAATTTTCTTAGTACTACGGCTGTATTTCGTTGAATTTCTGGAAAGCCCGCGAAGGCCCGGGCCTAAAGGCCACGATATTTGGCTATCTTTCAGGGGGTTAAAACCCCCTGCTCCCTCCGGCATTTCCGATCTACAACTGTAGTATAAAAACTCGCTGCTTTGAAAGGGCACGGCTTTAGCCGTGCCGCCCGAGGTCAAATCGAATCTTGGGCTTTACAGGCTGCGGAAAAAGGCCTTGGATGAGAAGAGTTGGACCATTCACTTTTGCAGGGGCTGAAGCCCGACATTGATTTGCCGGGCTTTATCGGCACGACTAAAGTCATGCCCTGTTACAAAGCCACAGGGAATTGCCGTTGCGATGAGTTTTTCCGCAGCCTGTTTAGCCCCCGAGGGAATGTATTTTCTACCCTTTGCATTCCCTCGGCGGCTAAGGCGGTGCCCTTTCAAAGCAGATCAATCCACCACAGCGCCGAGTTTTTATACAGATTCTTAGGATGCCGGCCGCCAGGGCTCAAGGCCGGGCCCTTCCTGGGCGCAGCTGGCGCCCGGGCGATTGGCGAGAAATATGGCTAAATCCCGCGGCCGGTGCGCGCCAGACGGGGAACGGCGATGAGGGTGAGCGCAAACAGGAAGATCGCACCGGCAATGAAGGTGAGGTGACCATGGCGCAAATCCTCCACCACCAGCTTGACGGAAAGAAGGGCCAGTCCGGCATACGCAAGTCTTGTCAGTTGCGGGCGCTGCCAGCGCGCGCCCGCAAAGGCGAGGCCGAGGGTCACGACGCAAAGGGTGAAGGTGCGCAGGAAGGCGATGTGATGAGTTTCGGGAATCATGCGCAGCGAGGCCAGGGCCAGCAGCCCCTGGACCAGCATGGCGGCCAGCGCGCAAACCGACAGGGCCGCGGGCAAAAGGTGAAGCGACTGCTGCTTCCAGTTCTCCGCGGTCATGGGCCTTTGAGCGGCGTAGCAAACCAGAGCGCAGGCCGCGGCGATTCCAACCGCCGCTGGAAGGCGGCCGGGCATGGTTCCCGCCAGCGCCTGAAAGGCATACCCGGGCAGTCCGGATGCGATGGCAGCCGCCACCAGCAGCAGCATGCCATGCGTCTCGAGCGTGCGTCGGCCGAAGCGAACGCCGAGCAGCGTGGCCGCGACCGCCGCAAGCCCCAGAACCAGTGCCTGAGCCGGCACCGGCAGGGTCAACAGGCTGCCCGCCACCAGCAAGGCTGTGCTCCATGCGGCGAATACCTGCGGATTGCGTCCGGCGTCGAAACCCTTGAAGATGGCGAACACAGCTGCGGCACAGGCAGCCGCCAGCAGCAGGCACACTACGCCCAGGCCCACCGATCCGAATTGCGGAGCAAAATAGAGCACGCCAGCGGCGGCAAGAAGAAAGGCGACGATGGCCTGCGCGGTTTCAAAGAAAGTGATGTTCTGCCCCAGCAGCGCGGTCCGCGAGCTCAGGCTGGCGGCTTGGACGACAAACAGCGCGCAGCCGGGAATCAGGAGCGCTGCCATGCCGAGGGGTGGATATTCGGTGCGAGCGCTTTGCGGACCGGCGTAGATATAAATCAGCGCCCAGACGGCGAGGTCGGCAGCCACGGCCACAAGCGGGCGCAGGCTGAGCGCATGGTTCCTCTGCGCTGCACCCTCGGTCAGCACAACCAGGAGCAGAAGCACAGCGATGAAGGGAATGAGCTGATGGGTGGCGACGGCCAGGGCCAGAGACGCGGCTGCAGCAGCCCCGTAGGCTACCCAGAGAACTTGCATGAGGTCGCGCTTCCAGGCCAGGACACACGCTGCGGCGACGAAGAGGGCAAGAATGGCTGCAGTGGCCGGGGGCGCCAGCACGTTGAAGCTCAAGGTCAGCTCCCAGAGCATGGGCGCCAGAATCAGGGCCGAGGTGCCGGCATAGACGGTGCTTGCCAGCCAGGCTTGGGCGGGAACGCGAACGGCGCCAAGCAGCCACAGCAGGGCATACACAATGGCGATGCCCGCGATGGCCAGCTTGGGCAGCGAAGTGGACTCGGCCACGGCCCGCAGCACATAAGCGCCGGCAATCCCCAGCATCGCTTTGCCCAGCACGGAGAACAGGCTGCCGGCCTGGGCCAGGGAGGCGCTTTCAAGGCTCTTGGACGGCGGGGATGCGGCGTCTTTCATTTCCGACGCCGCGGCCGTATCCGCTGCGGGGTGCTCCAAAACAAAGACGCGCTGCTCGAGTGTTGCGAGCCGTGCGGAAATCTGGTCGAGTGTGACGGGAAGATCGTTCATCTATTCCACCCGAGAGGACAGGAGATTGTTTCTGGCTGTTAGTCCCCGGCAGCGTGCGCGTGCGCGCTGCCGGCGGGCCACGGCGGCAGCAGCTTGACCAGCACCCAGAGGAAAAACAGCGGCAGCAGGGTCAGGAAGACGGCCACCATCAGTCCTTCTTTTGTCGCCAGGGCCATCTTGTAGGTGGTGTAGCCGAGGAAGCTCTTCGAGAACAACTGTCCGCCGATCACTACGTTCCAGCGCATGGCAAGAACGCCGATCAGGGCCAGGCATCCGGAGATGACGTACATGTACTTGCGGGCGATCTCCGGCAGCTTCACCACCTGCGTCAGGAACAGCAGAACCAGCGGCATGATGGTGCCCAGGCAAATCTGGAGGACGATCTGGGAGAAGTAGAGCTTGGTATGAACCATGAAGTTCAGGCTGTTGAACGATTCGTTGGCCTCGTAGATGCGATGCACCAGGTCCAGCATCTCCAGGCTGAAGTCGATGATGTAGATATAGAACATGTACATTGCGATGGTGTCCACGCAATGCATATCGATCTTTTCCTTGCGCAGCTTCGTGATCCCCATGTAGAGCAGCATGACCCCGGCAATCCCCGAGACCATCGCCGAGAAGAGGAACACCACCGGCATCAGCGGAGACGACCACCAGGGATTCGCCTTGATCGAACCGAAGATGAAGCCGACGTATCCGTGCAGCAGGAAGGCGGAGGGAATGCCGATCAAAGTGACGATCCAGCCCACCCGTTCGTCGATGGCCAGCGAGCGCGGGCTGATGTTCGTCGAGCCCAGCGTCATGACCTTGTAGATCAATCGCAGCAGGCCCGTGCTCGACTGCGAAAGCAGCACGATCTCGCGCCGGTAGTCGAGCCATATCTCGAACACCAGAACAGCCATCAGATACCACATGTACACATACCCGAACATGGCCATGGCCGAGGTGCTGTGCGGAGTAAAGTACATCTCCGGCGAGCGCAACGGATGGCCCAGGTGCAAAACCAGCGGCAGGGGCGCAACCAGCAGGAACGCCAAGGCCGTCAGCAGCGCAAGCCGGTAGGTGGGTTTCACCGCCTCTACACGGAAGACGCGCTCCAGCGACGCCAGGATGAATGCGCCCGCCACCAACCCCGTGATGTAGGGGTACAAAACGATCAGCACACTCCAATAGAGTGTGATTTCGTTCGGATACATGTAGCCTTCAACACCGTTCATAAACCCTCACTCAACGAGCTGTCAGCTTTTAGCTTTCAGCTCTTAGAGCAGTTCCCGAATTTGTGTGGTCCTAAGAAAGGGCGTGCAAGGTGCCTTTTTCTTAAGGAAAAAGCCACTTAAGCTCGTGCTTCCGGTCTACAGTAATTCTGAAACTGCTATAGCTCCAGCTTGCGGAGCTTTGAAAAACTCAACTTCCCGAAGAACCAGCTAAAAGCTGAAAGCTAAAGGCTGAAAGCTGCGTTCCTTACCGCACCGAGCCATCCAGGTCGTTGTAGAAGAGCTTGGCGCCGGTGGCCATCTGCGGCTTCAACACCTGCACGGTGTGCGTCTTCATGAATTCGTGGATCGGATCCTTGGGATTCTTCAGGTCGACCAACTGGCGCGCGCCGGTGGGGCAGGCTTCGCAGCAGGCGGTGGTGAGTCCCTTGGTGATGCGGTGGTAGCAGAGCGTGCACTTGTCGGCGACTTCCTTCGTAGGATGAATGTAGCGGCAGCCATAGGGGCAGGCCTGCACGCAATAGGCGCAGCCCAGGCAGTACTTCTGGTCCACAAGAACCACGCCGTCCGGGCTGATGAAGGTGGCGCCCACCGGGCACACCTGCGTGCACGGCGAGTCGGCGCAGTGGTTGCACATCTTGGGAACGAAGAAGTACTTCCCGCTCTCATCGGTTGCAACCGGAAATCCTTCCTTGCCGCCGTCCGGAGAGATGACCTCGGGGTCGATCATGGGGTTGGCCGTAACTTCACCGGATTCGGTCATAGGCCAGTCCGACCTGTGATACCGTTCCACCCAGGTGCGGAAGTGTCCATCCGGCACGTCGTTCTCGGTCTGGCAGGCGCGCACGCAGTTGCCGCAGCCGATGCACTTGGGAATATCGATCAGCATGCCCCACCAGTGCTCGGACATCGTGTAGTTGGACGCCTCTTCCGGGGTTCCGGCCAGCACCGCCTTCCAGGCGATGGCCGCGGCAGGCAACAGGATCAGCATTTGCCGGCGACTCAAATTCATTTCGCACCTCCCGCGTTCAGCCCTGGGCTGTGTGGATCGTGGCACGTCTGACAGGGCACCCCGTTCGAGTGGTCCGCCGGAACAACCTGCGGAAAGCCCTTGGGCTTGGCCGTGCTCGCCGTGTGGCAGCGTGTGCAAAGCAAGGCCGTGTCCGGCAACTCGGGCACCATCGACGATGGGTCGTCGGCATGGCGAACAAATGGAATTTCTGGCGGCCCTTTTGGATCGATAGAGGCGATGAATCGCTCGAAAATGTTCGCCGGACGCTCCGCGGGAGCGGGCAAGAGCTTGATCAGCGCTCCGTGGCAGACTTCGCAGTCCACGTGCGCATGCTTGCCCTTGGCTTTCTTGTCGGCAACGTCGGAGTGGCAGCCCTCGCAGGTCTCGTGCCCGGCAAACTTGGCCGGGTGAGCAGCAATCTCGCCCATGGCGGCGCCGCGATAGTGCCCGTACTGCCCAAAGCTCTTCGGAACCACGAAGTGCCGGACCACCAGAAAGATCAAAAAGGCGAGGACAAACAGCCCCGCGAATCGAAAAAGATGCCCTGCATCCTTGAAGACACTCATCAAACCCCCAACAACAACGGACGCGCCTGGAGGCTTGGGAGGTGATGCAATGTGATTTGGAGCACACCCCACAGCCAGGGCCGTCTACAGCTATGAACTTATGGATTCCCCTGAAGGGCTGTATGTGAGATCAATCACATGCAACCGTGATGTACATCGCTTGCGGGGCGCAAGCCGCCCCGGTTCGGCTGCAGGCCGCTGGGCGCGATACGATGAGGTTGGAGCGAATGATGGCCAGGATTCTGGATGGAACGGCGATTGCCGCGGCAATCAAAGAGGAAGTGGCGGAGAAGGTGCGCGCACTGGCGGCCAAGGGCATTCGGCCCGGCCTGGCAGCGGTGCTGGTGGGCAACTTGGCCGCGTCAGAGATTTACGTCCGCAGCAAGGTGCAGACCTGTGCCAAACTGGGCCTTTACAGCGAGCTGATCACGCCGCCGGGGGACGTGACCACTGAAGCCATGCTCGACCTGGTGCGGGCGCTGAACGACCGCGAGGATATCGACGGCATCCTCATCCAGCTGCCGTTGCCGGCGCAGGTGGATACCAAGGCGCTGCTCGACGCCGTGGACCCGGCCAAGGACGTGGACGGCTTTCATCCCGTGAACGCCGGGCGCTTGCAGGCTGGCCGTCCGGCGCTGGCGCCATGCACACCGGCTGGCGTGATTGAAGTCTTGAAGCGCAGCGGCATTCCCATCGCTGGGCAGCACGCGGTGGTGGTGGGGCGCAGCGACATTGTAGGCAAGCCGGCGGCCATGCTGCTGCTGCATCAGAACGCGACCGTGACCATCTGCCACTCGAAGACCCGCGATCTGGGTGCGGTGACGCGCGAGGCGGATATCCTGGTGGCTGCCATCGGCCGGCCCGGGTTCATCACCGCGGAGATGGTCAAGCCGGGCGCGACGGTGATCGATGTGGGCATCAATCGCATCACTGACCGCGTCGAGTTCGAGCGCTACTTTGCCGGCAACGTCAAGCGCGAGGCGGCCTTCCTGAAGCGCGGCTCGACCCTTGTGGGCGACGTGCATCCGGCTGCATTCGAGGTCGCCGGCGCGTATACTCCCGTGCCGGGCGGGGTGGGTCCGCTGACCATCGCCATGCTGATGGCCAACACGGTGCGGGCTGCGCAAATGAGACGGGGGCTTTAGCCGATGCTGCGTGTGGGACTCACCGGCGGCCTGGGCAGCGGCAAGAGCACGGTCGCGGCGTGGCTGCGCGAACTGGGCGCGCAGGTGATTGAGGCCGACGAGCTGGGCCGCGCGCTGATGGAGCCCGGGCAGCCGGTTTTCACTGAGATTGTCCGCGTCTTTGGGTCGGAAGTTGTCGGCGCGGATGGCCGGCTGAATCGCGCGCGATTGGCCGAGCTGGCCTTCAAGGGCGGACGGCTCGATGATTTGAATGCGATCGTGCATCCGGCGGTGATTGCGGCGCAGCGCGCGTGGATGGAGAAGGTCTTCAAGCGCGACCCAGCGGCCGTGGCGGTGGTTGAGTCGGCGCTTATCTTCGAGGTCGAGCGTGACGCCCGCGCCCGCGGCGAAAAGGAGACTGTGCTGGCCGACTGGCGGCGGCGCATTGACCGCGTGGTGGTGGTGACTGCGCCGGACGAGGTGAAGATTGCCCGCTATGC
>Ga0182030_10002568_pt1 | contig 38633 bp, 42 predicted proteins | sample 812S3MmetaG_FD_121299 | JGI IMG/M metagenome (GOLD analysis project Ga0182030, IMG submission 121299) | Permafrost microbial communities from Stordalen Mire, Sweden - 812S3M metaG (Illumina Assembly) | ecosystem: Environmental > Terrestrial > Soil > Wetlands > Permafrost | place: Sweden...
GGCTTGGCCGAAGATCTTCTTTTCCTTACCATTCCAGGGCACGTATTCTTCGCCCTGCCGCCCCAGATGGCATGGATCGTGATAAGTAACCGTCATCGCAACCGGCTTGGTGAACTTCAGTTGTCCGGCCTTGATCAGCTGATCGACGAACTCCACCATGTGGATGACTTTGATCGTCGAGCCCGCCTCCGCCGTATAGAGACGCTTGAAGGCAAAATAACAATCCGAGCACGGCTGAGATCGACAATCACGGCTTCGGGCAGGCTGGGCACGGTGTCCCCATGAAAGTGGGGCGCGCCGGAGCTCACCGGCACCAGCGCCGTCTGGCTCTCGTTAGCCCATATGACAAGTGCTGTTACCTCTTCTGTATTCTGTGGCCGTACCACGAACCAGGGTTTGCGCGGCGCCGTAAAACTCTGATCGCGCGAATAGCTCTCCAAGGTCTGGGCGTCGTCCGCTACATTGTCGGCACCGACAATTGCAATCAGATCTTCTTTCTTAGTCTTCCCTTCCTGACCTCCCTTGTAACCGTTTCGCACGCAAGTTTTGATTGCGCCGTTCGGTCACGTCCCGCTTTCACCGTGACTTTAACCCCATCAAACCCGCAATGAGGGTGCGTTGTGTCTGCGACGTTCCCGCCTGGATCGTCGCGCTTCGCGAATCGCGAAAGTAGCGCTGCATGTCGCATTCGGCGTTCAGACCGATGGCGCCCATGATTTGCACGCCCATGTTGGCAAGCTTCGCGTAGAGTTCGGACGAGTACAGCTTGGCCATATTTATCACCTTCAGTGCATCATCCTGTTTGTTTGCTGAGAGCCATGCGGCACGCCATGTCAGAGAACGGGCAGCTTCGACCTCAGTTTGCATATCGGCCACCATGTGCGCGATAGCCTGAAACGAACCGATCGGACGCCCAAACTGGTTACGCTCCTGGCTGTACTGCGCCGCAAGATCGACGATTGCCTGCGCACCGCCGACATTCATGGCTGCGTCCATCGCGCGTTCGATCTTCAACCCGGATAGCAGGTAATCCCAACCTCTGTTCTCACTTCCTACCAGCCGGTCGGAGGCGACCTCCACATCGTTAAAGAAGACTTCATACGTTCCGAAACATCGGCGACCCAGCATGTCGAGCTTCCGCATTTCGACGCCGGGTGTGTCGTTGTCCACCAGAAAAAGGGATATCCCCTCGCGGTAGTGTGCCGTAGGGTTCGTCTTGGCGTATACGCAGAGCACGCTGTTCTTGAGCCCTGCTCCTGAGCACCAGAGCTTCTGGCCGTTGATGATCCAGCGCTCCTCCTGGCGGCGCGCCGCCGTACGTAGCGCTCCAACATCAGAACCGGCGTCCGGTTCGGAAATGCTGATCGCCATCTTGATCTCACCGTCCATCAGCTTCGGAAGAAAGTACTGTTTCTGAGCTTCCGTCCCATTGCGCAGGATGTTTAACCCGCAGAAGATGGAGCCCCCAAGTGCCATTTCGAGATCGGTGCTGACTCGTGATATCTCTTCCACCACGATCGCAAGGTCGAGTGCTGTTCCCCCCAGGCCACCGTACTCCTCGGGAAAAGCCAGCCGTATCAGGTCCGCCTCAACCCACGCATCATAGAGGTCATACGGAAAAGCCCGTTCCTGGTCGTGCTTCCGAACGGAGTCCGGGCTCGCGTAGCGTTTCATTAGCTCGCGAACACTATCGCGCAGCAGCTTCTGTTCTGGCGTGAAACTGAATTCCATCTCAACTCCGGTCGCAGGTTACTCGCCTGCTGATTTGGTTTTTGACCGACCTTCAATACACTTCCGTAGTCCGCCCCATCGGGGCTGGTAGATTCCCGCCTCCATTAATTTCAGATGGGGTGAAATCCTGGGTTTGAACTCCATTTGCGCTAGTATGTCCCGCTCGAGGTCAATCCCTGGCGCAATTTCAATCAGAGTCATCTGCTCGTTCTCGATAGTAAACACGCAGCGTTCGGTAACATACAGCAGCGGCTGCTTCGCCTTGGCTGCATACTTTCCACTGAACGTCACTTGTTCCACCAGATCGACGAACTTTTTGGTCTTGCCTTCCTGCACAATCACCAGTTCGCCGTTCGATATCGCTGTCTTGAGCCCCCCGGCAGTAAACGAACCGGCAAATACCACTTTCTTGGCGGTGCGTGTGATGTTGACGAATCCGCCACAGCCGATTGCACGCCCGTTGAATTCAAGGATGTCCATCGTGGGGTCAAAAGTGAGCAGATACTACCTTAGAACTCTTATACGAGAGAAATATATTGTTTGTTTGAAGTCATGCTTAGTATGTATGCAGTGTCCGTCCCGATAGCACTGCGCTGAGCCCGCGATCAGGAAATCCTATTAGCCGTTTGTCCGCTGCAGGCCACAGTGATGTCTCGTAACCGCCGGTGCTCCACGTGAAAGTCATGTTCCGAGGCTCTCTGTCCATCTCACTGTGACATCGGCCTGCCTGGTGATGCGTGATATTGGATCCAATTGCATGGTTTTCGGCAGCCAATGGACCCAAGTTGGACCCAAATCTCGACCCTGTTTTGGATTTGACCCCCTTTCTCCAGATTCGCTCTGTATCTCAGGGAGTTGCTCCGGGACGGCAAGCAGGCTTGTCGCTTAGGCAGGTAACGGCTTGGGAATTCGGGCCGTCCTGATATTTCAGAATTGTTTCCGCTTCAACATGCCAACAACAATTCTGCATATTTCTGATATTTATCCGACTTCGAAAAACGATCTAATCGCTTTGGTCAATTCGATTTCCGAAGCAGCAGGAGCGGGCGGGGGCGCCGACTACATCGTCGTTTCAAGAGATCTTGGGCTAAAGGCAGCCGATCATCAGTTGGCAGTTTCGTTCCTTTTCCAACTTGCAACGCGCCTCAACGTGCCCAAACGTCGGATGATAGCCACACGATCATGCCCAAGAAATGTGCCGCTTCCGCCACGATTATTCCAAAGCAATGGTTTGTCAAAGAGCTTGCGGGCGAGACCCCGCCGTCGTTCTCTGCCATGGATAGGCTTTATGAGTTGGCTTCCACATTCGAGCACTCTCTAGGCCTTCTAGAATTGGGTTCTTGGGCTTTTGGCACGACGGTCCTATGAATTTTGACTCATTGCAAAACTGTGGCCTTAGAGGTGAAGGCTGAAATCGATTTTTCAATGAGTTAGAATGGCAAAACGATAGGCTTAAGCGGTGGGCTCAGTAATGGCTTTGGCGACCTGCCCCCAGCACTGGGTGGGAAATGTTCCCTAACTACCGGCCGTGCCGGCGATGTTGGGCAGTCCAAAAGAGTCGGCGGTATCGCGTTCTGGGACCTTTGTGTTCTCAAAATGACACGAGTTTCTCAGAAAAAGACTGATTTGCCTCCTCCTCTCTTTATCTCTATATTTCTCCTCACCCCAGTCGGAGCACGATAAAACGGCCCTCTTACGCCACCCCTCACGCTCCACGCATCCACATTGGGAACTCCTGCGCTTTTGGCCCACGTATTGCACAATCCAATCCTTGTGAGCTTGTGGTTGAAGCCGGCGGAAAGCCCCGAGCGATTTCGAGTGAGGAACTATGAGTAAAAATGTCGACTTAAATCAGGAAGGCGTACAGGTCAAGAAATCGGCCTGCTATTTCTGCCACCAAAACTGTGGAGTACTGGCATACGTCAAGGACAATAAGGTTCTTGCCATTGAAGGGGACCCTGAGTTTCCGACCAATCAGGGCGGGCTGTGCTCTCGGGGCAATTCCGCGTTGCAGCATCTTGACCATCCTGATCGGGTCAACTACCCGCTGAAACGAATCGGACAACGGGGCGAGGGCAAGTGGCAGCGCATTCCCTGGCAACAGGCAATTGACGAGATCGCGGCACGGCTGTCGGACATTAAAGGTCAATTCGGCGCCGAAGCGGTCGCCACCGCTGGCGGCACACAGCGCACCGATGACTGGGCGCGGCGCCGTTTCATGAACCTTTTTGGCAGCCCCAACGGCTTCCATAACGCTCACCTGTGCTGGATCCCGACCTTCATGATTGAGACGGCGATTTATGGCTGGTGCCCTTTTGATCTCGACCTGGGCAATAGCCGCTGCCTGGTTTTGTGGGGGCAAAACCCCGGTGCATCGGGCATGCCCGAAATGCACCATATCGTTGACCTGCAACAAAAGGGACTTAAGGTCATCGTCATCGATCCGCGTTATACGGAAACGGCGTCCAAGGCCGATCTCTGGTTACCGCTGCGTCCAGGCTCGGATCTGGCACTGGCTCTGGCCTGGCTGCATGTGATCATCTACTCAGGGCTATTCGACCAGGAATATGTCGACACTTACTGTGAGGGATTCGAAGCACTCACCGACCACGTCGCGGACTTTTCCCCGGAATGGGCGGCTCCCCTGACTTGGCTGACGGCGGATCAGATCCGCGACAGCGCCGTCATGTACGCCACCAACAAACCGGGCAACATTCAATGGGGGACTTCCGTCGACCAGATCGGCCGGCCGGCTGGAGCCACAATGCACGCCCGCGCCTTATTGCGGGCGCTGACTGGCAACCTGGACGTCTTCGGGGGCGACCTGCTCACCGGTCCAAGCAAGGAGTTCATCACCGACGAGGAGATGGAAGCCAACGACTCTTTGCCGGAAGAGCAGAAGACCAAACAGATCGGTTCCGATCGCTTCAAGATGGTGACTTGGCCTGGCTACGGGCGCATCGCCGAGCTGAGCAAAGCCTTCTGGGGCAAGGCTCCCACCGCCGAATGGATGTGCGAGGCGCATCCGCCGTCAGTCTTCAGGGCGATTCTCACCGAGAAGCCTTATCCGGTGAAGGCGCTCCTGGTCAGCGCCACCAATCCGATTTCATCCTACGGCGAGACCAGTCTGGTCATGGAGGCCTTGCAAAAGGTCGACTTCATGATCACCAGTGATTACTGGATGACGCCGACGGCGATGCTTTCCGATTACGTTATTCCGGCGGCCGGAGCACTCGAGCGGCCGACGATCACCAGTTCATACGGCTGTGCCGACTTTCTTCTCGCTTCCCAGCGGGCGATTCAGCCGATGTACGAGCGACACAACGATTACAATTTCTGGCGCGATCTGGGCGTAGCGCTGGGACAACAGGAACACTGGCCATGGGAAACCGTCGAAGACGCTTATTTCCACAAAATTGAGGGCTTGGGCTCTGGCGCCGAAAATTACGATCAATTTGTAGAGAACGTCCGGTTCCATTTCCCCGAGCGCGAATACTCGAAATTCAAGGAGCGGGGCTTCGCCACACCGTCAGGCAAGGTCGAGCTCTATTCCTCGGTTCTGGAGGGGCTTGGTTATCCACCTCTGCCCGAGTATGTCGGGCCGACCGAGAACGAGATCGATCACCCCGACTTAGCCAAGAAGTATCCACTGGTTCTGACCACCGGAGGAGGCTTCATGCCCTTCCATCATTCGGAACATTTCCAGATCAAGTCTCTCAGATACCTGCGCCACGAGCCCTACATGGACATCAATCCGGCGACGGCAGCCAGCCTGTCGATCAAGGATGGTGACTGGGTCTGGATTGAAACCGCCCGCGGCCGTATCAGACAGAAAGCCAATCTCACCAATGGAATCGATCCGCGAGTTGTCTTTACCCAGCGCGGCTGGTGGTATCCGGAGCGGGACATGAAGTCTCCGGGCCTGGGGGGCTGTACCGAATCCAACGCTAACGTTCTGACCACCACCGCAGACAAAGATTGCGATCCCTACAGCGGAGCTTGGGCGAATCGCGGTCTGCTGTGCCGGGTCTACAAAGCCGACCCATTGGGCGACAAGGAGGTAAGCTGACATGACTCGCTATGCCATGGTCATGGACACGAGACGCTGCATCGGCTGTCAGTCTTGCACTGTCGCGTGCAAAATCCATAACGAACTACCAATCGACATCATCTACAACCCGGTAACCACCATCGGTCCGACAGGAACTTTTCCGGACCTGACCCTGAGCTTTCTACCTTTGATTTGTATGCACTGCGACAACCCGCCCTGTGTTGACGTCTGCCCTACCACCGCTTCGGTACAGCGCGATGACGGAATCGTCCACGTTGTGGATTCGAAATGTGTAGGTTGTCTTTCCTGCATCATGGCCTGCCCCTATGGAGCCCGGCAGCACAATCACGAAACCGGAACTGTCAGCAAATGTGACTTCTGCAAAGATCGGCTCGAACAGGGAAAGCTGCCTCACTGTGTTGCTACCTGCCACCAGAAGGCCCGAATTTTCGGCGATCTGCACGATCCAGATAGTGACGTCAGCAAGCTGGTAAAGAACAACCGGACAGTTCAACTCCTGGGCGAGCTGAATACCAACCCCAACGTTTTTTATATCTATTGATTCACAGTCGAGGAGGCGCCAAGCCAATGAGAAACAAACATCAAAACTGGGGCTGGATGCTGGCAGTTGATTTTTTCTTTGCCGGTATGGGAGGCGGAATGCTGGTGATTGCCGCTGTGGTCGAACTGTTTGGCGGGGGCACTCGCATGTCGCTGCTGGGAAATCTGCTCGGGCCTGCGTCAATGTGCATCGGTTGCGGCTTTCTCATCCTGGAGCTGGGCAAGCCCCTGAGAGGTTGGCGAGTATTCATGAATCCAAAGGCCATTCTGACTGTCGGCGCCTGGATGATGTCCATCGCTATCGCCTCCGGCTTCGTCTATGCCGCCATGGCTATCCCCCTCGATCTGATTTTCTGGCGAGAATGGGCGATCCTCGGGAAATGTCTGGCGGTCGTCAACCTGATCACCGGCCTGGTTGTCGCCACCTATCCGGGCGTTCTTCTCGGCCGCCTAAAGGGACGCCCCTTGTGGGTAGGGCCCGGGATCATGGCTCTGTTCATGCTTTCTTCCCTGGTAACCGGTTGCGCGCTTCACTATCTTAGCGCGCTGCTGATGCCGGTTCTCGGTACGCTGCTGGCCCCGATTTTGACTCCCGGTAGCGCTCTCTTCTTCCTCAGCGGGGTGCTGGTCCAGGTTCCGGACGCGGCCATCTGGCGTGTTTTGCCGGGGGGAATTGCCGCTTTGCTTTTGCTCCAGTTGCTGCTGTGGAGCGGCTATCTCTGGGTCAAGCAGAGCGGAGCAACAGCCGCCGAAGCCGCCAGTGCACAGCGTTGGATCAGCGGGGACCTATCCCTGGCTTTCAGGGGATTCATGGTTCTGGGAACCATTGCGCCCCTGGTTCTGATGCTGCTTCCGATCCAGGCCGCTCCGGCATTGGGTGCCGTTCTCGTCCTACTAGGTGGCGTGACCATGCGCCTGCTCACCGTCCGCAGCGGCGAGGACCGGACTTTTCTTCCAGGCGAACAGAGATACCGTCTCCGGCTCCCGACGGGAAACGAGGAATTTCTTCACAAGAACTGGCTTTGATCGCTCCCTGCCATCGCGACATTTTCAAGCGAGAGGTTAGATCGCATGAAATGTCTTGTTGCCCCACGATGCATTTACTAAGGAAGGAGTCAGATGTGGCAAGTGTTGACGAGATTTCCCGCAATGTCGGCGTCGAGACGAGTGGACAACCGATAGTGAACGGCTCGAAGCAGGGTCGGCTTAGGATTAGTGACATCGGTGGATTGGTATATTTAGTTGCCATTTCAGCAGTGATCTTACTGAACATTCACCTCGTCATGGCATTGACCATGGCGCACCCGCTGCTGATGAGTTTCGTCAAGTTCGGATTGCTGGCGACGTTCGGAGAATGCCTCAAGACTCGAATCGGGACGGGGATCTGGCTTCCTTCGAAGCTTCCCATCCGTGTTGTCATATGGGGTTGCTTTGGAATGTGGATCTGCCTTTCCTTCCCGTTTGTCGAGGGAGGCCTAAAGGCCCTCATCGCTCTTAAGGAATGGCCGAGCCACGCTCAGACCTTCTCGTTGGTCTTGTGGATAAACTTCTTCGGCGGTTATGCATTCTTCATGATGCTGTGCCACTACTGGGTCGATTCCATGATGGCAGAGGGGCCCGTATTGCCCTGGAAGATTCTGGGCCGTCCGGAAGCCGGACGGTGGGCTAAGATAGTAGTGCTTGCCATAATCTTCTTCTGGTCGCCGGTGCACATCGTAACCTTCTCGCTGCCACCGCTTTGGCGCCCCCTTTGGGCGGCCTATATTAGCATCGCGTTCGGACTCATCCTGTCCTTTGCGGCGGGGCGAAGAGCAAAGTCCACCTAATGCGATTCGACGGTCTAAATGATTGATAAGCAAATCTGCGACTTGCCAACACCGCCGACGCAATGTTGGCAGCCGGTTAAATCTGCCGCTGGCGAAAATGAAGCAATAGCCGGCAAGTCTGACTCCAAGGACACCCTGGCCATCATCGCGGTTACGCTGGCCGCCATTGTTGCATTCCTCAATGTTTTTGCTACCCAGCCGCTCCTTCCGCTTTTTGAGCAGACATTCCACGCGTCAAAGGCAGCGGTCGGGCGAACTGTAAGCGTCACAACCCTGGGTGTCGCACTCAGTGCGACTTTTTGGGGAGCCTTGGCCGAGCGCGTTGGCCGACGCAAGGTTATCGTCCTATCCACCTTCCTGCTCGCCATCCCAACCATTTTGGCGGCTAGCGCGGGTAGCCTCACACAGTTGGTTATCTGGCGCTTCCTGCAGGGCATCGTCGTGCCCGGGATCTTCGGCGTCACCATCGCCTACATCACCGAGGAATGGCCGCGCGAGCGCGTGCCGAAGGTGATGTCTCTTTACGTCAGCGGCGTCGTGCTCGGTGGTTTTCTCGGCCGCCTCTTAACCGGAGTCGCCGCCGCCCATCAGCTCATCCCCTTCGTCGCTCCAAGCTGGCGTAATGGTTTCTTCGTCATCGGAGCTATTGACCTCGCCTTCGGCTTCCTCCTCTGGTGCTGGCTTCCCCATGATTCTCCGCTGGCCGCCTGTGTCGACAAGAAGACAAGCATCGCTCGCCACTTCCGGAATCCGCAACTGCTTGCAACCTTCGCCGTCGGATTCAATGTGTTCTTTTCCCTAATAGCGACCTTCACCTACGTCACCTTCTATCTTGCGGCTCCTCCGTTCTGGCTCTCTCCCGCGAAGTTGAGTGCGCTCTTCATGGTCTACCTTGTCGGGCTTATCGTCACGCCTCTCGGCGGTATCTGGATTTCGCATGTCGGTTCGCGCTCTGCTCTCATCTGCTCGGTCGGAGCCGCCATCATGGGAATCCTGCTGACCCTGATCCCGAATCTTCCGGTCATCATCTTCGGGCTGATCCTCTGCTCTTCAGGAGTCTTCATCTGCCAGGCTGCCTCCAACAGTTACATCCAGCGCATAGCGCAGTCGGGCGGACGTGCCTCTGCCACTGGGCTTTACGTGATGTTCTACTACACCGGCGGTAGCTTGGCGGGAATCTTGCCTGGCTTGCTTTGGCGTTACGGCCAATGGAAGGCATGCGTAGCCCTGATAGTCTTCGTGCAGGCGGTCTCCGTCGCTATTGCCGGAAGCATCTGGAAGGGCAAGGACTCCTAGTGGCCCGGTGAACACTGACTGCGTGTATCCCGGTGAGTGACAGTAAAGGCGTCGTCCACAGCTTGCTCTCCGGGAACTTTCACAAGATCCTTGGCACCGTCAATCAACGGCGCCAAGGATCATAGGGAATGAATTACCTTTTCTCCCTTTTCCAGCTTTGATACTGGGTCACTGAGTTATTCTTGGCTCTCGATTGCGGTTAACGTTGAAGGCGAGATAGTGGTCCCACTCAGGATCCAGCGGCAGAAGCATCCTGCCGTAAGTGCCCCGACAATCTGGACCGCCACAAACATGGGAACATCTGACGGGCGAATGCCAGCAAAGGTATCACTGAAGCATCGCGCAATTGTGACAGCGGGATTTGCAAACGAGGTAGAGGATGTACACCAATAGGCCGCAGCAATGTAGAGGCCTGCAGAGATGGCAATGATCTCGAGCCGTTTCTTGCCGCACAACTCGATAACACATACAAGGCCGAAGGTTGCGACAAATTCACTGACGGCTAGGGCAAATCCGTGACGCGGATGTTGCGACCAGGAAACCACCGGCAATGAGAACATGACGTGAGCTACAAATGCGCCTGCGATGCCACCGACGATTTGTACGGCTACATAAGGCAGCACTTCAGCCCAGAGTATTCCCTTCCGCACCGCGACGGCAACGGTTACCGCCGGATTAAAGTGAGCGCCAGAGATCTCTCCGAAAACAATGATCAGTGTGACGAGAATTGCTGCGGTGGCGATGGTGTTACATAGAAGCGCCAACGCCATGTTTCCATTGGCAAGCCGATCACCCATTATGCCCGAACCGACAACTGTTCCCACGAGTAGGGCAGTTCCGAAACATTCGGCCGCGAGACGCTGCGTCATTCCGTAATTCATAATCGCCCCTTTATGATCAATTGAACTAGCAGCAACCACCTGCGCTGCATTCATTGTTTGCGGCGTTTCCCGATGCCGGTTTGCAGTCAAAGGGTCCGTGGTGCATGGATGTATCCCCAACCACTGAGAAGTACTTGCCGTAGCGGGTTTTACTTACCATGGCCGCCGTGTTGCCGCAGACGAGCATCGGCTTCCCGGTAAAGAACGTATGATGATCGTCGAGTTTGAATTGGAATGGGTAGTCCGGCGCAGTGCCAAGGTAGTATGCAACCTGCCCGAAGTCTTCGCAGATATCTTCCAGGCAGGCAAGCTTGAACGCTCGAATGGTTCGCGAATAGAAGTCTATATTGCCAACCTTGGCTTGAATCTCAGGGTTGCTAATTGTTACGCGATTCTCCGCAACGACGCGAAAATCAAGGCAGCCGATTGCGCGCAACAATCTGCGGAAGTCTTCCGTGTACATGGCTCCGCCCAGGCATTCGCCCAATAACACAGGGTCCGCTGTGAGTTTCTCCGGTACGCGCCTTCCGGCGAAGACATCGGAAAAGTAGAGTTCGCCACCCGGCTTCAGCACGCGAAAGATCTCTGAAAATACGCGGTCCTTCTCGGGAGAAAGATTGAGTACGCAATTGGAGATCACAACGTCGATGGAATTGTCTGCAATGCCAAGTGCGGAGAGGTTCTCAATGTACCCCAGGCGCAAGTCGACGTTCGACTGTGCCTGGCCAAAACGCGCGGCTTGGGACTTCTGGTGCCGCTGTGCAACCGCAAGTTGCTCTTCGGTCATATCCACGCCGATCACCCTGCCTGCATCCCCGACTAACTTGGAAGCAAGGTAGGCGTCCCGCCCTGTGCCACAGCCCAGGTCGAGCATGGTGCAACCTTCGAGTACCGGAGGAATCGGCGAGCCACAGCCATAGAACTTATCGCGAATCTCAGGATCGATTTCTTCGACAATCTTGCGATGAGCTTCAGGAAGCGAATCTCCGCAACAACAGGCGTTACTCTTCAAATCCTTTGTGTTCTTGATAATCGTTCCGTAATAGCGCATTACATTTTCAAGCGTATCCATTGCAGTTGTAGCCATTTTTGTTTCCTTTCACTTTGCGCATAAGTGCGCTTCGATATGCCGAAACGTTCATTGAGACTTTGTCATCGCTGTAATGTGCCCTGGCAGGAACTGCCTGCGCCTGCGGTACAGGCGAAACAATGAGGGCCGATGGTGATTTCGTGTCCTATCAATTGCAGGACAATCTCGCGGGCAGAAAGTTCTCCGAGGCGAAGCGGGCGTTCATTGCCCAACGCATATCCGAGCGCCTGATTGAAGTCACAGTCGTAAAGAAAACCATCCCACGAAATGCTGATCTGTTCCTTGCACATTACGTGACGCAGCGTTGCTGGGTTGAATGCTTTCTCAAGCAACAAGCAATAGGAGTTGTATTCATTCTGCTTCCGGAGCCCGGAAGCGAAGCGTCCAATCGGAGAATTCGTTATGGTTAGCAAACGGTTGAAAGCAATTCCGTACTGCTCACCTAGAATCCGTTTGTAATCAATTTCAAGTCGCTCTTGCGCTGGAGGAAGCGCGGGGCCGTTCGGGTTATAGACAAGCGTTAACGTCAGAGCAGAATCATCCTGCCCATACCCCAACGCATTCAGATTCCGTAGTGCCTCAAGAGAGCGCATGAACGTAGATGCTCCGCGCTGTTTGTCGACATTTTCTTCGGTATAGCACGGCAGGCTTGCGATGATCTCCACCTGTTGCTTCGCCAGAAACTCCGGCAAGTCCTCGTTTCCCGCTTCGAGAAGCACCGTAAGATTGGAGCGAACGATGACATGGCGCTGATCGGAAGTCATCCGCTGAACGAGCCAGCGGAAGTTGGGATTCATCTCCGGAGCCCCACCCGTAACGTCCACCGTGCCAGCTCCGGTGCAGCGGACAAACTCGACGGCCAGCATCATTGTTTCCCGGCTCATGATCTCAGTGCGTTGCGGGCCGGCATCGATGTGGCAATGATGACAGCTCTGATTGCAAAGCCGCCCCAGATTGATCTGTACCGTATGAATGGCATCGCGGCGCAGGCAAGCTCCCTCACGCTGCAAACACTCTGAAAATGACAGATGCTGGAGTTGCTGTACTGACTCGTCCACAGTTTTTCCTTTCGCACTCAACTCGTGCGCCTGAGAAACAGACAAGCCCGTTACCGGAAGCTCATCACTTTGCCGCAGGAGAATAGTTAGCCCATCGCTTGGGAGGCCACTCCTGGCACGTATCCCGGCGCGGAAGTCCGGAGGGTTGCACACTACGGCCCAAGCCTCCGTTAGTTGGCTCCAGCGATTTGTGAGTTGTTAGCTGCTAAGAAATGGCGAGGAATGGAGGAGGAAGTTGCCAGGAGAGCGTCTGATGTTTGGATGTGCTCCGGTGCGAAGACTTCTTGGTTTCGCAAGGGATCACATCGAACAATTGAAGCAGGATGGCGGCCAGTGCACTCCAGGCGTTCTTGGATCGTGCCAGCAACTGAAGATCTTCGAGAGTATCGAGATCGATCTTGGCCATCAGCCGTGCGGTCGAGCTTTCACCGAACCGCCGCAGCAGTTCTGCAAAATCCGTGTTCTGGTGCCAGCGAATGCCCGACAACGCTACCCGGTCGGCGGCGTGCAACCCAATCAGGTAGCAGCCACCGCGATGGTCTGGGCCTAAGACCAGCCGTTTTTGCTCAAGAAGCTGAAATGCATTCGCAATGTCATCCGCATTGAGGCTAGGACAGTCCGAGCCGATGATGACGATCTTGCGGTAACCGAGCGTGGCCAAGTGTTCGACGGCATCTTCCAACCGCTCACCAAAGTTGGCTCCGGTGTACCGCTGCAAATGTACGGTGTACAGGCGGCCTTTCGGAGCGCTGGGCTCCACCGAGGTAAAGAGGTGAACGTCAGTTTCATCGGTGGCAAGTCCGGCGAATCTTTCGGTATTGAACAATTGTTGAAACGGAAGCGGCCACTTGCGCCGTTGACAGTCAATTGCCGCCGGGGCCGCGAAGACGAGGAGGGCTTGGGCTGAACGCGCCATCATTCCCTCGCCGGGCGCAGCTACGGCACAATCCCGCGCGCCACAACCCGAACTGAGGTTGGGTATCAGATCTATGATGTCGTGTTGATCAGGCCAGTCCATATTTGAAACTTTGTTACCTGCAGATTGCACGCAAGTGGCCAATTACTAATTGTGTTGTTTCTCGCGAATCATTTCGCAGAACATCATTGGCTGTGTCAAACGGAAACTGCACTTATGATACTTTTGTTACGTTCATATCACTTTCGCCCGCGATCGGCGATTTCAAGAACACACCGCATTCGCCTGTCTCGTGGACATGATGGCAATCATGCGCGTTTCGCCTCGTCGCTTTCGCTAGCTTCACAGCGACCGAACTGATCGCGCTGTCGAGAGAGGAGCACGTCGCCGGTTTCCGTATCCCACACTCCCGGGAATGCCTTCTTCAACGCTGCCGCATGAAAAACATTCGCCAGAAATAATGAGTGATCGCCGACAGTCCGGCGTTCTTCTATATGGCATTCCAGATACCCCAGCGCTCCGGCAATTCGTGGCGGACGGACGCAAAGAGATTTCTGGGTCTGAAGGGTTGTCTTGGCAAACTTATCCGCGCTTTTGCCCGAACAGTTGCCGCACGTCTCAACCGCTTTAAGAAAACTCTGCCCGACAATGTTCAGCACAAATTCGCTGGTCTCCAGCAGCAATGAGTGCGAGTGGCGGCTCGGCGCGACACTGATGGCGATGATCGGTGGCTCATGTGACACCGGCATAGTCCAGGTCACGCTCAGAATGTTCGGCTGCCCGGCCTTATCGCAGCACGTGATAAGAGCTACTGGTCTGGGGTTGAGCAACGCGGCTACATCTCTTCCTGTTACGTTGACCATGCTCATCACACTTGCGGAGGCAGATAGATCTTCGCTCGAGAATCAGGAATCGCCTTTTTCGCCAGTTCGGCAAGTCCTTCTATGAGCAATGGCATTTGGGCAAAGGGGACGCCCATGAACATCAGGTCGTCTCCGACATCGGAAGATGCGCGGCAGCCATAGCATCCCAGAGAGATGTTGATCTTGCCGCTCGTATACGGCAGCAGTGTGGTCTCGACACACTGCGCGTTGTAGCCACTGACCTTAAAATCAAATTTCTTCCCAGTGAAGTAGGCAGCAGCCATGCACAACCACATCATTTGCTCAGGTTGCGCGATGATGGCGATGATATCTGGAGCCATAACCGCTTTGTCCAGCGGAGTTACCAGCGTCGCTTGAACCGAGCGCTGCGGCAATTGCGGACGCTCGGCAACCATCTGTCTTGCAGCTTCGATTGTGGCCAGCTTGCCAAAGCGGATATATAGCTCGCCGCTTGCCAACTTGGGTGGAATTTCGGTCAGCCCCAAAATCGATGTTCCATCGGGACAGGCATGACAATCTGCCGTCATAAGAAGACTCTTACCCCGGCGGGCGGCCATCAGCGACTGGCAGTAACGCAGCTTAGTCCGCGGCTTAGGAACATCCGGCAGCGTTGCGCCTTTCGGGATCAAGCTGATGGCAACGGGTTTCCACCGCAGACGCAAGACACGCTCCAGCATAGAAGACCATTCGTAACACTGCCATTGTTGCTGTGGGTCTAGTCGTGCTTGGGGAGAGGACTCAATCGAAACAGATTCCGACGGCGGTTGCACAACGCGCAACGCGCCAGTTGGGCATTGGCCGACACAGGTGTCGCATCCCCAACAGTCTTCGATACGGAGCGGCACGGGCCGCCGATCACCGTTGTGGCCTTGCATCTCGAATACCGAGACCGGACAGAAGTCAGCACAGGTTCCACAACCATTGCAGCGTACCTGGTCAATCTCAATTTGCAACATCGATGGACTCCCTTGGGGCGTGACGCTTTGTACTCATGGTTCACTCCGCTCAATTATGTTTATAAGATCATCGGCTAGCTGTTGATGGCTGCCACTGATCCTATGCATTGCGTGCGCTGCCAGCGGCTTTGCAAGGATCTCCCTGTCATCATTGCGGAGCAGGGATACGCGGCATGGTAGCCCGTTATACGTCCATTGCCCGAGTAACGGATCGCAGTTATCAAACTCCGCATTGGTCAGAACATTTGCATTGGAAATCCAGATGCTGTCGAGTTCATCGCGCTCGGTCCCTTCCCCAGGGAACCACCAGCCGTATTCCACACTCACAACGTCGGCGCACATCACAACAATCTTGGTGGTGAAACGGGCCCGGCCAGAGACGGTTTCTACCCACACCTCTGCGCCATCGACAGCTCCAATTTTGGCTGCCGTCTCGATGCTCATCTCCGCCCATGGTGTTGGGTGTAGCGCGCGCAACTTTTCAACCTGTCGAAAAGAAGATGCATAGAAGGGCTGGCGGCGGGCGCCGGTAATAAGATGTAAAGTAAACTCCGCATCATTTGTTGCTGCAGGCTTGTGCTCCGGCAAGGGCTCATACCCGAGTGTGTGCAGCATTTGGGAGTACAACTCGATCTTCCCGGAAGGTGTGGAGAAGCCGGTTGCTCTGCCGGTTGCTGAATTGATCTTCTTGTATTTTTCGTAGGTGCATTCGGGAGCGTAGATGCCGGTTTCGCAAAATTCATTCCAGGTGAGTCCCACTGGGCGGAAGACATCGTCGAGCGCTTCCTCGAAGGTTGACCATGGCCAGTCAGAGGCTTGACCGAGCCGTAATCCGAGGCCGCGCCAGAAATCAAAGTCCGGATGCCGCTCGAATAGCGGAGATATTGCGGCCGGACCTCCATAGGCAAGATTCGCGACTCCGGCATTTGTCTGAATAACCGGACGCTCCATTCCACCGGCGCTTGGCAGAATGTAGTCGGCCAGCATCGCCGTTGGAGTCTTGAAATACTCAAGCACGACGAGCAGGTCCAAACTCCCCAGCGCCCGGTAAATCAAGTGGGTATCCGCCTGGGTCAGCAACGGGTTGTTCCCCATCACGATCATGGAACGGATCGGGTAAGGCTCTCCGGTGAGCATTGCCCGCCACACAAGGTTCGGATGAGCCGACGTCAAGTAGCGCTTCGGCAGCCGCTTTCCAAACGTCAGCGTATGAACAGCAACTTCCTCATAGCCGGAGTAGGTTTGCAGCAAGAGGCGATGCTTGCCCAGCTGCTTCTGCTTTTGCTCCGCAGGCAGCCGGTCACTCAGCTCAAGGTCGATTTCGGGGGTCACGTCGGGCATTTCGGCGAGATGGTTCGCACCGGCGGTATCGATGTTTCCGGTAACCGCTCTTAGAATCGCCAGCGTTCGATGAGTGGCAATGCTATTCGCACCGATCTGATCTATCCCTCTTCCACTTATAATCGTGGACGGACGCGCATGGGTAAACAGCCGTGCAACCTCGACCAGTTGCGCGGTTTCTACGCCTGCAATTGCGGCGCAGCGCTCTGGACTGTATGAGCCAACATGCGCCCGCAGTTCAGAAAAACCTGTACACCATTGGTTGACGAATGCTTCGTCGTAAAGTTTCTCCGCAACAATGACATTCAGCAGTCCCAGGGCCAAGGCGCTGTCGGTTGCCGGTTTGATGGCGAGCCAATGCTTCGCCAGCGCAGCCGTTCGAGTACGCCGCGGATCGACCACAATCAGGTTCCCGCCACCATGTGCGAATTTAACAAGCGAGCGCCAAAAGAACGAATTGTCCGATTCGGCGGGATTGGTTCCCCAGATGATCGCGCACGAGGTACGCTCCGGATCCAGTTCGTTGTCAATCGGCCAGCCAAAGGTCAGGGTATTGGTCCAGATGGCAGGGTTCCAGCAAATCTGGCCAATGCCGACATTGTTGGGACTACCGAAGAGATTCAGGAAACGGTGCATGGGCCAGTAAGTCGCATGCGGGCCTCCGATACTGGTCGCCAATGTTTCCGCGCCGTATCTCTCCTTCAAAGCAGCCAGACGCTCCGCGATCTCATCGACTGCCTGTGTCCATGAGATTTGCTTCCAATGGCCTTCCCCGCGCTCACCGACCCGCTTGAGCGGAAAATTCATGCGCTGAGGATGATTGAGGATTTCAGCGTTTGAGCGCCACCGCCGGCAGCCCTTCATGATGGACGTGTCGTAGGGGTAGCGGCTGGGGTCTGGTTCCACGGAGACAACGCAGCCGTTTTCAACCTGAGCCGTAAGCGCACACAGATAGCCGCAGAGGCGGCAGTTGGTACGCTCGGTGCGATTCATCGAACCGCTCCTGCCGGCGCCAGTGCAATACCTTGAACGGGATGGATACGCTGCCCATTGCATCCGGTCAGGTGATAGGAGCAGAAAGGCAGCATTCTTCCATCTGGAACGGCAACTAACATGCTGCACTCCCGAAGGCGCTCCAGATCCATGGTCCCGGCATCCATGTAGTTCATGATCACCAGCGAGAGGCCCTCGACGTCGACTCCGGACTGCTGGATCAGGATGTCGCGAAAGACGGAACCCTGCGGGCTGTTTGAGTCGAATTCAGCTTGATACTGTTCGGGTGAAATCTCCCGGGTGATTGGGACAAACCCATCCGGCTTGCGGACAAGATAAGTACCGCAATCACAGAGTGGGTGTGCACAGCCGAGTGGGTAGAAATCATAGGGGCTGATTAAGTCGGGACATTGCTCCGCCAGCGTGAAGATAATGTCACCCATCGAAAGACGCCTGGGCTGTCCAACTTCGAAGCGGCCCGAGGTGAACGCCGGCTGCAACGCAAGCCCCGCAACGATATCGACGTTCTTTAATGCGAACCGCAAGACATCACCGACCTGATCGAGGTTTGTGCCATCGATCACCGTCATGGCCAGCACGACCTGCAGACCGGCACGGCGGCAGTTCTCGATCGCTTGCAGCTTCGTGGCCAACAAATCTGCTCCGCGAATCTGCGAGTACAGCGGCGAAGTCAATCCATCGAACTGGAGATAGATTCCCGTAAGTCCCGCTTCTTGGAGGCGGAGAAGGTATTCGAAATCGCGAGAGATCACGATTCCGTTGGTATTCACCTCGATGCCGTCGAATCCCGCCCCGCGGCCTAGACGAACGATCTCCGGCAAGTCTCGACGCACTGTGGGTTCGCCGCCTGTGATCTGAATGCCCGGCGCGGTTCCAGCCTGCTCCCGAATTTTGTGGAAGATCTGCTCCAAGGCCGGAAGTGCGATGTCTGTTTCAGCCACATCGGCCGACATGAAACAGACCGGGCAACGAAGGTTGCAGCGCCGCGTCACCTCAATCTCGACAAGTGTTGGCTTTCGCAGATGACCGACGCAGGGGCCGCAATCTCGCGGGCATCCTCGATCGAGTAAAGTTTTACATTTAGGCCGGACTAAAGGAAACGCAAAGGAATTCATCCAGCGGTAATGCTCTACGTCCGGCCATACCTTCAGTTCGGACGCGCCGTGTTCAGGGCACTCCTTCGCAAGGTATACGGCATTATCTTTTGAGACGAGGCTCGCTTCCACAACCTGTAGGCAGACCGGGCATACGCTCAAGGTACGGCTAAGAAACGCCGGTGCTGTCATCGGAATCCTCGGTAAAAATTTTTGCTTTCTCCAACCGGCCGAGGTTCAACTCGCCCCGTTTCCCTTGCCACATTGTTTTCTGACTCCGTGCAATCTGCGCATAATCAATCCGGAGATTGAATACGAGTTCGAGACAATGACGAACCTGCCCATTCTGCGCGAGTGGGGAAAGCCTGCGCGAACAAGCCATGCACGAGGTCACCATACAGCTGGCCCCGGAGCGATCAAACTCATCAACTCTTGTTCGGGTTCTGGACAGGCAGAGATCCGGGTCGACAAGCGGCACAATGCCTCCAGCGCCGCAGCAAATCGTATCCCTTCCTGAGTGTTCCATCTCCAACACGGGATGATCGCCGAAGAGTACGCGCAAATCCGCTCCGAACTCTCCGCTTTCACGGTCGGCACAGGAGTCGTGAATCGTCAGGCTTTGGGTTCCGGAAACGCGAACTCCGGCTTCCTGGAGAAGCCTGTAAAGCGAGATTATCTCAATGCCTTCGAGATTCCCCGCGAGGTTGGAGTGGCAATTGGCACACACGGTGACAATGCGAGACGCCCCCGCAGCTCGTAATTTGGAAAGAAGATAACGTTGCAGTTGGTCATTGCGGCTTTCTAGTCCTATGCTGGCGAGCGGTTTTCCGCAACACAAATCGGTAAAGCCAAGCACCATCCCCTGCGACTGAAGCCAGCCATAGGCTGCGCGGGTCAACTCCGGTGTATAGGTGGCAAGCGAGCAGCCGGGAAAGAAAAGCGTGTCATAGCGATCACGCTTCAGCTCGTCATAGTTAATTTTGTAGTTGTCGCGATACAGTGAGAAGCCATTCCAATCCCGATCGACGAACATCGGCTCAAAGCCATCCAGTGGCAATTTGCCTTGATCCACTAAGAACGATCTTGCGCTCTCAAACAACGATCCTGCATTCAGAGCAGAGGGGCAATCCCTGGTGCAGAAGCCACAAAGATCGCAGCGCTGAATCAGGTCGCGCAGTTTGGAAGATTCATTTCCTTTAAGGAGTTGCTTGGCGATCCCACCGGGATTGAGGCCGGAGTCACGCAGTAGATCACAGGCCGAAACGCATGAGCCGCACTGGCTGCATTGCTCACTGCACTGGCCCAGTGCTTTTGCCGACTCAAGATTCCGACCCATGACTACTGCTCCACTCCACCACTCCAACGGTAACTCTCAAATGCTTGTTAGCTTCTATTCCACAGCTTCAAAAATGCCCCGGCGCCTCGCGGCAAGCGCGTGACGATCTTTGGCTAACGCAATAATGCGCTGGCATTGATCACGCACTTGTTCATCGACCCTTGTTGTCGTGGTGCAGTTGCTCACTGAGATTGCTGGAGCCCTTGCGTGTAACCACGCAAGGGCTCCAGCGTCAACCGAGTGGGTTATGATGCCCCGCCCTAGTGCGCAGAAGCGGCGCTGGCCATCTCCGGAACGGCTTTACGCCGTGCCGCAAAAGCGTGCCGCCCCAGAACCACGATGATTACAGCTATAAGCAGGCCGGACAAGCCGTTCACCACACAGATTCGCCCAACGCTCCAACTGCGGGCGAGGAGAACGCCTCCCACCACCGGCCCCAGCATGGAGCCGACTTTCCCAACTCCATACGCCCAGCCTATGCCCGAGCCTCGGATCGAAGTCGGATAGGAAATCGTACCGAGTGCCATCAATCCGGAGTTCCCGCCATTGACGAACAAGCCGGTAATGCCTGCCAGAATGGCAACCACCATAAACGAATGGTTGGCCCCCAACCCGAAGATACTTACGGTGATGAACGCAAGGACAAACCATATTTCCAGTACGTGGTACACGTCAAATTTGTCCATCAGGCGGCCAATGACAAGCGCGGCCACAAGCGAACCCAGATTGAGAAACGCATAAGCCACACTGTATTGTTGAATCGAAGCCCCGGCGTGGCGCAGCAGGGTTGGGGTCCAGGAGAGCATGACCCACAAGAGGTAGAAACTCAGGAAAAAGAGCAGCCAGATCGCTATGGTAGTGAACGCGCGGCCCTCGGTAAAGAGGTGCTTAACGGGCACGCCGGCCAGCTTCTTCTCGTTGCCGTAGAACTCGGTCTCCCGATCTGCCGCCATCGCTGGCGATATCTTGGAAATTATGTTCCGTATTGCCAGCTTGTCTTTCCCCTGGCGCACCAGAAATGCCAGGGACTCGGGAAGGAACATGGCTACCATCACGCCGACCAGAATGGGAGGAATGCCTCCCACCCAGAAGAGCGATTGCCATCCATGATGCGGAAGCAGCCATGCCGCCACAAACGAGGCGATCACGGATCCTAGCGGCATTCCCGCCCACATCATTGCAGTGATAAAGGAGCGCCTGGGGCCGGGTGCATATTCGCAGCCAAGAGCCAGCGCATTGGGAATGGCCCCGCCCAGACCGATTCCGGCGAGGAACCGGAGCAGTGCAAGTTGCGGGACGGTTCCTACGGTAGTGGTCAGCATGGTGAAGAATCCGAAGATTAGGGCAGAGATAACCAGACTCTTCTTGCGGCCCCAGCGATCGGACAGCATTCCGATCAGTATCGCCCCAATCAGCGGTCCCATCTGGCCGGCGCCGATCGCCAATCCCAGAGCAGTCGAGCCGGCGTGCAGATACTGGGCGATCTTGGGCAGAGTAACTCCGATTATCACGAGATCGAAACCGTCCAGGATAATTACACAAAGGCAAAGAAAATAAACTTTGATGTGGAAGGATGTGATTGGACTTTTATCAAAAACGTCCGTCACACATACGCTTCTGGCCGCCATAATATGCTCCTTAGGATGAGTAACGGCGAATTTTTACCACCGTCTAAGAAACAAACTATTGCACGTTCGTTACCAGACCGCTCGACCTGAATACTTCCCCGAAATCGATCCGAAATGGGCTTAGGCGGCCAATCTCTAAGCTCCATTAAGCTGTATCGGAGCGTGCCCGTTTCAGCGGTTGGCGACCGAGGCAGTTGCAACTCGCGCTCACAGCCCTGTCCGCGATGAGGAAACGGTGTGGAGGGTGCGTCTTTTCATATCACTTAGGTCGGGCGACTGGTACGATTCGCATGGCTGACCGGGGCCACCCGGTCTCAGTTTGACATGACGTGTCAATTTGAGAGGAAACATACAGGCAGTCAGTCCAAACTTCGTGGGTCCATCATGCCGTGGGCACCAGTAGCTTTGGGTCGCCGACGGCAGCAACCACCTGCTGCCAGCACCACAAAAACCGCCTGAAAATCCCGCCCGGCAGCCACGATTGTTTCACGGAAAGGTCCAAGGATCGAGATGCGAGTGGTAAGAACCCCTCCTGATGGAGAAGGTCTTATCCACTGTCCCCGCCCCGTTATTTCTCGTTTGGCTTTTTGTCTTCTTCGGGTTTTGCACCCTCTGCAGGTTTTGCGCCCTCTGCCTTCTTCGCGGCTTCTGCGGCGGCTTCTGCCTTCGCGGCCTCTATCATGGCAGTAAAATCAGTCTTGCAAAAAGGACATTTCTTCTGAAAGACTCCTCCAATTGGTATCAGCTTTTTCCCGCAGTTGGGGCAAATCTGTGCTTTCGCTACACCACCCGGTCTGAAACACATTAGCGGCTCCTTTTAAATGCGCAAAATGGAAATTACTGGTCTGTGACTTTCCCGTCCACGAGTCACAGATGCGTGCATTTCCGTGCCTGTTGAAAGGCCATGCAGAATTCTTCTTGCAAATACAAGACCATGTTTGTGTCCCGAGACCGGAATAGTGAGGCCCAGTCAGGTTGATGCACCGTTCTTCCGGATACTCCCTGGATAGGAATGAAAATTGCTTTGCCCATTGAATCATGGTGTGCAACCATTTCTGTTGGTTTGAGAGGCCGCAATTCTTTAAGGCCCGGGACGCGATGAATGTGCTGGTCATGTAATCCATACTGCGGAGGGTGCAAACCTCCTAAGCCGAGACCGGTCCGTTGTCCATCTTGCAATGTCTTCAACTTCCCCGACCGGACGAGTTGCGTCCGATGCGGCCATACCTTGCCTCCGGTGCCCCGACCGTCTCCTGTCATGTGCCTCTATATCGGCAAATCCTGCGCAAATCCCTGCCAGCGCCACAAGAAAACACCAGCCGAAGGGGAGGAGCCCTATTGCCTATGGCATACCCCCCTCGACGGCGGACGGCGGGCGTCCGAAGGAAAGGATCCTTAAGCCGCGCGGCGGGCAGTCGCCGTTCGGCAGGTACATCTCCGCCTATAAGCTGAAACGCATGCCGTCGTAGGCGAGGCTCACCTGCGGATGCCGGGAGATTTGGCTCCGCAACTCTTCATCAGTGATCGGGCGAGCGTAGTGAAGCGCCAAATGGGTTAGCACCGTCTGCCGTGCCCCAACTTCTCTTCCCAGCTCGATGGCCTGATTTACCGACATGTGCTGATCAGGACACCAGTTTTCATCGTGAAATGTGGCGTCACAAATCAGCCAATCGACTTCCGCCACTGCTTTCTTCGTCGTCTCCGGCAGTCCGGCCGTGTCAGTAAAATAGGCCAGACGCCTGGTCCCAGAATCAATGAGTAGCCCTGCGGTTTCGCAGCCGTGATTGGCCTCTAGTGGCGTGATGCAGATGTCGCCAAATCGGAAGCTCCTGCCGAATTCCCAGGGCACACAGGACAGGCAGTCGAGCAGATAAGGGAAGGCGGCTGCGAACTCGCCCTCGGCCGACGGCGGGAAAGCGAAGCCAAGAGGTTCTTTGCGCTGCAGCCTGACATAATATTCAAGCTCTCCGAGGCCGCCGAAATGATCGTAGTGCCAGTGGGTCAAGAAAACCTGATCGATCTCTTTGATCCCTTCTCTGAGTAACTGTCCGCGAAGGTCCGGAGAGGCGTCGATGAGTAGCGTGCCGCCATTCGCAGCAACAAGCGCCGCGCCGCTGCGGCTGCGGGCAAGGGCTGGGTCATTGCCGGCTTCACGGCAGGCACAGCAGCCGCAAAAGAAGGACGGGACCCCTGTCCCGGCGCTGCTGCCCAGAATTGTGAACACCGTCTCCTTCATCGCATTTCTCCTTTGCTTCGCTGGTTGCCTCAGCGTCATCGGGACGTGAAGCGCATGGCTACGGGGTTGCAATCGTCGTGCTCGTGGCAAGTCCCACACTGGTCGCGGAATGGATAGGCCAGCTCTGTAAAGTCGCAGTGTTCAAAGCCATGCTTGTGATAAAAACCTGCACCCTTTCCCCGCGCGACGGTGGTTACACGATAGCCCTTGCCGCTCCCGTCCACGGCATCACGGCAACAACTCCAAGGATCTCTGAGCATCTCCTGCAACAGCTGGCTGCCCGCGCCGCCGCTGCGACACCTTGCATCGACGGCAATGAGCAGCAGATGGAAGACATCGTGGTCTGTCTGGGCCAGCATGGCACCCCCAATCAGAATGGAGTCTTGCTTGATCACTAGATGTTCTTCTATCTTTCCGGCAAGATCCATACCTGCAGCGACACAGATCTCCCGAAGCTTCTTTTTGTCGCGGCGGGTCGCAAACTGAATCGTCACGGGCACACTAAATCCCTAAACCTTTCTGCACCGGGCGGTGTATCATTCGACGTTCACACCTGCATAAACACAAGCAATAGCGATGCCACTCAGCATCGAAAGACAAGGGTATCCGCTGTCGCCTCTCTCGTGGTTGTCGACGGTATCTCTTCCATCCGCCGATACCATCCGCTCGAAAGGCCCTGGGCCGCAGCCGCGTTGGGCACAGCAATGCCGCCGAATGGTCTCGCTACACCCAGCCAGTTGTCAGGTAGTGGACTCAGCCGCTTGCTCTGCGCCCGGCTCAGTCCGCCACCTGACTTGCCAAGAGAAGTACCATTTTCTTGATCAAAAGCTCCAGATTTAGCTTTTGATTCGTGCGACGCTGAACATTCATACTCGCATACCTTACTTCTTCAGGATCATCTCGCGTCGGAAGCATAACCTGCCTTCAGTCACCTTCCATTGGACAAGAATCTGATAGATTGCCATGGTCGGATGTGATAATGTGTCGGCCTTGTAGGCCCTATTCTTAATTCTTACTGATTGTGATCTGGACGACTTACCCTCTCGCCAGCCAGTCTGGGTCGCAGTGGGGCGGTGTTTGCGCTCGGCGATGAGCACGAGGAATGTGTGATAAATCTTAAAGGTCGAGCTACTGGCAGTCTTGTAGTAAGCGCGGTTCAGGCCGTCGGCATGGATGATAATGAAAAGCTGAGCGGGAAGAGATGGCAGGAGATCCTCCGCTGCAAGGAGGATTTTCTTAGAAATCGTGTCGACGATCCCTGTCGCAAGGTTTGCATCGATAGCGAGGTGGTGGAATCCTGGCTGCGCTCGCGCGAGATGGGAGTTGACCCGCACACCATTCGCACCACCGCCGATAGCAACAAACTAGCCGAACTAAGAGCGAAACACCAGTCGCTTATTCAGTCTGTTTTGGCCCTTATCAGCCCTGTCAAGTCGATTATGGTTTCCCACGGGTACCTATTCTATCTGGTCCATAGTTCAGGCCTGATCCTTCTCAATGAAGGCGTCTGGACGGAAAGCGAGGCACTCGCCAAGCAATCTTCCCGTAGCGGCATCCTCGCCGACGAAAGGTCTGAGGGAACCACCGCGCATGCGCTCTGCTTCCGACTCAAGCGCCCGGTCCAGTTGTTGGGTCCGGAACACTACTGCTCTGCTTTCCAAAACCGGATCGCTTCGGCGGCGCCGATCATGGGCGACGATGATGAGGCAGTCGCGGGCCTGGTGGTTTTCAGCCCGCCGGTGGAAGACCAGAATATCAGCTCTCTCTATCTCAGTACCTTGGGGTTGGTGCCTGCGCTCGCATTAGCCGCCGAAATGCAGTTAAAACAGCGCCAAAGCAGCACCAGTCAGAGCGCGGCGCGACAACAAATAGAGAACCTGCAGGCCGACCTCCACAGCGCCAAGGGAGAAGTTGTCAGTGTGCACAAGGAGCTCGCGGCTTCACTGGCCTTCATTGATGAAGGCATGATGGTCGTCGATCGCAGCGGCAATATCCTGCAGGTCAATCCGGAGGCCATCAGGATTCTTCAGGTAAGGTCCGAAGATATCTGTAACCACAACGTCAATGAGTTTTTCCGTGATGGATCCACCCTGATGAAGAGGGCGCATAACGGCGAGAGTTTCGTCACTGAGGAAGTTATCAAGCTCGGCTTCGGCAGAACCCGGAACCACCGGATTGAGGCCCATCCGATTCTCAGCCATGACACCAATGCCCTCGATGTCATCATGATTAAATTCGTCTCCAAAGAACAGCCGCGAAGCCATCAAGGGGTCAGCGCCAGATACACCTTTCCCGGCATTCTCGGAGAGAGCCGCGAAATCAAGGCTGTTATCGCCCAAGCTCAGCGTTATGCCAATTCCATGGAAAATATCCTCATCCTGGGCGAAAGCGGCACCGGAAAAGAACTCTTTGCCCAGTCGATCCATAACGCTTATCGTCCCAGGGGCCCCTTTATGGCGGTCAACTGTGCGGCGCTGCCCAATGAACTGATGGGCAGCGAACTGTTCGGCTACGAGGGAGGCAGTTTTACCGGCGCCGATCGCCACGGCAGAGTCGGTAAGATCGAACTGGCTCACGGCGGCACCCTGTTCCTGGACGAAATCGGCGACATGTCTTTGGAACATCAAGCGATTCTGCTGCGCACCCTGGAAGACAAGAAAGTCATGCGCGTGGGCGGAAGCTGCTACAAGGATGTGGACTTCAGACTGATTGCCGCCACTAACAGGGATCTGACCGAGAAGGTAAAAGCACAAACGTTCCGCGAGGACCTGTTTTATCGTATTTCTGTTCTGACGATCTCCATTCCTCCGCTTCGCAAACGCGTCGGGGATATCTCTCTTCTCAGCAGGATCTTCCTCGAAAATTACTGTCGCAAGCAGGGCTGCGACGTTCCGGCCATTAGTCCCGAATTCATGAAGCTGTTCGAGGAGTATGCCTGGCCTGGCAATGTCCGCCAGCTGCAAAATGCCATTCACCACGCCGTCAATACCCGCGAAGGGGATACCCTTCTGCCGGGAGATCTGCCGCAGTACATCCTTTCCGAGATCGGTCCGGCAGCGTCACTAACGAAGGTGTTTCGCTTCGGCGATACAGCAAATGGGACCTTGTCGCTAAAGGAGATCGAAAAAGCGACAATCGAGGCGGCGCTGCTGTTGCGCTCCAACTGTATAGAAGCCGCGGCGGAGAGTGTAGGCCTTAGCCGCTCCACCTTTTACCGCAAGATGAAGGAATACAAAGTCGTCCGGGAACCGATCGCGGATGGCGGCGGTCAGGCCGACGCAGGGGGGAAGCGATAAGTACCGATTGTCGTTAGCATCCGCGCCAGGACGAGGCCCAGAAAAAACCTGAAGAGCCGGAGATGAGAAGTTGCGCTCGCTGGCCATACCGCTCCCTCAGAGCGGGAATCTTCTCTGGTCTCCGCTCCCGGACAACCCTGATCGGGTAGAAGAACCCCGTCGGCCGCCATCTGGCTAGCCTGAACACCGACGGGTTTCCATTCTCGACAATGATAACGATTACTTTTGGTCCTTTTCCTTCTCTTTTTCTGCCTTCTCTTTGTCTTCCTTGAAGGTGATCTGTCCGGCTTCATATTCCTTTGAAGGCACGAACTTTGTCGACCCGTAATTTTGACCTGGTTTTGCTGCCAACGGGTTGAGTGGTTTCTTCACTACTTTTTTCTCAGCGTTTTCATCAGCCATTGCAATCTCCTTATCGCGCTTGCGATTTGAGAGGTAAAGATAACATCTGTGGACCAGTAAAGATTACTACTTTCCGTCCTTTTTCGGACGCGCTCTTTGCCAGATCTTCCAACGTGCCGTACTCCATGCACGCAGCTAGGCAGTGATGCACGCAGGTCGGCTTTTTCCCGGCCTTCACCCTGTCCTCACACAGGTCACAAAACGACGTTGGAGTAGGGATATAATCCCACTCGATTTTTCCCGAAGACAGTTCGCGAGGACCGTTCTCCAGGAGCTTGATTCCCCATTCGCCTTTAGTCAGCTTATGCTCATTCTTGCACGCAACAACACAGCTGCTGCAGCCCGAGCAGTACTCATAATGAATTAACAAGCCATTTGCGGACATTAGTGTCGCCTCCACTCTTCCTTCAGTCTTCAGAGCCAGAGGTTCTGAATTTTTATCACATGTCGGTTTTTTCGCAACTCCTCTCCCGGCAAGCCGGGAGGGGAGTTGCGAAACTATGCCGTGACCTCTGCAGCAGGATCAAGTTAGTCCGCCTGGACTGCTTCGTGATCGAGCTGAGCCGCCTCGGCTTCGAGTACTTCCGGCTTAACATCTGCAGGATAGGACTCAGGCACCGAGATCACCACATCTTCGAAGTGCTCCAGCCTCGTGGCTTTGCAGATCATCTGTTTCGACGGGTTGCCAAAGCCCAACACCCCAATATGCTTATGTGGCACCAGGTTGTTGATATTGGATTCCCATACGCCGAACAGATTGGGCTCTTCGCCTGGAGTTTCGGGATACCACATGCCATGCGTTGCATGAACGACCTTGCGGTGAATGCAAGGTGTCAGATGGGCCCGCAGCTTGGCTTTGCCGAACATGTTTTCGATCAGAACCCAGTCGTTTTCTTTGATATTCAGCAATTTCGCTGTATCAGGATGAAGTTCCAACACCGCATCCGGATCGATCTCCCGCAGCATCGGCATATGACGATGTTCAGAGTGAAACGATGTCGTCTTCCGCGCGCCCGTCGTTAGAATCAGTGGATATTCCTTGAACAACTCTGGGCTGCTGATCGGGCTGTAGGGAGGCTCCTTGAAGTAAGGCAGAGCATCATCGCCCCACGCTTCGAAGAGTGTCGACGACAGCTCGACCATACCGGTTACGGTATTGAAGCCGGGCTCGCCGTCTGCGCGCAGGAGGCCCTTTTCATACTTCTTGTAAGTATATTTTGGCTGATATACCCCCATTTCGCTTAGACCGGCAAAATCAACGCCTAGCTCTGGCTGCAACTGTTGAGAGAAAAAGTCCTTGACATCTTTATAAGGCCACATGTCCGGATGCAGTTTCTTGCCCAGTTCTATGCAAACCTCGATATCCGAGCGGGTCTCACCGACGCGCAAGGCTTCGTTGATTGCCCCCAGCACAACCGAATTGCGGCCGAAGTGAGTGATAACCACCCCATCATGCTCCGCAAACGTCGGCAGCGGCAGGAAGACGTCGGCCAGCGCCATGGCCGTGGGCGTCATGAAACAATCTTGCACGACGTTGAACTCAAGATCCTTCAATGCCTTATACCAACGCATTGGCTGAGCCGAGCATGTCGCGGTCAGGAAGTTACTACTGTTAAACCAGCCCATCCTCAGAGGGTACGGTTTACCCGTTTCCAAGGTGTCCAGGGTTTCGTCGGGATGAGTAGTCGCCATGGCGGTACTCAGAGCCGGCCATTCCTTGGCGCCGATCCGTTTCTCCCACAGTTCTTCCGATAAGTTGCGGCGGGTTTCCATTCGCCATTTACCGAGCAGCGCCGCTGGCGGTCCGAGGGTGATACCACCCGGGATATCCAGATTGCCGGTAATCGCGGCCAGCGACAGGATTGCATGACCCATCTGCACGCCATTGGGGTTCTCGTCTGTTGCCAGTCCCCATTGGAACGAGACAGGCTTTTCGGTGGCAATCTTGCGTGCAACTGTAATGATCGTTTCCTTGTCAACCCAGGTAATTTCCGCTACTTTGTCCGGCGGGTACTCCTGGACGCGCGCCTTCAACTCTTCGAAGCCGTAGGTCCAGTTTGCGACAAAGTCCTTGTCGTAGAGTTCTTCGTTGATGATGACATTGAGGAACCCCATGGCCAGGGCCGTATCGGTACCGGGACGCAACTGACAGACGTGCTCGGAGCGGGTACCCAGCCACGTCATGCGCGGATCGATACAGATCATCTTGGTCCCGCGCTTCATCATGTCGATCAGAGCGTGACCGAAAAAACCGTCAGGGTTGGAATAAAGGGCCATCTTGCCCCATTCCACGACATACTTGGGCTGGACGTAGTTAGGATTATCAAAGCGATCCGGGAAATACCCCGCGTAATCAATTTCAGGATAACCAGCACCAAGAATATAGTCCGTAATCGCGCAACGCGGGCCGTAACACGCCCAGCCACTCCATGGATAGCAGACATTGGGCGTGCCGATGGAAGCAAAGCCTAGCGGATAGTAGTACAGGCAGGCTTCACGACCGGTGCCGCCAAAGACAACAATCGACTCAGCCCCGTGATCCTTCTTCAGCTGCTTGATCTTTGGGACAATAATGTCCCAGGCCTCGTCCCAGGTAATCCTGGTCCATTTGTCCTTGCCACGATCCTCCCGGGCTCGCTTCATCGGGTAGATGATTCGGTCAGGATGGTGAATATATTCCGCTAGATCCAAACACCTCACGCAAAGGCGGCCCTGGGTGATCGGGTGTTCCTCATCGCCTTCGACGCCGACCAGTTTGTTATCCTTGACCGTCAACCTCATACCACAAGCGACTGGGTGGTCTCCAGGGGGCGACCAGCCGCAGGTCCTTACGGTATAAGAGCCGTCCGCATTATTTGTCTTCCATTCTTTTTTCATTGGCTTCCTTTCCCCTTCTGCCTCAAATGTGACAGGGGCACACAACCTCACTTCGGGGTCGCTCCTGTGACGCCTTTCACTTTGATCACCGTCGTATTGCGCCGGAGAGCGCTCGCGTTAGAGTGCTGGTCGTCGCTTACCTCCGGATCGTCCGCAATCAATACAGCAATCGATGTACCAATTCGAAAGGTCTCGCTTGGCTTAAACTGACTCGGCGAAATTGGGCAACACTCTTTTCGTCAAGAATATCTCCGCAGGTTTCTTTTCTCGGGCGGGAAAAGCTCAGGGAAATGGCGCAAAACATCCATAACCACTAACCTCAAATGGTTAATCGCAAGTGCAGGAAATATCACCTTGGGATGATCGCCACATCGACAGATACGCGTGTAGGCGAACACCTGAGCGCATCCGGGAGCGTCTCAACATGGCACGGCGTATCAGACTGCTACAGAGTGAGCTCATCCGGTCGGATGTCCGGTTGCTGCTTGCGCCTCTGCCGAGGCAACGACCATGCTGCACTCAAGCAGGCGCTGCAGATCCATGTTTGCTGCATCCAACTAATTCATCAGCAAAATGGAGAGGCCTGCTCCAGCTTGGGAAAGAACCGCTCGGCGATGTCGGGCGCACACAACCTTCGGACCGCCAGACCAAAAAGAGGAGGTTCATCAGTCTTCTTTTGAGAATTGTGTCATCTTGGGTGTCATTTTGAAAACGGAAAGGGCTGTCGCCGCGCTCCGGCAAGAGCGCGGCACAGCTCGGCAGGGGTGTACGCATAGACCGGTCCGCTAGGCGAGACCGGAGGCCTCCCGATCACCCGGCGTTGCCCCCTTGATTGTGGTTGGTGACAAAAACAATCTCCGCCTGGGGATAGGACTCCTTAATGGCCCGCTCGATTCTCAACCGATGAGTCCACAGCACCCCATAACACATGCCGCATGTTTCCTTCAGGTGAATCCTGATAGACCCATGCTCGGTGGGATTCAGTTGTTCAACTATGCCACCATCCGCCTTAATACCGGGACGTAGAGTGGTAAGAATTTCTTCAATCCGGGCATCCATAATTCACTCCTATCAGGAAGGCCTCCGCCAACCAACCCTGGCTGGGCACCGCATGTTTTCTGATCGCGAACCGTTTTAGCATCACGTATGTGATAGATGAACCGCTGGTGACCGCTTTCGCTCCGGTCATCGGCGCGAGCGATCGCTCTGGGACTCCTGTCCGATGTGGTATTGCGATCAGCATGCCAAACAACGGTCGGTGCCGAGGCTACTACATGGGAAATTACCGGCGACTGTCTCCTTTCAAGCTCAGAGTGGCGATGCCGCCCCGTCCAAGCGACTAAGCCAGGCTCTGGACAAGCCAAAAGAGCGAGTCTTGCTCCAATTCACCTATGTCAAAATGGTACGGATTTTCCCAAAGGTCTCAGAACGCGACACCGCTGACTCTTCGGACTGCCCAACATCGCCGGCACGGCCGACGGCTCGGGAACATCTCCCAGTTTGTGCCCGGCGGTGGTTTGGCAAAGCCATTGCTTAGCTTTCTAGTATCGCCGCACATGCAGCGCGCTGGGACAGCCAGCCCTGGACCCCAAGGCGTCAGGCAAGGAGAATTTAAGAACATGAATATTCACAAACACGCCCTGCTTTTTTTCAGCAAAGTCCCAGAGCCCGGCCAAACCAAAACCCGGTTGACGATAGAGCATAACGGCTTGCTAACCCCTGAGGAAGCGGCTGAACTTTACCGAGTGGTCTTGCTCGATACCGCGGAAGTCGGTATGCATGCATTGGAACAACTGAACCAGGCGGGCAGCGTTTCCAACGAAGAGGGCCACCTCGATCACTATGATTTTGTGGTCTGTTCCACTCCCATGAAGGATCACCCCCGCATGAAGGAGATTTTTGCAGCGGCTGGTCCCTGGCCTTTGCCCATCTCTTTTATCGCCGACGAGGGCGCCAACTTCAACGAGCATTTCGACAGCGCCTTTAAGCAGTTGTGGCTCATGGGCTATGAATCCGCGGTATCGATTGGCGGCGACCTGCCGCAGATGCCCATCAACAACTTGGTCCAAGCCTTTCACTGGCTCCGGCATTTCGAGCAGAAATACAACGGAGTCGGGTTGGTGCATTGTCCCTGTCAGGCCTGCGGCGTCTCCCTGGTGGGCATGACCCGGGCGACACCCGTGGATTTCGAAGGCGTTTTTTACAACACCAACGGCGTATCGGCCCTTGATGGCCTCATCAACACCGCGCACGAGAAGGGTCTCCCGGTGGCGGCCTTGGAAACCGTGGCCGACATCGATACCATCGAGGATCTTGCCCATGCTCTGGCCATGGCCCGTTCCCAGGAATACACCAGCCGCTTCCAACCCGGAGTCATGATTCCCAAACGCTTTCTCGCTTGGGCCGAGCGGGAAGGTTACCAGGTCTGCACGCCACCCAACGAAAATCATGACCCCAGAAGGCTGATCGACGCCTAAAGTCAAAGTCGACCAATATCAAGACATAGCCACCATGGTGGCTATGTTCAATTGGTCCTATCTGAAATTAGGGAGTCGGCGGTTGGCGTTTGTTCTTTTCCTGATCACTTGCATCTGGGCCGCGAAGAATTTCTTCCAAACTCTCTGCTTCCCTGCTTATCCAGGCTTCCGTCTCGCTCTCCTGTAGATGTCTGCGAATATCTTCCTCAGCAACAATGACCCTGAAATTTTCCGTACATCCAGGTTCAGCGGTTCGGGCCTCAAATCCCGGCGACAACTTATAGGGCGGTGCTGATAGTGATTGGAACGTTGCGTGCATAAGGCAATGGGTGGCACAGGCAGTATGTAAGTTGAAGTTCAATTGAAATTGATTGTCTTCGATCGAGGTCTCCTAAAAGCGCGTTGTGCGTTCATGGGAACCCCGACGGTGACCGGAGTCTCAAGAGACGCCGGTCCGAGGGCCGCGCCGGAAACGACGTTACCTCCCCAACTGGAAAGGAGACAGCGTATCCATGCCAGTAGTGCAGTTGTATTCCCGCCCCTCAGCCTATCTCAAAGAAGCTCCACAGCCGCCTTCTATGCCGCGATTACGGCTATTGCGGCTCTCGGTGACAAATCTTTGTAATTTCCGCTGCCGCTACTGCATGCCGCTGGAGGGCGTGCCCAAGCCTTTGCATTGCTGTCTTCTTTCCTTGGAATGCTTGACCAGTCTAGTTGCATTCCTGTCAATCCAAGCCGGCATCAACAGGATTCGGCTTACCGGAGGAGAGCCCTTGGTGCGCCCTGGAGTGGAGCATTTGATTGCGGAGCTGTCTTCACTCCCGGCAATCCAGGAGGTGTCGTTGACCACGAACGGTTCGCTGTTATCCAAGATGGCTTGGAATCTGAAAGCGGCGGGGCTGAGCCGCGTCAACGTCTCGCTGGATTCACTCGACAACGAACGGTTCAAAGAAGTCACGCGGGGAGGAAATCTCGACCTCACTCTTGCCGGAATCAAGGCTGCGCAAGCTGTGGGACTAACACCGATCAAGCTCAACGCCGTGTTGCAGCGCTCCACCTGGCGTCAGGAAGTGCCGCGGTTATTAGACTACGCAGCTGAGGCCGGCTTCGAGATTCGCTTCATTGAACTGATGCGGACCGGAACAGAGCGTGCCTGGTGCGAATCGGAGTTCGTCTCCGTTGACGAGGTCTGCGGTGGGCTGGGCGCGGAGATTGTTCCGGTAAAGGAACAGACTCAGGCACCCGCGCGAAGAACGTTGCTGAACTGGCGCGGAACTCTTGTGAACGTGGGGTGGATCACGCCACGCTCGCATCCGTTCTGTGCGCACTGCGAGCGTCTGCGCATGGACGCGCGCGGTCAGCTTCGCCGCTGCCTGATGGATCCAAAAACATTTGATTTGCCTCGTGTATTGGCAACGATGAACGGTCTGGCCGTTAGGCAGGAGTTCCAATCCTATATTGCTGGCAAGTTTCCGCCGCAGACCATGGATAGCTCCTTTGCGATGAGCCAGATCGGAGGGTAGTAATGAGCGAGACAGAGTAGCCCGCTGGCCGCCACTTCGGCTGGCATCTATGGCATCGCGCAAACCCTACTCGTTCTGTGGGTGCTGAATCGCCTCAAGGCCACCGAAGGATATCAGCCACACATGGGGCAGATGCAGGAGAAGAGCCGCTTACGGTACAATCTAAACATCACCGACAAATTTCGATTTTGACCGTTATATCGCGGAGGGGTAATCTATGGCAAAAAGACGTGGCAATCCTAATTGGGGCAAACCGGAGCCGAATGGCCCGATGATTCCGACCATCACTGAATTCGAGCAGATCACTCGCGAATTCAAGCTGCAACCTGACCAGTACATCACATCAACTCAACTTCGCGAGTGGGCGAGACGGAACAAGAACTCGAAATTCGTTCCCGAGCCTCTTCTTGAGGAGTGGGGATTCGAGGTCGAGTCCTCGCTGTAAATGATCGCTCACCACTTGAATTAGATATTCCCTGACCATCGCAGTTTTGACGCCAAACGAGACTCCGAATGACGGAGAAGAACGCCATGAGTCCCAACTCGCCAACGCCCGGTTTCGCTCACAGAACTTTGTCCAACGGAATCACCGTCTCCACTTGCCAACTTTGCATGAAAACGATTGGCAGTCCCACCCCCGCCAGTTTGAGGATGGCTGAAGAAAACCATCTTCATCTCTGCGCTTCCAACAGCCGCAAGGCATAGTTTGCAATACTTTCCCATAATTATCCTCTACCATCATGCAACTCTGCCTAATTGTGGCAGTTCTAATCCCTGATGAATTCCCCATGATTGACGCTGCGTGAGTATGCCCTTCAAGCAGCTTGATGGACGGGGTAAGGGATGTGAGCCGTGAATTGCCAACTGACCACGGAAGATTGCGCGGAAATTTATCACGCTCTTGGTCTCATCCACGTGACAAACCTGCAAATAAGAATCGGTTATGACGGCGAGGAACTGCTGAAGGGTAAAGTTAATCTGAATAGAGGCGAAGCTCAAACCATCCACTTGGCTCTGATGAAAAAAGGCGAACACATCCTTCGCGGTGCGTACGATACATCCCCAGGCGAGGTGAAGACGGCTGGCAGCGCTACATTCGAACTTCTTGAGCATATTGGACGCATCCTCGCCAAGATTGGCTCGTTAGGCGAGAACCTTGTCTCCGATAGTTACCTGCATCTAAAAAGGGCATAATGCTCCGGCGTATCTCCCCCTACATGAACTCTCTCCAACCTGCGCCCGCTGGACACCTCGGGCATGGCACGGATGAATAAGCCCGGAATAAAGGACTACTGTTGTGCCTTCCGGCCCCTCGCTGGCATCAAAACAACTATAGATATCGCTGGGTTGCTATTCCGAGGAGGCCCTTATGCTACAGAGACTTTTGAGCACCACGAACGATCTAACCCTGACCGTGGTTCGCATAATTCTAGGAGTCGTGTTTTTTGCCCATGGCGCACAGAAGATGCTCGGCTGGTTCGGCGGTAACGGTTTCAGCGCCACCATGGCGTCTTTCACCCACGCGGGAATCCCTGCATTGTTTGCATTCTTGGCAATCGCCGCCGAGTTCTTCGGTGGTTTAGGTCTACTGGTTGGATTGCTTGGCCGGGTGGCTGCCTTCGGGATACTGTGCAACATGGTGGTTGCAATCGTCACGATCCACAGCCACGTAGGTTTCTTCATGAACTGGTCTGGAACCCAGAAAGGTGAAGGGTTCGAATACCATCTGCTTGCGATTGCGTTGTGCGTGGCAATTCTGGTCAAGGGATCAGGCGCATTTTCAATTGACCGGGCTCTGACAGGTTCGCGTCCGTCGAATGTGTAGGAAGTCGGCAGGAGCACAGCCCCCAACAGCTAAGTCGGCCTGAGTGCCTAAGCAAACACCGTTGTCCGTTGCCCTGGGAAGGTGATACCACGCTCCGCCGGCACCCTTGATTACCGCAGCGAGCCTCATTGTAAGAAAAAGGGGGCGCGAATGACAAATAGCGGCCGTTTTTTGCAGTAGGGGTCACTTTTAGCAGCTAGCTAAGTAATTTATTCTTGAGCTAATTAATTGATTATATGGTGTTTATAAATAAGTATGGCGGAGAGCGTGGGATTTCAGCCCTCCACTTTATGCATCTTATTAGAATCAAACAACTTGCGAGCTAACTGTCCCGTTTTCAACTTCCTACCGCTTATTACCAAATCCCGCATCAGACCGCATATACAGGCACAAAACGCGCTGTATGGCAGCTAACCTAACATGAAATAGTAGGAAGTAGTAGGAAGGAGCCGAGCTTTAGAGCGCCCGGCATTACTGCTCACCGCGCTTGCCTTTAAAGGAATCAGTTCCATGTGTCGCAGGATTCCCGCACGTCCTTTCTCCACTCCAGCCTCCACTTCAGAAGTTCAACCGAATGCCCTTGACTACTTCACAAATTGTGAAGTAGTGTAGGTGGGTGCATATCGTCACCCGCAAGCGTCTGAGCGATGCAGTCAAGCAGCATCCCAGCGCAGCGGATGAGATCGAAGCGTGGACCGGTATCGTTGAAGCTGCTCGGTGGAACAACTTTCTGGAAGTCAGCAGCACCTTCAAGGATGCCGACAACGTTAAGGGGTATGTGGTGTTCAACATTCGGCGGAATCGGTTCCGGCTCATCACCATCATTCATTATGCAAAGGTGGGCACCCAAGGGCACGTCTACATCAGGTCTTTTCTGACGCACAAGGAGTACGACAATCCCGCCAACTGGGATAGGAGATTTGGTACAAAATGAGCGCAGCCCTTTCCAACCCGGTGGAGATGATCGAGCGCGGTGCGCCTCGAATCATTCACACTGACGCTGAACTTGAACAGTACACAGAAGCCCTCTTCATCCTCACGGCCTTGGAGAACCCCACTCCGCCACAGCAGGAGGCCATCGAACTGCTCACTCTGCTGGTGGAACGCTACGAGCAGACACATTACCCCACTCCGGTGGCGGGTGCTGTTTCAGTGGTGAAGTTTCTGATCGAACATCAGGGGCTAACGCAACGTGATTTGATTCCTCAGTTTGGGACAGAGAGCGCGGTTTCAATGTTCTTGGCCGGACAGCGAAAGCTCACGCTGAAGCAGGTTCAGAACCTGAGCGCACGGTTCAAGCTTCCCGCTGATATCTTCATCTCGTAAAAACACGATAGCCCCAGCATCCCCGCCGGGTTAGCGGTCAGGTGAAACACGGGCCGCTTTCCCCGCTCCCCAGTCCCTCCAGCCACCTCTGGTGCCACCGCGACATCCTGCCCGGCGTGACCAACGCCCCAGCCTAGCCAGCCACATTTCTCCCGCACTCCGGCTTGGTGTAATGGGTATTACGTCTTCCTCAATTTCAACAACAGATAAGCACCCGCTCCGCTAATCTTCCGTCACTTCGACGCGAACCTTCTTCACGTTCCCAGCAAACTTCTCTACGCATTTCTCTGAAACGTGCGCGGGGTTCGAGCACTTTCCCGCTGCCGCGCGATTGAAGGCGCGATAGAGCCGCTTCACGTCCACCTTGCCGTTTCGCAGCTCGCGCTCGACCGCAGCATGCATGGCCGACAGCAACTCGGTGCGCAATTCGTTGAGGATTTTGTCTATATAGATGTAAGGCACACATCCTCCCAAGCCATTCTAGTGCGTTCTGTAAGAGCTGTGTTCCAATTCTGCAAGGACTGGCCTGGTACACAAAATCGCACTGCTACGTTGAAGAAGTGCTCTTGCAACGCTACGCCTACACAGAACTCGCGTCAGTCAAGGCGGAGCACAACGAATTCACTGGTCAGGCGGCACGGTTCGTAAATGACTTTGGGTTGGGAAGAGATGCGATCATGGTGGAATTACTGGACGCGATGCAGGAATGGCTGAAGCGGCACTTCTTGGGCAGTGATGCTGAGTATTACTTTTTTCAAGCCAACGGCATTGCTGATATCAAACTTCCGCAACAGGCTCCGATGTAGGCTGCCGAGACCGCAGCAATAGCAGTCCTGCAATGAACTCGCACTGAGCAGCTTACGGTACAATGGAGACATCACGGACAACTTCACGTCTGAGCGAGATATCGCAGGAAGATTACTGGGCTTATGGCAAAGAGACGCGGCAATCCAAATTGGGGCAAGCCGGAGCCAAGTGGCCCGGTGGTTCCAACCATCACTGAATTCA
>Ga0182030_10002569_pt1 | contig 38622 bp, 42 predicted proteins | sample 812S3MmetaG_FD_121299 | JGI IMG/M metagenome (GOLD analysis project Ga0182030, IMG submission 121299) | Permafrost microbial communities from Stordalen Mire, Sweden - 812S3M metaG (Illumina Assembly) | ecosystem: Environmental > Terrestrial > Soil > Wetlands > Permafrost | place: Sweden...
ATCGAACTGGTCTTCGAGGTAGGGCCTTTACCGACGATGGTTAAGGCTGATCCGGGGCAAATCGAACAGGTCCTGATGAACCTGGCTGTCAACTCTCGCGACGCCATGCCGCAGGGAGGCAAACTAACCATCGAAACTTCCAGCGTCCTGGTCGACGAGGCCAATAGCAGCAGCCATTTGTCCATACCCATCGGCTCTTACGTCATGCTGGCGGTGACGGATACCGGATGCGGGATGGATAAGGATGTCCAAGCCCACATTTTCGAGCCCTTCTTCACCACGAAGGAGCAGGGAAAGGGCACAGGACTGGGCTTGGCGACGGTCTACGGAATCATCGAGCAGAGCGGGGGCCACATCGGGGTTTATAGCGAACCGGGGGTGGGTACAACTTTTAAAATCTATCTACCGGCGGTCAAGGGGGCCCCGGAAACAACCGAGGAAAGCACCGTTCCGGCTGGCGGCTCGGAGACCGTCCTGCTGGTGGAGGATGACGCCTGTCTTCGCGAACTGGCACGGACGGTCCTGTCAGCCCGGGGGGGGTACAAGGTCTTGGAATCGTCCGGCGGCAAAGAGGCGCTGCTGTTCGCGGGAGAGCATCGGGGAACGATCCATTTATTGCTGACGGACGTGATAATGCCGGGAATGAGCGGGCGTGAACTCAGCGAAGGATTAGCGACCCTGCGCCCCGAGATGAAGATTCTCTATATGTCAGGTTACAAGGATGACACGGCGGCGCGCCATGGCGTGCCGGAGGGGGGAATGGCATTCCTCCAGAAGCCTTTTACGCCTGAGTCCCTGCTTCGCAAGGTGCGCGATGTTTTGGATACCCGGCTGAAGGCATGAAAATCTCCCGAACCGATCCCAAAGGAACGAATGGGGAGATGGCCGCGCGGAGCATTGCTTACGGATTGGCTCTGGTCCGCGAGCTTGGGGGAGAATGTGAAAATCAGAATCATGGCTGTTGATGATGAACCGGCAATCTTGGATCCGCTGAAGGTCATGCTGGAAGCTTATGGATACGGGGTCGTGACGATCAAGGATAGCCGCGAGGCTTTGAAGCGATTGGAGGTTGAGAAGGTCGATGGGTTGTTTGTGGATGTTTGCATGCCCTGCCTGGATGGCTTTGAGCTTACCCGGTTGGTGCGCCGATTGAAGCTCAACGGGCAGATACCCATTGTTATGCTCACTGCGTCCGACGATGGGGAAACCATGCGGAAAGGGTTCGACGCGGGCATCAGCTTCTTCCTGGGCAAACCTTTCACTCGTGAGCGTGTGTATAAATTGCTGGGCGCCATCAAAGGCTCCTTGGCGCGGGAGCAGTTACGCTACATTCGGATTCCATTTCGAGCGAAGGTGGACTGTAGCTGGGGATATCACAGTGCCGGTCACTTCAATTCTGACTGTCAGGATATCAGTGAAGGTGGAATGCGTCTCAGCCCCTTGGATGGACTGGAAGTGGGCCAGGCGGTGGGCTTGGCTTTTACCCTCCCAGACATCTCGAAGACATTAAGCGTGAACGCTCAAGTGGTTCGAAAAGTGCCGAATGATGGGATTGGAATAAAGTTCATGGCTCTTCCTCCTCGGGAGAAGGGATCCATACAGAAATACATCAGTGCGCAGGTCAATAATTGAGCGTGCGCCGAAGGCCGGAATTGTCTTTTGGGCGATGTCGGCGGCTATTCTTGATTCCTGCGGGTGTGGGACTCGTCCCACTGTTTTGCATCGGGGCGGCACGCCGGGGAGACGATCCTGCCCGGCCGGTTCTTCCCAAGTCAGCGGGTGGCCGGACTCGGCGCCGGAAGCTAACTCGCATTTGCAACCAACCTTGGACAGGGCGACGGGAAGGGCGGGGCTTTACAGGCTGCGGAAAAACCCTTTGGCACTGGGCGCTAGCGCTGTCAGCACCACCCCGGCGCTCGGCGCGCCACCCCTCCTCATTTGAGGAGGGGAGTGTTTTCAACAACTCCCCTCCCGATTCAGGAGGGGTGGCGCCCTGGGCGCCGGGGTGGTTGTACGCCGGGGATAGTTTTTCCGCAACCTATTTAGCCCCACCGTAATCGCGTCTCCGCCCTCCGTTTGTCCCGCATGAGCTTGGATGAGCAATTTTGAACAGGCATGTGTTCCCAAGTGTACAGACACGCAAGTGCCACTTGGTGTACAAAACATTTCGGGGCGGGAATAGATGTCCGGGACCTACTGAGGAGCACCTTATGCGCGACGTTTGCGAAAACAGCGTTTTGCTGGTGGACGACGATCCTTCCATGCGAGACCTTCTGTGCATGCAATTGGAAGAAGCGGGCTTTAAAGCCCAGCAAGCTGAGGACGGAATTGACGGTCTGGTGAAACTCCGGGATGAGCTTCCCAAGGTGATTATTTCCGACCTCCAGATGCCCCGCATGTCGGGAATTGAGTTCATATCGGTGGTGCGCCGGCGCTTTCCCTCCATATCGGTAATCGTTCTCTCGGGATCAATCCCCAGCGAACTTCCGGAGGAAGCCAAGCCCGACGTCTGGTTCGAAAAATGTGGGCTCCAGATGCCCGAACTCTTGCGGGCCGTCCACGACCTGGTTCAAAAGACGCCCGATCGGGCTAAACTCCCGCAAGTGATTAGCACCCCGGTTCGGACACGCCGGGGCGGCGCCGGTTATTTCGTTTTGACCTGCACGGACTGCCTGCGTTTATTCCAGGTGGCAAGTACGCCTGAGAGCAAGGCGGTGGAGCGGATCGCCGTCTGTGTTCACTGCGAGGCCCGTGTGCCATTCCTTATCGAAAGCTCAGAGCCCGTGTAGGGGAGACTCGCGTCCCCTGTGCGACGCGTTCACTCAGGGTGACGCGGCCCGGCGGCAAAATCGGGCCGCTGGAGGCATCAAGCATGAGTAGGCATACACTGCCCTTTAATTCCCGGAACTTTCTCAAAAGGATCGGCGCTCAAAAGACGACCCGCGAGTACCAAGACCGGCAACCCGTTTATTCGCAGGGGGATGCGGCTGATGCGATGTTTCACATTCAAAATGGCAATGTGAAGCTGGTGGTTGCGTCGCCGCGCGGCAAACAAGCTGTCATTGCCATCCTGGGACCAGGCGACGTATTTGGAGAAGGGTGTCTGATCAATCGATCCCTGCGGAAGTCGACTGCAACCTCCATTCAGCAATCCACGATCTCCCGCGTGAAAAGGGGAACCCTGGTTCACCTCATCCATCAAGAGCCTGCCTTTGCCAAGCTCATGATCGCCTACCTGCTTTCTCGTATGGTTCGAGTCGAGGAAGACTTCGTGGATCGGCTCTTCAATTTCAGTGAGAAACGCCTGGCCCGGATTCTCTTGCTGCTCACGAGTTTTGGCCCGGAAAGCCGGGACGGAACGGCATTTCCCCGAATCAATCAGGAACAACTGGCGCAAATGGTGGGCACCACCCGGTCAAGAGTCAGTCATTTCATGAATAATTTCCGGAAGCTCGGCCTTGTCGATTACACGAGCAAGGGCGCGTTGACGGTCCATCGCGGTCTCCTCAGCGGGGTCCTAAGCAACCAGCCTTCCGGTCAAATCCCCGGTCATTCCCACCCCCCCACAACGATGGTTCCCCCGGAAGAACCGCGCTGAGCAATTCAGAACAAACACCTGAGCCATGCTGTACAGACACGCGAATCACCCCAGGCTATAAATGTAACAGGCAGGGGACTCGCGGGAGTTTCTAGCTGAGAAGAGCCGAGAGAAGGCATCGTTGGCAGGAGAGAGGCGGCAGGTGTTGCATCATCCGCTCAAACCAAGAGGCGTATGCACTTTCACCGGTGGAGCGCACTGGGGCTGCAGCCCTGAATCCTGCCCATGGAGCAATTGTGATAAATCCAAGCACCAAAGATAGGGCCGAAGGCAGGTTCCACGAAGTGAAGGGCAAGGTCAAGGAGAAAGCAGGACAACTTACGAATAATCGCGGGTTGGAAGCCGAGGGCATCGTTGAAACGGCAGCCGGGAAGATTCAAGGGATCCTCGGCCAGGTGGAGAAATCCCTCGAAAAATAGCACTACCGGCCAGTAGTCCTACAGTTCTGAATGGGAACATCGGACACTCCGGTCAGCAGGTGTGATGGCGAAAAAAGGAGCTTCAAATGAAACGACTTACTTTAGTTTTTCTGTTGCTGACGTTCTGTGCGACGGCTTTTGCCGGTGAAAGCCAACTGCAAAAGGCAACCAACGTTATGAACGAGATCATGAGTACTCCGGACAAGGGCATTCCCCATGATTTGTTGGACAAGGCCGTGTGTGTGGGCATCATTCCCTCGGAAATCAAGTTCGCCTTTATAGTGGGCGGATCGGGTGGACGCGGTGTACTGGTGTGCCGCAAAGGCGGGGACGGTAGGTGGGATGCTCCCTCCATGTTCACCATGGGCGGCGCGAGCGTAGGTTGGCAGATCGGCGGTAAGGCTACCGACGTTGTCTTCCTCGTAATGAACCCGGGAGGCATGAGAAAACTGGTTCAGGACAGCGTCAAGCTTGGCGCGGAATTATCCGTAGCGGCCGGCCCGGTGGGTCGTTCCGCCGAAGGCGCGACCGACGCGCAACTCCATGCGGAGATTCTGAGCTACTCGCGCTCGCGCGGGTTGTTTGCCGGGGCGTCGCTCGACGGGGCCGTATACAAGCAAGATGAAGACGAAAACCAAAAGGTCTATGGACGCAGGGTGACGGCGAAAGAAATTCTGATCGACGGTACAGTGCGGCCAACTCATGCGGCCTTCCGACTGGATGGCACGCTAACGAAATTCTCTCCCTCAGGTGGACGAACGTTTGCCAGTATATAAACGTTCCATGGGGAGAACTGCAAGTCATTGAACGAAAATAACCGCCGCGCCAGACGCAACAAGCGTCTGGCGCGCGAATTTAGGGTTCACCCTCGCAACAAGAAAACGAAACATGAGAAAAACACCATCTGTTGCACTCGTCCTCGGTGTGTTGCTGATGTGCGGCGGTGTCTCGTTTGCCTATTCCGTCCTGACGCATGAGGAAATTGTCGACCTGCTCTGGAAGGATGAGATCCGACCTCTGCTGCTCAAACGATTTCCGGCGCTGACGGAAGACCAGATTACGGAGGCGCACGCTTATGCTTACGGCGGCGCCGTCATTCAGGACCTCGGCTATTACCCATTCGGCAGCAAGCAATTCAGCGATCTGGCGCATTACGTTCGCAGCGGGGACTTCGTTCGCGAGTTGCTGCTCGAGAGTCAGGACGCTAACGAGTATGCGTTCGCCATGGGCGCCTTAGCGCACTATGCGTCAGACATTGCCGGCCACCCGGCCGTCAACCTTTCCGTAGCGATTGACTACCCGAAACTGCGGGCGAAGTTCGGTAACTCCGTTAACTACGCGGAGAACAATACGGCACATATCCGAACGGAATTCGGGTTCGACATGGTGCAGGTGGCGAAGAGCCGGTATGCCCCCCAACAATATCACGATTTCATCGGGTTTCAGGTGTCCGTCCCCCTGCTGGAGCGCGTTTTCCCGGTGGTTTACGGTGTGGAATTGAAAGACGTGCTTCCCCGCGAGAGCCTCTCGATCAGCTCTTACCGTTACACGGTCAGCCAACTGATCCCGGAGATGACGCAGGTCGCGCTGCGGACCCACAAGAAAGACATGATGCGCGAAGAACCCACCTTCGCCAAACAAAAGTTCCTTTACCGTCTTTCACGCTCCGATTATGAAAAGAATTGGGGAAAGGAATACACAAGGCCGGGTTTTGGCGCGCGTGTATTGGCAGTGTTCATGCATTACCTGCCGAAAATAGGGCCATTCAAAGCGATGGCGTTCAAGAACCCCACCCCGAAGACGGAGGAGATGTATTTCAAGAGCATTAATACCTCTGTAGATCAATACCGAGCCTTTCTAGAAGAATTGCGGACAAACTCCCTGCAACTCTCCAACATGGATTTAGATACCGGCAAAAAAACCAAGGCAGCAGAGTACCCACTGACCGACGACTCCTATGCGCAATTGCTGGCCAAGCTTTCCGAGCGAAAGTTCGATGGGACGTCACCCGACCTGCGCGCGAACATCCTGGAATTCTATTCGGATCTCTCTGCCCCTTTCGATACGAAAAAGGACAGCAGGCACTGGCAGAGCGTCCTGGCGTCGCTTGATCGGTTGAAGGCGCTGGCTCCGGTTCCGGCCAGCGCGGGCAGTCCTCCGCCTTTAATTTCATCCGCTCCCACGCAGTAGTTTTCCCCGCCTCAAGCTTCGATGAGCAATTACGACCGAACAGGTGTGCGGTACGGGCCTGACACGTGAATTACTCCAGGTTATAACAAGAGTGCATCAAGCTGCCAGCCGGAATCCGGTTGAGTGAGCCTGGCGCCCTACCTGCTTCGCGGGGAAATGGAGCTTCAAATGAAAAGATTGGCTCTAGCGTGGTTCCTTCTGAGCTTCTGCGCGACGTTCTCAGTCGCCGCACCAACTCCCCAAAGCAATGGCCAGACTGTAGAAGATAGCAAGTGTAGCAGTGGATTCAAAGAGTGCCAGGAAAGTCTTAACGACTTCAAAAATGCTGAGCAGTTCATGCAGTTGAAAGCCACCGTCCTCGCGGATTTGGACCAGGTTGAAAAGTCGAGGGCCACAAAACCGAAGACCGCCACAGTTCGCGATGCGGATGTAAATCACCAGAAAACTGGAAACCGCACCGTTTACAGCGCCACCGTGGGATCGAATGGCAAATCGTCTGTTCAATCCACGAATGCAGTGCGACCGGTATCGTTGGAGTCTGCCGCGGGAACTCCGAGCCTTAAACACTTGCAATAATGACGGCCGGGGGCGCACTGTTATTTCCACAGCATGAGGCAGGGCGGCGCCGATACGGCCCCAGGGGATTGCACCATCGTCACGGTGGATCCTGTTCATGCTTCACCCAGACTGGCGGCGGCCGTAGGATCGTTGGACTCCGCTAACCAGCCCGGGCCATCAGGAGCTTTCCCGGAGCCCCCAGCGAGACTCCCCCTGATTCTCGACGGCGTGACAGCTAGCACAATTAGGAGACAAATGACCACCAATCGACTTAAGGAAACGTCCAGCCCCACAAAGGGCATAGTGCCTCACACGATTTCAGGCTGCCCCCGGCCACCGCCTTGGAGAAAGATCCTGCTCGGGGCCGGATTCATAGTGCTGCTTACCGTTGCCACTGTCATGGGTATCTTTATTCACTTTTACCTGCGTTTCTCGCGAATCATTGATACCCGCCTGGATGGGAACGTTTTCGGCAATCCTGCTTTAATCCTGGCTGCCCCCAGCGAACTGCAAGTGGGACAGCCTTTGACTGCCAGTGCGGTCACGGCTCACCTGCTTAGGGCCAGCTACACCGAGGGCCAGGAGGTCCAGGGTGTGGGGAGCTATACCTTGACGGGCAATGAGCTGGAAATCCAGCCTGGCCCTGAATCGTTCTTCCGTAATGGTCAAACGAGCGAAGGGCCGGCGAGATTGGAATTCAAAAGCGATCGCCTCGTGTCAATTACGGCTCTCAACACTACGGCCGCCTTGAAGACGTACTGGCTTGAACCCGAGCCGATTACGACCCTCTTCGACGCCAGCCGCGCCAAGCGTCGCCTGGTTCGTTACCAAGACCTCCCCAAGGTGCTGGTGGATGCTATCCTCGCCACGGAAGACCATCGCTTCTACACGCACCACGGCGTGGATTCACTCCGGATTGTTGCCGCCGCCATCGCCGATTTCCGCTCAGACAAGCGGCTACAGGGTGGCAGCACGCTGACCATGCAGCTCGCCCGAAATCTTTTTTTGACTCCTCGCCGGACGATCCGGCGAAAAATAGCGGAAATCTTTTTCGCCATGATACTTGAGCACCGGTTGTCCAAGGAGCAGATTCTCGTCCTTTACGCGAACCAGGTCTATCTCGGCCAACACGACAGTTTTTCCATATATGGATTCGGCGAGGCGGCTTCGGTCTATTTTAACAAGGACCTCAGCACCCTTACTCTCCCCGAAGCCGCGTTCCTGACCGGGTTGATCCGCGGACCGAATCTCTACTTGCCCTACGAACATCCGAAGCGGGCAGCCGAACGGCGAAATTTTGTGCTCGGGCGGATGCGGGAAGCCGGCTTCATCGGCGCCGGGCAGGCCGAGCAGGCTTCGGCAACTCCCCTCGGATTGACTGAGCAGCCCGTCGAAGCCTGCCAGCAGGCCTATTTTGTGGATATGGTGAAGGCACAACTGCGCACACAGTTCTCCGAGTCCGATCTGCTTTCAAAAGGCTATCGCGTTTACACTACGCTTGATCTTGATGTCCAACAAGCGGCCACGGTGGGTGCGAGCGCCGGTTTGATCGAACTGGACGGGCAAGTTAAGAAGGAGAGGGCACGCAAGAAAAACTCCCCTCCGGATTCGGTCCTGCCGCAAGTCGCCATGGTGGTTCTGGACCCCAGCACCGGCGACGTCAAGGCCCTCATCGGCGGTCGCGCCTACAATGAGAGCCAGTTGAATCACGTTTTGACCCGTCGCCAGCCCGGTTCGTCGTTCAAGCCTTTCGTGTATGCGGCGGCCCTGAACTCGGGTGTGGACGGCTCAAGACCTCTCGTCACGCCCGCCACGATTCTGCCGGATGAACCCACCACGTTCGAATTTTCCAATCGGCCCTACGCGCCCAAAGATTACCACGCGGAATATCACGGCTCGGTAACCGTCCGGCAGGCGTTGGCCTACTCCCTCAATGTGCCTGCCGTGCGCCTGGCCGAGATGGTCGGTTACCGCAAGGTGCGTGACCTTGCCGTCACGGCTGGCTTTAACGATCAACTGGAGGCGACGCCCGCCATCGCACTGGGCGCTTACGTCGCGACGCCACTGGAAGTCGCGGGGGCCTATACGATTTTCGCTGACCGCGGTGAGTACGTCCCACCCCGGTGCATTGTGGCCGTCGCCGATGCCGAGGGCCACGTCGTTTGGGATATTCCTGTCACTGCCCACCGAGTGCTTGACTCGCGCGTCAGTTATCTCATGGTGAGTCTCCTTGAAAGCGTGATCAACAACGGCACGGGGGCGGGCGTGAGGGCCCGTGGATTTAGGCTTCCGGCCGCGGGGAAGACAGGCACTTCACATGACGGCTGGTTTGCCGGATTCACCTCGAACCTGCTCGCGGTGGTTTGGGTCGGGTACGACGACGACCGCGACCTGGATCTCACCGGGGCACAGTCAGCTCTGCCCGTCTGGACAGAATTCATGAAGCGGACTACCGGCTTACCCACTTACAAAACTTCACAGCCGTTTATTCAGCCGTATGGAATCGAAACGGCTGCAATTGACAATCTTACCAACCTTGTAGCGACCGCCGATCCGGTTTCGACTCACAGCGAGGTGTTCATTGCGGGTACGGAGCCGTTCCCCCCAGCTCAGGAAGCACCGCCGGTCATAGCTTTGGGGCCCCAGAGCCTACCCGAGACGATGCTCGGGGGGAACGGACCCCTCCCGCGGGCGAACGAGATTGTCCTGGTTCCAGACACGCAGGGGCACAAGGTCTACATCAATAATGGAGTTTTGCTCTCGACCGGCCTAAGCTTCAGTTCTCGTCCACTTGCCCCCTCCCAGCCCTCGATGCCTTGGAGCAAGTAACAAGTGGGGCGGCCGGTGCGGCGCGTGGGGACGTCAGTCTTTCTGTATCGCATGGAGGAGAAATCCCCCTTCCCTCTCCCCTGGGGAGAGGGGAAGGCCCCATGGGGGTACTGTGTGAGGGGTTACTTGCACCATCGAGGCGCCAGAAGAATCTACAGCCAAACAATTCATAATCTATCAGCCCCGCCCTTCCCAACCCGCGATGAGAAATCCGGGCTTAGGTGAGCACTTTTGACCAGATGGCCGAGCAATATTGGACTGAAACACGATTTCCTTCAGGATATAAGGGGAGTGCGGTGAGGGCTCCGGCTGGTTGCATTCGCATCCTGAAATGCGGCAGGGAAAAGGATCGTGCAAGCGCAACAAATTTCGAGACGGCGTCTGCCGGGCCTGGCGTGCGTCACAACCGGCAGGTAAAAGTATCACCCGCCACAAAATCGCGAAAGGTGAGGGCACGACTATGAATCGTACGGCTACGCGCGAAGAACCAAAAGCAAGCCCCAATGCGGCGGGAACCGAGCGTGCACGGCCTAATCTGCACCAGCAGGCAAGAGAGATTCAGCCCTTCGGGAAGATCGCCAAATTGCCGATCGCGCTTGACGAAACAGTGTGCGTGTCGAGTGTCCAAGTCCTGAATCAGGTCCTGGCCGATACGATGATCTTGCGCGATATGTACAAAAAACATCATTGGCAGGTGGCGGGGGAAACCTTTTATCAATTGCACCTGCTGTTCGACAAGCACTATGGCGAGCAGGCAGAACTGGTGGATGCCCTCGCGGAGCGCATTCAGATCCTTGGCGGAATCAGCATCGCGATGGGTATTGACGCTGCCGAAACCTCGATCATTCCTCGTCCTCCGCGTGGCCGGGAAGAGGCTCCAGTGCAAATCTCCCGCTTGCTCGAGGCGCACGAATTTGTTTTGAGGGCAGCCCGCACAGCCGCTCGACAAGCAGCGCAGGCAGGCGATGACGGAACAAACGATTTATTGGTGAGTCAGTTGATCCGGACCAACGAACTTCAGGTCTGGTTCCTTTCAGAGCATTTGGTTAATGTCCCGTTGACCGATGCGGTCTGAGCGGCTTCTTCCTATGGTGCAAGTGGCAGTCAGTGTCTGCGGACCGCCTATGCTTTCTATGGACAAGGAGGTTGCGGAATCCCGTAGAAGGCAGCCGTAGGCAGTCTCCTTTAGGTGTAGCGACATGGGCGCCCACAATGACAAGCATCGGGTAGATGCGGGAGGGGAAAATGGCTCCGGACTTTGACTTATCGAACTTGGAAAACGCTCAGGTCGAAATGTGGTTTTTCCTCCGGGTTGACGACATCCTTGGGCAGATCCTTGCTGGCCAGTCCAAGCGCTTGGCCTTCCCAAGTGCTCTTAGGGACTGCATGGTTACAGCCCTGACGAGTGCACCGATGGCAGGACTCAACAGCGTAAAACCAGGAGCGGACCGCGTGGCCCACCTTAGAAAGCAAAATTAGGAGGATTAGATCATGCCGTTAGTGCAAATCATAATTGTCCTGATCGTGGTTGGAGTTCTTCTCTGGCTCGTCAACAACTTTATTCCGATGGCAGGCTCCATTAAATCGCTTTTGAATGCGGTCGTGATCATTGTGGTTGTTGTGTGGCTCCTGAATGTCTTTGGCCTCATGCATTACATCACCGACTTGCACATCGGGCGCATGGGGGGCGGGCGGTCTTAGTTCATGGCAGGTGCATACCTAGGTTGCTGAGGCAGGCCTGGGGTTTGGCAGATGAGCGGTATGCTTATGCGCACCTTGTAGCTAGACGGCTTCCTGGCCAACAATCACGCGTGAATCTAGAAAGCATTGATGCGCAAACCCGCAACTGCCTCGGCCGGCGCATCGAGATAGATCCCCCGAAACGGTCACAGTCACATTCTCACCACAACTACCGCCATTAGAGCATTTTTAATTTAAGTGTATACATATCGGCAAATCCGCAAACAAAAACGTGGGGCCCCCTCACCCACCGCCTTGCGGTCCCTCTCTCCCCCTGGGAGAGGGCTTTTAAGAATTGATTTTAGCCCTCGCCCCCTTGGGGAGAGGAGGGACCGCAAGGCGGTGGGGGCCCCACGTTTTGCAAGTAGTGGGGGTGAGGGGGCCTTTCCGGACCAGATGGATCAATAATTTCCTCCCACCTCTTAAGTGCTCAGTGTTGGCGCTAACAGCCTGTGCTACAGGATAAGTAAACACTTAAATCAAAACTGCTCTAGCCCACACTTCTCACCACGTTTGTGGGGGGCTGTCGGAAGGGCGGGGCTTTAGCCCCGCCGAAATCGCGCCTCCCGCCCTCTGTTTGTCCCGCGCCCCGCGCAGCTTGCAGCCGCAAGCTGCGCGGGGCGCGGGAATTGGAAATAATCAGGACGGCCTTGCAGCGGCGCGGCTGAAGCCCCGCCCTTCCGGCAGCGTCCAATCGTGGTGAGAAATCCGGGCTAGGACCCAAAAATTGCTTGAGTTCACTGACGTTTTTTCGAGCATCCATAGTAATCGAAAGCCGATCTCTCCTCCTAACTTAGACCCTCTGGCGGTCGCAGGATGACTTGACCGAAGTCTGTATGTGGATCATGGAGCGCTGCTGACGCTAGTCCTTAGTTGCCGAAATTAGCGCTATTTCAAGTCGGCGGATGGAAGGGCGGGGCTTCAGCCCCCCGTAGAACTCGGGAGGGGTTTAGGGGCTTTAGCCCCTGGAGCGAGATGGCTTCAGGGCCTAAAGGCCCATTCAACCCTCCACCCTGCGACGGCGGGGTTAAAGCGCCGCCCTTCCGCAGGCCATGATTAATATCGCTTTCTAATGCAAATTGGCGCTAGCGCGGTTAGGCGGAATTGCGACGAAATCCTGCGTGATGTAAAGCCTGCCGTTCGGCCCTTGCACGATCCCAATTCCCACGTCAGTGTAATTCGCATTTAAGATGTTGGCCCGATGATTTTTCTGGAATCGAGGTTCGTTCATAAATGCGGCTTCCGCGGCAGGGACGGTTTCATTTAGGGCAATATTCTCTCCCAAAGCCCGCCAAGGGATTCCGGCCTCGTTGATTCGCGCCGCAAGGGTCCTGCCCTGCCGGTCAACATGGTCAAAAAACCGTTGCTCGATCATGTTGCGAGAATGCGCTCGCGCGACCGCGGCCAGTTTTTCGTTCCACCGGAGGGGCTGCGCTCGGCCACCCGTCTCGGCGGAGGTCGCGGGATCCCGGCGCTCGCGGTTGACGAGCGCCCACATCTGCCTTTCCAAGCCGGCCATGCGGTTCGTGCCGAATGTTTGGCGGGGTGCGGCTTCATGGGAAACAAACACGGGCGTGCCGTGGTTCGATACAAGGCGTTGCCGCACACTCGGGTCACTTTGCCCCTCCGCGGTGGCGCTATCGCGCTCGCCGAAAGGACGCCACGCATCTGATTTGACGGGGTTCTGCTTCGCCGTTTTTTGCTCTGGCCGCACGTCACTCTGCGGGGGCGTGGCAGAATCCGGCTTTGAGGATGTTTGTGCCTGGTCTGGACCCGCGCAGGCTAGGGTTGCAGCCCACAAGATCCCAGCGAAAACAGCGGGCGACCGGCAAAGGGAAAAGGCTTTCATACTCGAACATCATTTTGCATGCGATTAAACAAACAGATGCTGCTCCAACTAAGCCGGGATTTCTCACGACGGGTCTGGAAGGGCGGGGCTTCACAGGCTGCGGAAAAGCTCTGTGGCGCGTCGAGCGCCGGGGTGGTTAACCGCGCCGGGACGTTTTTCCGCAGCCTGTTTAGCCCCGCCCTTCCCGCATCGTCCAAACGTGGTGAGAAGTCCGACCTAGCGAGCACGCCGCGAGTGAATGGTAAAGGCGAAATCAAGAGGAAAAACCCCGATGACTTCGATCCCGTCACCCGGATACTCGCATTATGATGGGTACAATGAATGGTGGCAGGTCACTGCAAGATTCTGTAAGCGCATGGCGTCCCCCGCCTGGCTTTGCCTTTGACGCTGCCTAACCAGGCGAAGGAGACCCATGGTTTAACCGCTCGGCCCCATTACTTCTTGGGTGGCACCTTGGCCGCCGGCGTCGTTCGCTTTGCCGATCCGGTACGCGCCGCGTTGATCAGGGTTAGGGCGTCTTGAGCATTGAACGGGAACCGGCGAACGGACTTTTGCCCCGTCGTACTCAGGACGACATCTACGCGGCGGTTCTGGGCCAGGGCAATTGTTTGCATATTGTTGCCTTGGAGAAATTTCCGCCGATCCTCCGGGGTCACGTCGGGATTCTGTTCCATCTGTTCCCTGACTTGGTCGAGGCTCAGGACGTCTTGTTTACCAAACGATTTCGTCTCGATGCTGCCGACGGGAACGCCCTGCTCCACCAGGAAGCTCTTGCTACGTGCCACACGCCGCTCCGTAAGGGCATTGTTATATTCCACCGATCCGCGTGGGTCCGCATGCCCCTCCAAGGTCAAGTGGGCATCCGGCTTGAATTCGAGGTACTTCTTGAAATCGGTGGCCAGAGTTCTGAGAGTGTTCCGCTGACTCTCCACGAGGCCGCCATCGGGATTCTCGGTGGTCGGTTGCGCCGTGGGAAAGTAGATGCTGTGAAGGGCAAGCCTCGATTCCAATTCCATTACCATCGCAGTGGATTGAGGCATTTGCACATCGAATTCTACTGAGCAATCGGCGCCGCTGCCGCGCCCATCGTCAACGTGGCCTGTCACCGTGCTGCGGCCTGGCGACAGACCGGAACTATCGAAACTCACAGACGCCCCTGTGCCGGTGATCTGGCCGCCGGAGGCGTGCCAGGAGTAGGTCAGCGGGACGTTGTCCGGATTGTTGGCGGTCGCAGTGATCTGCACATGTTCGCCGACCGTGATGGAGTGCCGGTCCGCCGAGCAACTTAGCGTCGGCGGGCGAATGGGCCGCGGGTCGACGCGAATACCCACCGAACAATTTGCCATGCCACCCCGGCCGTCGTCCACGCGCACCCTTACCGAGTAAGTTCCCGCCGCCACGCCGGCGGAGTTCCATTGGACATCAGGACCGGTACCCGCCACGGCGCCGCCCGTTGCCGTCCATGTGTACGTCAGGGGATTGTTGTCGGGACTGGTGGCCTGCGCGTGCACGCCGACACTGTCACCCGATTCGGCATAGACCATGCCCTTGTCGGCCGAACACGCGGTCGCCGGCGGCTGGGGGGGCGGAGGCGGCGGAGGCGGAGGTGGGCAATGCTCCCTACCGAAGCGGAAGACGAGTCCCGCTGAGAGGCGCATGTCGTTCTGCTTCGCCGTTGAACCCGTGCTGGAGGTAGGATCCTTGAAATCGGTCAGCGCGTATTCCACTTGGAACAGACGCAATGCCACGTGACGGTTTAGCGTGATGTCGAGTCCGCCTCCTGCGGTCATGGTGAACGAGTTCTCGAAGGGGAGGGGCGTGCATCCAATCCCTGAACAGCCATTGAGGGTTACGTCGCTGGCGTGCGCTCCTCCAAACAAAGCCTGGACAAAAGGAGTGAACCTCTCGCGCCGGAAGGAAAGGCGCGGGCCAAACATGTAAGTGTAGACGTCCCCGTACGAGGGCACATCGCCACCAGTCGGAGGCGCGTTCCCGCCGAACCTGGTGTCATGATAGGCGCCAAAGTCGCCAACGAGCCCCAGGTAACGGTTCGCGTTGAATGCGAATGAAGTGCTGCCGCCACCTAGCCAAGCGATGCGGTTTCCGGCGCTCATCGGAACGGCCCGGAGATTCGAGTAGCCCAGAAAGACCTCAAACCTGGGAATATAGAGGTCCGAGCTTTTCGCTGGCGGCTTGGCCGTCCCCGGCGCGGACTGTGGCGCCGCCGCCGGCTTGGCTTTGACCACGGCGCTGGGTGCGCCCTGGGATTTGGCAGCTCCGCTCTTCACTGCCGCCGGAGGCTCAGGAGGGTTGATCTCTGCGACCGTCACGTTAGCGGGAGCCACGGGAGCTGTCGCCACTGCGGAGCTGGGTTCCGTCGCCGGAGAAGGGGCTGTGGTCTTCGCGGCCGGGAGCGCTGAATTGGCCATCCCGCGCGGACGCAACTCAATCCGCATTTCCTCCGGCGTGGCGTGGACTTCGAAAGTGGGATCGCCGTTCAGATCAGCTACCACGCGAACCACCGACCGGTCCGTTTCGCGATACTGCGCGAGGCGCACATCCCGAAGAACCAGGGTGTCGGCGGAATATGATTTCTGGTGAGAGGTGTTCTTCGCGCTGTCAATATCCACCACCAGGCGCGCCGGGTTCTTCAGGGATGTGACCCGATAAGTGGCGGTCCGGGAGGTCGAGACATCCACAAATGTCTCACCGGACGCGCGCTTGTCCAGAGTCACATTGGAAACCACCAACAGTCCGCTCGACGGCACCGCGGGAACAGCGTGGGTGGGCATAACCTCTGGAGAGGATGCCGGGGCAAGCGTCGCCGCCGTCTTCGCTGTGGCTGCCGACTTTACCGTGTCGTCCGCACAGAGTAAGAGGGTAGGCGCCAGTAAGAAAGCAACCGCCATTGTGGTAATAATCCGAATTCCTAATCTCATTGTTGCCTCCTGAATTGTGCCTACTCACTCAGAAGCGGCGCATAGAGAGTCTGGCTTTTCAGCCATGAAGTACTACTCAACTTGCTTCACCCTCAACACCGCAGGTCCTTACTTGGGGTGAGACCGCCCCGCAAGGCGATCCCACCCGTGAGTCTTACCCCTCATACTAGAATCCCGGCACGTTAATGACGGTGTTCACCAGGGTTGTTGATGCGTGCAATGCTATCAATCTGCCATTTATGGTCGTAACTTCGGCGTTGCCGGCAGTCGAGACCGAAATTCCTGCCGAGGAGATGACGGTTCCCACAAAGGTACCGCCGCCCGCCGCATTGATCGTCGCGGCGCTGCCGACCTGCCAATAGACGTTCCCAGCTTGGGCGCCGTTGATCAGGTTAATGGTGCGAGCGCCTAATGGGCCCGCGGCGCCCACGGTGAGTGAGGTCGCCATCTGGAAGACCCACGTCGCATTCGCGTTCCCTTGGGCGTCGAGTGTGAGATCCGATCCTATTATCGAGTACGTGCCTGCGGCGGAGGCATAGACGCCAGGAGTGATGGTTAGCCCGCCGAGGTTTTCCGCGCTGGCGGCGCCTGGATCTGGGCCTGTGGTTGCCATTCCCGCGAGGGTGTTAAACTCGGCAAGCGCGGCGGCGGCGGCCTGGGTTGCGACATAGAAGGTGGTGCCAGGTTGAGCCGCGGGACCCGTTCCTTCATTAGGACACGTAATAGTGGGAGGCGGGGGAGCAGTAAATATCTGTCCCGTGACGTTTCCTATATTCAGCGGAGTCTCGGTGTAGATACATCCCGCGGGCGGGAGGTAGGTGACAAAGTGATCGTGGAATCCCGTAATCACAGTAGAAGCACCGGTGGTCCCAATATCCCCATTGATCACCGTCTCGGTCCCCATGTTGGTTATACCGGCACCACCTCCAAAAGCTCCGAAAGGCGCGGCCGCTCCAAGGGGTGAGGGTGGGGAACATACTGCCGCCGACCCGGTTGTGAAGCTCCAGACTTCGGGAACTGCCAGTGGAGTGAGTGCAATATCCTCGGCCCCGGTGGTGATCGTGGCAGTATAGGTCGTACTGGGGGTGAGAGGGTTCAAGGGTGTGAAGGTTGCGATGGTGCCGGTTACGTCCAGGGAGACTGTTCCGGTTACGGGCAAACCGGCGGCCGTCACCATGAAGGTCGATGTATTGATCGTTGCAGGATCCATTGCCGTGCTGAAGGTTGCGTTGATCCCGTTGCCACAAACACCTACAGCATTATTCAAAGGGCTCGTGGAAAGCACGGTGGGCGGGACGAGGAGTGGGGCCGCGGTGGTAAAGGTCCAAACATAGTTGCTTACCAAATGGTTGCCCGCCAGGTCGGTTACCCCGGTTGTAATCGTGGCCGTGTAAAGTGTAGCGAGTGCGAGATCGCTGGTGGGCACAAAGAGTGCCGTGTTGCTACCGGCAATATAGGCCACGGTGCCTGTTACAGGCGTTCCCCCTTGCGTCAGGGTAAAGGTTACTGGGTTGACGGTTGTATCAAGTAATGGCTTGCTGAAAGTTGCCTCGACCAACTGGTTGGCGGGCACATCGATGCAGGTGGGGAGCAGTGGAGCACAGGGATTGGTGGATATCACCGTGGGTGGAATGAGGTCCGGGGCTGCACCGGTGGTAAACGTCCATACAAAGTTGGCTACCATTGCCGTGCCTGACAGGTTCGTGACGCCGTTGGTAACGGTGGCAGTATATAACGTGAGGGGTGCTAGATTGGTCGCGGGAGTGAGGGTTGCAATGTTGTTTATAACGCTATAGGTTACTACCCCGCCGACGGGGGTTGCGCCAGGTCCGGTTAGCGTAAATGTTGAGGTATTAATTGTTGCCGGCGCCATCGCCTCATCGAAGGTCGCGGTGATTGCCGTGTTGAACCCAACACCGGTGGCATTATTGAGAGGGGTTACAGCGGTCACCATGGGCGGTATGTTGCTCGGGGTCGTACCGGTCTTAAAGCTCCACACATAGTTGCTCGCCAGTCCTATGCCTCGCAAATCCATCACCCCGGTTGTAACCGTGGCAGTATAGGTGGTTAGGATGGCGAGATTGCTGGTCGGCGAAAAGGTCGCAGTTGAGGCCGAGCACGTGATTGTTCCTGGTATGGCGACGGCACCAGGTCCTGCCAGGGTAAAGGTTGATGAGGTGACCGTTGCACAGTTCACCGGCTCATTGAAGACTGCCGAGACTGCCTGATTGGTAGGCACGCCGGTTGCGCCATTTGAGGGGACTGCAAAAATCACGGTAAGAGGTCCCTGGGCCGTAAAGCTCCATGCATAATTATTCGCCAGCGGTGCGCCTCCCACATTAGTCGCCCCGGTTGTAATCGTGGCAGTGTACAGGGTAAGGAGGGAGAGAGGGCTTATCGGAGTAAAGGTCGCGCTCGCGCCGGAGCAGAGGACTGTTCCTGCTACGGCGGTGCCGGCAGGTGTGGCGACACCAGGTCCAGGTACCGTAACTGTCAGGGTAAAGCTTGAGGCCGTGATGGTTGCACAGTTCATCGCCTCATTGAAGTTCGCCGTAAGCACCTGATTGATAGGCACGCCCGTTTGACCATTGGTGGGGATGGTGGAAGTTACTGTAGGAATAGGCGCGGTGGCAAAGCTCCACGAATAGTTGCTCAGCAGCGGATCGCCAAGAGAGTCTTGTACCGCCGTTGTCAGCGTGGCAGTGTAGGAAACATTGGAGGCGAGAGAGCTGGTCGGTGTAAAGGTCGCAGTTGAGCCTGCGCACGTGACCGTTCCTGCTACGGCTCCAGTAGGCCCTGTCAGGGTAAAGCTCGATGTAGTGATCGTTGCACACCCCACCGCCTGACTGAAGGTTGCCGAGACGGCCTGATTGATCGGCACATCGTCTGCGCCATTGGTGGGGACTGTGGAACTCACGGTAAATGCGGGCCCTATGGTATAGGTCACCGCATTGGTGGTCTGGCCCGAAGTCGTCACGCTGATGTTCACCGCGCCGAGCACAGCGTTCGCGGCGATGGCAAACGTCGCCGTGATCGTGCTACTGCTCACCACCGTCGTGTTGGTGACGGTGATCAGCGCCCCGCTCACGTTGATCGTGGCCCCCGTGGTGAAGCTCGTCCCCGTCAGGGTGACGGGCATGGTCTGTCCCTGGGTGCCTCTATTGGGGGTGATCGCGGTCAGCGTGGGGAAAATGGTTCCCTGCTCGCGGCCGCACCCGGCCACAAATACGACCAGTAGGAGTGCCATAAACCACAGCTTGCTAACCTTCCCTGTGCCCATTCGTGGCCTCTTTTCCATTAGTGACATGGCGTTTCCTTCCCGGCTCCGTGGCCGCTGCGTATTAACAAAGATCTTACAGTCATGCAAACTATCAAATCGGATTCTACCCCGTCTGCTCAAAAACGCTCACCTAGGTGTTCAAAATTGCACACTTCGGTTTTAGCCGGGAAGCTATAGTGGGGCCCAGTAAAAATCACCGATCGACATGGATACGGCCTCGAATGCGGTGTTTGGACAGAAGGGGAGAAGTAATCCGGGGCCACCGAGCGCCCGTAGGGTTGAGCAATTTTGAGCAGACTCCGGACGCAGAATTTGTTGCACTATGATTATGAACCAAGGTCCTGGGGCGACTTATATGAGCGTGCCCAGGGGATCATTCGCGGGATGTGTGGAGCTCTTGTGAGCCTCAAGGGTAATTGGGTGAATCCAAAAGCCGCTTACGCTTTGCTCAAAGATTCATGCTCGGCATGGGTAGACGACAATGCCCCGAGCATGGGCGCAGCGCTGGCCTTTTACACCGTCTTTTCCCTTGCTCCGGTCCTGATCGTGGCGATATCGGTCGCCGGCCTGGCGTTCGGGCAAAAAGCGGCGGAGGGTGAATTCTCACGGCAACTCCAAGGCTTGGTGGGCGAGACGGGGGCAAGAGCTATTCAGGCGGTCCTCCAGAGCGCCGATCGGCCGGCGCTGGGCATTATTGCCAGCGCCATTGGCCTCGGGACCCTATTGGTCGGTGCGTCAGGTGCGTTTGTTGAGCTCCAAGACGCGCTCAATAAGATATGGAAAGTTCAGAGCGGGCCAGGGAGTGTCTGGATCCGCGTGATTAGAGCGCGGTTTTTGTCATTCAGCTTGGTACTGGGTTTGGGCTTCCTGTTAATCGTGTCGCTGGTTGTCAGCGCGGCGCTGGGGGCCGTGGGAAATTTCATAGAGCCTCTGCTTCCATGGCCCGTATTCATGTTGGAGTCGGTCAACTTTCTTCTCTCGTTGGGTGTGATTGCCCTGCTCCTCGCGATGATATTTAAGTATCTACCCGACGTTGATATCGCCTGGAGTGACGTGTGGCTGGGCGCGGCCATTGCGTCGCTTCTCTTGACAACGGGAAAAGCTTTGATTGGGTTGTATCTCGCCCGGTCCACCGTCGCGTCAGCATATGGGGCCGCATCGTCCCTCGTCATTATTCTCACCTGGGTTTATTACTCAGCCCAGATTATCCTGTTTGGCGCGGAAGTCACGCACGTCTACTCCCACCAACACGGTCCGCGGGCCGAGGAAAGTCCTATACTTATTCAGCACATCTGAATTGTTTATTGAAGCGGCATGGCGTGAACGACGATTCAACGTGAGTTGAGGTGTGGAGGGAAAGGCCGATGAGCGAACCCAGAGCAAGGTGGATTCCTCACAGGGGGGCAGCGACGTCAGGCGCTACCACAACCGGAGGGGCCTTGATTAACAACTGCCGGTAAACGATTCGCAAAGTGGCAAGCACCGGAACCGAAAGAAAGCAGCCTGCTACGCCTGCGATCGAGCCGCCCGCCAGGACTCCGAAGATGATCAGCAAAGGATGCAGCTTCATGCCGGCGCTGAGCAAATGCGGTGACACAATATAATCCTGAAAAAACCGGAACGCGACGAGGAACGCGAAGATCGCGAGCAGATGGTGGGAGCCGCTTAAGCCCGCAACCAGCAAGACGATGGTGGCTCCAGCCAGAGGACCCACCAGGGGAACAAATTCGAGAGGAAAGGCGACAGCCGCTAACAGAATCCCATACGGAACGCCTACCAACATGAAGAAGAGTCCATAAGTCAAGGATGCCACGACTCCCAGTAACACCAATGCCCGCATATATTGTGCCAGCAGCACATGCAGGTCAGAGGCAATTCTCTCCACCATATCGCGGCGGGATCCTTCGGCAAGAATGCCCAGCACGGAAGTGCGCATCTCCTGCCCATCTTTCAAGAAGAAGAAGCTGAGAATCGGTACCAGGATGGCAAAGATAAGGCTTTCCGCGTGCGAAATAACCCTCAAGGCGGCATTCGAAAGCACTGCCAGGATATCGCGCGAATGATTGGCCAGTTGCTGTTGCACCGTCGATATGACAGTCATCTTTAGTGGCAGGGCGTAGTGCGCAGCGGAGGGCGCGATCGGGGGCTGGAATTTCAATAGCAGTTCCGGAAGCCCGGCTGCCAGTGCGTTCGCCTCCTGGACGATACGGGAGCCAAGGGCAATTCCAATAACAATCAGAAACGCCACGATTGCGAGGTATACGAGGGTGAGCGCCAGAACCTTTGATCGTCCCGGTAGCCACCGGTCAAGTAGCCTCACCAGTGGCCAAAGCAGGTAGGCGAACAGGAGTGCCACGACAAAGATAAACAAAGTCTCGCGAATAAGAAACAGCAGTTCCGCCAGAAGGAGAACAAGTATCGCCGTCCAGGTGCAACGCGCGGCGTGGCGATCTAGACCCAGCAAGATTTTGCTCCCTCCGCCACCCAACGTGACCTTTGTCGCCAGGCTTCGATCCGATAAGTTACCCAATTGAACCACTCGTTGGCTACCAAAATCTTACCGGAAACTATTGGGTGGGGTGTTCCCGCATCGTTGATCTGCGCCAATCGGATATAGGGGCGAATCCTGGCTAGAGCGCGGCAGCCCTTTCCTTCTCAGCGCGGCTGACGTTCGTCGCGGCGCCGTGGACTCCGCTCATCCAAGTGGCGGCTTTGGTATGTTCATCTCCGGTAGGCGGGTAAATTAGAGCCAGACCCTCCGGGCAAGCATCGACTGGGCGAGTGAATTGATCCTGGTTCATTAGGATGAAATCAAGGGCCAGGCCCAACTGAGGAGAATTGAATTGATTCTTGAAACATATTCCACTGGTGTGAGCCGGAGAAGTCCACGTCCAGTAGTCGCACACCATATTCTGATGACCCTCGTCATTAACTGACCAGATGCTCAGGTAATCCACCGCTGTGCCTGGTGCACTGCGGTATTCAACCCGTGCTGAACATGGCTTGGCGATTTTCATCAAGTCTTCCCAGGCTAGAATCACTGCAAACTTAAGGGCGTTGTCCAATTCCATGTTGATTCTCCCTCACGAATGAATCACTTCGGTGGCCTTGGAATCGCGCTGGGGTGCAGAGGTTCGCCCGGCAGCAATTCCAACACATTTATTTGAACCGACGACTTAGTGGCAACGAGTTCGGTGATCTTATATTTCACATCGCGGGATATCATTGTCGTAGGCCCGAATATCCGGACGTCGGCCGCGGCTTCCGTACCTGTTTGTAGCCACATTCCGCCGACATCGCTGTAGACAAAAGTGACGTGTACATCCTTGACCCACCAGGAAGGGGTTTTGGCAAGCTCGCCCTCGAAGCGGCGAAGCAAGTAGGTGTTGGCATCAACCCAAATGTCACCATGGAGCAGGTGATCTTCTATGCGCCGGGGAAGCAACTCAAAGACGTGGCAGGGCTGGCCACTGAGGTCTGCTTCGCGAATATAACGGAAATCATAATTGTCCGCAGAGTAGTCGGTGGCGAGGTAATCTTTGGTGACGTCTACTTCATTGGAAAGCATGCGGCGAACAAGGATTTGTCCCAATCCGCTCCCGGTCGTCTCCCCGATGGTGTAGTTTTTGGAGTTGGGAGGAACGAAGGTTACATCGGCAAATACCTCAGACTTGGCCGCACTTTCATCCTTGCCAAACAGCTTGTAGTCCCGCGTGACGGTGTAAGGACGCAGGTGGGCGCGGTTCTCAGTCCGGGCCTGCGCCATGCGGGCGACGATGGTTTCTACCGTGGGGATCGAGCTTCTGGTCGGAGCCGATGCGGATGCCATTCCTGCGACGAAACAGAGAAAAAGCAACCAGTAGGTCTGGTGCCGTGCCGCCACGGAGAATAAGCTTCGTCCCGGAACACGGATTTTGAACCACGAGTTTTGCAACAAATACCCCCCCAGTGATCGCTCGCGGGGTCTCCAGCCTCGAATAAACCTAACCAAAAACTACTTTGAAGTCCAGCACGCTCTAAATAAGAGGGGCGGCAGGATTAAATCCTGCCGGCCTCGACGATTGTGCCCGTTCTGCCGCCTCAAGAATAAGATCGGCGCCCGCCAATCAGGTTCCATACCAACACAATCACGGCAATCACCAGCAATAAGTGGATGAGACTTCCGCCAACGTGAAAGCCAAAGCCCAGCATCCACATGACCAATAAAATCACGAAAATTGTCCAAAGCATACTAATCCTCCCCCCTAACACCCGTCTCCCGGCAGATTCTCGTAAGGAAGTTAGAGGCACACTTGTTATAACCTGAAGGTTATTCCCCAGTCAGCCCCGTACTGCTCACCCGGCTGGTCACAATTGCTCATCCCCATTCATGGGGAGGGCCGCCGGACCATCGGGTGATTTGCAATTTTTGAAGTCGGCAAATTGACTCACTTTCTCAAATCACGCAGCCGATAGCCGATCGGGGGAAGTATGTCAAGCGGTGATTAGGCCGCCGGCATCGTCCGGTGCGCTGTCATCTTGATGGGTTGTGACTTTTTTGAATATGCCCGCAAGCCAGCGCCGAAAACAAGAGCCTCAAAGAGGCCTATGAATCAACAAAGTCATAGGCTCTGAGCGCAACGAAGGATCTCACCCCGAGTATTTTCAAGGCCACGCGAGATTCTTCCTTCGCTATGCTCAGGACCGCCTGCGGCTCCTTGGAATGACAGTGCCGACGGGTTTTCCGCAGCCTCTGAAGCCGCGCCTTCGCACCCGCGGTGAGAAGTCCGGGCTAGATGTCCAAGACAAAGTCGGAAGCCGCCAGGTTTCCGTATTGCACCGAATTGACGCGCTCTCCCACAACGTTGGCGAAGTATTGCAGGATGGCCGTCAATTTCAATACGGCCGGCGTTTCGCGCAACCCCAGCCAATGACGCGTGACGAGGGAAACGTACAGTAGCTTGAAGTATAAGATCAATAGATACTGTTCGTACGTATAGCGCGGGTGAACGTTGGCAGTGTTCTTGAGAAGGTACGTGAGCGCCAGGAAATCGCACTTGAGCGTTACGATGAGCTGCGGATACTCCACGGGAGATCCTAAATCTTCAATGGCGCTCCGGACCGAGGGATACCCCAATCGATTGGTCTTCACGATCGCCTGGTAGAACTTCTGAGCAAACTGCCGTCGCAAGGGTCTCTGGCAGATGGCCTGAATGTAATAGACAAGGAGTCCCGTGTAAACCATTAAGATCAAAACGGCCATGAACATAGTTCAGCTCACCGCGGAGTTCTATCGGGATCTACATTTCGGGTCCCGATGAGGGTCTGGGAACAGCCAAGGCTCCCTTTCTTAATCTACAAGTAACGATTCAATCACCCCCGGTGGGGTTTGTATGTTCAAGATTGCACACCTTGGCAGGAAATCTCTTCGCGACCACATACGCCGCCCGCCTCGCCGGTCCCTCCGGCGCCACTCCCTCCCTTACCCCCGCGGGGACGGATCTGTTGAAGCCGAGGCTGTCCAAATTAGCGAATGCTTTGAGGGGTCAACGCGGCTCTGCCGCCTGATGTGATGAAAATGCTCCTCTCCGCAGATGAGGAGAGGGGTAGGGGGTCGTGCTGATTGCGACTTTCTGTTTTCGGTTTCATAAGATGACCGCCCCGGGTCCCGGCGCGCCACGCCTCCTGAATCAGGAGGAGAGTTATCAGGGGCAACTTCATCCTTCGTGGCGAGCCGAGGGCATATGAGCCGCTCGTCCCCACCCGCCCGATTGAGGGCAAATTGGACGGGCATGGTTCGTTACTCAAGCTTCCCCTCGGCCCGGTTATAGGTGATCAGGCTCAGCCTTGCCTCGGCGGCCCCAAAAATGGCGGCAACGCAAGCGTGCCATCTTCACCGCTTGCTTTCCCTGCTGGATGGGGAAATTTTGTAGTGATCGATGGTAGCCCCAATGCCCATGCGCCCCCCTTCTTGCGGGACGACGCGGGTGATTGTGCCCCGGCAGCGAATCCTGACCGGGCTTCGTAAAATATCAGCAGGGAGATCGAGTTCGATCTCGAGAGCTGTTCCGACGGTCCACTTGGCTGGCGCTAAAAAGAACAGCCCGCCGCCGCTGACGTTCTGAGTTTCAACTTCAAGTTCTGGGAGTAAAGGGCTGTGGCGCGATTCCCGGGGTTTAACACGACAAGGAAACTTCACGCCGTATCGCCGGAATCGCCGTTGATTCAGTGAAACGGCCTTGTCCAGAGCATCCCTGTGGGAAGGAGGGTTACCCACGCCAGCCATCATAAAACCTCCAAGCGTATGGAAAGCCGCCCCGCGAAAGGCGCCTTCTTGATTGATGAACGCGTTCAGACGGTAAGTTTATGGTTACCTTCTCAAGCCGTCTGTTCAAACTTGCACACCATGCGACACCTTATTCCGGGAGTCCAAAATTATTTGGGATTCCCCCCTCGTCCCCGAGAGGTTGACGGTACAAGAAGGGGTTCCATTCTTAGGGTCCAGGCAATAATTAACGCAGGCTAGGGGCTGGTTTTAAGCGCTGCTTTGCCGTTTCCGCCGCGCCCCAGACCTTAACACCCTTCCGCCCGGCCTACGCTCCGCCGCGCGTCCAATCTTCAAGATTCGCGGGCGGAGACTTCACCTTGCCGTGGCGGGCAATGGGTCGTGACCAGGCGTTCGAACTCCGCCGGCGCCACGGGTTTCTCGAGATAATCCGCAGCGCCAAGCTGCATGGCTTCGAGATAGCAGTTCATCTCCAGGCAACGCGCCAGCACCACCACCGGTGTGTGCCGGTTGCGTGCCAACGTAAGCTCCACGAGGCGGTGCGATTCAAACGCCGGGCTACCCTGATTCACAATGACGGAGTCGAAGTGCTCGCGTTCCAGGCACGCCTCCGCCTCCTGATAATTCGCAAAAGCCCGGACCGAGTAACCCATGCGCCCCAACAGCGTAGCGAAATACTTCAAATCTTTCTCATCCTCATCAACCAGCAGAACCCTTCCGCGGGGGAGGCAAGGCTGGGTTGGAGGGAGATGTGGCTTGTCATTAACTGGCGTCATCGGAATCCTCCTTGTTTGCCTTAATGCATCATCTCGGGGCGGCAAGACATTTCGCATGTCCGGGCCGCGCGAGAAAAAAGCCCCCGACCGGCGCGAAGTCCCGCCGGCCGACTAACGCGAGCGGGAAGCGTGAAGCTGCCCGCGTCGTCTCTGCGTCAACAAAGCGGGAAGGTCCTTTTCAGCGGGCACAGGGCGTGTAAAGATGAGCAGGGGAAAGGAGTTGGAGCTAAAAAGGACGTGGGCGTCATCGTCTCGGTTTCATTCAATGACATAGCGTTTCCTTCCGGCACAGTAACCGCTGTGCATTAACAATGGCGCGATAGAGAATGTAATTTAGCAACTCCGGGTTTTGCTTGTCTGTTCAAAATTGAACACCCGGATTTTGGCGAGTGAACCACCGTGCGGGGGCAGGGAGGATCACGGTGGGCTCGGACAGGATACAGGCACCCATGCGATCCCTGAGCTGCTGATAAAGGTTTGATTTTGAATTACTTACCCGTCGTAGCCACGGGCTAGGGGATTTCGTCTTTCTGACTGGAAGAGCCTGAGATTGGCATCTGCCAGTGTTGCCATCGAAAACGTTCTAGTGCCAAGTTGCATTAGAAAGCGATATTAATCATGACCCGCGGAAGGGCGGGGCTTTAGCCCCGCCGTCGCAGGGTGGAGGGTTGAATGGACCTTTAGGCCCTGACGCCAATTCGCTTCAGGGCCTAAAGCCCCTAAACCCCTCCCGAGTTCTACGGCGGGGCTGAAGCCCCGCCCTTCTATCCGCCGACTTGAAATAGCGCTAATTTCGGCAACTATGTACTAGCCGGGGGTTCTCACCCGCCCAATTTTAGCTTTGCGGGTTCTGCTGGGATGCGGTTACGTTCCAGATGTACAGGAAGTTGGCATCGCTGGCGGTCGCAACCATCCGTCCGGCTTTGCGGGTTGCACGATTCAAGGCTGAGCGTACCTTCTCTTTGCTATCCGCTAGGTCCACCAAAGGGACTTTGATGGCAGAGCCGTCCTGCAACTTGTCGAGATCTTTCAGAATTATGGCAACGATCTCCTGATGCTTCCCTTTTCGCCCTTGGGGGACACTGGATTGCGACATCGTCTTGAAATGGGCTGGAGTTTTGTCGGGCTGAAGTCTCATACCCGCCTCCGCGAATCTGTAACGTTAAACATTCGTAGCCTTATTCTAACTTAACGTGACTATAAAGGCAAGCAAACAATTGCACCGTTAGCGTATCGAGCTACTGCCCCCGCTAACGGCGCGGACCCCTAACTGGGGAGCGGGGACGCGCCGTTAATCCAGCGCATGCGCCACCCTAAGGGACAAGATAAAGATTTCGTAAAGATTTAACCCGTAGGGGTTAAGCCTTGATAAGCTTTCCCTGTTTAGGAGGGATGAGCCACAATGGTCAAATCAAAAGAACCGAATACACACTTCGAACAGGTGCCGGTGGAAATAGTCAAACAAATCGCGACGGAAGAAATTACGAACGACCGAGCGAACGGAGTCGGGATAACCGTCAAACCTCCGGCAAAAAAGTGAGCACCATTTTCGCCTCAGGGATGAGCCACGGTGAATGCCCTGTAACACCCATCTCACGAGCGGCATGAAGGGAGGACTGAAAGTGAACGAACATCAAGAGAGATTGAGGGAACTTTACAGGCAAGCCTTAAAAGATTACACCCCTGCAATACTCATGAAACTCGTCGATGAGAAGTTGTTGTGACGCAAGGAGAAAAGAGAGGTCGTTATGAAGCCACAGATGCAAAAGAACCAGCCTACGCTTGTCAAGGCTACCGGTAAAGACAAACCTACGCTGGCGCCAGCAAACGAGAAGACTCAACCCGTCGATTGGGCGGCATTTCTTAGCGGAATCTCGCGCGGGAAGAGCGTTCTGGAATACGGCGCGGAGCGGACGATCTTCGCGCAGGGAGACCCTGCCGATTCCGTGTGGTATCTCCATCATGGCAGGGTGAAACTCGCAGTGACCTCCCAACAAGGCAAGGAGGCGATCGTCAGCGTTCTGGGCGACAACGAATTCTTTGGCGAGGGATGCCTGGCTGGCCAGGCAATGCGCATTTCCACGGCGACCGCGCTGAGCGATTGCACTCTTTACCGGATTGAAAAGGCGCTGATGGTGCGTCTGCTCCACGAACAGCACGGCATCTCGGAATTGTTCATCACCCACCTGCTTTCCCGCAACACGCGATTTGAAGAGGACCTGGTTGACCAGCTCTTCAACTCCAGTGAGAAACGCCTGGCCCGGATTCTCTTATTGCTCGCGCATTTTGGCAAGGAGAGCAGAATCGAAACCGTCCATCCCGGAATCAATCAGGAACACCTGGCGCAAATGGTCGGCACCACCCGTTCGCGGGTAAGTCATTTCATGAACAAGTTCCGGACGCTGGGCTTTATCGACTACGCGGGCAACGGCGCATTGACGGTCAACAATGGCCTCTTGAGCGTGATCCTGAGCGACTAGCGTACTATTGCCGGCATAGGTAATGCCGGAGCGTCCGGACGGTCATCCTGAGCGGGGTTGCGCGGAGGAAAGCATTCGGCTTGGATGGAGTGCTCGCCAAAGGATGACCTTCGCTCAGGCTCGGTAAACGCGCGAACGTTTTGTCCAGTTGGTTTCAGAACGAAGTCCCCGTCCTTGTCAAATCCTCGGCAAATCCCCCCCGGCTCCACCCCGTAGTCCCCCTCCCATTATATAGGATGAGCGTTTTTGACCAAGTGCATGAGCCACACTGAACTGACACCCCTGCCCACAAGGGGTATAACCAGTGTGCCTTAATCTGCCGCACGGGATCTGGTGAGGAGGCGGAGGGGAGGGGAAATCTCATATGTCGAAACTGAATGAGCGTAACACACATTTCGAACAGGTTCCGGTGGAAATCGTCAAAAAAATTGCTGAAGAAGATTTGCAGGATAAAGACACGGATGAGGACGAGCCGCCGGTCGAGCCGCCGGTCGAGCCCCTGGCGAGAAAGCGCGCGGAATTTCCCCCTCTACAGCGCCCACGGAGAATGTCCTGTAAAACCCCTCACACGGACGGCGTGACGGGACATGGAAAGTGGTCTGCAGTCGAGAGCGTTTAGAGGGAACATTGCACAGAAGCCTCTAAGCCGGATTTCTCACCACCCTGGAACGCTATTTTGGGGGCGCAGAATACGGCGATAACCAGGAAGGCTGAGGCTAACAAGTTGGGGTGAAAATTAGCGAAATCGCCTTATTTCCGCCAGACAACCGGTAAGTTACGGTGTGGAAAAGGCTGCACAAATAAGTTGTTACACAAGCACTAAAGCCCAGCCCTTCCAGTCCGGCGGAGAGGAATCCGGGCTAACCAACAGGCCCCCGCAACGCTCAGGCAATTGAGTAAGGAGAAGTTGTTATGACGCGAGCAGTAAAGGAGAGCTTTTTATGACGCCACAAAAGGCCCAGCCTAGAACTGTCAGGGCCAACGGAAAGGGTCCGCCCGTGCCTAAGGCAGCAAACGGGAGCATTGAGCACGTCGATTGGGCAGCATTCCTCGCTGGAATTTCCCACGGAAAAACCGCTCTGGAATACGGCTCGAACCGCACCATCTTCGAGCAGGGAGACGTTGCGGATTCCGTATGGTATCTCGTTCATGGAAAGGTGAAACTCGCCGTAACCTCCAAGCAAGGCAAGGAGGCGATCGTCACTGTTCTGGGTGACAATGAGTTCTTCGGCGAGGGATGCCTTGCCGGCCAGCCGCTTCGCATCTCTACTGCTAGCGCGGTGGCCGATTGCTCTCTTTACAGAATCGAGCTGGCGCTGATGATTCGTATGCTCCACGAGCAGCACGGAATCTCGGAGTTGTTTATCACCCACCTGCTTACCCGCAACATTCGATTTGAGGAGGATCTCGTCGACCAGCTTTTCAACTCCAGTGAGAAGCGCCTGGCGCGGATTCTCTTATTGCTTGCCCATTTTGGCAAGGAAAGCAGAACCGAAACGGTCCATCCCGGAATCAATCAGGAACACTTGGCCCAAATGGTCGGCACCACCCGGTCGCGCGTCAGTCATTTCATGAACAAGTTCCGAACGCTGGGCTTTATCGATTATGCGGGCAACGGGGCATTGACGGTTAACAACGGGCTCATGAGCGTGATCCTGAGCGAATAGCAAGGGTGCCTTAGTCATCCTCCCCGAAGGGCAGGAACAATGTTAGCCCTCGGGGAACCTTACGGCCGCAGGGCCGCAAGCCAGGACCTTCCACCCCGCAGGGATCGCACATCCTAATGCGCATCCACAATTCCGGACAGTGGGGTTCACCCGCACCGAATCATATTAAACCTGTGCCCGGCCCCGGCCCGGCAAAGCCGCGCGGCTATGCGCCTCCCCCCGTTCTCGCCAGAGTTAACCTGCGCATCCCGGCGGCTCGATGATTTAGGCAGATAAACGTGTGCGGCGCCGAACGTCTTCCCTCTCCCCAAATTGGCAACACATCACAACTAAAATACAATAATCCCAATAGATATTACCTCAGCAGGACCTGCCGTGCGGAGCCATATTGCACAAAGGGTAGACTTCGGTCCGGCCCAGGCAGGGAGCCACCGCAATCACCGTCACAGTTTCGAAATGCAGGCCCGTCCCTGCCAACTTATCGGCAAATCCCCGCTGTCCCCAAGCTGTAAGTGTCCTCATATTAACTGTGATGAGCATTATTGACCTTATACGTGAGCCGTACTGAACTGACGCCCCTGCGCACACGCGGTATAACGAGTGTGCCTCGCATATCCGGTGAGAGGCAGATGCGAAACGAGCTTGGAGGAAACACCCATGAAACAAAATCAAATAATTACCACGGCAGTTCTGTTTTTACTTGTCGGAACCACCCTTCCTTCATTCGCCCAAAAAGGCGAAGAGCAAAAGGGCGGAGGAAAAGCCCCGCAGGAGCAACGCGCGGCGCAACCGCAGCGCGCCCAACCGGCGCAGCGTGCGGCGCAACCGCAGCGCGCCCAGCAGACGCAACGCGCGGCCCAGCCACAACGTGCCCAGCAGACGCAACGCGCGGCCCAGCCGCAGCGTGCCCAGCAAGCGCAACAACCCGCAAGGCAACAGTCTGTTGCCAACAACCGCGGCGGCGGCCAACATGGCCGCATTTCCAACGTCAATTACACTTCCCACTTCGGTCGAGGCCACTCATTCCATATGGGGCGTCCGCAGATGATCGGCGGGTATAACCGCTTCCAATACGGCGGCTATTCTTTCGGGTACAACCAAGCATGGCCAGTGGGCTGGGGCTACGACGACAACTGTTATGTCGTGTATCAGGATGGCGGCTACTTTATGTACGACCTGATGCACCCGGGCATATACATTTCGCTGAGCATATTTTAACAAATTTTCCACAGCACACCTTCGGGGAAAATTCCATCGGCGCGGGCCGGGCGGGTCGCCCCGAGGGGGGAAGGTGAACTCCACCCCTCCCCGCGTGTGTTAGTCCCGTTACCAGCGGGCATGAGCAGTTTTGACCAAGATCGTGAGCCATGTGGAACAGACAGGCAAAGCAGCAAAGGGTATAACCAGAGTGCATGAGGATGATAAGCAATATTCCAGTGGGACGCGGATGTTGAGGAAGAGCGATATGTTCGCACGAGCGGTGGTCATCAAGGTGCAGCCGGGTTGCGAGGTAGAGCTTTCCAGAACTTTCGAACAGGAAGTTATCCCACGGTTCCGCAAGGAAAAGGATTTTCGGGGCCTACTTGCCTTTACTGTCCCGGATGGAACCGAAGCCCTCTCTTTAAGCCTTTGGGATCAAGAGGAAAGACAGGGGGGATTCTGGGCCGGAAGCTTTGGCGCTTTGATGGCCCTGGCCAAAGTGGCGCTGGGGAAACCGTCAGTTCATGTTTGTGAAGTCGGGAATCCGCCCTTATACCCCCAGGGGCAAGTACCGGACCAAGGAGAAGGAATCGAGGCGTCGGCTGATCTAAAGATCTATCAATCGGCCCTTCGGCCTTTCGACGTGGCGCCCGCGCCGGCCGCCTTGGTACGGGGTTTCCCGATGATCTGGTGCCTTATAAATTCTTTTCATTTGTAGGTCCGACGCCAATACGAGGGGCAGAATCGAACGCCCCAAGAAAGTTTGAGGTAACTCCGATGAACAAGTTGTATCAATTCAAAGTAGCGGTAACGATCTTCTCCTTGTGCCTGGTGGCTCTAGCAGTTCTACCGAGCGCGAAGGCAGACGATTGGAACAGAAAAACAATTATGACCTTCGACGCGCCAGTCGAGGTTCCGGGTGTGGGCGCTCAAATCTTGCCAGCCGGTACGTATGTCTTCAAGATTCTTGATTCCCCATCCGATCGCCACATTGTCCAAATTTTCAACCAAGCCGAAGATCATGTCTATACCACCATCCTCGCCATCCCCAATTATCGTTTGAAGGCAACCAGCAAAACGGTGTTGACTTTTAAGGAAAGAGGCGAAGGACAGCCGGAAGCTATTCGCGCATGGTTTTATCCGGGCCGTCAATGGGGCGAGGAATTTGTTTACCCCAAGTCCAGGGCTTTGGAGCTAGCAAAGATCGTCAATGAGCCCGTTCTCGCGACGCCGGTCGAATTGCCTGCGCCCGTTGAGACTTTGGCGACGGCACCGATCGTCGCAGTTAAACCCACGGGAGAAGTTATAGAAGCAAATGAAGTGGTTGAAGCTCCGCCAGTGGAAGTAGCCGCCGCGGAGACACCCGCTCCGGCGGAGACCCTGCCGCAAACATCCAGCCCCTTGTCTCTTCTAGCGTTGATTGGGCTCGTGTCGCTGGGCGCGTGGTTTGGTCTTTCCGCTCTTTCGAAGCGAATTGTTTGAGTCGTGAAAGTGTGTTTGGCCTCTGCGTGGACCCTCCACGCAGGGGGCTTAGGAAGGACGCTTGGGTTGCAACTTTGTGGACCCGGCAGGCGAAGTTGACTGAGCGTTACGTTGTGAAGGGGTGGTACGCAAGTATCACCTCCCCTTCACGGCCGAACGTGGAACTTCAAGAAGATCGCACTTCCGCCCCCTGACGGAGTCGAGTGGAAGGCGATGAGTAACCTGGATTGAGGATGCGATGTTTTTCATCATCTACGAATATGCCGCATGCCTGCTCGCGGCTTTATTCGGTGGGACGCTGCTGTTTACCTTTACGGCGATGTGCGTCATGCTTTGGGAGGCAGGCGGTATTACTCGGCGGTGGTGGCGGGAACTGGGATCACTCCCCCAATGGCTGATGGGAAGATGGACGGCTGAACCTCGCGAGCCGTAGTCACAATGGCAGTTGTTAGCGGAGGTGCAGTTTGTCGCCAGCAGCGAAGTCACTCAGCACGGCTGTACACACGGGGGGGGCGTGCGCCACCACCTGCCATTGTCTGGCCGCGCTGGTTCTCTTGCTGGCGCTGCCCGGTGTTGCCCGCCCGCAAGCAGCTTTAGCCTCCATGCCTCGCACGGCTGACCCCTACAAAATCAGTGTAAGTGTTTCCAGCGTAGTCTTGCGCGCGACCGTGGAGAACCACAAAGGCAGTCTGGTTTCGGGGCTCGGCAAGGATGACTTTCAGGTCTATGAGGATGGCGCCCTTCAACAGATTGAATATTATAGTCATGAAGACATTCCGGTCACGGTGGGCTTGGTATTGGACAACAGCGGAAGCATGGGACCGAAGCGAGATGTGGTTATAGCCGCGGCCATGGCATTTGCCCGCTCCAGCAATCCGCAGGACCAGATGTTTGTGGTCAATTTCAACGAGCACGTTTCGTTTGGCCTTCCCGCCGACATGCCCTTCACAGACCAACCGGCGCAGTTGCAGATCGCCCTGTCGAAATTTAAAACGAAGGGCGAGACGGCGCTCTACGACGCTCTGGCGGCTGCGATCGAGCACCTGAAGGTGGGTAATCGCGACAAGAAAGTGTTGATCGTGGTGAGCGACGGTGGCGACAATGCCAGCAAATACAAGTTGAGCCAGATCCTGGCCATGGCGGGGCAGTCCGACGCCATCATCTATACCATTGGTATCTATACCGATGAGGATCCCGACCAGAACCCCACCGCGCTTCGGGCGCTTTCCAAGGCCACGGGAGGCGAGGCCTTCTTTCCGCAGTCCATACCGGACGTAGTCCCTGTTTGTGAACAAATCGCTCACGACATTCGTAACCAGTACACCCTCGCTTATACACCCGCCAACAGAAATTCCAACGGGGCCTATCGGGCCATCCAAGTGAAGGCGACGGCGCCCGGTCATGGGCGCATGACCGTCCTCACCCGGGCTGGTTACTATGCACCCGCGAAACCTCAGGCCTTAGCCCCACTTGCCGGTAGTCAGAGCGACCGGCCATGAATTTCAGAGTTAAACGGCAGAAGGCTCCTCCCACCCGAACCCTATTGCTTCTTCGTTGGCTGCGATTCCTCTTTCTAGCTGTGGGCATCCTGGCGCTGACTTACGTGGCCGCCGTGCTTCTCGACAAATGGGTCTTTCAGGCTTATCAAACCTGGCGGTTTGAGCGCGCCTTGAAGAACACGCAGACGTCTGCCCTGGCGGGTCAACCGCCCTCTTCGCCTCCTCTTCCCGACCAGGCGGAGGTGGACCGTAAGCGCGCTGTGAGTTTTGGTGCAGAGGGCATCGCGGGCTCTCCGTTGGGGCGAATCGAGATCAGCTCCCTCGGCCTTACCGCGATGGTCATGGAAGGCGTCGACTCAAGAACCTTGCGGCACGCCGTCGGACATATTCCCGGCACCCCTCTGCCGGGTCAGCAAGGCAACGTTGGGCTTGCGGGGCACCGGGACACCTTCTTTCGCGGACTGCGCAATATTCAAAAGGACGATGAAATCAACTTGACCACGCTGCACGGGTCCTACCGCTATCGCGTGGACTCGACCCAGATCGTCGGGCCCGAGAATATTAAGGTGCTGGCCGCTACGGTGGATGATTTCCTCACCCTGGTGACCTGTTACCCATTCTATTTTGTAGGCCCCGCCCCCCAAAGATTTATCGTCCGCGCGCACAGGATTTTGGAATGAGGGAGAGCGCGGCTTGATCAGGCTTTGGATAAACCCGGAGCGAAAATTATCTTCTTCGGCACCCAATGAGCAGGAGTGTGACAGCCATCACGAACCGGGGGCAGCGCGAATGCGTGTGACCCATTCGTGCCGATCATGATCGAGCTATCCCTTGCACGGTCACCGGACTACGTTGGGATAAAGCCGGGCGGTTGTTAGGACAAGTATCACCAGAATAAGAAGCAGTACCGTGAAGTCTTTGCCCAGCCCGAAGAGGGATTGCCCTCCTTGCACCATCAGGACACGCAGCGCATCAACTTGGTAACTCAAGGGGTTGGCTTTAGCCAGGGCGCGCAGCCACGCCGGCATGATGCTGAGAGGATAAATAGCATTGCTGGTGAAAAAGAGCGGCATGGTGAGCACCTGACCCACGCCCATAAACCGTTCCCGCGTCTTCACCAGACACGCCACCGCCAGCGAGAATGTGGAAAACAGTGCGGAGCCCAGGATGATGAACCCGGCGACACCCATAATCGCCCCCACCTCGAAGCGGAGAGGGATTTCGAGCGCCAGGGCCAGCAGATAGATGATGAAACCCTGGGACAATCCCCTCACCCCCGCGGACAGCGCCTTGCCCAGGATCAATGCGGTGCGTGGCGCCGGCGTCGCCAGCAACTTTTGCAGAATGCCCAGGTCACGTTCCCAGATCACGCTGATGCCATAGAAGATGGCGATAAATAGGACGCTCTGGGCCAGAATTCCGGGCACCATAAAAGTAAGATAGCTCTGGTTGCCGGTGGGGATGGCCTTTAGCCGGCCAAAAACTTGTCCGAATATCAGCAGCCACAATGCCGGCTGGATCGCCCGGGTAAGCAGTTCAACGGGGTCGCGCCGAAGTTTTCGGAGCTCAACATCCGCCAGCGCCAGCGTGTCGCGTAGGAAGGCCGGGACGGCAGGATCGTTAGCGGAGACGGCTGGCGGTGCGGCGCATCTGGGCGGTGTCGCGGTAGTTCCCTCCATGCTCAATTGAACCTCCAGCGTAATGTATGAAGACATCGTCCAGGTTTGCCTGCGGCCCCACTTGCGCCTTCAGGGTGGCGGGTGAGCCGATGGCCACCGCCCGGCTCAGGTTCATGATGGCGATCGTCTCGCACAGCTCGTCCGCTTCTTCCATATCGTGGGTCGTCATCAGGATGGTCGTTCCAAACTGCTCGCGCAGCCCGCGAAGATGCGCCCACACCGCGTGGCGGGCGACCGGGTCCAGACCGACCGTCGGCTCATCCAAAAAGAGAACGACCGGCCGGTGCATCATCGATTGGGCGATCTCCAGCCGCCTGATCATGCCCCCGGAATATTTGCGCACGAGCACGTTGGCGGACTCACCCAGGCCCATGAACTCCAGGGCTTCGAGAATGCGTTGCCGGCGCAGGGGGCGCGAAATGCCATACAGCCGGGCAAACAACAGCAGGTTCTCGTACCCGGTCAGCGCCCCGTCGGCCGAAAGCATCTGCGACACGTATCCCATGCTTCGCCGAACCTCAACGGGTTGGCGAACAATGTCAAACCCGGACACCGTGGCCGCGCCCGCGCTCGGCGCGAGCATGGTGGTCAGCATCTTGATGGTCGTGGTTTTTCCGGCGCCATTGGGCCCCAGCAGGCCAAAGATCGAGCCCGCCGCGACACGCAGCGACAGCTCGCTCACCGCTGTCACGGACCCAAAGCGGCGGGTCAACTCGAAAGTCTCAACTGCGGGCGGCGCGCCCTCTAGGTTCTTTTCGGCAGAGGCGCTCCCACCGTCTTGCGCCCGCACTCGAGCCGATGTACTTTGGGGTGACGAAGGCAACTTGCCGCGCTTGAAGATCGCTTGCCGGAGGGCGGACGCCATGCGGGAAAATATGCGGCTGACCAAGGAAAGATCGAAGAAAGATGCATTGCTCATGGCAATTCAGACTGCGTGTACGCTTACAAAATTGCTACCCCCCCAATGCAAACCCGTTCCGCTCCCAAGCCATAATACTATACCGAGCGGCATAAATTTTTGCGCGTTGCATGGTAGCGGCAGTCTATGACCGCCATGCTGGCGCGCATGGAGAGCCGCTACATGTTATATTGCTCCGGTTCATATGCGCGATCTCAAACGCTACCGATTTAAAGTAGCCCTCACGGTTGTATTGATCGCCGCGGGCATGCTTGCATGGGAGGATCAACTCCCGGCGGTTCGCGACGCTCGCGCATTGCCTGTCGCGCGGCTTCAGGTTGCGAGATCGGAACCCCAATCCCTCTATGAAATCCGCGCGATCCATGACCCAAACGGTACCGGAAGATTCTACATGGGTCGAGAGATCGCCCAAGTCATGGGGGCGGGTGGCATTGCCTGGCTCGATCGCCCGGACCGCGAAGACCAGGAGCATCCCGGAGCGGTGATTGACGCCATGGAGCTTCAGGGTGGAGACGTGGTTGCAGACCTGGGCGCGGGATCAGGCTACTTTACGTTCCGCCTGGCGGCAAAGGTCGGCAAGACGGGCAAGGTCCTGGCAGTTGATATCCAGGATGAGATGCTGGCAACCCTCCGGCGGCGCGCCACAGAACTGGGAGTCACCAACGTGGAGGAGGTGAAAGGCAGCGAGACCGATCCCCACCTGCCTGCCGGCGGCGTCAACAGCGTGCTGTTGGTAGATGTCTACCACGAACTCGCCTACCCCTTTGAGGTCATGACGAAGGTCCGCGAAGCGCTGAAGCCAGGCGGGCGGGTGGTCTTTGTCGAATACCGGAAAGAAGATCCCCGCATCCCTATCAAGGAAGTACATAAGATGAGCGTGGAGCAGCTTGCGAAAGAAATGAAGGCGGTGGGGCTTGCGCGTGTCCGCACCGTGGAAACGCTGCCATCGCAACACATCGTGATTTTTGAGAAGCGCGAGTAGAGTTAGCGCGGAGTTGTTCCGCCGGCGGGGAAAGCATCCCCCTAGGCGCTAGAATAAGCCACCCGATGATTCACCGCCTTCCTTCCCGCGAAGCGGGACACCATGAGTAGCCGTAGGTGAAACCTACGGAAACCGAAGGCGAGAAAGGATTCGGCCCTGAAGGGGCCGACCTTTCCCACGGTCAACCCCGTCGGGGTTGAAGGGGCCATGGGGTTCTGCGAGCCGCAGGTTAAAACCTGCGGCTACCCACGGTTGGCCCCTTCGGGGCCGG